>Ga0256405_10000320_pt1 | contig 158901 bp, 131 predicted proteins | sample RumenRJG_02DNA_FD_189096 | JGI IMG/M metagenome (GOLD analysis project Ga0256405, IMG submission 189096) | Bovine rumen microbial communities from Lethbridge, Alberta, Canada - RJG_02 | ecosystem: Host-associated > Mammals > Digestive system > Stomach > Rumen | place: Canada: Alberta...
TCAGGCGGATCATCTACAACCGGATAAAAATGCAGCCGGACTATGACACGCTTGCCTGGGGCAGACGCAGCTGCATGTATGATGATGATTTCAGGACCAAGATTTTGTTTTCATGCTGAGGCCGTGCCTATTTTGGGGTGCCCTATTGTTAAACAAAATCATTCCTGTTATACTGGGAAGGCTTTAAAGCCGGGCAGCGCCTTTTCCCCGGAAGTGCCGGGCTTTGTAACTTACGCACGTTCAAGAGGACTCCAGTGTTTTTAAAAAGTCTTGAAATATATGGATTTAAATCATTTGCCGACAAAACGCTCATCAACTTTGCAGACGGCATCACCGCGCTTATCGGCCCCAACGGATGCGGCAAAAGCAACGTTGTGGACGCATTGAAGTGGGTACTTGCAGAAAACAAGTCAAAGAACCTCCGCGCAGCAAGCATGGAGGACGTCATTTTTAACGGCACGGAGGCACGCCCCGCGCTTTCCATGGCGGAAGTTACGCTCACCATTGCAAACGAAAAAGGGCTGCTCCCCGTGGAAGACACGGAAATCGCCCTCAAGCGCCGCCTGTACCGTTCCGGCGAAAACGAATACTTCATCAACGGCCGCCAGGTAGGTGCAACAGAAGTCCGCAAACTCTTCATGGATACCGGCGTGGGAAAGTCCGCCTACTCCGTCATGGAACAGGGCAAAATCGACCAGATTCTTTCCTCCAAGCCTGAAGACCGCCGTTACCTGTTTGAGGAAGCAGCGGGCATCAGCCGCAGCAAGGCAGAAGTGGCTGAGGCAGAGCGCGAGCTTGAACGCACGCGGGCAAACCTTGCGCAGATAGAAACAGGGCTGGTGGAAACAAAGCGCAGCTACGAAACGCTCAAAGTACAGTCAGACAAAACCACCAAATACCGCGCACTCAACGACGACAAATTCAACTACGAACTTGACATCCAGCTGCTCCGCCTGAAAGATTTTACGCAGGGCAAGGCACACCATGAGCAGGACCGCAAGGATGCTGAGGAACGGCGCGATGCAGTCTCCCGCGAAATTGATGAAATCTACAATACGCTCAACGAGAACACCGACAAAATCAAGGAGATGCAGGAGCTCGTCAACATCAAGCAGCAGGAAGTCATCAAGATAAGCGCCGAGCAGACGGGCAAAAAAGCACTTGCAAAGCAGCTGCACGACCACCAGAACGAGGTGAAGGAAAAAATCGGGCAGCTGGAAAACCGCATCAAGAACGTGCAGGAGCGCATCGACGAATACAACGAGGAAATTGACAGCCTGAACGCCGAGCTCCACGACAAGAAGAAGAAGCTGGAAGACATCAGCGCCAATATAGACGGCTTCACGGAAAACATCCGGATGTCCTCCGGGCAGATAGAAGAAAACCAGAAGCGCATCAGCTCGAATAACGGGCGGATACGGGAACTGGACGGGGAACGCGCAGGCCTGCAGCAGCAGCTTGCCGCCATCACCGAAGATATTGTGACGGAGCTTGATGCAAAGCTCAAGGATGCAGGCTACTCCAGCGCAGCAAACCGCAAGGCAAAGGAAGCCCTGGACACCGTGCTGGAACGCATCAAGATTTTTGCCACAGGGCGCGCAAACATTTTCCGTGACTTCGCTTCCCTGCCCTCCCACCCGGAAAAAGATGCCGCACAGTTCGGCGCAGACGCAGTGCAGGCCTTTACCGACCTTGCAGCCATGCTCGGGGAGCTTTCTGCCGCGCTGGACGGCTACACAAAGACCACGCCGCAGTTCATCGACGAATTTCTTTCGCCGGAAGGCATTATCACCCGCAAGCGCAGCATCGATGCCAGCATTCAGGACAATATTTCCCGCGCTGACGGCATACGGCAGGAAAGCGAGGCACTTACAAAGACAAACGCCGAGCTGACCAAAAAGATAAACGAGTACAAGGAAACGCTCAGCAAGCTGCGCATCAACCAGGCCCAGATGGCTCAGCAGATTACCTCCGGCGAAAAGCAGGTATCCACACTGCGCAAGACGCTTGCCGCAGAAGAATCTTCCCTGCGGGAACTGGAAGAAGAACTCTACGAAGAAAACAAGCGGCGGGAAGAAGCCGATGAGCAGATAGAGGAATGCGAAGAGCAGATTGCAGAGCTTGAAGAGAAAGGCATTGCCATCACCCGCGAGCTGACGGCGCTGGACAAGCAGATTCAGGAATGCAACAGCAAGGTGAGCGGCAAGCAGAGCCTCCTGCAGAAAAAACAGGAAGAAAAGAACAAGTGGCAGGCACGGCTGGAAAAACTCAGCGTTGACATTGCCCAGAACGAGACGGAAATCCGCAACGTCAAGCAGAATTTCCAGGACAATTATTCGCGCGACCTCATGGAATTCGAGGAGCGCATGTACAAGATAACGACGTCTTCCGCAGAACTGCGCGAGCGGCTCGCACAGACCAAGCAGAAGATTCAGGAACTCGGTCAGGTGAACATGATGGCCGTGGAGCAGTTTGCCGAAGAAAAAGAACGCTACGAACGCCAGCAGGCAAGCTTTGACGACACAAAGAAATCGCTGGACAACCTGACACGCGTAAGCGAAGAAATCAGGACAAAGTCATCGGAACTGTTCCTTGACACCTACAATAAAATCCGCCGGAATTTCCACAACATGTTCCGCAGGCTTTTCAACGGCGGGCGCGCAGAGCTGCGGCTCGTTGACCCGGCAAACGTGCTTACCACCGGCATAGAGATTTTTGCCCAGCCGCCGGGAAAGAAGCTGGTGAACATTTCGCTGCTTTCCGGCGGTGAAAAAACCATGACGGCGGTCGCACTGCTCTTTGCCACCTATCAGGTACGCCCCAGCCCCTTCTGTCTGCTTGACGAGATTGATGCGGCACTGGACGACAAAAACGTCACCAGCTTTGGGGAATCCCTGCGCGCATTTGCAAACGTAAGCCAGTACATTGTCATTACGCACAACCGCAAAACCGTGCAGTGCGCTTCCAGCATGCTGGGCGTCACCATGGAAGAAAGCGGCGTAACCAAAGTACTTCAGATACGCCTTGATGATGACACCATCAACGGGCGGGTTACCTACGGCAGCGACGATGACTTTGTAGAAGAAGATGTGCCGCCCGAAGAAGGCATTGTCATACCGCCGCGCCCGCCGCGCCGGGAACATAACCCTGACGGAACACTCAAACAGCAGGAAGAGGCGCCGTCTGCCGGTGCCGCAGAGGAGCCGGCGCAGGAAATTCAGCCCGCTCCTGCAGAAAATACGGATGAAGCAGCAAAGATTCAGGCGCAAAATGCCGAAAATGTAGATACTATACCAGATGCAACGGCAGACGAGGAGACGGTACAGGAAGATGCAGTTCATTGACGACATAAAGGATTCTATACAGAATTTTATAGAAGAGAACAGCAGGCTGACGGCCGCAATCATTGCAATCTTCGTGATTCTGTTCCTGAGCGGAAGCATCGCCCTTGCCATCCGGGGAAAATCAGGAGCCGGCGGAAAAGCTGCCAGGCTTCCGGCCGAGGAATTCACTCAGGCTGAAGAATTCCTGAAACCGGAGACCCTCAATTTGACGGAAGACTACTATTTTTCCCGTATTTCCCCGGACACGTGGTCGGACGAAGAACGGGAACGCTGGTTTACTCCGCCTGATGAGCAGAACATGCAGGAACTGGGAAAGGCAAACGATAAAATCATAGATACCATACTGGAGGCGGCCCCATGAAATTGACCGGCAGTCACATAGCAAAATGCATACTCTGTACACTGCTTGCAGCAGTTCCGTTCAGTGCTGCGGCACAGGAAGAAAATCAGGAAGCGCAGGCTCCTGCGGAGTTTACACCATCAGAGATAGTGCCGTCCCGCTCGGTTACGCTCAAGAAAAACCAGAACCTTGATATCGTCTATCCCGGCTCAGGCTGGATTTATCTTGGGGAAACAAGCGGTTCTACCCTGCTGCGCTATGCAGGACGCAAGCTTTCAGCCGACACAACGTCGTTCACCCTGCTCGCGCAGGAAAACGGTTCTGCCGTGCTCCACTTCTTCAAAAACGATGCACTTACCGGCAAATATATAGAAGATTATCTTGAAGTCAGCATTGAGGGCAGCAGTGCCGTTGCAAACCACGTAACGGCGCCGTCCTATGCAGATGTTATTCCGCCGCGCCCGACGTTTAATGCGGCAGTGGCATCCGGTACACAGGCAGCACAGCCCCAAAAGGACAAAGAAACTTCCCCGCAGGCAGCTGTGCAGGAACAGGAAAGCCGGAAAGAAGCCCCCGTGCAGGCTGTAGCACAGAACAGCGGCGCAAAAGATGCCGCTTCCACCGTCATCCAGAACACCGATTCCGCGGAAGAAGCTGCAGCTCCGGTGGCAGAAAGCCGTACAGCACCTGCAGCAAAGGAAAGCAGCAGCAGCTCTGGCAGCACAGCCGCTGCAACTGCAAAGGAAGACACCGCAAGCCTTTCTTCCGACGACATCCTTGCGCTCGCCCAGAAAGCATACGATGCAAAGGATTATCAGCTCAGCCTTTCATACCTTGCAGATTTCCTTGACAAGGCAGTTAGCCGGGTTGACGAAGGCCTGTACCTGCAGGCACGCGTACTGGAAGCACCTTCCGCCTCACGGGACATCAAGCAGTCCATCAGTGTCTACCGGAAAGTGGTGGAACAGTTCCCGGAAAGCCCCCTCTGGGAAACGGCAAATGCAAGAATCGTCTACCTTGACCGCTTCTATTTTGCCATCCGCTGAGAGAGGAAGAAACGCATGAAAACCTTCATTGGAACTAAAGCTGCACCCCTTGTCCTGGTAATGACAGCCCTGTTTGCAGCACTGCTGTCCTCCTGCCGGATACAGCAGGTGCAGAATCAGCCGAGGACCATCACCGTAACCGGCAGCGGCACGGTGAAAATTCCCAGCAACAAGGCAAACATAAAGCTTTCCGTCATCACGCGGAACAACGATGTGGTGGAAGCAACAAAGGAAAATGCCGAAAAAATGGCGGCAGTAAAAAAGGCAATTCGGGAAGCAGGGGTGCCTTTTGCGGACATCACGACCTCAAACTATGCCATCATGCAGGAAGACAGCTACCAGAACGGCAGGACGATCGTGCAGGGGCAGTATGTCGTCTCAAACCAGGTAAACGTGACAATGAGCAACGTTTCCAATGCCGGAGCCGTGATTGATGCCGCTGTCAGGGCGGGAGCAAACCAGCTTTCTTCCCTTTCCTACACGGCAGAGGAAAACGATGATTCCGTAAAGCAGGCACGGCTGCTCGCCATAAAGCAGGCAGAGGAAAAGGCGAATACCCTGGTAACAGCCAGCGGCGCCACGCTGGGCAAAGTGCTGTCCATTGTGGAAGAGCGTTACCCCGATGCTTTCATGGCAAATGCGGGCCTGCGGAATGCCGTGGATGACGGGCAGCAGAGCGAAATCACCGGCGGCGATTACCTGATAACGGTGTCCGTGACCGCAAGCTACGAAATTCTCTAACCGATTGCAGGAAATTAATATTTAGGATATAGTAGAACAAAATTGAAGCCCGCCGGCAGCATTCCGGCGGCGTTTCGTATTTATACGAGGAAAAGTATGCTGGATTATAGATTCATCAAAGAAAACCTTGAAGCCGTAAAAGAAAACATCAGGAACCGCAACATGGTTGCTGATGCAGACATCGTTGTAAGCCTGTTTGACCAGAAAACAGCCCTTACTACAGAACTGCAGGGACTGCAGCAGAAGCGCAACGCCAATGCAGCAGCGATGAAGCAGAAGCTTGACGATGCCACCCGCCAGAAATATGTCGCGGAAGGCAAGCAGCTCAAAGACGACATAGCCGCTGTGGAAAAGAAGCTCTCCGATATTGAGGAGAAACTTGAGGAAGCAGCACGGAAAATCCCGAACATGGCAAGTCCCGCCGCTCCGGTCGGCAAGCTGGATACTGAAAACCTTGAAGTCAAGAAAGTGGGTACCCCGCGGAAGTTTGAATTCAAGCCGAAAGACCATGTGCAGCTTGGCGAATCGCTGGGACTGCTTGATTTTGACCGCGGAACCAAGGTTTCAGGACAGAAATTCTACTACCTCAAGAACGAAGCCGTATTCCTTGAGCAGGCGCTCATCATGTACGCACTGAATATCCTGCGCAAGCACGGCTTTACCACATTTATCACACCGGACGTAGCACGGCAGGAAGTCCTGCAGGGCATTGGTTTTAACCCGCGCGGCAACGAAAGCAACGTCTACTGCATTGAAGACGAGGGCACCTGCCTTGTGGCAACCGCAGAAATCACGCTCGGCGGCTACCATTCCGGGGAAATTCTTGACAAATCTAAGCTTCCTCTGTTCTACTGCGGTCTTTCACACTGCTTCCGCCGGGAGGCCGGTGCTGCCGGGCACTTCAGCAAGGGCCTGTACCGCGTGCACCAGTTCGACAAAGTCGAAATGTTCGTGTACTGCCTGCCGGAGCAGAGCGATGAAATCCACGAGAAGCTGCGCCTCATCGAAGAGGAGATATTCAGCGGACTGGGGCTGCCGTTCCGCGTGGTTGATACCTGCACGGGCGACCTTGGTGCCCCTGCATACCGCAAGTGGGATCTGGAGGCATGGATGCCCGGCCGCGCAGACGCAGAGCATCCGGACGGCGACTACGGCGAAGTCACTTCAACGTCAAACTGTACGGATTACCAGGCCCGCCGCCTGAATGTCAAGTACCATGACGATGACGGAAAGAACAAGTACGTGCACATGCTCAACGGTACTGCAGTGGCAGTCGGCCGCGCAATGCTCGCCATACTGGAAAATTACCAGAACGCGGACGGTTCAGTCACTGTGCCGCCGGCGCTGGTGCCCCTGTGCGGCTTTGACCGTATCGCCCCCAAGGAAAACGCAGGTTCACCAGTCTACGTTTCTGCAAAGGCAAGGAAATAACAATCAGGGGCAGCTGCAGGTACCAGACACAGCCTGCAGCTGCCCCTGCTGCAAATACCGCAGGGGAACCTAAGTCTCAGCTTCCTGCGGCTATACAAAAAGGCGGAGGTATTCGTGCTGAAACAGACAAATTATGCGCGTTCCATATTTACACTGCTGCTTATCGTCTGCCTCTTTGCAGTGGCCGCCGTGCTCAAGCTGACAGCTGACTTCTTCATCCCGGTGACGGTGGCGATGCTGCTTGCATTTGTGTTCTACCCATTGTGCAAGAAAATCCACTCGCTGCATGTGCCGTGGGTACTCTGCGTTATCCTCATGCTCGGCATCACATGCATCGTGCTGTATTTCATCGGCACGCTGCTCATTTCAAGCATAAAAGCCATACTCAGCACCTATCCAAAGTACGAGATGCGCTTCATGTCCATCTACAAGACCTTTGCGACCACATTCCGGATTCCCTATGACGAGAATTCAACGCTGTTCATGAACCTGTGGAATTCACTGAACGTGCGCACCGCATTGCAGAATTTTGCCATAGCATTCAGCACTCACATCATGTCGTTCTCAAAAGTGCTCATGCTCGTTACGCTCTTCATTGTGTTCCTGCTGCTCGAACTGAACAACATGAAGGAAAAGATTGACCGCGCCTTTACCGAGCAGCGCATGAACCAGAAAATTCTGTCCATAGCACGGAATACAGTTTCCGAAGTAACGCACTTTATTTCCATAAAATTCGTCATTTCGCTGCTCACCGGCTTAATCGTGGGGCTGGGAACCTTTGCCATTCACATGGATTTCCCGGTCATCTGGGGCTTCGTGGCATTCATCATGAATTTCATCCCTACGTTCGGCTCTGCAATCTCCTGGGCGCTCACGACGCTCTTTGCCATCATGCAGTTCTACCCCAGCTGGGAATACGTTATATTCGTTGCGCTGCTGGTGCTCGTGGTGAATATGGTGCTGGGCAATATCATCGAACCGCGATGGGAAGGCTCGGACCTGGGCCTGTCGCCCTTTGTCATACTGGTAAGCCTGTCTTTCTGGGGCTGGATGTGGAGCTTCATCGGCATGATTCTTGCCGTGCCGATCATGGTTATTCTTAAAATCATCTGCGAAAATGTTGAATTCCTGAACCCAGTCGCAATTCTTATCGGCAACGTACACAAAAAGGGAAAGGATTCCGCAGCCTGCGACCAGGCAGAGGAATTACCGGACGAACCTGCGGTACCAGATGTAAACAGGGTTCAACAGCCCTAAGATAAGTATTCCGAAAGGAAGCGTTCATCCTCACGCTTGAGATTCCGGAACGTACACACGTAGCAGCGGGACTTCTGCGCCTCATGCAGGTACACGTCCGACACGGTGCAGTCTAGGACAATCCGCCGCCGGAACGAAGCACTGCTTCCCGCCCGGCATTCAAGAATCAACCCGTAATCAGCCTCAAGCTGCAGGCCGGGATCCTGCTCCCTGCTGCCGACAATAATCATCTGCATATCGATATAGACAATATCCAGCGGGCGCGCAACCCCTTCCACTGCATGCAGTTCGCTGCGCTCGGTCAGGTAGCGGCATACCTGTATGAGATAAGTAACCCCCTGGCTGTCAACAGCATTCAGTTCATATACGTAGCGCTCAAAAAGTTCCTGCGCAACAGACTGAAGGCTTGGCGCAATGGAGTCCCAGCGCGGAGTAGCAAACAAATCATAGCCTTCAGCCGGAACACAGGGAATCGAAACAGGCTGCTTGCCACGGGCATTGTAGGAAATCTGCGCAGTAAAAGGAAAAACACCAGCCGCCCGGACATCCTCAAGCTTCCGTAGCTGGGCAGGGACGGCAAGTGCATAACCGCGGGGGTTCTTGACGAGACGGGAACTGAAATACAAGCCCAAATGCTGAAAGTAGAACTGCACCCTGACCTGCTGGTTCACAAAAGGCTTTATGGTCCGGATACTCTTGCTGAGCACCATGATGCCGTCATCAAGGATTTCTGCTTTATCGGCAGGTACCACAACCGGGAAGAGCGCCGCTGCAGGAACATCAGCAGAGGAAGACTCCCCGCGCTCAAGACTCACCGTAATGGGTACCGGATTGTCATGCAGATGCTGCAGCACAATCCCCCGCTCCATAGAATTCAGCTCGTTGTTCCCGTCCATTTTTTACCTTCCTTCCCCATCTTTGTATGCAATCTGCTCTATTTTCCAGTCCCCGCCGGACTGCACAAGATACACAAAAACATCCGTATGGGAGCCGTCCCGGCTGAAAAAACGCACCGGGCAGCGGCACTGTCCGGAATCCAGCAGCGGCTCACCCAGCAGATAATCCGTAAAAGTGCCGCCGGAAGCCGCAGGGCTGTTATAGCGGAACAGGACAAGCGTATAGATTCTGCCGTCGGCAATAAAAGCATCTGCATTCCCGCCGGAAAGCATTGCCGTACAAAAACCATCGAGCGTCCGCCGCTGCGAAGCATTCAGAGAACCGGTAAAAAGTCCCCCGAACCCCGGCAAGGACGGGTAAACAGCCGCCGATTCCTGCACGCCATCAGCCGCAATGAGCACAAGCGGAGACAGCACAACAGCTGCATCGATACGGGCATCCCGCCCCGATACCGCCACGACTTTTTGCAGCGGCTGTGTCCAGGGGGTACCGGCATCAAGCAGATTGGCGGCTTCCCGTAAAGTCTGTGCCTCGCGGGGTGCTGCAAGCGGCGGTTTTCCGCAGGAGATAAGGGCAGAGCTAAAAAAAAGCATGGCGCAGGACAGCGCTGCGCGAAACTCCCGTACACCGAACATCATTTCCAGTATACACAACCATTGTCCAAAAGTCTACGGCTTTCGCGCGCCGCACGGCTTGTAAAAATTCTGCAGAAACTGTATGATAAAATCAAGGTTCGCAGCAGGCTGGAATCGAAATTTAACAGGGGATTTCAATGAATTCTGATAAACAGGCCGACTATCGCTGTTCTCTGATATTACTTATACTGGTATATGTTTTTTTGTTTTTCCTGAATGTAATTTTTCCCAGGCAAAGCGATGATTTGGGAATAAGCTTAGGCGGAATACAGGCCGCCGTGAATTCCTACAATACCTGGAACGCCCGGCTGGGTGAACTACTGTTAGTTTCTTTTGGTTCCTATTTATCTGCAAGTTTTTACTTTGCATTTATAAATGCATTCATAGGGACTGGAGTGGTGTTATTGTCCTTTGTACTCCTTTTTGGCCGGCTCCCGCAAAAGACATTCACTGATATCGCAAGTTTCCTTATTTTATTCACTTTTTTTATGTTTGATCCAGTGTTTTGTTTTGGTTCCGTATTCTATTGGGGAGCCGGAACATTTAATTATCTCTGGGGCTGGTTTTTCATCCTCTTATTTCTGGCTCCATACAGTCTCTTCTGGAGGAACAAAACCTTTTCCCCGAAAACATCGCTGTTATTTGCCATCGGGGAAATTCCGTTGGGAATTGCTGCCGGCTGGTCAAGCGAATTTTGCATAGTATTTATTTTTCTTGCATGTGTATCATTCATCTACCTGCTTGCCAAGAAAGCAAAGATTCCGCTCTGGTACATCACCGGGCTGCTGGCATTTACCATTGGGTGGGTGATTCTTTTCAGTTCGCCGGGATTGCGTGTGCGGGGTCAGCATTATGGAGATGACACATACATGTCATTGTCCAGACTTATGAGCCTTAATCTTTTTGATTTACTGAAATGGATCAGTAACACTTTCAACAGAACAGACATGGTAGTATATTATGAGAATTTTTGTTATATATCAATTTTCTTATTTCTTGTTGCCGCATTTTGCAGAAATTTGAAGATGAGCCGTGTTAAAGGTTTTGGGCTTGTCATTCTGATGATTGGACTGATGTTCCTGAGCCTCCGGCTTTTGCCAAGACTGTGCTTCTTATTCCTTGCGCTTTTTATCTGCCTGAGCTGTGCGGCATGGCTCCGCAAAGAAAATCAACTTGAGGCAAGATTATTTTGGACCATTGCAGGAGTGCTTTTTGTCGAAAGTATTTTTATTGGAGCAACAATTCTGGTGGAAATTCCCCGAAGGGCATCTTTTCAGTACACATTGTCAAATGTAAGTCTAATATTAATCTGTATGACTTACTATTTTCAAATGTCCAGCGGAAAGAAAAAACTTCTATCACTGGGCTTTATAGGATGCCTTTCTTTTTCACTGATTTTTTCAGTCTTTGTGGGTTTTGAATGCATGGATATGCATAACAAATGGGTTTCCATGGTTGCTGATATTGAAAATGAAAAACAAAAAGGGAACACTGCTGTTGTCGTCGACAAAAATACATTTATTTCACGGTACTGGAACTATGGGGATTGGGCAAATATATCCGACAATCCGGACAGCTGGCCCAACGATGTATATGCAGCATACTTTGGACTGAAAAGTATCAGGGCAAAATAACTGCATGTTTTTCCCAAAACCGCAAACCTCTAAGAGGTTTGCGATGACAGTAGAACTATGGACCTAATATTCAAAATCATAGACAGCAATCTTGAGATGCCCATCCGTGATATATTTTAGGCCGTATCCTTTACAGCCATATTTTTCAGACAGAATTTTATACAGCCATTCCAACAAATCCTTTCTATAGGTAACAAAATATACATTCTCTCTTTCAAAAATATGAAAATCTGCCTTGTCCAAGCCCATCATGGCAAGGTGTTTCTCATGAAGCCCGCTTTTCCATATACACCCGCCCCAAAAAAGGGTATTCCCTGGTACCCCTTCAAACGGCATAACAGAATGAAAAGAACTGCAGACATACACATTGTCAGGGGACTGTTTTGCATACGACATGAAGGATTTCACATCATCCATTACAATTTTAGTACCATTCTGCTGCATAAGTGCAAAAAAAGGTGCAAAGCCGGAAAAAGCAAGCAGGAAGGCAGCAGCAACAGCCGATAGTTTCTTACCCCAAGCAGCCTGAATTTTGCGGCAGTTCTTGGCAAGAAGCACACAACAAATACAGAATTCTGGAATGATACATATAATTACAGCCCGCATTATAGGTCTACCAGTATAATGCAAGTAAAAAAGCAAAATCCCCATACCAATCACAGCCATCAAAGATGCCAGGACATCAGCGTCGAACAGACGGCGGCGTTTCGCATATACAAATACAGGAACAAAAATAGAAAGCAGTGCAAAAAATTTAAACACCCTTTCATAACTGTCCACCCATGCAATGAGCGCAAGAATTATTTTCTTTATTGCATACAGGAAGCGGGCAGAAAAAGGAGCACCTGCATCAGGAGCCTCCAAAAGCACAAGCTCAGAGTCTTCTTCAATATACTGAGGATTATTTGTTTCAGAGGGAGCTGCATGTGTTACCTCAAGAAAGAAATCTTCCGTTACGCGAGGATCAAAAAAACAAATATTCTCAACAAGTTTATATTCTTCCCGAGTCCACCCCTTGTCAAGAAAGAAATCAGGATTATCATCATATTCAATATGAGGATAATCCATAAAGCGAACTCTTGCAGCATTAAAATTCTTAAACTCTACAGAATTATGAGCATCAATGATATACCCCGAAGCAACAGCTGCAATAAAAATACAGCCGAACACTACAGCCATACAAAGACCAAAAGATTTGATTCTATCAGCCAACAATTGAACAGGTCCTTTTTCGCCAAATCTTGTTCCCCAAAAACAGTAAAACAGTCCTACTGCATAAAAACAAAAAGCCACATATCCTGATTCCTGGCGCATGAGGAAAGCAAAGAATACGGCAAAGCCCACAAGCAAAGCTCTTATAATGCTCCGTCTATAATCCTGCCGGGGAAGAAAAAGCAGGGACGTTGCCCCGGCTGACAGTAATACAGGAGCAACAGTGAAAGAGACAACCATAACATGATAAGAAAAATAAAGGAGATCAAATAGGGCAATACAAAAAAGCGGGAAAAAAACAATTCCAGATCCCGTTTCTTTTCTGCTGCCAAGATAAAAAAGCATAGTGTAATTAAAACACATTGCTCCGACTACGGCATAGGCTATCTCAGTCACAAACCACCAGGGAATCCCCGGTACAATTTTAAATAATGCAACCTGCAGGTATCCCATAAAAACATTGACAAATTGATTGTAAGGATAACCTGTACCAGTATAGCAGCCCCTGTAGACATCCTGTATCTCCGAATCATCACTCTCCATAAAGAATGGAGGAACTAAGGAGTATAAAACAAAAAGAGTAACAAGCGGAATCAGCAAAGAAATTGCTATATGCAGCAATTTCTCAGAACACAACCATTTTTTCATCAGTTTCCTCTTCTTATGGTACTATAGAACCACATACCATGTCAAACTGTATTTTTTCCCCTGTCCTGCAAAAGCTGCAAAATAGAACCAAAAGTCTACGGCTTTCGCGCGCCACACTGCTTGTAAAAATTCTGCAGAAACTGTATTATTAATGAAATTCTTTTACTTATGCGAGGTAACAGTTTATGGCACTGACGCTGGCAGAAAAAATCATCCAGAAGCATATCGTCCCCGGTTCACTTTCCTTTACGCCGGGCACCCCGATTGAACGGGGTACGGACATCGCAATCAAAATCGACCAGACGCTGACGCAGGACGCAACCGGCACCATGGCCTATCTCCAGTTCGAAACCATCGGCATTCCCCGTGTCAAGACGGAAGTAAGCGTCAGTTATGTTGACCACAACACGCTCCAGACGGATTTCAAAAATCAGGACGATCACCGCTACCTGCAGTCAATTGCTGCAAAGTACGGACTGTATTTCTCTCGTCCCGGTAACGGCGTGTGCCATCAGGTGCACATAGAGCATTTCGGCAAGCCCGGCAAGACACTGCTCGGTTCCGACAGCCATACCCCCACCGGCGGCGGTATCGGCATGATAGCAATCGGTGCCGGCGGTATTGATGTTGCAGTCGCAATGGGAGGCGGCGCATTCCACCTTGCCATGCCAAAGGTATTCGGCGTAAAGCTGACCGGCAGGCTCCGCAAGGGTGTGGGAGCAAAGGACATCATCCTTGAAGTCCTCCGCCGCGAAAGCGTAAAGGGCGGCGTGGGCGCAGTCTATGAATACTTCGGGGAAGGCGTTGCCTCGCTGACAGTTCCGCAGCGCGCAACAGTTACCAACATGGGCGCAGAACTTGGTGCAACATGCTCGGTGTTCCCCTCTGACGAGACCACCCGGAACTTCCTTGAAAGCATGGGGCGTCCTCAGGACTGGACGGAGCAGAAAGCAGATGAAGGTGCCGTCTACGATAAGCTCATCGAGATAAATCTTTCCGAACTGGCACCGCTGGCAGCCTGTCCCAACTCCCCGGATGCCGTAAAGACAGTGCAGGAGCTGAAAGACACAGTAGTCACGCAGGTTGCAATCGGCAGCTGTACGAATTCGTCACTTGACGACCTTGCAGCAGTTGCGGCTATCGTGCGCGGCAAGCATATAGCACCCGGCGTGGAGGCAGGCATAGCCCCCGGCAGCCGCACCACCCTGCTCATGGCAGACAAGGCCGGCATCCTCGGCGACCTCATCAGGGCCGGCTTCCGCATTCTTGAAAGCGCATGCGGTCCGTGCATCGGTATGGGCTTTGCACCGAACTCCCAGGGTGTTTCGCTGCGTACATTCAACCGCAACTTCAAGGGCAGAAGCGGTACTGCAGACGCAGGCATCTACCTTGTCAGCCCGGAAACGGCAGCAGCAAGCGCCATCACCGGCCACATCACCGATGCAACTACGCTCAGCTACGAAGATGATTCCTATAAGGACGGCATAAAGGTTTCCCTGCTCGAAGGAAAAGATACCCGGCTTTCCGCAGAGGAAATCAGAAAAGATGCTCAGGACGAGGGCATGCTCATTCCTCCGCTTGATGAAAAAGCTGCCGCGCAGGTTGAAATTCTTCGCGGACCGAACATCAAGCCCTGCCCGCCGTGCAAAGCCTGCGAAGACAAGCTTGTGCTGCCGGTGCTGCTCAAGGCCGGAAACAACGTTTCTACAGACGACATCATGCCGGCAGGAACAAAGGTGCTGCCTTTCCGCAGCAATATTCCGGAAATCTCAAAGTTCACGTATGAACGCATCGACCCGGACTTCTACAAAAAAGCAGAGGCGATACAATTCTCCGGCTGTTTCGTGGTAGGTGCCGAGAATTTCGGACAGGGTTCCAGCCGCGAGCACGCTGCACTTGGTCCGATGTATCTTGGTGTGCGCGCTGTCATCACGAAGAGCTTTGCCCGCATTCACAAGGCAAATCTCATCAACTACGGCATCATTCCCATCACGTTCAAGGATCCCGCTGACTACGACAAAGTTGCGGCGGGCGATATGATGGAAATCAGCGGTATATTCAGCAGCCTGAAGGAAGCAAAGCCGTTCGCCATCACCGTACACGGAAAAGACGGCGACGTGCACATCGAAGGCGTGAATGACCTTGCCGAACGCAGCAGGAACATACTGCTTGCAGGCGGCCTTGCAGCATACACCCGCAACGGCGGACAGTAATACAGCACATGCAGCTTCCTGTTATCCGGCAGGGAGCTGCAAAATTCCTTCACCCGGCAATGATTAGTACCGACAATAAAACTATGACAGAACATGAACAGGTACAGACAGACAATCAGGCGCCGGGATGGCTTGACTTTATCCACTGCTATCAGGAACTGGAAAAGCTGAAAGAATCTGCCAGCCACAACACCCATAAGCTTGTTGCCGCAGTCAAGAAATGCCATGACTACATCATGAGCCTGACAGACTATGAATACCAATATGTGTATGCCATTCCTGCATTTGCAGAACGCTTTGACCGGGTGGAAAATCTCTACGCAAAAATAGAAGCCATCATCCGCGAAACCGTTGATTCCATCGTAGGAACTAAAGGCAGACAGTAAGGCAGAAACGGATGGCAGCAAAGCTGCCCAAGCAGAGCAGCACAGCTCCATACATAAGAACATTCGCCCGTACAATATCCTGCGCTTCCACCGGGCGGAACGCATCGCCAAGAAGCGGCTTGTGCTCAACAATTCCCTTATACACACTGTCACCAGCAAGCTGCACCCGCAGCGCACCGGCACAGGCACTTTCCGTCTGTGCGGAATTAGGGCTTTCATGCTTGTAGCGGTCCCGCCGGAAAATTTTCCATGCATTTCTGCCGTCAAAATGAAGCAGGAATGCAGCAGCAATCATTGCAAGCGCGCAGAGCCGCGCAGGAATGAAGCCCGCAGCGTCATCGCTCCGTGCAGCAGCGGTACCAAAATAACGGTATGTCCGGTTCTTGTACGCAATCATCGAATCCATTGTATTGACGGCTTTGTACACCATGCCGCAGACCGGACCGCCCAGCAGCAGGAAAAAGAGCGGAGCCACCACTCCGTCGTTCGCATTCTCCGCAACAGTTTCCACCGCCGCCCTGGTAATGCCGGCCGCATCCAGCATGGCAGTATCACGCCCCACAATCATGGACACTGCTGTTCTGGCCGCAGGGATGTCGCCGTTTCTGAGCGCCCGGAACACAGCCATGCTTGCATCGCACAGGTTCCGGGCGGCAAGGCACCAGGCGCACATAAGGCTTTCCACGGCAATGCCCGCCAGCACATGGAGCCGGAATGCCGCCCAGACGGCAAGCGCAGACAGGGCGGCAGTTACCAGGCAGACACAAAGCACAAGCAGCGCTCCCTTTGCCTGCTGTTTCCGGGGAGCATCAGTCTCACGACGGAGACGGCGCTCAAGAACAGTAATAAGCGCTCCCATCCAGCGGACCGGATGCGGCAGCTTTTCCGGGTCGCCCACAATGCAGTCCACCACAAATCCAATGCAGACGGCCAGCAGTATATGGTGAGTCAGCAGCACATCCATGTAATTCCTCCTGCCGCAACGGTGGCCCACAGTTCGCAGATACAGACAAACCAGCCCGCAAGGTCGCCCGTAATGCCACCGAACTGGCTGCGGGACATCAAAAGATAGCGGACAAAACAGGCCGCACAGGCTGCAACGGCAGCTCCTCCGTACAGCGGGGAAAGAAAGAGCATGGCACCGGCACAGAGAGCGGTTTCGGCACAAAGAATTACACGCACCCGCTGCCGGGCAGTTCCCTGGGCAAGGGCATGCAGCATGCCGTCCTGCTTTGCCGCAGGAAAAGTGACGACGGCAATACCGCTGAGCGCACGTGACAGAAAAAATGTCAGCGCCCACGCAGCGGCGGGACGGCACTGTTCAGCAGGATGCACCGCGGGCAGGGCCGCAGCCCCCGCTAAAAAGAGCAGGACGAATTCCAGCAGGCGGATGACGGCAAAAGCACCGATGTGGGAATCCTTAAGGATGGCGAGCTTTTCTTCCCTGCTCCGGAACGAAGAAAGCGCGTCACTTGTATCCAGAAAGCCGTCAAGATGAATACCGCCGCTCACGGCGAGCGGAATGCAAAGCAGCACCAGCGGGCGGATCATGGCAGCATTAGCCCTGCTGCCGCAGAGTGCAAGCCATGCATAGGCAAGCACTGCAATAAGCCCGCCGACCAAGGGGAAAAAACACAGCGCATAGCGCATATCGCGTTCCTGCAGCGCCACATGCGGCAAAGGAACACGGGAATACAGGGAAAATGCCACGCAGAAAGCCTTTAAAACGGACATACTCAGCATACCTCCTGGGAAAGCGGCTCTGGGATACAGCGGTACAAAGGTTTTCCTTCTTCAAAACGCACCTCATAGCCGCAGGCAAAATCAGGCTGCCACTCATAGCGGTTCTTTGCTTCCGCAGGAAACAGCTCCTGCATGATTGCCGCTACAGGACCGCCATGGGTAAACAGCGCAAGACCGGTTTCCGGCATGGCACGCAGTTCCTTCAGTGCCGCAAGCACCCGCTGCACCATGCGGCTGCCGCTTTCGCCCCCCGGACAGGGCACCTCCATGCCGGCACCTGCTATCCAGCGGCGGTAGTCCGGGCGATGTTCCAGTTCCCCGTGCGTGTAGCCTTCAAAGACCCCGAAATCGATTTCCCGCAGACGCTCATCAGCACTATGCGGCAGGGCACCGTAGAGCAGGGAAAGCGTTTCTTCCGTACGCTGCATGCCGCTGGTCACAATGCGGCAGCCGGAAATATCCGGGTAGCGGAAGGACTGTTTTTTCTGCTGCAGGAGCAAACGCCCCCGCAAAGAAAGCGGAACATCGGTACTGCCGCAGTAAGCACGGCGTTCATTGCATTCCGTCATACCGTGGCGGAACAGGTAGAGGCGTACCATCACTGCAAGTCCTCCGCAATGCCGCAGAACAGCCGCGTCACACGCGAGCGGCGTGCCAGTTCCTGCAAAAAGCGTCCCGTCTGCTCCCTCCACGCGCGGTCTTCTGCAGAAAGCGGAACAATGCCGCAGAAAATATCATCACAGACAAGCACCGTTCCCGGCGGAAAGTCACAGCGCGGTTCAATACCGTGCCGCAGACAATAGTACACATAATTTTCAAGATGGCTGATGCAGGGAAAACTGAAATCAGGCGCACTGCTGCGGGAACAGCAGTATATGTCTGTATCACGCAGCTGAAAGCGCTGCTTTACGAATGCAGTCTTTCCCTGCCCTGCACCGCCGATAACCAGATGCAGCTGCATAGCGTCCTCCTTTGCCTGCGGAAGAAAAGCCCGCAGGCTATCTGCCCCCGCATGAATGACGGGAATTCCTGCACAGACTTCTACAATTCCGTCACAGCGGGCGGCAACATGCCGTTCAAGTTCTGCAAGCGCAGTGCGGTACTGCAGCGTCAGGCCGTCATACGATTCTCCGTCACTGAAAATACTGTCGCTCACAAACACGCCGTCGCCACCATGCTCCGCAAGCAGCGCAAGTTCCCGGGAAAGGAAAGTCCCGGCATCAGTGACCGGCGGTTTTCCAGGGGGAAACATAGCCTGCGCAAGCAGCGCCGTCAGGCTGTCCAGCAGGAACACCGCATCCTGCGGAAGCGAACGCCAGCCCGAAGCAAAATCAGCGCCGCATTCCACCGTTACAAAGCCGAGCCCCGCACGCTCCGCAACATGGCGCCGGATACGTTCCCGGTCCTCCTCGTCGGCAGGAACCATGGTGGCAAGGTAATACATCGGCCGCCCCCGGGCAAGCTTACATGCAAGTTCCTGGGCAAGGTGCGATTTTCCGCTTTTGCTTCCGCCGCTCAGCAGTACTTTCATCAGGACGGCGTCCCCTGCCCGCGCAGTCCGGCAAGATACTCATCATTTATATCTGCCTGGCGGAACGTTGCCATCTGCGTCATCAGGGCACAGGCAGCCTCTACAATGCGGAACATGAGCGGGCAGCCGCTGCCTTCCCCCAGGCGCATGCCGAGCATGAGCACCGGCCGCAGCTGCATGGCTTCCATGGCGCAGGTGTAGCCGGGTTCCGCAGAACAGTGCGACGGAATAAAATAAGCGCGGGCCGCCGGTGCCAGACGGTATGCACAGAGCGCAGCAACGGCCGAAATGTAGCCGTCGATGACAGCCGGAATACGGCAGCGGGCAGCACCAAGGAACACGCCGCACATAGCAGCAATGTCCAGTCCGCCCACTTTGGAAAGCACATCCAGTACATCATCGGGACGGGGAGCGTTGCAGCGCACAGCCTGCGCGATAATTTCTTTTTTGTGGGCAAAGGCTGCATCTGTCAGACCAGCACCACGCCCGGCCACCGCAGCGGGGCTCAGTCCCTCCAGCACAGAAAGCACCGCCGCGCTCGTAGTAGTGTTACCGATTCCCATTTCCCCAACGCCCAGCAGACGGATACCTTCCGCAGCTGCCTGTCCGGCAAGTTCCATGCCGGCGAGTACAGCACGCACGGCTTCGTCCCGCGTCATTGCCGGACCGCATGCAATGTTTGCAGTGCCGTGCTCCCTGATTTTCCGCCGGACTATCCCCGGAACTGCGCTGTCACCGTTTATGCCGACATCAACAACCTGCACGTCGTCACCAAAGCGCGCCGCAAGGCAAGACATTCCCGTTACCCGGCGGGTCATGTTTTCTGCCTGCTTCATAGTCACAGACTGCGGCGTGGAAGAAACTCCCTCCGCAACGACCCCGTTATCAGCGCAAAGGACAACAATACGCTTCTTTCCGTCAGCATAGGCAATGCTGCCGCTTATTCCGGCAAGCTGCACGGCAAGTTCCTGCAGGAAGCCCATGCTGCCCGGCGGCATGGCAAGAGAAGCCTGATATACGCGGGCGGCTTCCTGTGCAGCGGCATCCAGCGGAACAATTCCCGCGATGAGGGAATGAAGTTTTTCTTCATTCTGATTCATCAAGCACCTCCCTGACGGCTGTAACGAGCCGCCGGTTCTCGGATTCCCGGAGCACGGCAATGCGGTAATCAAGATCGCCCAGGCCATGGAAGCCGGCACTGCTGCGGATACAGATATTTCGGCGCAAAAGCCCTTCGTCGAGGCGCCGGGGAGCCGTAAAAAGCAGGAAATTTGCCGTTCCTGGATACACCGTACAGCCGCATTCGCTGAGACCGGCACTCAGGAACTGCCGGCCGCCCTCAACAAGGTGCTGCGTCTTTTCCAGCCAGCCGTCTTCCTGCAGGGCAGCAATACCGGCAAGCTGCGCGGGACCGGAAACACTCCATTCCGCCTGAAGCTGCTCCATACGCCGGATCAGGGCAAGGTTCCCGCACAGCGCCCAGCCCAGACGAAGGCCGGGCATTGCATACAGCTTTGTGGCTGCATCAACGACAAGCACATGTGTATATGCAGCAAGCAGCCGCCGGGCGCTCAAGGCTATTCCCCCGCGGACAAAGCCAAGGAAACATTCATCCACTACAAGGAATGTTCCCTGCCGTTCGCAGCGCTGCGCTATGTTCTGCAGCATATCCGGCGGAATGCAGGTACCCGTCGGATTGTTCGGCTGGCAGAGGAATACTATATCCGGCCGTTTTTCCAGCTGCTGAAAAAATGCCTGTGCAAAGCGTCCGGTAAAGCAGAAGTCTTCTTCACGGAGCAGCGGGCAGAAGGAGACAGCGGCATGGCGGGCGGCAAGCGCACGCTCATAACCGGAAAAAGTCGGCGAAACAAGCAGCGCCGTGCGCGGCGACAGGGCATCCACCGCAAGGGTGATAATCTCGGATGCTCCGTTACCTGCACAGACCATATCCTCCGGGATGCTGCAGTGCCGGGACAATGCCTGCTTCAAGGCTCTGCACTGCCGGTCAGGATAGCGGACACAGGAATCCATCAGACCTGCAAGCGCACGCTGCACTGCGGGGGGCATACCAAGCGGATGCACATTCACAGAAAAATCAAGGAAGTCCGCGCCCCTGTCCCGGCATTCCCCGCCGTGACAGTTCCCGCCGGAAACAGCTGCCCCTGCACCGGGCGCAGGGCTTTTTAGCAGCCGCATAATGCGCTCATAATTTTCCGGCTCATGGGGAAAGGTACAGGCGGTGCATTTTTTTATCATCCGCCCGTCATCCTTTCTGATAAACTGCGGATTTCCCGGGCAGGGAACGCGGGCATACAGGGGGCAGTAGCAGAAAAGACAGTTCAAGGCGGAAAGTCCGTCATGGCAGGGGAAATACCGGCAGTCCCTGTTCTCAAAAAACTGAAAAGAATGTTCCACTAGTTCCCTCCTTGCCGGGCATACGCGCAGCAGCTCCGGGCAAATGCCTGTGCAAGCCCCGGCGCTGAATAATAATACAAATGCGGGAAACCGGCAAGCATGGTTCTGCCGCCGCACATGCACTGCCACGTCCTGCCGCCCAGCGGTTTGCATGCCGTAAAGGAAGAACCGTTTTCGGTACTGTCAAAATAATGGAACTCATGCCCGCGGATGGAGATACGTTTCCCGCTGCCAAATGCCTGCCCGGAAAATTCTGCATAGCCGAAGCGCACCAGCGAGCTAGTATAGGAACTCCGGCCGGGAATCGCACCGACCATGTCCCACACGGCACCGTCCTTCCCACAAAGCGACTGCTGCAGATACATGAAGCCGCCGCATTCGGCAAGCACCGGAAGCCCCTTTGCAATGGCAGAACGCACCGACTCGCGGAACGCAGCATTGGCAGAAAGTGCCGGGGCATGAAGCTCTGGGTAGCCGCCGCCGAAGAGCACGCCGTCAAGCGGAGGCAGCACACGGTCATGGAGCGGGGAAAAAGGCTGCAGCCGGGCACCAAGTTTGGCAAGCAGCCGCAGGTTATCCTCATAGTAAAAACAGAAGGCTTCATCCTGCGCATAGCCCACACGAAAAGATTTTTCAGCAGCATGAATGCCGGCAGCTTCTTCCGGCGTAGTGGCATGGAGGGCAGGTGCAGCGCCCGCAAGCTCCAGCAGTGCAGGGACATCAAGGCTTTCCCGCAGGGCGGCGGCGGCGGCATCAAGCTGCTGCCGGAAAGCCGCTATCTCACCGGGCAGCAGCAGTCCCAGATGGCGGCTTTCCCAGGCAAATTCCGGGCGCCTGGGCAGGTAACCCAATACCCTGACTGGAGCGGCAGCCTCAATGGCTTCCTTCAGCTTCGGGTACACGGATGGAGAAACTTTATTCAGTATGACACCCCGGATATGCGCATGTGCTTCGTAGTCACAGAACCCTTTTACCAGCGCTGCAACGGAACGTCCCATGCCTTCTGCAGAAACGACAAGCACGACAGGACTTTCAAGCACATCGGCAAGATCGGCACTTGAACCGGCAGGAGCAACAGAACCAAGTCCGTCAAAATAACCCATCACTCCTTCGATGATACAAAGCCCGGTACCGGCGGCATGCTCGGCAAAGAGCGCCTTTGTCAGTTCCCGGCCGGTAAAAAACGTATCCAGATTGACAGAAGGAAGCCCCAGCACCTGACGGTGAAACAAGGGATCGATATAGTCCGGACCGCACTTGAATGCCTGTACATGCACCTGCATCTGCTGCAGCAGACGGAGTAGGGCGCAGGTAAGCAGTGTCTTTCCGCTGCCGCTTGACGGAGCAGCAATCATAAGGCGGGGAACTGCAGCACAAAGCCGTTCTGTCACAGCCATACCTCCCCGCCCGCGCCGGGCGGCAGCAGCGCTGCATCTTCCTTTGCCAGGCCCTGCCCGTTCCCGTTGCAAGAGACGATGAACACAGGATTCTGGGCTTTCAGGAAATGGCCGGAACCGAGCTTTTCAAGACGGCTGACGGAAAGCTGCACGGCGGCACAGTCTGTAAGAGGCAGTTCCCGCAGAAGCTGCTGCACAAGAACGGCGGTCTCCATCGTAACGACGGACAGCACAATCCGGACGGATGGATTTTTTGCCAGCACGGCACGCAGAATGTCCCGCAGATTGCCGCCGCTGCCGCCGATAAACACATGCGAAGGAGGCGGCAGTTCTTCCAGACCGTTAGGGGCACAGGCAAGAAGCGGCTTCACATTCTCTAGAGAAAAATGACTGATATTCTGCTTAAGAAGTGCAAAGGCATCCTGCCGGCATTCCACGGCAAAAACCTTTCCGCCGGTGCACAGGCGCGCGGCTTCCACAGTCACGGAACCGGTTCCGGCACCAATATCATACAGCACGGCATGTTCCGTCAGGCGGAGGGTGCAGAGAATCTGGGCACGGACCTCGCACTTTGTCATGGGCACATGCGCTTCACGCAGGAACGCTTCGTCCGGAAGCCCCGGCACAAGCGGCTCCTGAACGGCAGCGTCATGTTCCAGAAGCAGCACATACAGGCCTTCCGCCTGCAGCGTACACAGGTGCTCCGGGCTGCAGTCCATCATCAGCTCATCCGGGCGGCAGAGCTGGTAGCCCACATGGATGCGCAGCCTGCCGAGCACACCGTTCTGGCAGGCTGCACTGAGCTTCCGGCCCAGCCGCCGGACATCCCTGCACCCGGAGACAAGCAGAAAGCAGCGCCGCTTTAAGCGCAGCGTACCGATGACATTGCAAAAGCGTCCGTGGCTGCTCAGAAGCACCCAGTCCTGATAAGGAATGCCGATGCGCGCAGAAAAACAGGCAACAGAAGAAATCCCGCACAAAAGCCGGAGCTTCCAGCCGGAGCGCTGTGCTGCGCTGCCAGCTTCGCCGGAAAGAAAGGCGGATGCTCCGCTGTAAAAACCGCTGTCCCCGGAAAAAAGTACGGCTGGACGGCAGCAGGCAGGGTGTTCTTCCAGATATGCAAACACCGCATCGGGGCGGTAGCAGGGAACAAAGGCAGCACCGCGCTGCTGTGCAGCAACACGCAGTTCATCCGCCATCACGCGGGGGGAAGCAAAAAGAACGTCCGCCGCAGAAAGCGCCGCACGCACTTCTTCGGTCATGCAGCCCGTTCCGCCCGGCCCAATGCCGGCAAGCACCAGTTCCCGCTGCGCTCCAGGCTCCAGATCCATGCCATACAGCGATGAAAGTTCTGAAAGCAATGCAGGAAAGCGGAAGGACGCAGCTTCCGGAGCAGCTGAATTTTTCTCCGGGTTGCGGACAACCAGCGCAGTCACGCCGCAGGCCTCTGCCGCAGCAATTTTCTCTTCATAGCCGCCGGCCTGCCCGCTTTCCTTTGTAAGCAGGAATGAAGCACCGCAGGCCTTCAGCAGCACTTCGTTCATCTCCCGGGAGAACGGCCCCTGCATCGCAATGATATGGCTGCCCGGCACTCCGCAGTCATTGCAGATTCTTAGGCTTTCCACAGACGGCAGCACCCGTGCAAAAATCCGCGAAGGTTCACGGAGGGAAGCGGCAAGCACCGGAAGCTCCTTGCTGCCCGTTGTTACAAGAACAGTACCCTGTCTCTCATCAAGGTATGCCGCAGCGTCCCGGAGGGAATCAAAAAAAACGGTTCCGGCAGCGCTCCGGGAGTCAGTGGGGCGTGCAAGGCGGAAACAGCGGAGCCCTGCCGACTGGCATGCCTGCCGGATTTCCCCGGAGACTGCAACGGCAAAGGGATGCGTTGCATCCACTACGCACGTATATGCCTGTTCCCGCAATGCTGCGCACATGGCTTCGCCGGACAGGCGTCCTTTACAGACCCGCAGCAGCGGATGCTCCGGCATCAGCAGTGAACCGTAGTCAGTCGCGACGCTCACCGTGCAGGGGATTCCCCGGGATGCAAGCCAGCAGGAAAGCTCCCGGCCTTCCGTCGTTCCTGCAAAAATATAAATCGGGCGGACGGTCACTGCACACCTCCTTCAAACGCGTAGCCCCTGGGGGTAACAAGCCTGCCGCCGATGATGCGGGTGCCGCTGTTGCCGATAAACACCGTGGTAAACATATCAACTTCTTTTTCCGCCAGCTCCTGCAGCGTGCACACGCAGGCGCATTCCCCTTCCCTGCCGATGTTCCTGACATAGCCGCAGGGCCGCTCCGCAGGCAGCTGTTCCAGCAGGACGGCACAAGCCCTGGCAAGATGACGGGGACGGCCATGGCTGGCAGGATTATAGAGGACAATGCAAAAATCAGCGGCTGCGGCGGCACGGAGCCGGGCACATATTTTTTCCCAGGGCGTCAGCATATCGCTCAGGCTGATTGTGGCAAAATCATGCACCAGCGGCGCACCCAGCACGGCGGCCCCGCTCACGGCAGCAGTGATGCCGGGCAGCACCCGTATGCGCACGGAAGGAAAGTCCGCTGCCATTTCGTACAGCAGACCCGCCATGCCGTACACACCGGCATCGCCGCTGCAGACAAGCACCACATTCCTGCCGGACGCAGCCTGTTCCAGCGCAAGGCGGCAGCGCTCCTCTTCCTTCCGCATCGGGGTCGTCAGGATTTCCTTTCCCGGAAAAAACTGCAGCAGCAAATCTGTGTACACCTTGTAGCCGACAATGACATCCGCAGCAGCAAGCACCCCGGCGACTTCGCGCGTCATCTGTTCCATCGACCCCGGTCCCATTCCGGCAACAAAAAGAATCTGTTCCATACTATGCGGCGCCTCCCTCTGACAGGCTGATATGCACGGTTCTGATGCCCACTGCAACGGTCATGCCGTCACGGGCGGTTTTGCGGACAAGCAGGCGTGATGCACCCGCGGCAACGGCGGCTCGTTCGCAGACATTGTCCACTCCGACCGTCCGCTGCACAAATTCCGACGGAAGGAAATCCCCCTGCACGGCTTCCAGTTCCCCGGCAGCAAAGAAAAGCGCCGGTACCCGGAAAAATGCAGCGAGTTCCTGCACGGCAGCTTCACCGGCCTTCACATCTATGGAAGCCACCGCCGCCACTGCAGCGGCATGCAGCCCGTGCTCTGCCAGAACACCGGAAACAAAATCCCTGAGTGCCTGCACCGGAGTTCCTTTTTTGCAGCCGACCCCGGCAACAAGGCATGAAGGAACAAGCTGCAGGGGGCTGCCGGGAACATCGCATCCGGCGGCGGGGGAAACAAGCACAGTGGCAGCAGCCTGTGAAAGCTGCGGGGAATCTTCCGGCACAAGGGAAAGTTCCGGCGGCACATGCTCAATGACAATGCTGTCCCTGAAGGCGGCAGGCTGCAGCACAAAGGCCCGGTGACTTTCCAGCAGCGCTGCGGAAAAGCGTTTTGCCTTCTCCATACTGGAAATCGTACAATGATTTTTCCGCGCACACACGTCAACGGAAAACAGGGCATTCACATCGGTAGCCGTCGTAAGGGCAGCATGGCCGCCCGTTATGCCGGCAAGCAGCTGCGCCAGTTCATTGGCCCCGCCGATATGCCCCGACAGCAGGGGAATGACGAACTGCCCTTTCTCATCAAGCACAAGGACTGCCGGATCGGCACATTTGTCCTTCACGAACGGTGCAATGCTCCGCACGGCAATGCCGGCTGCCCCCACATACACCAGTGCATGGCCGGACAAAAAATGTTCCTGCACCCATTGGCCAAGCGTAACGGCGGCAACAGTCCCGGCGGAAGCAGAGCCGCAAAGGTGCTCCGGGCGGCCCGCATACGAGACAGCTGCATCCACGTGCAGGGCTGCAAGCTGCGTGCAGAGCAAGTGCGAAAGCTCCAGCCCGTTCCGGGTAAAGCAGACGATATGAACATGCTGCACCGCGCCGTTCATTCCTGCCTGCCTTCGCGGAATCCCGTGGAGAAAGCGGGATCATAGAGCTTTGAGCGTTCATAGTTTTTATGATTCACCACATCACCAATGATGAGCAGCGCGGTGCTGTCAATGCCGTGTGCGGCGGCAGTTTCCGCAAGCGTGCCGACCGTACACGTATACGTTTCCTCGTCTTTCCAGCTTGCCTTGTACACAATCGCCGCACCGCAGTCACTGCGGTAACCGGCAGCAAGCAGTTTTTCCTGCACGGCAGCAGCCATGCCCGCGCTCAGGAAGAGCACCATGGTAGCATGATGCTCGGCAAGGGCTTCCAGCTGTTCCCCCGCAGGAACGGGAGTCCTGCCCGCCATCCTTGTTATGATGACCGACTGAGACACTGAAGGAAGCGTGTATTCTACATTCAGCGCAGCTGCCGCAGCACAGAAAGAACTCACGCCGGGAATGCTTTCGTAAGGAATGTGCAGGGCATCAAGCCGGTCCATCTGTTCCCGTACGGCACCGTACAGGGAAGGGTCGCCGGTATGCAGGCGGACAGTCATCATGCCGGCGGACTCGGCCTCCTGCATGGCTGCAAGCACTTCTTCCAGCGTCATCACAGCACTGTTGCATATCCGGCAGCCGGGCTTGCACACGGCAAGCAGTTCCGGATTCACCAGCGAACCTGCATAGATAACAAGATCGGCTTCCCTCAGCTTCTGCTGCCCGCGGATTGTTATCAAATCAACGGCTCCCGGTCCGGCTCCCACAAAATACACCATGATTCAATCCTCCTTCCGCTGCGCACAGAAAGCACGCAGCTCCTGCACAAACGGCAGCGCATTGTCACTCTGCCCGAGCACTCCGTGCACGTTCGAAAACACAATGACGGCAAGCTGCATTCCGCCGGCCCAGGCCTGCATGTTCCGGCAGATTCTTCTGGTCATCTCATCCAGCACCTGCCGGGCGGCACCAGCGTCCTGCAGCACACGGACAGCTTCGTCAGTACTCACGCAGGATGCAAGCTCCTGTTCCAGCCGCGCAGAACATGCCGGGGAACAGCAGTCCCGTGCAATGCCGGAAAGAATTTCCATGCGCCTGTCGCCGTAACGGGAATGCGTGTTGCGCACCCCCCCGGCAACCTTCACCAGCTTTCCGATATGCCCGATGAACAGCAGGCGGGAAAAACCTTCCCCTGCTGCACATTCTATGCTATCCGCAACAAAATTGGAACAGGCAACGCAGTCATCCATCGGCAGGCCGTAGTGCTTCATTACAAATTCCCTGCCATAGTTTCCCGGCGCCATCAGCAGCACCGGAAAATCCTGCAGGCGGCGCACATGCAGCTCTATGCCGATGGTATCAAGGAGGGCCTGCTCGCTCATCGGTTCAACAATGCCGCTTGTCCCCAGTACGGATATGCCGCCCACAATGCCAAGTTTGGGATTGAATGTCTGTGCCGCAAGTTCCGCGCCGCCGGGTATACTGATTACAACATCTGCACTCTTGCAGTGGGCGCTGACGGCAGCGGCTATCATTTCGCGCGGCACATGGTTTATCGCGGCATTCCCGACAGGCTGGTCAAGGCCGGGCAGCGTTACCCTGCCCACACCTTCACCGCCGTCAATGCGTATCAGACCTTCGGTACTGTGGCGGACGGTGGCATATATATACAGCCCGTCCGTTACGTCGGAATCAGCACCGCCGTCTTTCTGCACGGCACAGGACACATAATCCGCACCCCTGGTAACATGCTCAATTTCAAGGAACAGGGGAATGCCTTTCGGCGTGTGCAGGGACACATAGTGCACGGTGTTCCCCGTGGCAAGCATCTCGGCGGCAGCTCCGGCAGCGGCGGCGGCACAGCTGCCTGTCGTGTAGCCAAGGGCGGTCTTTCCATGCTGCTTGAGCAGTATGAAGCTCCGTTCCTTCATCGGCACCCCGCATCCAGCATGTAGAGCAGCGCATTGCAGATTGCAGCGGCAACCGTACTTCCCCCCTTCCGTCCGCGGTTCACAATAAACGGAACCTGCTTTTCCATGAGCAGTTCCTTGGCAGCCGTCACATTCACAAAACCGACAGGAACCCCGATGACACATTCCGGGGAAAAGCCGCCGTCAATCAGGCTGCAGAGCCCGATGAGCGCAGTGGGCGCGTTCCCCACGGCACAGAGTACCGGGCGCCCCAGTGCAGCAGCCCGTTCCATGCTGACCGCTGCGCGCGTTATCCCGCGGGACTTTGCTTCCTGCGCAACAGCAGCATCTGCCATAAAGCAATGCACCGTTCCGCCGAATTTTGCCAGCACGCGCTTGTTTATGCCCGCCAATGCCATGTTGGTATCAGTCACAATGTCTGCACCGTTCCGCAGGGCTTCCAGCGAAGACTGCAGCACCCCCGGCGAAAACACAAGCGTATCCGCATAGTCAAAATCTGCAGTCGTGTGGATGACCCGCATGATCACAGGAGCAAGTTCCGGAGGCAGAACCTTTCCCCTGCCCTCAAGTTCCTGCGCAATGATTGAAAAACTCGTCTTCTCTATGTCCTCCGGCAGCACATGTTCAAACACCGGCATGGGCTTCCTCCATAAATCGGTACAGCGCTGCTACGTCCATGTGTGCACGGATTGCATCTGCCAGCAGGTCATACTGCCGCTCCTTGTACGCCGCATACGGCAGCACAGGAGTATCGGCCTGCAGCGGAAGCCCTTTTTTTTCTGCAAGCAGGCTCACAAAGCGCCGGGTCATCGCAGAACTGTCAAACAAGCCGTGCAGGTACGTACCGAACACGCTGCCGCAGCATGCACCGTCAGCTTTTTCAGTGCCGGTACTTTCATCCCTCAGCTGCACAAAAGGCATTCCTTCGCCATCGCAGAAACTGGTCCTGCCCATGTGAATCTCATAGCCTTCCACAGGACTGCCGGAAAGCGGCTGCAGCATTCCCGCCGGGCACAGGCTCCCCGTTACCCGCGTCCGGGTCTTCTGCGCGGAAAACACCGTCTTTACCGGCAGCAGCCCCATGCCCTGCATGCATCCGCCCGCTTCCGCACCGGCGCTGTCATCAATTTCCCTGCCGAGCATCTGGAAGCCGCCGCAGATTCCCAGCACAGGAACTTCCGCCGCCGCCAGTTTTTTTACCACAGCCTCCATGCCGTTCTGCCGGAGCCAGCGGAGGTCATCCATGGTATTCTTTGTACCCGGCACAATGACGGCATCGGGATGCCCCAGTTCCCCCACGCGCTTCACATAGCGCAGGTGTACCCCGGCTTCCGCAGAAAGCGGCACAAAATCCGTAAAGTTTGAAATATGAGGCAGCTGCAGCACCGCAATGTCAATCATGCCGGCTGCATCCCCGCCGCCAGAAGCAAAGCGTTCCGTCAGGCTGTCTTCATCATCAAGGTCAATGTGCAGGTACGGCAGCGTTCCTACCACGGGAATGCCGCAGCGTTCTTCCAGCATGCGGATGCCGGGCGTAAGCAGGCTTTTGTCGCCCCTGAACTTGTTTATCACCAGCCCCTTTATGCGGCGGCGTTCGTCGTCCTCAAGGAGTGCAAGCGTGCCCACCAGCTGCGCAAAAACACCGCCCCGGTCTATGTCGCCCACCAGCAGTACGGGGGCGTCGGCAAGGCGGGCCATTCCCATGTTTACAATATCATGCTCTTTCAGGTTTATTTCTGCCGGGCTTCCCGCACCTTCTATCACCACAATGTCATACGCAGCAGACAGTTTCTGATATGCGGCAAGGATATCCGGCACCAGCGTTTTCTTGTAGGCAAAATACCCGCGGGCATCCATGACGGCGCGGACTTCCCCGTTCACAATAATCTGGGAACCGACATCGCTCGTGGGTTTCAGCAGAATCGGATTCATCAGGACAGACGGTTCGGCTCCGGCAGCTTCGGCCTGCATTACCTGTGCACGCCCCATTTCAAGGCCTTCGGCAGTCACATAGGAATTCAGCGCCATGTTCTGGGATTTGAACGGGGCCACCGTGTAGCCGTCCTGCCGGAACACGCGGCACAGTCCGGCGGCAACAAGGCTCTTCCCGGCACTGGACATTGTGCCCTGAATCATAATGGATTTTGCCATAGTTTTCCTTCCGAGTATTCCAGCAGTTCTTTCATCCTGCAGTTGCAGGAACCAATCGTCAGCCCGGCAGCTATTACCTTTGCGCATCCGTCAATGCATTTTTTTGCAGCAGCAAGCGCTTCGTTGGGAATCGGCTCAAAGGGAACAGCGCTGATAAGTTCCGAGGCAAGCATACGTGCAACGCGGTAATCCACATCGTTTGTGTAGAGGATTCCTGCTGCAAAAGGCGTCTGTCTGCGGCGGAGCATGCGGTACACCGGGATGCCGCCCCCGCAGGACGAAATGACAAAAACTTCCGGCTTCCCCCGCAGCGGCGGAAGCTCCGCAGTTCCCAAAAGCGGGTCAAATGCCTGCCCTTCCAGACCGTACAGGGACTGAATCACGCCGTTCTGCGAAAGTTCCTCCGGGCTAACCATGCGGCAGGATTCGCCTTCCACGCACAGAATGCGGTCGGAAACCTTTTCCGCAAAATCAATTTCATGCACCGCCATGATGACGGTAACCCCGGAAGCGGCAAGTTCCCGGATAAGCGAAAAGAGTTCCAGCCGCCACCGTATGTCCAGGTAAGAAGTCGGCTCATCAAGCACCAGCACCTTGGGATTCTGGCACAAGGCGCGGGCCAGCAGAATCCGCTGCCGCTGGCCGTCGCTCACCGAAGAAAACTGGCTGTCGGCAAAGGCCTCGGCATGCACCTTTGCCAGCGCGATTTCTACAAACTCTTCGTCCTCCAGCCGCAGCATGCCCAGCTGCCCCGTAAACGGATAGCGTCCCGACGCAACAACGTCGCGGCAGCTCATCAGCTCCGGCCGCACCGGCTGGGTAAGCAGCACGGCAAGGTTTCTGGCAAGCCCGGCGGGACGGTAAGATGCAAGGTTCTTTCCCGCAAGCACAACGGTTCCCTCAAGCGGGGCAAGCTGGCGGATTATATTTTTCAGCAGGGTAGATTTTCCCGCGCCGTTGGGGCCGATGATGGAAACGACCTCGCCGCGCCGGACCGAAAAAGAAACATGTTTTAGGACGGGAATGCCTGCGTAACCTGCATCCACATCATGCAGCTCAAGAATTTCCTCCGGCATGCTAGAGGCTCCTCCGGGCATGCCGCCTGACAAGCATAAAGATGACCACCGGCGCACCGAAAAATGAGGTAACGGTACTCAGGTTCAGCTCAAGCGGCGCAAGCAGCAGGCGCGCCACCAGGTCGCAGAAGGAGCAGAATGCAGCACCGCCCAGAAAGCATGCGGGGATAAGCAGCAGCGGCTCTGCTGTTCCCAGGCACTGCTTGACAAGGAAGGGCACGGCAATTCCCACAAAGGTAACCGGCCCGGCAAAGGCAGTAACGCAGGAAGAAAAGAGACTCGAAAGCAGTATAAGCAGGGGGCGGAACAGCCGCACGTCAACGCCCATGCTCTGTGCATACTGCTCGCCCAGGCGGTAGGCACCGATGGGCTTTGCCAGCAGAAAGGTGAGCACCACGGCAGGAAGGATGAGCGTGCAGCACAGCGACACATCATCCATGCTCATGCCGGAAAAACTTCCTGCAGACCAGCTGTGCAGGTTCACGATGTCTGCATCATTTGCAAACGTAATAAGGAAATCTGTAACGGAGGACGTTATGTAGCCTATCATGATGCCGACGACAAGCAGCGACGAATTAAGATGCACCCTGCCGGAAACCAGCAGGACAAGGGACGTGGAAAACAGCGCACCGATAAATGCGGCGACAACAAGCAGCCAGGGGCGCGCGGCAGCAAGGCGGTACTGGGCCAGCACTATCAGCGCAAAGGCCACCGCCATTTTTGCTCCGGAAGAAATTCCCAGCACAAAAGGCCCTGCAATGGGATTCTGAAAATACGTCTGCAGAAGAAAGCCGGAAAGCGAAAGCGCCCCCCCCAGCAGCAGAGCCATGAGCATACGGGGAAGGCGGATTTTGAAGATGATGTTGCATTCCTGTACAGAACCGTCATGAAAAAAAAGGATGCGGAGAATCCTGCCAAAGGGAATGTCCGTCCGCCCGGCATAGAGACTCGCCGCGGCGGCTATCCCGCACAGCAGGCCCAGCAGCAGGAAAACCCATGCTGCATGCAGCCCCCGTGCCGCAGGCACACGGCTCATTCAAGGTGCTCCAGAAAAAGCATGTCCGCTGCAGCTTTGTCCGCACCGGCATTGTCCGTCAGCACCTGCCGCATTTCCATGATAAAGCCGGCAAGATTGTCGGTGCCCTGGTACAAATAGTTTTTGGAAGCCCAGACCTGATGTTCCTTCACCGCCTTAAAGTCTGCGAATACGGAATTCTTTGCAAGCAGATCGTCCAGGCTCTTTACGGACTTGTCGATGGTCGTGTTGTACACCAGGAAATCAGCATCGCGGGCACTCTGATAGAATTCTTCCATTGAAAGCTGCACAGTGGAACTGTCCGTCTTGGATTCCGGGATTCCGGCACAGGCATAGGAGCCGCCGGCAATGCCTATCATCCGGGCAATGTAATCGTCCGTTCCCCGCACAACAGCCATGCCATCGCTGTTCACGTAGAAAAATGCAACGCCTTTTCCCAGCGCAGCTTCTTTTTCCAGCGGGGCAATCATCTGCACCTGTTCAGCAAAAAAGGATTCCGCAACGGCTTCCTTTCCCATGAACATGCCGTACAGCCGCACCCATTCAACACGCCCCAGCGGATGATCCTCATAGCTTGATTCGTCAACAAAGACCGGGATTCCCAGGCTTTCAAGCTTTTCCTGCACCTGCGGCTTGTGGAAAATCATCGCCGATTCCACGGCAATGTCTGCCCCCTCGCTGAGCAGCAGCTCAAAATCCGGCGAATCGTATTTGCCTACATAGCGCACGGCCCCGCTGCGCATGGCTTCCACAGCCTCGGGGATATACCATTTGTCCGCCGCCGTAGAGCAGAATTTTACCTGCGGGAGCGCCCCTGCCCGGCACATCAGCGCCATCACTGGCGAAGAAGCAAGGTACAGGGCATCAAAGGGCTGCTGCAGCACCGTAATATCCTGCGGAAGTGACTGCGGCGCAGAAGCCCCCTCCGGAACAAGCAGGTAGCGTATGCAGCCGTTCACCGTAACAAGGCGGAAGCCCCCCTCGTATTCATCGACGCTGAACATCTTTGCATACGTATTGGGAATGCTCCGCACATAGCGCATTCCGGCAAGCGATGCATCCTGCACCGTGCCGGAATCAGCAGCCCGGCTTTCCTTCCTGCTGCAGCACAGAAGGAAGAGTGAACAGAAAAGTACAGCAGCCATGCTGCGAGCTGCGCTGCGAAGGAAGTACCGGGGCTTCATAGCTATTTCCTCAGTGAATCAATGGCAGCCTGTGTGTGGGCCACATAAATCTGCTGAATATCGTAGTTCTGGCCCAGGCCTTCAAGGATGCAGTCTACACTGTAGCCGGCTTTCTGGCACAGGGACTTCCATGAATCATCATCATCACCGGCCATATCGTTGTTTGCATGGTCACCGGCAACCACCATGAGCGGCATCAGCACAACTTTCTTGTACTTGCCTTTTGCCTTCAGGCTTGCCAGCACATCATCGATGCTGGGGCTTGCCTCAACGGTGCCCACGTAGCAGTCACTGTAGCCTTTCTTGTCAAAGACACCCTGCAGCTTTGCATAGGCCTTGTTGGATTCAGCCTCGGTACCGTGACCCATGCAGCAGAGCGCGGTCTTGCCGTCGGCAAAGGTCTTTGCGCGCGCGGCGATGATGTCTGCAACCTTTTCGTAGTCGGCATCGCTGGAAAGCAGCGGAGCGGCGAGCGCAACGCGGTCAAATTTGCTTTCATACTTTGCAAGCGTATTCTTCAGGTCGTTGTATTCCAGACCGTCCATCAGGTGGCTCGGCTGCACGATGAGTGTCCGCACGCCTTCGGAAACAGCGCGGTCAAGTGCCTGCTGTACGTTGTCAATAACAATACCGTCGCGCTTCTTCAGCTTTTTGATGATGGTCTCTGCAGTAAAGGCGCGCGCAACCTTGTAGTCGGGGAAACGCTCGCGGATAGCACTCTCTATGCCGCCGATGGTAACTGTGCGGCTGGTGTTATAGCTTGTACCAAAGCTGACAACAAGGATTTCCTTATCCTGCCCCACCGGAGCATTGCGCTTGGATTTTGCATAGGCAGAGGAGAAAAAACCGCCGATAAGGCAGACCGCAGAAACAATACCGAACACCTTTCTTTTCATAATAACCCCCGGACTTCTGTCCTTATGTAGTATCCGGCATACATGCTTTCCGCGGAAACAAAAAAAGCCATGCGCCCCCGCACGGGAATGCACGGCATCATTGCAGCCTGTCAACCAGAAGCACCGAAAGGCCTATGACTCCCCGGAAGACGCACAAAACGTCTTCTTTCAGCATGAGTCACTGCGGCTACGCCATAGCCCCGGCACCTTCCCTGGTCACGGGGAAGCATGTGTGCCTGCATCCGGGCAGGTATCTGACTCTGGAGACTGGCTCCAACACAGTAGCGGCACTGCCGGGGATTCCCACCCCGTTCCCTGTTAGGCACGCATTCCATTGCTGATTCTACGTGCACCCGGATACAGTCCCACTGTACCACAACACATTTTCATTGTCAATCTTGAAAGAAACACCCCTAGCGGGACAGGGCGCGGGAGCTCCAGTAGGCGCTCACTTTCTTTACATAGTCCAGACCGCGCAGCTTTTCCAGCTGCTGCAGGGGCAGCATAAAGCCCGCATTGTAGGCGGCAGCGCTTATTTCCAGCCGGTACAAATCCGATTTTCCGGCAAGACCGTGCCGCTGGCCGCATATCTCAAGGAAGGCCCGCAGGTACAGGCATTCCCAGTGCAGGTATTTCAGGCGGTTAACGCGTTCGGTAAGATCGGCAAAGCTGCCGGGCTCCGCGGAAGGCAGCAGCACGGCGTACTTCTGCTTCAAAACCGGGGAACGGGAAACTTCTTTCTCTACCGCCTGTGCAAAGCTGGGCTTCATCTGCAGCGGGCCGATGGAACAGCACTCCAGTTCCCAGCCCATGCACACCAGCATTCTGTCCAGCGCAGATTCCATTGTATCGCGCCACTGCCGGTAGCGGAGCAGCTCCGGGTAGACGACGGCGGTAGCAAAGAGCACGTCTGCCTCCGTACCGGCAAGTTCAGCTTCAATCCCGGCAATCAGGGCGGAAACATCATCCGCTGCCTGTGCCCTAGACTCCGCAGCTGCCTTCGGCATAGTTGCCTTCGGCATACTATCCTTGGCAGGCGTCTGGGGAAGCGCATACGCAGCGGCAAAGCATGCACAGAGGGCAAGCACCGGCACTTTCATGGCAATCCCCTGCACGCTTACTCGGCTTTCCCGGCGTTACGCACCATACGGAAGCCCATGCTTTCGTCCCGGAGGTTCAGCGAGAACACCCCGTAGCGGCAGGAAACCGCGCACTCAGATTCGCCGGAATCCCAGGAGCCTCCGCACCCTATACCGTAAAAGCCGTTTTTGTCCCAGCACCATTCGCCCACATTGCCAGTCATGTCGTAAATCCCCCTGCCGTTTGCTGCCCTGGTACCGACTTTCTGGGGCTGCCCGTCACTGTTTCCGCGGTACCAGGCAACGCTGTCTATGCTGTCGCTGCCGGCATACTGATGCCCGTCGTCCGCCGCAAGCAGCCATTCCGCTTCCGTGGGAAGCCGCCAGCCGTTTGCGTTCTGGTTCCACTGCACGTCATAGGTGCGGTTATCTTTTCCGTCGGTGTCCCACTCAGAAGTGTTTGTGCTGCCGTTTACGCTGTAGCACGGCGTAAGCCCCTGCAGCATGCTGAGGAAATTGCAGAACTTTACTGCGTCATACCAGCTGATACATTCCAGCGGGAGCCGCTCATCCCCCGTGTATCTGGAGGGGTTTTCGCCCGTAACGGCGGCATAGAAGCCCTGCGTTACTTCGGTTTTCTGGATGAAAAAACTGCCCACGCGCACCAGGGAATCCGCAGCAGTGTAGGCCTGGATGCTTTTTTTCAGGGAGGAAACCTTCTGCTGGATTTCCTTATGAAAACTTCCCGAACGCTCCCGAACGCTTTCCCGAAGTTCAATAATTTTCTCTTTGGTCAACGACTGAGCCATATCCGTCCGGATATTCCCAACCAGCTGCTGCAGCTGCTGATGGAGCTCTTCTTCGCTGCTCTCCCCGATAAGGGTACAGCGCGCAATCAACTCAACAATTTCATCTTTGTTGACTTCCTCCAGAATTGACGCAGCAACAAGGACCTCCTCAATACTTGCAGTACTGGTAAGCCAATTTTGTGCGGCAGCCTCTCTTTCTGCCCGTGCAAGGGCATCCTTTACATAGGAACCGCGCCGGAAAACAATCCATCCATACCTGTCTCCCTTCGAGAGCATTTCCATTGTATCTTTGTCCTTGAACCTGTACTGGAATTTCATGGTATTAGGGTCTTTGATGGGAACCCATGCGCCGGCAACAGCGTCATACGTTTCAGTTAATGTCATTGAAATCTGCCCTTCTGACACCGTACAGGGGCCCCCGCACAGAGAGTGAGTACCCGTCCGGTTGTTGTGCGGAGCCATGAAGAAATACCTGAATTTTCCTTTATCAAGGGAAAATATAATGGACCAACCGACTCTGCTGCCCTTCCATTCCCCCTGCAGCTTTTCTACATCACTGGATGCACCCTGTGCAAAAGCCCGGCCCGGCGCAAAAAGCGCAAGGACGAGCAGCACAAGCAGCATGCATGCACGATGCATGAATACATACTGTTCCTGAGTGCGGTGACCGCACACTGCCGGATAGATTTCCTTTTCTTCCATATACGTGTACTCCCTGGTCTGCTGCCTACTTCAGCACGAACGGATCCGTGGTAAACGATTGGCCGTTTCTGTAGAAACCTAACTTGAAGGTCTTTGTGCGGCTGTTGTCCATCAGCGTAAAGAATTCAGCAAGCGTAGAAATCTTCCTGCCGTTCACGTCAGTTATCACGTCACCCACACGCAGGCCCATCACGGCAGCAGGTGAACCTTCCGGCACCTGGTACACAATAACACCCTTGATATTCCGGTCTGTCAGGTTGATAATCTTGCGGTTCTCTTCGTCAAGATAGGTTACCTGGAAACCCGGCCAGTACCTGCTGTTATCAGCAAGCAGCTTGTCTGCAGGGCGCGCTTCCGGCGTAAGCGTGAGCACAAGCTTCTGCGAAAAGCGCTGCACGTTGAGTTTTACAGAGCTGCCCTTCTTAAGGGAGCCAATCTTTTCAACAAGCTGATCGCTCGTATTTACTGCCTGCCCGTCAATGGCGGTTATAAAGTCACCGGCTCGGAGGCCTCCCTTTACGGCAGGGCCGTTCTGATAGACATTCAGAACGAATACTCCCGCAAGATTTTCGTCCACGCCCAGATATTTTCTGAAGGCAGTGCTTGCATCCATCAGGCTCAGCCCAATCCAGCCCTTGGAAGCCGCCGCCTGCTGCGCTTCCCGACGCTGCTGCTCTTCCAGACGCTTTGCTTCTTCCTTGCGTTTCTGTTCTTCCCTGCGATTCTGCTCTTCCTCCAGACGTTTCTGCTCTTCCAGACGTTTCTGTTCTTCCTCCAGGCGTTTCTGCTCTTCCAGACGCTTCTGCTCCTCCTGTCGTACCTGCTTCTCAACAGATCCGGGAACCTTACGCACAATACGGAAGCCTACATTGTTGTAGCGATCATTTATGTTTCCGCTTTTAAACGCAGAAACTGTACATTCATCTGCATTGCTGTACCAGGAACCGCCGCAATATATGCGTACAGAAGAACTGTTTTTTGTATCCCAGCACCATTCATACACATTTCCGGTCATGTCATAAATACCGTTCGCATTTTGTTTCTTGGATGCAACTTCGTGTGTTTCTCTATTACTGTTGCGGTAATACCAAACAACTTCATCTATACTATCGCTACCGGAATACTTATGCCCGTCATCTGCGGCAGAAAGCCATTCATCACTGGCAGGCAGGCGCCAGCCGTCTGCATTTTTATTCCAGACAGCATCGCTGCCGTTTATAGTGTAACAGGGAGTAAGATTCTGAATCTCACTCAACTTGTTACAGAACTGTACGGCTTCATACCAGCTCACACACTCTACAGGTCTCTTGTCACCGTTAAACTTAGAGGGATTTTTTCTTGTTACCGCTTTATACAGCTCCTGCGTTACTTCGGTTTTCTGCATATAAAAAACGGAAGAATCTGATTTTACTACGACAGAAGAGTTTTCTGGCAGCAGCTTTGCAATAAGAGCAGCCTGTGCTTTATGAAGAGGTTCTAATTCCTGCTGAGAAGCATTGCGGACAAGGCGGAAACCTGCATCGCAGAACCTTTTGTTAGGTTCTGCATGATCAGTATCAAACTTTTTGCATGTATATTCATCGCTGGCATAAGTTCCGCCTATTATCAAATAATATGAATCACTTCCCCACAACCATTCACACACATTGCCGTTCATATCGTACAATCCGTTGGCATTTGGCTTTTTGCCAGCAACCTGATGTGTTTTGCCCCCGCTATTTTTTTTATACCAGGCAACTTCATCTATGCTGTCACTGCCGGAATATGTATGACCGTCTTTTGCGGCAGAAAGCCATTCTTCCTTGGTGGGCAGGCGCCAGCCGTTTGCAGTCTTATTCCATTCTATGTCTTTATAAGTAAAATTACTCCATTTACTTATATCTGTACTACCTTTTACGCTGTAGCAAGGGGTAAGTTTCTGCAGCTCACTCAGGTAATTACAAAATGCAACTGCTGTATACCAGCTTACATTTTCTACAGGCCGTTTTGCCCCTGTAAAACCTGAAGGGTTTTCACCCCATACTGCTTTATACAGTTCCTGCGTGACTTCTGTTTTCTGAATCCAGAAGACAGAATCTGTACCTGCAATCACTGCTCCAGAATCCGCAGAAAGCAGTTTTGCCGCAAGTTCCTTATTTTTTTGGAAGGCTTGTTCCCGCATCTGTTTTACTGTCTCAGTTTCCTGCGGAGAAATAGCATGAACCATGCGGAAGCCGAAGTAACTTTTGCGTTCGTAAGGATATTCTGCATTAGAATAATACGAAGACGTCTTGCAATACGCACTGCCCCGGCATACACGACAGGACGAAGATTTACTGCTTTCATCCCAGCACCACTCTCTGACGTTGCCCGTCATATCATAAAGACCTTTGGCATTCGGTTTTTTAGTGCCAACATCATGAGTTTTTTCACCGCTGTTGCCTTCATGCCATGCAACTTCGTCTATATTGTCGCTGCCGGAATACTCATAACCGTCATCTGCGGCAACAAGCCACTCTTCTTCGGTAGGAAGTCTCCAGCCGTCTGCCTCTTTATTCCATATAACGTCAGACGGACTGTAATTGTTCCACTTGTCTGTGTCAGTTTCCCCATTTACACTGTAGCACGGTGTACGCCCCTGAATTTCGCTCACCTTGTTGCAGAACTTTACTGCATCGTACCAGCTCACGGAATCAACAGGTAATTTTTTGCCCCCGAATGATGAAGGATTATCTTTCGTTACAGCAGTGTACAGTTCCTGCACAACTTCTGTTTTCTGCATATAGAATGCCAGACCGCTGTCATTTACCAGTACGGCAGAATCCGAAAGAAGTTTTTCTATAAGTTCGGCGCGCTCTTTCTGACGTGTCTTTTCAGCAGTTTCACGTTCCTGCTGGGGAGCATTTCGAACTGCGCGGAACCCTATATACTTGGAACGTCTTACATCCCATGAACTAAAAGTGGTGTAAATGTAACACCCAGCTTCCTTTGTGCCCCAGGATCCGCCGCAATCCCCCCAGTAGGATCCATAACCAAAAGAATGCTCCCAACACCATTCTTTCACGTTGCCGGACATATCATAAATACCCTTGGCATTAGGCTTTTTGCCTGCAACATCATGCAGTTTGCCGTTACTGTTATCGTTGTACCAGGCAACTTCGCTTATACTATCGCTGCCCGAATATTTGTGTCCGTCATCTGCGGCATTGAGCCATTCTTCTCTTGTAGGCAGGCGCCATCCGTCTGCATCCTTGTTCCATGCAATATGTTCCTCAGGATCATAATAATGATTCCAATTGTTGACATCAGTATCGCCATCTATACTATAACATGGCGTAAGCCCCTGAAACTGACTTAAACGATTGCAGAATTTTACGGCATCATACCAGCTTACATTTACAACAGGTTTTCTGTCTCCTATCAGATCATGGCTTTCCGCATCAGAAGATTCATCATAATAGTAATCATCGCTGCTCCTTTCTCCAGAAGGATTTTCGCCGGTTACAAGGCGGTACAGTCTCTGCGTTATTTCGGTCTTATGCACATAAAAACCGCCTGCATCGGCAGTATCAGCTGCTTCTGCAATAATGTGAGCATGCCTGTCGCCCTTGGGCATGCCCGGCAGGTTAAAGTTTCCGGTCTTTACCTCGAGCGAAAGCTCCGGCAGGGATTTCAGCCAGTCGCGGCTGTTGCTCTTCATGGCACTGGCAGGCTTACCGTATTCAAGGTACAGCCCCACCGGCACAATGCGCGCACGGCCTTCGTCAATGACTTTCATAGTGGTGCGCGGCACGCCCTTGAACTCGTAGCCGCCGTCGCTGCCCAGCAGCTTGCGTCCGCTGGTAAGCAGCACGGTGCCTGTTTCGTCCGTAATGTTGAACTTAACGTCGTACAGGGTGCGCTTGGGATCGTACCTGCTGTTGAACTGCGTTGAGTACAGGGCCGCGGGGAAGCAGTCATAATACGTAGTTCCGTCCCGGCCGCTGCCCTTCACAAGCTTTGCAAGCGCTATGCCGTCTTTCTTGAACGCCTTATCTTCCTTGGCATACACGGAAACAGACGGCCATGCCTTGGGGATGCCCGTCCAGTCGCCCTTCCACTGGGACTTGAGTCCGTTCTGCACAAAACCGGCGATTTCCAGGTACTTCCAGGTTTCCGCAACTTTTATGTCCACGTAGTAGGTGGCTGTACGGGTTGCCATGTCCAGGTCGCCTTTGCGTATGCTGAACGTAAACGCGTTGGGGCAGTTTTCTGTCCAGTACTTCTCAAACTCTGAGCATATTGCATACCAGCCGTCGTACATCTCAAATTCATCGAACGTGCCCAAACCCGGCTGCCCTGACTTTAGGAGATCCCCAAGCTTGTTGTAGGCTGCAAGGGCTTCGCCAGCCTTCTCTGGCGCGGCCGCCATGGCATCCCAGTAGGTACCCAGCGCATACACATACTGCTTCTTGGCCTCGCAGGCCTTTGCCTTGGCAAGCAGCGCGGCGTAGTCTGCCCCCTGGGCAGCAGCCCCAAAACATGCGGCAAGCATTACAGCCGCAGCAGCCGCAATTTTCCTGAATCTGTCCCTCATACGTTCCTTCATGCCGAACTCCTGTATTTTTGTTTTACCATTCTATAAAATCTGTTCGGAAACTTCAATTTCCGAACAGGTTACCTTAGAAATGCGATGTTCAAAATCGCGCTATTTCAGCGATTTTGAACTCGTCACCTGGGCGGAAACGTAGTTTCCGAACAGATCTATTATACCTATTAAATAATTTTTGTCGTGAGTGTTTACGCACAAACACGTGTAAATTGGCACTTTTTATGGGAAATTTTTGTACTCGCGGGGGAAAAGATGAAAAATAAGATTAATTTATAGCAAAAAAGTGGAAGCCGGAGGCGGGGATGCCTGGATACAAAAAAAACTTTCTTTTAGCATTTTTTAATTCTGACTCCCTTTTCCGGATTGCTGCAAAAGCTGGATTGCAACTTCCATTGTAATTATCTTTGCGTAGCGCCTTCCCCACATGAACTCATTGAAATATTTGTAGGCAGTTTCCTTATCAAAGTAGGGATTATCATAGGTCGAGTTTGTGTATGCCGGAACATAAATATTGAAGCCTCTTTCGAATCCGCTTTTAATTGTGGCATCCATGCAATAGTCTGTTGAAACGCCGATTGTAATGATATCTTTCTCTCCCTTGGAGTTCAGATATTCCGTCAGACCTGTCATGGGATGAAAGGAACTGTTTACATTCTTTTCAAACCGCTTCTCGCCAGCCCTTGGGGCAAATTCTTCATATACTTCATAACTATCTGTAAGCTTATCAAGAGAAGTGCCCGCTCCGTCATCATGCTGGACATAGGCGACTTCAACATTGTTTTCTCTCGCTACAGCAATCAGCTTTTTGATATTGTTTTTTACCGTTTCAAACGCATACAGATCTTCGTTGAAACATCCCTTTTGTGTGTCTACAACCAATAGTATCATTTCTTTCTCCTTTCTTACTTGCTTTTCTTGGCTTTCTTTTCCGGAAGTTCAGCGTACATGCCATTCAGAAGTTCCTGAATAAGGGACTTATCGTCAAAACTATCAAAAACATGCATCAGTGTTTTTGACCCTTCATAAGGATAGCGCAGTTCGGAATCTGCAAGCAGTCTGTCTGATGTCGGCGTTCTCTTTAAAAACAGTTCATTAGCGCAAATGTCACCTACCAGTTTGCCGTTAAAGTATACAAGATATCCGCCCATCATGGATCTTATGACGATATCACCGGCTGCGGAAAAAACATCACGAACATATTCATTAAATTCATTCATCTTGTACCTCTAATCATTCACAGGACAAATCATCTGAAGGTCACATGGTTCCGCTTCAGCAATTTCTTTTATAGGATTGCTTGCCAAGACACTTCCCATTGCTCTGTAAAAAGCAATCGTCTCCTCAGAAGAACAGGCAGATATGTACAAAGACTGTGCGCCGGCTTTTCTTGCTTCCGCTTTTCCTGCTTCAAATAATTGTCTGCCAAGTCCCTGCCCCCTGCATTCAGAAGATACATGCATCATATCAAGAATCATATAGGGACCATTCAGTTTTTTTAACAGTCCTATAAAGCCGACAACTTTTTCATTTTCCAATGCAATGTATGTAATATAATCATCACTGCTTATCTGCTTTGCCACTGAACGCTTTTTGTTCAGGTCCCAGTCTTCGGTGTATTTGCATTCTACTAAAGTATATTCTCCGTCTATTTTTCGATATACCTTATTTACATTGTGTTTTCTGTTATATGAATCTAATGATTCTAAACTGAAATTTGATTCTGATAATAACTCAATTTTAATCAACTACTACTTCTCCGGTTCCCATTCTTTTTTCAGAAGTCTGTATTCCAGACGTGTTTTCATACGCCCATCATGCCACTCATAATCAACATGTTCTGCTTCTTTAATCATGCCGTTCTTTTGCATAACCCTTTCAGAGCCGACATTTTCTTTAAGACATCCTGTTGTAACTCTGTACACATTGTCCTTTGTAAATGCAAATTCCAAAACCTTTTTAAGTGCTTCGGAGGTATATCCATTTCCCCAGAATTTTGGATACGTGAAGTACCCAAGATGAACGATTTTCCCTACAGGTGTATCATCAATTACTGTATACCCTATGCTTCCGACCTGTTCATGGGTGTCTTTTAATTCCATGTGAAGAAAATAAAACTCTCTGTCAGGATTTTTCATATCTGCCAGCACTTCTTGGAATTCTTTTCTGCCCTCTTCAAGCGAATGAAGCTCAATGTCTCGCATATAATACATAGTTTCATCATCGGTCTTCAATTTATAATATGCCTCAAAGTCCGTCTCTACATAGTCTCGAAGACATAATCGTTCTGTTTCTAGTTTTATCATCTATGTTAACTCTTCAATGTTGTAATAAACACAGGGCACAAATCACCGGCTTTTTCAAAACCGCAGTTTTCATAAAAATGCACCTTTTTATTTACTGCAATTATTGCAATCCTGAGATAATCTTTATAGTACTGTTTTATCATGTCAAGAAGTGTTCTGCCAATCTTTTGTCCTTGATATTCCGGATTGACAAGCAAATAGTGTACGTACGCATTCATAATCCCGTCATCCATTGCGCATACCATGCCTGCCAGCTTATCACCATCCCATGCCGAATAAATCGTTTTGAAATTTTTCATCGCAACAACAAGTTTATCCGGGTAGTGCCCTGATGACCAGTCTACCGAAAGGAAGAGTTTCTCCAGTTCTTTTTCAGTAAAATCATGTGTCTCTTTATAAGTTATATCCATTCAGAAGCTTCTTTTATTCTCTTTCGCGGGCTTCAAGTATTTCTTCTGTAATACAGCGCATACAAGACCTTCTGTCTCTACTGTACCACAGTTTTTGCGAGAAGTCACCCCCTTACCGGCACAGTTTTACAGTACTGTCTGCGTTTCCGAGCTTTTTCTGTTGCGATGTCAGTAAAATATTATTATAATGTATAGACAATCCTGTGTTGTGCAGGGAAACAGTAAGAGGCAGATATAGCGCGGCTTAAAATATCGCATTTTCAAAGTTACCTATACCGGAGATTGTATCAAATGGAATACTCAATAAATTCAATTCTTTCGCTTATCTCGCACCTGCACACGGTATCTGCGGACTTTACAAACCGGCGGCTGGCAGACACGGCGGGGCTGGTGTCGTCCCACGGCTACATTCTGTACCTGCTGTCACAACACCAGAAGCTTTCCATGAAAGAGCTGGCGGACGGCATAAACCGCGACAAGTCCACCACCACCGTGCTCATCCGCAAGCTCCGCGAATCCGGGCTGGTGCGCGAGGAAGCAGCGGAAGATGACGGCAGGCGCAAGTACATTGCACTGACGGAGCAGGGGCTTGCCTACACGGAGCGCACGACCGCCATATCGCGGGAGCTGCTCACCGAATGCTACCGCGGCTTTTCGGAGGCCGACAAACAGACCCTGCTGGAGCTGCTGCAGCGTATGAACCGGAATATCGAAAACGCTCTGTAGGCATTGCGCTGCTGCCGTTCTTCCCCGGTGAGCTCCTTGTACTGACGGTGCTCATGCACGAACGCTTTCTGAGGCTTGCGCCGCAGTGACGGCTGCGCTCCCCTCGTAAAATTGCCCGCTACCACTGAATTTTGCAAATCCCCCCAGCCTGTGATATAATGGAGAGAAGAGGATCGTTGTGACACTAAGAGATTTGCCTATAGGGGCGGCTGCGCGGATTTCCAAGATTGGCGGGAACGGCGAGCTGCGGCAGCATTTTTTGGACATGGGGGTAATCCCCGGCACCGTGGTAACAAAGATCAAGCTGGCGCCGATGGGCGACCCGCTTGAGTTGGATGTGGGCGGCTACGAGCTGACGATGCGGCTTGCCGATGCAGAGAAAATCGAGGTGCAGGCGCTGGGCGAGGGCGAAGCCGTATCTGCCGCCGCCATGCACGCGGCACAGGGGGACGGCAGGACGGCACATCCGGGACTTGGCGAGGGCGGCCGCTTCCATGCCAAGGACGACGGCGACCCGCTCCCCGACGGCACGCTCCTCACCTACGCGCTGGTGGGGAACCAGAATTCCGGCAAGACCACGCTGTTCAACCAGCTTACCGGCTCCAACCAGCATGTGGGAAATTTCCCCGGCGTTACGGTTGACCGCAAGGACGGGCATATCCGCAACCACCCCGACACGCTCGTCACCGACCTGCCGGGCATCTATTCCATGTCGCCGTACTCCAGCGAAGAAATCATTTCCCGCAACTTTGTGCTGAACGAAAAGCCGCGCGGCATCATAAACATTGTGGACGCCACGAACATCCAGCGCAACCTCTACCTGACCATGCAGCTGCTGGAAATGGACGTGCCGATGGTAGTGGCGCTGAACATGATGGACGAGGTGACCGGGAACGGCGGCTCAATCGACGTGAACAAAATGGAGGGGCTGCTCGGCGTGCCCGTCGTCCCGATTTCCGCTGCGAAGAACCAGGGCGTTGACGAGCTGGTAAAGCATGCCGTCCATGTGGCGCACTTCCAGGAGCGGCCGCTGCGGCAGGACTTCTGCGGCGAGAACGATTCGGGGGGCGCCGTGCACCGCGCACTCCACGCGGTCATCCACCTGATACAGGACCACGCAGATAAGGCGGGGATTCCCGTTCGCTTTGCCGCAAGCAAGCTGCTGGAGGGCGACAAGCGCATCCTGTACCAGCTGGACCTGGATGTGAACGAGATGGAAATCCTGGAACACATTGCGCTCCAGATGGAGAACGAGCGCGGGCTTGACCGGAGCGCCGCCATCGCGGACATGCGCTATTCCTACATCAGGAACGTCTGCCGCCAGACCGTCAAAAAGCCGCACGAAAGCCGCGAACGCATACGCTCACAGCGGCTTGACCGCCTGCTGACCGGGCGCTTTACCGCAATCCCGCTGTTTCTGGCGATTATGGCGCTGGTGTTCTTCCTCACCTTCAACGTCATCGGTGCATTCCTGCAGGGGCTGCTGGAACGCGGAATAGACGCGCTCACCGCCTTTGCCGACGCGGGACTTTCGGCAGCCGGTGCAAACGAGGTGCTCCATGCGCTGATTATAGACGGCATCTTTGCGGGCGTTGGCAGCGTGCTCTCCTTCCTGCCGGTCATTGTGACGCTCTTCCTCTTCCTTTCGATTCTGGAGGATTCCGGCTACATTGCGCGCGTGGCGTTCGTGATGGACACCATGCTCCGGAAAATAGGGCTTTCGGGACGCAGCATTGTGCCGCTCCTGATAGGCTTTGGCTGTACCGTCCCCGCCGTCATGTCCACACGGATTCTTCCGAGCGAACGCGACCGCAAGATGACAATCCTGCTGACGCCCTTCATGAGCTGCACGGCAAAGCTGCCGATTTACGCTTTCTTTACGGCGGCGTTCTTTCCGGGGCGCGGGGGGCTGGTAATGACGGGGCTGTATGTGCTTGGCATTGCCGCCGGCATCCTTGCGGCACTTTTATATAGGAAGACTTTTTTCAAGGGCGAGCCGGTGCCCTTTGTGATGGAGCTGCCCAACTACCGGCTGCCAAGCCTGCGGAACACGGCGCAGCTGCTCTGGGAAAAGGCGAAGGACTTTCTGGAGCGCGCGTTCACCGTGATTTTCATGGCAACCATCGTCATCTGGTTCCTCCAGAGCTTTGACCTGCACCTGACGTTCACCGAGGATTCCTCGCAGAGCATCCTTGCCCACATTGCCGGGCTGCTTGAGCCGCTCATGCGCCCCATCGGGCTGGGCGACTGGCGCATCTGTACCTCGCTGATTTCCGGCGTGATGGCAAAGGAAAGCGTGGTTTCCACGATGGAGATTCTGTTCGAAGGCTCCGCCGCTTCCGCCCTGACGACACGTGCAGCGGCAAGCATGCTGGTGTTCAGCCTGCTGTATTCGCCGTGTGTTGCGGCAATCGCATCCGTCAAGCGGGAGCTTGGGAAAAAGTGGGCGGCTGCCCTTGTGCTGTGGCAGTGCGCTGTGGCATGGCTGTGCGCGTTCGTCGTGTACATCATAGGGGGCTGAGCGCGGGCAACTGGGAGGCGGCGCGCTGGTTTCCTTCTGCACCTACGCCCCGCAGGACAAAGACCGTGCGCTCAGAAGCGCACCCCCTATGCCTTCCCGGCGGCTTTCCAGCCGACAAGCCCCTTGCCCTCGCTGGAGAACACGAGGGCGACCTTGCACAGCTGCTTGCCCGCCACGGCGAAGCGGTCCGCATAGCCCTTCGCGTCTATCTGCTGCAGGGCCTCGGCGGCAACATCGTCAACGCCCCGCCCCTTGTCCATCTTGAGCTCGAAGATGTAGACGGTGTCTTTCGTCGCAACCGTTATGTCGCTCCGCCCCATTATGGACTGGAGCTCGGGGACCACGCTGAATCCCGTCTGCTTGAAAATCACGTAGGTTATGGACTCGTAATAGTTCTCGCACTGATTCTTCTTCATCAGCACGGGGATGTCCGCTACCGCAGCTTTTAGGAGCGCGGCAAGACGCTCAATGTCGGCATGGATGAACGCCTGCCGGAAGTTCTCAACCGCAAGCCCCAAGTCATCGCTTTCTATTGTTGTGAACCTGGGGATTATGATCCGGAACATGCCTTTCTCCACCTCGCGGTTGGGGATGCCCAGCGTGTACAGCTCCGAGTCATCGTCATAGTCCTTTATGGTCAGGTAGCCCGACTGGTAAAACACCGGAAGCATGTTCGCGTTATCGGGGTCATAGTCCTTGAAATTCGACTCCTGCGTGATTATGGGGGCCGTGTAGCGCAGGAGGTCGGCGGGGCGGTTTTCCAGCGTCCGGATGAGCATGGTGGGGGTCGCCGTCTCGAACCAGTAGGAGCCGAACTTCTTCTGCTTGAAGCAGCGCAGGAGGCTGAAGGGATTGTAGACACCCTCTGCACCGTACGTGAAGTGATAGCCGTCGTACATGGCGGCAAGCCGTGCCTTCGCCTCATCGGGGGAAATGCCGTTCTTCTCTGCCAGCGCCGTGATTTCCGGCATGAAGTAACGCTCAAGCTCCGCATTTGAGATGCCGCACAAATCAGAATACTCATCATCAAGGCTTATGTCGTCCAGCTGGTTCAGGCCGCTGAAGATGTTCACATGGCTCACCTTGGTGATTCCCGTGATGAACAGAAAGCGGATGTACTTGTCGCAGTCCTTGAGCGGGCTGTAGAAGCTGCGCAGCTCCTGCCGGTTCTGCTCCTCGTAGTCCGTGTAGAGCGCGTCCAGGACGGGCTTGTCGTACTCGTCAATCAGGATGACGACCTGCTTCCCGGTCTTCTCATAGGCCGTTTGGATGACATCCGCGAGGCGTTCCGCAGGGTCGTCGCCCTGACGCTCGATTCCATACAGCTTCTCGTATTCCGACGTGATGGCGTTGAGCCGCGCCTTGAGCCTCGCGTTGTCCTCGTAGCTGTTCAGGCCGAAGCTGATTTTGAACACCGGCCATTCCGTCCAGTCCTTTTCTTCTTCCGCAATCGCAAGGCCCTCGAAGAGGTCTTTCCTGCCCTGGAAGTAGTATTCCATCGTAGAGAGCAGCAGGCTCTTGCCGAAGCGCCGGGGACGGCTGAGGAAATAGGGCTTTCCCTCGCGGGCAAGCTTGTAGATAAAAGCGGTCTTGTCTACATATATGCAGCCGCGCCTGCGGAGGTCCTCAAAGTCCTGTATGCCAATCGGCAGAAATCTTTCTTCCATAAAAACCATCATAGCACAAAAAACCCTGCTTTTCTACGGTTGCAGAACAGCGGGTCAAGAGGAACCGCCGCCTGTCAATTGCGTGATGGCGGCGGGGGCGCTTACCCGAAAAGCCGCCCGAAAAGGTTCTTGAAGAAGCCGATTATGCGGGCGAAGAGGGACTGCTTGGGCGGCGTGCGGCCGAAGGATCGGCACAGGCGCAGGCCGGTGGTGGCGTCCGCAAAGTCCGGCTCCGCGCTGCCCCGGCTGTAGATGGTGCAGGCTTCCGCGGGGCTTGCCCAGCCGCCGCCGCGCAGCACCCGTGCGCTGCCTGTTGCCGCGCCCTCCGGGTTCGTCTGCTTTTCGAATGGGATGTCGCCGTACCAGTCCCAGCACCATTCCTGCGCGTTGCCGCACATGCAGTACAGCTTTGCATCGTTTTTCTTTTTGGAAGTGACGGAATGGCACAGCCCGGCGCTGTTCCCGGCGTACCAGCACACTTTGTCCGGGTCTTTCTCCTTCCCGTAGGCGTTCCTGCTGTTCTTTTCCCCTGACTGCGCGGCGTATGCCCATTCAGCCTCGGTGGGCAGCCGGTAGCCGTCCGCATAGAAGTCGCACTTCAGCTTTTTCCATGCGGATGCATCAGTGCCCCACTTGGCGGGGTCGGTCTTGCCCTTGATGCTGTAGCAGGGTGTCAGCCCGTAGAGGATGCTCAGCCTGTTGCAGAGCGCCACCGCCTCGTACCAGCTGATGCCTGTGGCGGGCAGGTTTCCCTCCGCAAGCAGCAGCTCCCCGCCGACAGCAAGGGCGTACTGCGCGCGGCTCAGCTCCGTCGCCGCCATCTGGAAGCCTCCAAGCACTGCCGTCATGCCGGCCATACGGAAACCTAGGCTCCCGGTAAAAACCTCCATGTCCGGCTTGAGCAGCGAGAGCGTCGCCATGTCCGCCTGCACCACCGTCCTGCCAGTCCGCCCCGTGGTGAGCGAGCGGCAGGGGCGCAGCGCCGTGTAGGAGTTCTCCATTCCCGGCATGGAGGAGTCCCTCTCGTCCACGGCGCAGTTATCAGGCGGGCACTGCCAAGCGCCGCCACGGATAACCTTGCTCCCGTTACCAGCTTTGCCGTCGCTGTAGCCGGTGGGATCCATGTGCTCCAAGGGGTTGTATTGCCAGTACCAGTCCCAGCACCATTCCCACAGGTTGCCGCTCATGTCGTACAGCCCCAGCTCGTTGGGCTTTTTCTGCGCGTAGTCCTGATGGAACTTGCCGTGGGCGTCCGGGTAGATGCCGCCGCGGTCAAAGTAGCTCGTATTTATGTCCACATTTCCGTAATACCAGCCAACCTCGTCAAGGTTGTCACTGCCGCTGTACAGGTAGCCGTGGCTCTTGTTACCGCCCCGCGCGGCGAACTCCCACTCCGCCTCGGTGGGCAGCCGGTAGCCGTCCGCGTTGAAGTCGCACTGCATCGTGGACCACAGCGCCCAGTCCCCGGCGTAGCCGTCGGCTTCGTTGAAGTGGGGCGGCTCGCCCCAGGACTCCTCGTCCGTGCTGCCGTTCAGGCTGTAGCAGGGCGTGTAGCCGTCCCTCCGGCTCAGGCGGTTGCACTCCTTGACCGCCTGCCACCACGTACAGGAAAAATACTCCGCCGTGGCAGAAATCTCAAAGTCGCTGACGGTAACAGTACGCTCCTGAGCGCTGCCGTCCTGCATGGTGAACGTGCCGCCTTCAACCTTTATCATGTGGGGAAACGGCTGGGCGCTGCCGGACGCTTCCTGGGCAGGGAGACTTGTGCTCAAAAACGCCGCCTGCATAATCACCAAAATCAGAAAAATTCTTTTCATTGCGTTGTTTTCTCCTATTCTTTTGAGGTACGTTTGATGGTATAGACCTCTAAGCTGACCACTACATAATGGTCATGATTCTCCACCACCAGATGGAATATGGCGGGAAGGGGGATGTCCGCCAGCTCCGCACGGGTCTTTTCCTTGGAGGCAAAGCCCTTGCAGGACAGGCCGAATTTTTCCGCACCGCGCAGGATGCCGTAGCCGGATGCTCCCGCAGTGTCGCTCCCGGCGGCGCTGCGTATCCGGTGGATGGGGACATGCCTGCCATAGTGCTCCAGTATCATGGCAAGGCAGGCCGCGCCGCAGTCGCGCTCGTCATGCTGGAGGATGGGCTTCAGTTTCATTTATACGCCGTCCTCGCGGTATTCCTCGTAGAAGGCGCGGTCTGAAAACAGCTCCGTGCCGTCCTTGGCAAAGACGCGCACGCGGTAGCAGGTGGCATACTTTTTCTTCGGCTCGCGTTCCTCCGCCGCCAGCGGGTGGAAGCTGAACACCAAGCCCTGCGAGGTCTTGCGCACGATGTCCGCCGGGTTGTCCGTGAACGCGCTGCGGTCAAAGGGGAACTCCCCGACCGCATACTGGTCGTAGTCGAAGTCCGTGATTTCCGGGGCGTTCCATGCGTAGGCAAAGGGGATGAGCACGGTGCCGCTGCCGTCCACTATGCCGTACTTGCCGTCCTTTTCCACGGTGAACCAGACCGGCTCCGCCATGTGCATGCTGGAAACCCGCTCACATTCCACGGGGAGGACAATGGTGCCGCTGCCGTCGGCAATGCCCACTTTCCCCGATGGATCCGTCACCACGAAATAGGGCGCGGATTTTGTGCCCCAGCGGCTCATCTTCGCAAACTGCGGCTCCAGCAGCCAGTTCCCCTCCGCGTCAGCTACGCCGGACAAGCCGCTTTCAGCGTCCTTTTTTGCCGTGGCGGCCGTTGCGGCGGAGGGTTCCAGCAGTGCGGCCGCCCCGCCCGGCTCCTTGTGCACCGGCTCTATGACCCACGCGCCCTGCTTGTTGAACGCGCCGTAAAAGGTTGACATGCTTTCGCTGCCGGTCTTTGCGTAGGCGGCTTCATCAAAGAACGCGCTCAGGCAGAGCGTGCCGTCGCGGTAGCTGAAGTCAAACGAGGGCTTTGTGAGCCAGCTGCTTTCGATTTTTCCACTGGTGAGGTTCTGGAGGAGTATTGTTCCGTCGCGCGCGATGGCGCAGCTGGCGTTCCCCTGCGTCGCCTTTGCGATGTCGTTTTCGTAGAAGTTGTAGATGTGGGATACGCCCCCGGCGGAGGACGATTCGTCCGGCAGGGAAAAGAGCAGCGTGCCGTCCGGGGCGATGCCGCCATGGAACCTGCTGCCGTCTTTCAGGAATTCCACGATGCAGATGCCGTTGTAGAAGTCCTGCACGGAATCGAACTGCGGCTCTATGGCGAGCTGCCCGTCCCCGTTGATGAAGCCCCACAAGCCCTTGTACTGCACCGCGCCCAGTCCGTCCTTGAAGGGGTGCACCGCGTCGAACACCGCAGGGGCAAGCAGCGTGCCGCTGCGGCAGCCGTCCGCATACGTCCACTTGCCGCCGTCCTTCACCGGGATGAAGCGCCCGTCATACGTGCAGCGGTAGGGGATGTCGTCCCACGGGATGCCGACCTTGCAGCGTTTGTCGGGCAGCAGTGGGTTTGCAACGACCTGCTGCCAGTTTGTATCGACGGCTGTTGCCTGCCCGTCCTTCAGGAAGAGCAGCGCGGTGCTGCCGTCCTCCAGCTCCACGTCGCGGATGAACTGCGTCTCCTCGTAGGGCGCGTCGTTGCGGTATGCGGCAAGGATGTCCTGCAGCGAAGGCTCTGGTTCCGGCGCGGCTGCGGGCTGTGTTTCTGCTGCTGACGCGAGTTCCGTGATTGCTTCCGCAGGGGCAGGCTCCGCAGCGGCTTCCGTCTGCGTGTCCTTCGCCCTGGTGCAGCCCGCAAGCAGCGCGGCGCAGAGCAGTGGGACAAACGCGCGCTGTGCCGCACGGCATGATGTACTCCTTTTCATGCCTCGATGATACTGCGCCCGCCGCCACCTGTCAATTGGACTGGCGGCAAAGGTTTTGCGCGGGTGCAATGGGAGTTTGCTTGTCCGGGGGCATGGCGCCGGATTGGCTTTAGTTTTATGCCCTGCCTACCGTGCGCCCATGGAGCGGCAGACTCGCAGGCCGTCGAACTTTGTTCCCTCACCGGGATCCGCGTTATTCCGCTGCTTGACCCGGCACAGCATGTTCATGCTCTGCCATCCGCCTCCCCGGATGACCCTGTAATAATTGTTTCCAGAGGCTTCAGGACCGGTCGGATTTGTCTCGGCTGTACCGGAATAATCACCTTCTCTGTTCCAGCACCATTCCCATAGGTTTCCGCTCATGTCATACAGTCCAAGCTCATTCGGATTTTTCCGGGCGACATCCTGCACATCTATGGTATTGTCGCAGTACCATGCCACCTGATCTATGGTGTTGCTGCCGCTGTATGTGGTGCCGTGCGAGGCGTTCCCGCCCAAGGCTGCGAATTCCCATTCCGCCTCCGTGGGCATACGGTAGCCGTCGGCGCTGAAGTCGCACTGTATGGCGCTCCATTTTGCCACGTCGCCGACAACACTTTCAGTTCCTTCATCAAAATACGGCAGCTTGCCCCATGTGCCGCAGTCCGTGCTGCCGCCAAGGCTGTAGCAGGGCGTATAGCCGCAGGCTTCGCTGAGCCGGTTGCAGATGACCGCCGCCTCGCACCAGCTGATGCGGCTACGAGGAAGTTCAGGCTTAACACCTTCGGGCTCCTGTCCCATGATGGCAGCATACTGTAATCTTGTCAGCTCCGTCGCCGCAATTTTAAAACTGCTCAGTGTGACCTGCTGGGTGCCATAATAGTCATCACCAAGGGTGAACGTGCCGCCCTCCACACGCACCATGGCTGGCTTGTATGAGTCGTCCAACGTATCCGGCAGAGGGGGATACTCCACGGCTTCCTCCTCTTCCTGCGCGGTTTCTGCCGGTTCCAGGATTGCTTCTGCCACAAGCTCTTCCTGCGTAGGTTCCGCTTCGGTGGGGGCGGGTTCCGGCTCCAGTTCTGCGGGGGCGGGTTCCGTGATAGTTTCCGCAGGAGTAGCCTCCGCAGCGGCTTGCTGCGGCTGAGCGGGATTCGCCCTGTTGCAGCCAGTAAGGATTGCGATGTACAATGCTGCGCAGGGCAGCAGGGCTGAAATAACTGTATTTCTCATTGTTTTCTCCTTAAGATTTATTACGTATTGTGTAAGTTTCTATTTTGGATATTTTATAGGTTTCTGCTCCCGCAGTGTCGCTCCCGGCGGCGCTGCGTATCCGCTGGATGGGGACATGCCTGCCATAGTGCTCCAGTATCATGGCAAGGCAGGCCGCGCCGCAGTCGCGCTCGTCATGCTGGAGAATTGGCTTTAATTTCATTTACACACCGTCCTCAAAGTATTCCTCGTAGAACGCGCGGTCTGCGAACAGCTCCGTGCCATCCTTGGCGAAGATGCGCACACGGTAGCAGGTGGCGCGCGGATCCTTTGGCTCGCGCTCCTCCGCCGCCAGCGGGTGGAAGCTGAACGCAAGCCCCAGCGAAGTCTCATGCACGATGTCGTCAGGGGATTCCGTGGGAAGCGGCGCAAACACAATTTCGTCCTTCAACGGCGGAAGGTAGCTGTCGGTATATTCCTTTATCTCTGCGTCCCATTCGTTGTACGTAAATGGAAGCAGCTCGTTCCCGTGACCATCGATGACGCCGTATTTTCCGCCACGACTGGCAACGCAGAAAAACGGCTGCACCGTATGAAGGAAAAGGATGCTGTCATATTCCGCAGCCACGGCAACCTTGCCCTCGCTGTCAACAATGCCGTGCTTTCCCGTTGGTTCGCTCACTTCAAAGTATGGTCTTGATTTCGAACCCCATGTTTCTACTGCCGTAAAGCGGGGTGCAATCAGCCACGTTTCCTCTTTGCTGGCAATACCATACAAGCCGCTGTCTGCATCTTTTTTTGCCATTGCGGCGGGGCGTTTCAGCAGCTCCTCGACATCCTTGTAGTTTTTGTATACCGGCTCTATGACCCACGCGCCCCGCTTGTCAAAGGCGCCGTAGAAAGTGGACTTGCGCTCGCTCTTTGTCTGGGCATAGGTGGCTTCGTCAAAGTAGCCGGTAAGGCAGACCGTTCCGTCCCTGTACCTGAAATCGAAGTATTCTATCGGACTGTAGCGGGTTTCGATGTCGCCGCTGGTCAGGTTCCGGATGAGTATAGTGCCGTCACGGGCAATGGCCAAGAACTCCCTGTTGTCCTTGTTTACCTTTGCAATGTTCTCCTCATAGAAATTGCCAACGCTGTATACTCCATCCTTAGAGAACACCCTGTCAGCAAAAGAAAAAAGAAGGGAACCATTTCTGTCTATGCCGCCATAATGGGCGGTGCCGCCCAAAGGAAATCGCACGATGCAGATGCCGTTGTAGAAAGCGCCGGTGGGCAGATAGTTCGGCTCAAGCGTCAGTGCAATTTTTCCCTCTTCGTTGATAAAATACCAGTTTCCTTTATACTGTACCGCGCCCAGTCCTTCCTTAAACGGATGGACTTTTTCAAAGATTGCTGGCGCCAGCAAGGTTCCGTCCCTGCACGTGTCCGCATACGTCCATTTGCTCCCGCTGCCGTTGCTGCGGACGGGAACAAAGCGGCTTTGGCAGCGGTGCTGGGGGTAGGCGTACCATTCGGCGGGGCGGTCTTGCCACGGGATGCCAACCTTGCAGCTGCCATCCTCCAGCAGCAGGTTTGTGGCGCTCTCTGCGTAGCTCTGCGGCAGCAGCTCCGGCGTTCCGTCCAGCATGACAAGCAGGACGATGCTGCCGTCTTGCTGCTCCAGCTCGCGGATGAATGTTGCCTCGTGGCAGGGTGTGTCGTTGTGGTATGCGGCAAGGATGTCGCGCAATGTGAGTTCGGTCAATAGCTCAGGATTGTTTGCATAAGAAAGGCTTCCGTCCTGTATTGCTGCCGAACCGTGGATATCTTTTGAATTATTGCAGCTTATGAAATTGTATGTAAAAAGATGTATACATACTACAAAAACAAATCGGTTCATAAAAAAACTTCCATAATTATTTCACCTTATAACCACGCCGTACGGTATAGACTTCCAAGGCGTCAATAGTATAAGTCTTGTCCGTTCCCAAACTGTTCTTTTCCAATATAAAATTTCTTCCTTTGTCATTTCTACTGGATCCTTGATAGGTGAACTCCAGTTGTTTTGTTTCTCTATTTATACAATATCCTGTCAAAACAACCCAATGATCATGTCCAAAAACATTTGCAGCTCGACCCAAGATGAATACTTCATCATCGGAATTTGTAACTTCATCAATTGTCTGTTTGTCAAATTTATCGAAATATCCATCCTCGGTTCTTCGATTAGTAAATCTTGTGACTGAAACGCTATCCCCGGATTCTAGATAGTAATTAAAGGCGTCGAGTATTTCTTCTTTAGTTAATTCACCATTTGAATCTGCATCAAATTCATTTACATCTAACATGTCAATATCTTTACCAGTTGCGATTGCAATCATTATCGCTGCTGATGTTAGTTTGCATCCATATTTGCTATATAGATTTGGATATTCATCTATAATTTTTACTGTGTGGTTAAAAAAATCATCTTCTACAGGAATATCAGAAATAAGAGTTAAGCATTTGAAAGTATTTAAAATATCTGAACAGGCATCTTCCAGCTTTTTATTCCTGATGAAATCCTTTCCTTTCATCTGTTTGTCTTCTGGCATGCTTTCATACTTTTGCATAATCAAGTTTTTTATATTCTCTGGAATGTCTTTTATCCATGTTGAACATAATTTTTCAAGGGTTGTCAATTTTCCATCTGATATAATTGACAAATCTAGAAAGTCATATTCATCAGTTATTTTCTGTTCTGTTTTATTCTCCACCGCCCATGCAGCTCCATTTGAAAAAGTCTTTATAAATCGAGAGTCTTCATCCATAATAATTCTTTTAATACTTTTAAAGGGGAGTTCCACATTTTCAATCTTGTTATGTAATTTCTTTATGCTAAAGATTTCTCCTAGAAATTCCAACTTTGTTTTGCTTTGGACGGAAGTTTTTTCCCCACCCATTACACATTCCCTTGGTACATTACTGGGAATCCCCGATGGACAGGGAGTCCTTTTGCTGCAGTTTTCATTCTGAGCGGAAGGGCTGTCTGTTATGCTCGCTTGTAAGGATGGATTTTGTGCTGGTTTTGTATTGCCGTCAGATACTGCCTGTTGGCTCTGGACGCCTTCCTTCCCAGAGTACGGGTTTGCGGCAGCCTGTGCGCCGCTGCCGGATGAGGGTGTGGGCTGCCCCTGCCGCTGCCCCCAGCAGATTTCGCCTGCTCCAGCACAAAACTGGGGGCACCATAGGTACAGTATGAGCAGCCGGATCCTTGGCTTGTGCTGGAATTCTGGTTCTTCCCAGATGAACTTGCCGAAGAGCTTGAACTGCCAAAACTTCCACCGCTACCACCATGTACGGTACCTGACGATGTTGCGCTGCCTGATGAGGAGCTGCTTGATGACGATGAGGAGGAGCTGCCTCCCGAACTCCGGCTGGAGAACCAGCCTCCCCCGTTCACTGCCATAAGCTGCTCTGTGCCCAGCTCATTGGCAAATTCCAATACATTTTTCATGCTGCATCACCTCATGCTTTTATAACAACATATTATAACGGTGATGCAGCATAACATCAAGATGTCTTACCGGAGTGTAGTAAGGCAAACGGTGGGGCGGTCTCTGACCGCCCCACAGCCTGGGCGGCTTGTTTCCACAGGCCGCCCGACCGCCGTCAGCTTTCCGGCACAACCGTCACGGCTTTGCTGTAGCCGGTGAGCGCGGTCTTGCGCAGGGTGTTGTTGCCGCTGCACGCGGTGCGCACCGCAATGCGGTAGGTGCCGGGCGCAACCTGCTTCGGCAAAAAGAATTCCAGCGTGCGGGGCTTGTTGCACACAAGGCGCTCCGCCTTCATCCATGATGCCTCGTCGGCATCCGGGGAGCCGTCCGCCTGCACAGGCGCGATGAACACCCCGCAGCCTTCGCCGCCCACCTTCAGGTTTGTCCCGCTTACGCGCACGGGCATCCCCTGCGTTAGCGTGCCGCCATCCTGCCCAGTGTACAGGTCGGTCATGGTGTCGAGCTTCGGGCTGCAGTCGCCCAATTCTATGCGGTCAATTTGGAGCGCGGAGGCAATTTCGTTTGAGAGCGCGCTTGCGGTAAATCGTGGTACAATCTTTATATTATTATCAGCTTGGATAAGCTTTTTAAAATCTTTATAATTAGATTCTACTTCTCCTTCGTTATATCCTGTTATAGCTACACATCCTTTAAACAAATCCTTACCAGTCATAATACTCTGGAATCATTTCGGTAATATCCTCTGTTTCTGGAACATGATGGTCGTCTAAATTCATCCTGTAAAAACTGTAGCTTGCGGACTTTGAATATTTATCCAAACCCCACATACTGGTGCCTTTCTTATATTTCAAATCCCTACGAACTTCAGAAGGTTTGTTTAGTGAATAAGAAAAACCAGATGGCATATTATTATAAATATCGTTCACCATATCCATCGAAAAAATTTTTTCTTCCCTGAATTTCTTCCCTGTATGAGGATTAGTATATGATTCATATCCAAAAAACTCAAAAGGACGTGTTTCAAAGGGTAATTCTTTTATCCAGGCATATATTACCTCGCTTGTGTTGATGATATCTGCTAGCGATTTAATACTCGGAAGAAAATGATTGATATCGCTTATTGAGATTGTTGAAACGAAAATGTCATCAACATCCTCATAAACAAAAGGAATGGTAATTAGGTCATTATCTATGTCAACCCTTGCTTCTCGATGAATCGAATTCACTTTATACACAATAATATCCCCGACTGACAGTATCTGCCAGTCGGATTTCATGGAATCGTTTTCCATACTGGTGATGAATACTTTCAATCCATTGTCAAGCTTTATGGCATACTTCGAAACATACCCGGATGGTGCTCCGGCATACTCTCTTTTTTCATGTTCAATTTGCTGAATATGGCTGTTCTTTTCAAGCTCTATTTCAAAAAACACTGACCGCCAGCAAGAGGAGAATTCCTTCCACGAACTGAAGCCTATTATCTGGGGAATGCTGTACACCACAATCAATCCCAATGTAATGGCATAGAGTATCAGACTGGTTCGTATTGCTCTTATCCACAGTTTCATTGTTCAAGCTTCTCCTTTGCCAATTCAACAGCCTGCATTACCAATTCTTGTTCCAGCCATTCCGCTTCGTCTGGGTGCTTATCAATCTCATCCTTAGTTATTACTTTTCTTTTTCCAGCATATGCAAAACGCCTTTCTTTTTTATACTTGGGGTCAACAGAATTTTCAAATTCATATGAAATTTCCTCCTCGTTTGAGAAACGCCGTTTTTCTCTTTTTACTGTTATTGAGAAACCATTAGAGGCTTTTACCAAATCTCCCGTTGTTACATTGTATATTCCATCCATATGGACATCTGGATTTTTTTTAATTTTATCCATTATCAGTTCTTCTGGATTTGTATAAAAACTCCCATCTTCAGGAATCAAAACCAAGACATCACCTATATTATTATCCAAAAAGGTATGACTTTTCTGATTTATAGATTCTTTTAAGGTATGTTTGTCGTCTTTAAACCTATCTCCTACATATGTAATCAATGTTGCTATAGGATTTTTCTTCTTATCCTCCCCACTATTTGCATAAGGACATGTGTCCAGTCCCCACGGGTCAAGCCAGCTGACGGGGTCGGAGTTGACATAGGCGTACCAGTTGTTGCCGTCCTGTATGGGGTCAACCGTGGTGAATCGTCCGAGGAGAGAGGCATAGTCACGGAAGCCGTAGTTGTAGAGTCCAGTCCAAGAATCGAATTCTTTCCCCGTGAAGCCGTGCCGGAAGCGTTCGGGCCTGTCCTGCAAAGGAGTCCCGAACACATCATAGTCGAACATATAGAGCGGGCTTCCCCACTGGTTAGTGACGGCCCGGATGCTGCCAAGATGATCTTTCCCGAAGTAGTGCCGTTCCGCATCGGTGTGGCTGGTGTTTACGAAGGGGTTGAAGCCTATGCCCGAGTGCTCGGTCTGGAGCAGTCCGAGCACCTCGCCGTCCGCGCCACCCAGCGGCAGCGTGAGGGCGACATGGGTAAAGTCGTAGGGGGAAGCCCTGCAGAAGTCCGCGAACACGGGCAGGAAGTCCTGCATCCCATTGAAGACCATTCCCGTAGAGTCTATGCCACGGCTACCACGCGGCTCCTTTATGCCGTGGACGGCAGCGTTCTTCCAAACGTCCATGCTGAGGCCACGGTACTCCGTGTGGCGTACCCAGCGGTTGAGTATGTCAGCCTCAAGGATGCGCCTGCCGAAGCTGTCGTAGCTGTACACGGTGTCCTTCGCTGTCTGCCTTGAGCCGCCCCGAATCTCGGTGACGTGGCTCTCCGCCATGCGGTTCGCAGCATTGTAGGCGTAGACGGCTTCCTTGGTGCAGCTGCTTTCTTTTATGAGATTGCCGTCCTCGTCGTAGGCAAGGCGGGCGGTGTCCGTCTCCTCCGTCACGCCGTAGGAGACAAGGCGGTTCTCGCTGTCATACTTGTAGTATACCGTGCCGAGCGGCGTTGTCTTGGTGATGCGGTTGCTTCGTTCATTCCTATTCATATTTCTTCAACAAACTCAATATAAATTTTATTTATAATTTCATCCTCGTAGAAAAAATATAACTGATAGAGATTTCTTACAAATGGAGGTTTGTTTGGATTTTCTGTCGGGGTTGAAATCTCCAAGAAACAAAACGTTTCTCCTGTATTGAGGGTTCCCATCGTTATATCATCTACGTTGTACAGCTTGAACACCTTTGAAACTTTATCTCCTACGGAAACACCTCGTGGCGTAGCAAATGTATCATCAAACACCTTAAGCCAGAGTATATTTTGACTATATGCATGCGTGTGATAATACACTGAGAACGAATCATATTCAAGGCAAGTCCACGCCTGTTCGCTCTCTTTAGGATGATAGTTCCTTTTGGGCGAACCGAACTTTTCAATCACATTCTGAAAGTTTTCGTATATACTAATTGGCAGCATAGATGTTTTCTGTTCCACTCTGAAATCTGTCATATCCAAATGGCGGACTTTTGTCTGCGTCTCAGTTTTTTTCAAATGAGAGTCTTTTTCTCTGTCAGAGGACACACTCTTACAGGAAACAGCGGACAGATATAAAACCATTAAAAAAAACGCCAAAATATACTTTCTCATTTTCTGCTCCTAAAAATCAATATAATCCCGAGGATCCTTTTTTACAACTGTTCCTCCATGTATATCCCTAAATTCAAAATGCAGATGTGGTCCTGTTGCCATACCAGTAGCTCCCATTTTTCCGATGCACATATCAGGTGTCACAATATCTCCGACATTTACAGATGACGGTTCTGACATATGTGCATATAATGTGCACAATCCTGTCCATGATTCACCTTCATGATTAATTATAACGTAATTACCAAAAACTTTATTATAAGCCTTGTCTATTACATAGCCTGATTCAGCAGGATAAACAGGAGTTCCTTCCACATTTGCAATATCCATCCCCCAATGAATAGGTGAAGTGGTACCGTTCTTGGTTTCTATCTTTTCTCGAGGTCCGAATTCACTTGTTATGCGACCTTCTGCCGGTCTCGTAAAAAAGAACACTCGTCCTTCTGGTTCTCCCATTCTTGGAGTTTCCGCATCTGTTTGGATTTCCCTTATATACTCTGAGTTTGTTTTATTTATCCTTTCTGCATGTTTATCCCAATCAACAACATACTCGCCTAGCTCATTATAGGTATATTCGAATGCTCCGATCGGGTACTCATTTCTCTTCGAATCCTCCCCGCTCGGCTGTCCTGTCAGCCCCCACGGGTCAAGCCAGCTGACCGGGTCCGAGTTCACATAGGCGTACCAGTTGTTGCCGTCCTGTATGGGATCAACGGTTGTAAAGCGCCCGAATGTTGCAGAGTAGTCGCGGAATCCGTAGTTGTACAGACCTGTCCAGCTGTCATACTCCTTGCCCGTGAAGCCGTAATGGAAGCGCTCCGGTCTGTCCTGCAATGGCTGGCCGAACACGTCGTAGTCGTAGGTGCGGAGCGGGGAGCCCCACTGGTTCGTCACGGCGCGGACGCTGCCCAGATGGCCTTTGCCGAAGTAGTGCCGCTCCGCGTCGGTGTGGCTTGCGTTGACGAAGGGGTTGAAGCCGATGCCGGAATGCTCAGTCTGGAGCAGGCCCAGCACATCACCGCCGAAGCCAAGCGGAAGCGTGAGGGCGACATGGGTAAAGTCGTAAGGAGAGCCCCGCGAGAAGTCCGCGAAGGCGGGCAGGAAGTCCTGCATATCCTTGAAGACCATACCGGTGGAGTCTATGCCACGGCTGTCGCGCGGTTCCTTTATGCCGTGGACGGCGGCGTTCTTCCACACGTCCATCGTAAGGCCGCGGTACTCCGTGTGGCGTATCCAGCGGTTCAGTATGTCCGCCTCAAGTATGCGGCGACCAAGGAACTCGTAGACATACAAAACATCGAAATCTCGTAAACAATTATGTTTAGTCATTCACATTTTCCTCTCATACAGGCCAGTCTGGATCTGGCTCCCCCCTCCTAAAGTCAGCATCAATTATGAACCTATCGCCATACATAAATTCCTTTCCAGAATTGGCTTCAAACAGCTCAAACAGCCCATACAATTCTTCGGCGTTCTCCACAATGTCATCGACGGATTGAAAGTTTTTGCCAAGCATTTTACCTAAAAAGACAAAGTCGTCAAGATCATAGTCAATTCTTTCACCATCGCGCAATACATAGCCACGCCCACCAAACCTTTGTATGTCGTTTATTATCTCTACGCTTATTTCCCTGTTGCGGCAGGACCGCTTGACATAATGGAGGCATATTCTGTAACCACTTATAGTATTTATCTCTATATCATATCTGTTTGTCGGCACATCAAATTCACTCCCCAGAACCCTGGCATCGGCAACCAGAGGGTTTTTCGCTATATGAGCCGCTATATCCTCGTCATAAAAATACGGGCAGAATTTGTTTATTGCTATCGCGATGCAGCTTATAAGTACGCATACAAGGATTCCTGCAAAAACATCTGTGTATATTGTTATAGTACGCTTATTGACCGCCATTTCGTACTAAGCCCCCCATTGTTCTAGTATCAGTTGCCTTGGCATCTTCTGATTTGATCTGCCAAATGGAATGGAAACAAAAGAAGTTTCTACTGTACTCTTGTCGTTATCACTGTCTAATTTTTTTTCCGTGTTGAGCCAACTTATCAAAAAATCTTCACTGTCAATATCATAGTGATAGGTCATATATACATTTTCCCACCCCATACCTACTGAGGCGGGGTCATATCCCTGCGATTTAAGCTCAACGTACACGGTATTGCGCTCTGCTTTTACTAAGTTTGCAAAAAAGTCTATAATCTTTCCTCCAGAAACTTTATATTCCCCGCTTCTAGTTTGTTTTGCGACATACTTCGAGGTACCATTTGTTTTTTTTACGGTGCCATCCGCAAATATAATACCATCAATGTTCCCTTGGTATATTTCACCCGGCTTCAAAAGTGTATAAGGATCTTCATCGTGTTCAGGTTTTATCAGAATGATATCTCCAGTTTTGTTTACCACACGACCAGTCTCCTTTTTCTTCTTGTCTTCCCCGCTCTCCTGCTTGCACGGCTCCAGTCCCCACGGATCCAGCCAGCTGACCGGGTCGGAGTTGACGTAGGCGTACCAGTTGTGCCCGTCCTGTATGGGGTCAACCGTGGTGAAGCGCCCGAATGTTGCAGAGTAGTCGCGGAATCCGTAGTTGTACAGACCTGTCCAGCTGTCATACTCCTTACCCGTGAAGCCATGTCTGAACCTCTCCGGCCTGTCCTGCAGGGGTGTTCCGAACACGTCGTAGTCGAACATATAGAGCGGGCTTCCCCACTGGTTCGTCACCGCCCGGACGCTGCCCAGATATGACACTTTAAAAAGTCCAGACGGACTTTTTAAAGTGAACGTAATTCTACTGCGAGGGCCGCAATGCAATGAGGCCCTCGTGTTCCCGTGCGAAAGTGACCGACTTTCGCACGGGAACGGATGGTCCTTGCCGAAGTAATGCCGCTCCGCGTCCGTATGGCTCGCGCTGACGAAGGGGGTGAAGGACAGACCTGAGCACTTGATGCGTTTGTTAGGTGCTAACAATAGAACTCTGAATATACCCATGAACTCCATAGTACTGCTATAAAAAGATCACCAAACCCCAGAAATATGCAATCACCTTTATCTAGCCATCTGCCAAAGCGATATATCTTACCCCTGAAATCGAATATCGCAAGCCCGATGAAACCAACTGCACCCAAAAAAAGAGGAGCAGCGGATTGTATCAGCAGAGCAATAAGAATTGCCAGAAGGGGAGGAACAAAAGTTAGCAGAAGTTGAACTTGATAATTTTCTGCCGCAAAAAATTTCTCCTCAACATCTTTTTCCTCAACATCTTTTTCCTCATCTTCGCTCATTCATCTGTCTCCTCCGTTATCAGATGGTCTATATCACTATAAATTCCTGCTCCCTCATTAACAACATTCAGTTTATCAAGTGCACTAGAAATGTCATCTACTTTATTAGGTATTAGAGCTTTTGGTCTCTGCAGAGCCTCAGCGATTCCGATATTTTCTGGCAGCAGAAAGAGATTTGTCGCATCTACTGCAAGTCCAGCACAATCCCCAAGATAGTGTGCATAGTCATAATCCACCCCTACGGATTCGGCAAATAGTGTGGTGGATTCAGCGACTATGCCTCTGTATTCAATATCAGTAAGAGCCATCCCAATTGTAGCAACTCCATCTACAATATTTCTAATTCCATCAATTGTTAGATAAATAGTTAAGCCACCAGATATCCCTGCAGCAGTAAGACCTAACCATGCTTCTGCAATACCACCTGCAGCTTGCAAGCCTCCAGATAAAACTTTTCCAGCCTTGCTTGATAAAACCTCATCAGCCTTTTGAAAAAATTTTTCAAAGGAGGAACCGTGATTTGCGACTGTATAACTCTTAGGATTCTCACAGCTCTGTTGGTAGGACTCTCTCTTCTTATCCTCCCCGCTCTGCTGTTCGCACGGTTTCAGCCCCCACGGGTCCAGCCAGCTGACGGGGTCGGAGTTGACGTAGGCGTACCAGTTGCGGCCGTCCTGTATGGGGTCAACCGTGTTGAAGCGTCCGTAGAGAGAGGCGTAGTCGCGGAAGCCATAATTATACAGCCCAGTCCAGCTGTCAAATTCCTTGCCCGTGAAGCCGTGGCGGAACCGCTCCGGCCTGTCCTGCAATGGCTGACCGAACACGTCGTAGTCGAACATATAGAGCGGGCTTCCCCACTGGTTCGTCACCGCCCGGACGCTGCCCAGATGGTCCTTGCCGAAGTAGTGCCGCTCCGCGTCCGTATGGCTCGCATTGACGAAGGGGTTGAAGCCGATGCCCGAGTGCTCGGTCTGCAATAATCCGAACACCTCACCGCCCATGCCCAGAGGCAGTGTCAGCGCGACGTGAGTGAAGTCGTAGGGCGACGCGCGGGAGAAGTCCGCGAACGCGGGGAGGAAGTCGTCGAGGCAGGTGAAGACCATTCCCGTGGAGTCTATGCCGCGGCTGTCACGCGGCTCCTTTATACCGTGGACGGCGGCGTTTTTCCAAACGTCCATGCTGAGGCCACGGTACTCCGTGTGGCGTACCCAGCGGTTCAGTATGTCAGCCTCCAGTATGCGCCTGCCGAAGCTGTCGTAGCTGTACACGGTGTCCTTCGGTGTCTGCCTTGAGCCGTCCCGTATCTCGGTGACGTGGCTCTCTGCCATGCGGTTTGCGGCATTGTAGGCGTAGACTGCTTCCTTGGTGCAGCTGCTTTCCTTTATGAGATTGCCGTCCGCGTCGTACTCAAGGCGGGCTGCGTCTCTGCCTGTACATGTCAGATGTCTCCTTTTATATGACATCAAAAACTTCTTTTTTGCCTCTATCATTTCAATTATCTATAACTCATCATATATCAAGCCACCCTTTTTTCGAACTATACAAACCTCCCATCATCATATATTTCAACGGCAATACATTTCCCATTATCAAAATGAAATGCAATGTATATATTATATAAAGGTCTGTTTGTTTTAAACATATACTCAATACGATTATTAAAGTTTTTTTGACGATGGTAATCAGTTCCAAGCTGACTTTCAATATCGCTCAGTGTGCGATGAAAAAAAAGAATTTCCTTGCCATCCATTTCCAAGGATAGATTGCCTGATTTCAGTTTTATATAGTCTATATAATCACCTCCTTGCCAGAAGCCGACCGTATACAACTCAAACACTTCATATATTTCTAAATCACCATTATATATGTGAGTAGAAAACTTTCCCTTTCTGCTTTCATTAAACTCTTGGATAGAGTCATACATGAAAAACTCCTTGTCAGCAATCTTGTCATATACCCTGACGGTTCTTGTCTTGGCATACACACAACAAGCTAACAGAGTAATCAAAAATTTAGCAGCAATCCCTTTCATTCTTCTGGCGCCTCCCCACTGAATAACAGTCTGGCAGGATCATCCATCATATCATCCTTTTTAAACTCGCCATCGCCATTCCCGTCAAACCCAAAATGTAAATGTGGACCTGTTACCTTCCCTGTTTTTCCAACATTTCCTATGTGTTCTCCTGCCTCAACGGTATTACCAACATTTACATAAATAACGCTCTGATGAGCATACAAAGTATATGTTCCGTTATCATGCTTTATGATTACAACTTTACCATACGAACCATTGCCTTTATCATCAACATATGTTACTTCTCCCGCCATGGCGGAATTTATTCTGGTCCCGATTGGGGCACCAAAATCCATACCATTATGCCCTGATAAGGTTTCTTCTCCATTATTAGTCTTGAAAGAAGGTCTGTCTGGGCCAAACTCACTTGTAACGCTTTCAAGATATGAATAGTCAGTTCCAAGAGGTGTCGCAACCCCATTTCGTACTTCGGCAAGAGGGAGCTTTGGCCCTATAACAGGATTTCGCTCCTTTCGGTCTGGATTAAAATCTCCTGTATAAATTCCATTTATGTAGGGTCCACCCCCACTTGGTCCCGCCTCGATTGTTACATCCTGCCCGCTCTCCTGCTTGCACGGCTCCAGCCCCCACGGGTCAAGCCAGCTGACCGGGTCGGAGTTGACGTAGGCGTACCAGTTACAGCCGTCCTGTATGGGATCAACGGTTGTAAAGCGCCCGAATGTTGCAGAGTAGTCGCGGAAGCCGTAGTTGTACAGACCTGTCCAGCTGTCATACTCCTTGCCCGTGAAGCCGTAATGGAAGCGCTCCGGTCTGTCCTGCAATGGCTGGCCGAACACGTCGTAGTCATAGGTGCGGAGCGGGGAGCCCCACTGGTTCGTCACGGCGCGGACGCTGCCCAGATGGTCTTTGCCGAAGTAGTGCCGCTCCGCGTCGGTGTGGCTTGCGTTGACGAAGGGGTTGAAGCCGATGCCCGAGTGCTCGGTCTGCAACAATCCGAGGGTACAAGTTTTCACGCTGTTCACAATTTTCTTTTTCATCACAAGATTCCAACTGCTGCAAGAATTATAAATATTATAATTCCTAAATAGTAAATTATCTTATATATAAGAATAATATTATAAACGTTTTTTACTCTATCATCATTATTGTCTCTTAATGGTTTTAGCGATATTCGTCCTAAAGGAATAAGCCAATTAACCTTATAGGAAAACATATCCATGACATCTTTGTATTTTTTACACAGATATATTTGAAGAGAGACGGTCAACAAAAAAATAAAAAGCATCCATGCATAAATGAATATCATTTTCTTTCTCTCTTCTGAAACGAAGAATTTGCTGATTTAAATCCGAGGATTATAAAAGAAAAAAAACCTACTACAATAGACAATAGTGCAACACATGAGAATGCATAACTAAGAATAAAAACAGTCTTTGGAACTTCCTTAAAAGAACCATCGGAAGTCACTACATAACATATACCTGCTTCTATTTTTCCGATTGAAGCATTTCCACCAACGAGATCCTCCACTATCCCCAAGAGAAAAATATTTAAATACATCATCACAACACTTGCTATACAAAATTTTGTACTTCTCTTCATTTTGACCTCTCTGATACAAGTGTAATGCTATATCCTAATCCACAAGCTTCTTTATGATATAAAGGAGTAAAAAGCCTCTCGCCACCTGCAAGTCCACCAAGATAACCTTCTACACTCAATTTTGGATTATATTCAGAGTCTGACAAATATATATGCACGTTTGCAGAAAACTTTAACAAGGAAACATCACCATCTACCCCCAATGTATAATCTTTTAGGCCAATACAACCTTGTCCTGTCAATGCTCCTATAGTTCCATCTATTTTCACTCCTGCTAATCCAAATATATTAACAGTTTTGGTCTCGAATCCATATTCTGCTACACCAAAATCAACGGAAACATTTAGCTGCCCGTTACCGACATCATTATTAAGTTTTCCACTTGTATATAAGGCTCTCGTTAAGTTATCAGTTGATTTACCAACATTTTTATCCCAAAAAGTTACGCTTTGAGAGTTTAAATTCAAATCATCTGTATAACTAATGATTGCATTAGCTTGTGCAATTTGCTGGGTTAGCTTAGGAGATGTATCAGCGCGTATACAACTCTGGGGAATTTTTATTCCAACAGTTTCACCGACTTGTAAAGTTCTTGGGTCTCGCGTAAACCCAGATTTCTCCTTCCAGTCAGATCCCCATACCTCCCAAAGGGTCGCTCCTTCAGAAATAGCAGTCCACGTTCCATCTTCATTATCCCGCCAGTGGGCAGAGTTCGTTTTCACAGGAGCCGGATTCTTTGCAGAGTCTTCCCCGCTCTCCTGCTTGCACGGCTCCAGTCCCCACGGGTCCAGCCAGTTGACCGGGTCCGAGTTCACGTAGGCGTACCAGTTACAGCCGTCCTGTATGGGGTCAACCGTGGTGAAGCGCCCGAATGTTGCAGAGTAGTCGCGGAATCCGTAGTTGTACAGGCCAGTCCAGTTGTCAAATTCCTTACCCGTGAAGCCGTAATGGAACCGTTCCGGCCTGTCCTGCAGGGGTGTGCCGAACACATCGTAGTCATAGGTGCGGAGCGGGGAGCCCCACTGGTTGGTCACGGCGCGGACGCTGCCCAGATGGTCTTTCCCGAAGTAGTGACGCTCTGCGTCGGTGTGGCTCGCGTTGACGAAGGGGTTGAAGCCGATGCCGGAATGTTCGGTCTGAAGCAGTCCCAGCACATCACCGCCGAAGCCAAGCGGAAGCGTGAGGGCGACATGGGTAAAGTCGTAAGGAGATGCCCTGCTGAAGTCCGTGAACGCGGGCAGGAAGTCCTGCATTTCATTGAACACCATGCCCGTGGAGTCTATGCCCCTGCTGTCGCGCGGCTCCTTTATACCGTGGACGGCGGCGTTCTTCCACATGTCCATGCTAAGCCCCCGGTACTCCGTGTGGCGTACCCAGCGGTTCAGTATGTCAGCCTCCAGTATGCGCCTGCCGAAACTGTCGTAGCTGTACACGGTGTCCTTCGGTGTCTGCCGCGAGCCGTCACGTATCTCCGTGATGTGGCTTTCCGCCATGCGGTTACTGTAATTGTAGGCGTAGCTGGCATCCCTGGTGGGCGTGACCTCGCTGACGAGGTTGCCGTCCGCGTCGTAAGCAAGGCGTGCGGTGTCCGCCGCCTCGGTCACTCCGTAGGAGACAAGGCGGTTCTCGCTGTCGTACCTGTAGTATATCGTGCCGAGCGGCGTTGTCTTGGATGTCCTGTTGCCGTCAGCGTCGTAGCGGTAGACCTCCTCCCAAGCCTTCCGGCTTTTCTGGCAGTCCCTGCCGCTCAGTTCCTTGAAGGCTTTTTGGATGCTCTCGCCTATGGTGATGGCCTTGCCGTCCGCCGGGGCGTTCTTATCACCGCCCGCGGCCTCGTATTCCAGCTTTGCCTTGGACAGGATGTCACTGCTGAAGGGGTACAGGACTTTGGAGACGTGCCCCTGCCTGTCGTAGCCGTAGAGCGTAACTCGCTCCTTCTCGTCCATCGTGGCGAGTATCTTCCCGCCGTCACCCCGGTGAATGTACTCGGACTTGACCTCGCCGTTCCTGTCCATCGTCCGCACGGAGACAATGCGCCCCGCATTGTCATAGGCGGTGAGCTGCCGTGCGCCCCCGGCAAAAGTGCGCTCCGTCTCCCGCATGAGCTTGTCGTACTTGAAGGACAGGCTTACGCCGGTCGTCCTGTCGCTTGCGTGAAGCAGCTCGCCCGCCTTTCCGTACTCGTAGACGGCGTGGTGGATGGGGCTTTTCACCCCGGTACACAGTCCGCGCCTGTCGTAGCTGTACTCGATGGCCTCGTCCGTGAGCGGGGACTTCTGCCTGACGAGGAGTCCCGCCGCATCATACTCATATTCCTCGGACGTGCGGGAATTCTCCTCCTTTATGACTGCCCTGTTCCCGTCGAAGAGAAGCCTGTTCGTGCTTCCGTCCGGGAAGGTCTCGCCGTAGCTGCGCCCGGCACGGTCGTCCGTGATGTGCGTAACCTTGCCGCCGAAGGACTTTCTTTCTTTTATACGCCCCTCCGCATCGTAGGCAAACGTCCTTGTTGCCCCAAAGCTGTCCGTTTCGGCGGTGAGCCTGCCGTAAGCGTCAAAGGCTTTCTCGTACTGTCCGCCCCCGGCGCGCATGAAGGTCTCCTTCCTGCCGTAGGCCGTATACTCGTAGCGGGCTATAGTTTCTCCGCCGGACTTGACCTCAACGACCCTGCCGAGCTTGTCATAGGAATATTCCTTCGTGCTTTCGGCACGTGACTCAATGGAAAGCAGGAGACCGTCCCCGTCATAGCGGCATTTCCACGCAACGCCCTCGCCATCGGTCTTTTGGGTCGGAAGCCCCAGCGCGTTGTATTCGTAGCCCTCCCGGCTGCCGTCAGGGAGAATCCTTTCCGAGAGCCTGCCCCAGGCATTGTAGCGGTATATGGTCGTATTGCCGTACTCGTCGGCCTCGTCCGTCACCCTGCCCAGCGCATCGCGGGTGAACGTGCGGCTGTTGCCCTCGCCGTCGGTGGACTTTATAACCTGCCCCCATGCGTCAGCTTCAAGCGTCTCCGTAACAGACTCCCCGCGCGTGACGGTGACTGTCCTGCCGTCGCCGGAGTAATCGTAGTGTATTTTCTGTCCGCCCCGCCGGAAGTCCGTCAGCCGCCCCGAAAGGTCGTATTCATACAGGCTTGTGCCCTCCGGGGAGGCTTTCTGAATGAGCAGTCCGCGTATGTCATAAGTGTATTCGGTTACGGTTCCAAGCCTGTCAACCGTCTTTTTAACGGAGCCGTCCGGGTTGTACTCGGCGGTGGAGAGGGGGGCATCCTTTTCGCCTGCACCGTACAGGCGGCCGAGCGCGTCATGGCTGTATGCGTACAGGCCCCCGTGCAGGGAGCTTTCTTCAAGAACCCTTCCTGCGGGGCTGAGGAGCCGCGTGAACTCCTCGCCCAATGCGTTCACCTGCTTTACGAGCCGCCCCAGGCTGTCATTATATATTGTGCTTGTCCGCCCCCCGCCGCTTGTGACGGTCAGCTCAGATTTTGCCCCGACGTAGCGGAACGAGGATTTTCTTTCTATTTCCTCTTCCACGGTACCATCGGAACTGATTTTCTGTATACGGACAGAAGCTGTCCTGCCCGCCCCGTCGTAGGCGAACAGCGTTCTTTTCTTCGTCCCGTCCCCGGCCGCGCCGGTGGTCACAGACTCCAGGTCTCCGCGGCTGTTGTAGGAAAGCTCCTCGGTGAGCAGCGTCCTGTCGCCCTCGGAGTATGCCCGCCTTGTGTTGTGGTGGGACCGGTCGTAGCCGTAGGACACCGTGAGCTTCCGACCCTTCTTCCTGTCCGTCTCTTCGACAAGTACAAGGTTCTTCCTGCCGTCGTAGGTCAACCTCCGCTCAAGGCCGTTCGGGAGCAGGGCAGTCTCGGTCTTGGCCGTGTAGGATATGCGGGTCTCCCTGCCGTTCGGGGAGGTCAGTCCAATGAGCCGCCCCTGTCCGTCATATTCGTATCGTTCCGTGTATGTTTCTTCGGTGTTGTCCGGATTGGTCAGCTGTCTTTCAACGCACCTGCCGTGTGCATCGTAAGTGAATTCAATCAGGGCTTTCCTGTCCCCGCGAAGTATCTCTGCAATTGTAATCAGTCCGTGGCTGTCATAGCTGTTCTTCTCCAAGCATACATCGCCAAGGTAATGTTCCGTCAGGTTGCCCCGTTCGTCGCGGACAAATGTCTCCGTCACGCCATCGCGGTCTTTTGCGGATGTCAGCTGCCCCATGCTGTCATAGGCGTATGCTTCCGTGCTTCCGTCAGCATAGACGGCTTTGGTAAGGTTTCCTGCCGCATCGTATGAGTATTCCGTCCGCTCGCCGTTCACGGTGCGGGATGAAACGTTTCCGTCCGCATCGTAGCCGTATTCGGTCACAAGCCCGCAGGATTCCTCCCTTGTGATCCTGCCGTCCGCATCATATACGCTTGTCTCCCCGTCACCTCCGGCAGGAATATACAGCAGGCGCATGGATTCAATGTCATGCGAGAATGTCGAAGCATTCCCTTCCTCGTCCGTAACCGAGGCAACGCGAAGGCTGCCGTCGCTGCATTTTGTGTAGGCGTAGCGCACAGCCGAGCCGTCTGACTTCACGATGGCGGTAAGATTGCCTTCTTCATCGTATTCATAGCGGGTCAGGTCGCCGTCAGTGTCGGTAACGGCAGACAGAAAATCCCCGCTGTATTCAAACTGTACGCCGCGCCCGGCTTCCTCCCCGTCCTGAAGGAGCCTCATGCCATCTATCCGCCCGTCACCGTTTATCTTTATCTTTATGGAGCAGCCTGCCAGAGATGTGATTTCCTCTATGCGTCCGTCTCCGCTCCTTTGTATAGTGACGCCATTGCCGTTCCTGTCAGCCTCGCCGGTAAGCCGTCCGCAGACATCGAAACTATAGGTGATTCCGTCCGGGGCATGGAGTATATAGCCGTCATCAGTTTCCCTGACAGACAGCAGCCGTCCGGCCCCAGTTCCCAAGTAGATTCCTTCCCCGTTTTTCTCAAACAGCAGGGGAATATGCCCGTCCTTCATGAAGACAAGCCTGCCGTCGCCGCATTCGGCAAGAGTATCCGTCCATCCGTACATGACAGGCTTATTGCGTTCCAGGTTTTTCTCCCGAACAGACTGCGCTTTCTCCAGAGGCTCTATCTCCGCCGATATGCTTGCAATCGCTGACTCAGCTTCGGACAGGGCAGCTGAGATTTCTTCCTTTACTTCGTCGTATGAGGAATCCAGTTCCTGTATTTCTGCTTTCTTTTCCTGTATGGCGGACAGGGCATCCTTAAGTTTCTTGATTCTTTCCGATTGGTCAGGATCAACTCCCCGTATGATACAGGCATCCAGATCAGATGCCCAGAATTTCCCAAGAAGCCCGCCCCTGTCAGCAAAGGGGGCATAGTATCTCTTCACAGCGTAGGTTCTACCGAATGTTTCCACGCTTATGTCCGTATTAGTCTGCCGGTTGAGGCCGGAGCTTATTATAACCGGATCGCTTTTGCAGACCGTCACCTGCCTGTTTGTCTGGGGAAGGAGTTTCTTTGCAGCATCCTTTATCCGATCCACTGATTTTGAGACGGCAGCTGTCCAGCTTGTATGATTCGGGGACTGGTCATTCTGGGTTCCATGAAAAATATCGCGTACCGACGAAAGCAAAGTCCGGCAGGAATTCAGTATGGAGCTGATTCTTGCACCTCTGCCCCCGTCTCCGCCACCGCCGGAACCTGAACCTGAACCAGAGCTGCCGGAGCCGCTGCTAATCTCCTTTCTGTCTACTTCCTGACCGTTCTGATAATAGACTTCATAGTTTCCTTCAGTTCTGCTTCCTGTAAATCCGCTTCCTGAACGTCCTGACATATAGTCCCCTGTTTCACCGGTTTCTTAACTCAATCGTTTGCGGAAACCTCGAAAAACTTCCGTTTTTCAAGATGCCTTGTATATCCCTAAAATAAACGAACTGTTATTTTGTTACAGGGTAATTCCTTCGTTCTATTGAAAATAGAGTATCGGGCAAGTATATATTTGAAGGAAAACCGCCGCCCGCACCCCATTTTTTCCACCCACAGCTGCCGTACCGCCAAAATTGCGCAGCTATTCCGCTTGGGCACGTGGTGTCCCCCGATTTCCCGCCAGGCTGCTTTCTCACTAACCGCTGAGAAACCTTCTCACTGGCCGCTGAGACGCCTTCTCACTGGCCGCTGAGCTGCCTTCTCACTGGCCGCTGAGCTGCCTTCTCACTGGCCGCTGAGCTGCCTTCTCACTGACCGCTGAGCTGCCTGCCGGGTGAAAAGTGAGCATATCGCTAAACTTTATGACAGTTTTTCGTAACCTGTCATAATTCTTAGGCATTTACACGGCAGGGCACCAGCCCTGCGTACAGGAGGCTTTACAGACATGGCAACGAACAAAATTGTAGATACGGGCGTTTTTCAGGATACCAGGCAGATTGTCTCGCTGAAACTGCATGAGTCGCAGTTCAAGAACGCAAAGGGATTCTATGGAACAATCACCCGCAACACTGCGGACATGGACAATATTGTGGCGCGCATCAGCAAGAAGGACACAGGCGTGAGCGACTACACAGTTAAGCACGTCATCTGCCTGCTGCGCGATGAAATCATAAACACACTGCGCAGCGGGCAGTCCATAGACATGTTCGGGCTGGGTCAAATCTACTTTGCCCCGGATGGACTCATCAAGGGCGACAAGCCGAACGCTGCTGCGGTACCCAGAATTGTACCTCGCTGCACCCTGAGTGCGCTTTCCAATGAAATAGCATCCGGGCTGCGCGTTGACCGCATGGAATTCGGCACTGGCGGACCCTGCATTGAAGGCATTACCGACCTGTACACAGGCGAAGAAGGGCTGACGCTGACGGCGGGAATGTCCGTGCGGATTACAGGCAGAAAGCTGAAAATCGGAGGGGAAGGCGGCGGCATCTATCTGATGCCTGTGCTCCCCGATGAAGAAAAGTCTGCCGTACCGGACGAATCAGCATGGCTGGAAGCAGGACGCATCATCAGGAACCACCCCCGCACACTGGAGTTCTTCCTGCCCAGGGAACTTGTCCCCGGTGAATACCGCATTGCCCTGCGCACGGCATACAACGGTAACGGTGCCTCCATGCGGAAAAACATGGTAACGGCCTGCAGCAAAGTGGTCACGGTAACAGCACAGGCATAGCTGCCCCAGGCGTACTGCCTCTGCCGGGGAAGATGCGGGCACCGTATTGACAATAGTTTGAAATAAAACTATATTTACGGCACCACACTCATCAACAAAGAGGTTCATCATGAAAATGGCACACGTTTCCGGCGCAATGCTGGCAGCTGCCCTGCTCTTCGGGGCAGCGGGCTGCGCAAAAGACAGTTATCCCGAAAAATCAATAGCGGTGTTCATACCGGGCATCATGGCGGATTCGCCCACCTACGCGCACGTTGCAGAAGGCGTGCAGGAAGCCGTAAAGGAATACAACGAAAGCGTTTCCGCACCGGCGCAGGAAGTGCAGCTGTACATCATGGAGGCGGGCACGAACCAGGCGGAATGGAGTTCCAAGCTGACGGCGCTTGCAGCAAGCGGCAAGTACGGGCTTATCCTTTCTTCAAACCCGTCGCTGCCGGAGATTGCAGCCCCCATCGCGGAGCAGTTCCCGCGCCAGCGCTTCATCATCCTTGACGCAGCACTCGACGGCAACAGGCAGATTTACACTGTAAGTTACAACCAGCGCGATCAGGCATACATTTCCGGTTACATGGCAGGCCTGTTCTCTACCACGCACAAGGTAGGGCTGATTGCCGCACAGGAATACCCCATCATGAACAACATCCTGCACCCCTACTTTGCAAAGGGCGCGGAGGACGCGGCGGCGGGCACCACCTGCGACTTCCGCATCGTGGGCAACTGGTACGATGCATCCAAGGGAGCAGAGCTGGCAGATGCCATGTACGGCACCGGGGTTGACGTTATCCTGCCCATCTGCGGCGGCGCGTCGCAGGGCGTTATCTCCTCAGCACGGGAGCACGGCATGCACATTGTGTGGTTCGACGAAAACGGCTTTAAGAAAGCACCGGGAACCATCATCTCCTGCTGCATGACAAACCAGCACCGCGCGGCAAAGGAAGCCGTACAGGGATACCTTGCGGGGGATACCGCATGGGGCAGCACAAAGACGCTGGGCTACAAGGACGGCTACGTGGACTACTTCCAGGATGATCCCACCTACATCCAGACGGTGCCGGAGAACATCCGCGCACAGATGCAGACACTGACGGAAAGCATCAGGAACGGAACTCTTGAGCTGCCGAAGTCCCTGTAAGCACGCACGGACTCAGACGGCATGTTCATAACGGCAGAGCACCTTACCAGGAAATATCTTCTCAAGACAGCACTCAACGACGTGAGCGTACGCTTTGCGGAAGGCAAAATCCATGCGCTTGTAGGAGAAAACGGGGCGGGTAAATCAACGCTCGCCGCAATCCTGGCGGGGGACATCCGGCCGAGTGCCGGCACGCTCTGCATCGACGGCAAAAACAGTGCGTTCTCGTCGGCAAAGGATGCACTTGCACAGGGCATTGTGCTTGTGCACCAGCGCCCCCTGCTGGCAAAGAACCTGACGGTCAGCGAGAACATCTGGGTAAGCACGGGCAGCACCTTCTTTATCCGCCCGCTGTCTGCGGAACTGCTTGCCCTGCGGCAGACCTGGGCGCCCGCACTGCAGCTTACTGCATACGTGCGCGACCTGGGGGGAAACCTGCGCTTCTATGCATCGCTTCTGGGGGCGCTGCTCAAAAAACCGCGCTGCCTTATCCTGGACGAGCCGTCTGCCTTCCTGGACATGGAAGAGCGCAAAAGCCTGTACGGCAGGCTCAAGGAGCTGGCGGCGGCCGGAACTACCATCATCGTCATCACGCACAGCACGGCCGAGGCGCTTCAGTACGCAGACAGCGTAACGGTGCTTTCGGAGGGCGCACTCGTTGCCCAGTTTGAAGGGGCGGAAGCATACCGCGCCTGGCTGGAGAACGCACAGCGCCCGCAGGCAGAAGGAGCCGGAACCGGTACTCCCCGCGCAGTACAGGGCAGCTGCTGCCTGAAGCTTGACCACGCGGGGGCGCGCCCAAAAAACCGCCCTGCCCTGCTGGACGCAAGCATAGAAGCCCCCTACGGGCAGATAACGTGCGTAGCCGGCATGCAGGAAGCCGCGCTCGGTACGCTGGAAGACGTTGTGAGCGGCATGGAACGCGCATGCACACAGGGCAGCGCCACTATCTGCTCCCCGGACGGAACGCACAGCGAAACCGTGCAGCTTGTACACGGAGGGCTTTCGGCAGCATTCCTCCGGCGGCACCGCTGCGCAATCGTTCCCTCGGACCGCACATTCCGCGCCGCAGACCCGCACATCACCGTGGAGCAGATGCTTTCCGTCTACGCCCGCTCCGGCACACGGCAGCTGGCGCAAAAGCTCATACAGGAAGCCGGAGTTAACATAACGCCGGAACAGCGTGTCTCCAACCTGAGCGGCGGCATGCTTCAGCGGCTTATACTGGCGCGGGAACTTTCCATACAGCCGGAGCTGCTCATACTCTGCAACCCGATGCAGGGCCTTGACATTCAGTCGCAGGGAAAGCTGTGCCGCACGGTAACAGGGCTTGCCGCCGCCGGAACAGCCGTGCTTATCATCGGCACCGCGGACTTTCCCCTTTCGCTGTGCTCGCGGGTCTATTCGCTGGAAGGGGGAAAGACCAGGCTGTCATTCAGCAGGGAGGCACAGGGATGAAGCACTTGCACGCAGCCCCCGGCACCGGGGACGGAACACGCCCGCTGCGCCGGAAAACAGGCAGCGGCTGGAAAAACATATATGCACCGCTTGCGGGAATTGCAGCCAGCGTCCTGCTGATACTGGGCTTTGCGCAGCATCCGGCAGCAGCACTGGCAAGCCTTTTTACGGACACGTTTACGTCTGCATATTATTTTGGAAACATGCTGAATACAGCGGCGTTCTTCATGATAGCGGGCACCGGGGCTGCACTGGCAATACAGGGCGGCAACATGAACCTTGGCGGCGAAGGACAGGTATATATCGGAGGTTTTGCCGGCTGTACGGTGCTGAACGCGCTGCATGCCCCGGCACCGCTTGTGTTCTGCGCCGCGCTGGTGCTTGCCTGTGCGTCGGGGGCAGCAATGGCGCTTGTTTCCGCACTGCTCCGGGAACTGCGGGGTGCGCGCGTGCTGCTTACGTCGTTCCTTGTTTCTGCGGCGGCAATCCCGCTCATCGACGGACTCATCACGTCTTCGCGGCACAGCGCCGACACCAACATGCTTGCGCTGCCCTACATTGCGCAGCAGTACCGACTGCCGCAGATTCTGCCGCCGTCCCCGCTTTCGCCGTCAATCTTTCTTGCAGTGGCAATCTGCATTGCCGCATGGCACGTGCTGTACCGCACTGCTGCCGGAAGACGAATCCGGCTGTGGGGGGCGGCTCCCCAGTTTGCACGCTACTGCGGCTATCCGGCGGCGGAAAACACCTGCGGCACGGCAGCGGCATCCGGTGCCCTGCACGCGCTTACCGGCTTCCTTGCCGTCTGCGGCACCTTCTACACCTGCCACAAGGGATTCTACACGAACATGGGCTGGAATGCGCTGAATGTGGCGCTTATCGCGGCATCTGACCCGCTTGCGGTTATTCCCACATCAGTCATGCTTGCATGGATTTTTACCTCAGCCTCGCGCGTTTCCCTTACGCAGGGCTTCAGCTTTGACATCGCCGGAATCGTGCAGGGGGTCATCCTGTTTTCCATTGCAGTACCGGCTGCTGCACGGACTCTAGCAGCGCAGACACAGAAAGACAGGGAGGCAGCCCGATGAACATAGTGTTTCCCGTCCTGCATGCAGCGGCGCCGCTGCTGCTTGTTACCATGGGCGCGCTCATCAGCGAATATGCCGGGCGCATGGCAATGTTCCTTGAATGCATGATAAACCTGGGCGCATTCTGCTGCTACGCGTTCACCACACTGACGGGCAGCGCTGCGGCCGGCTGCATGCTGGCGGTGCTTTCCTGCACGGCGGTAACGGTTGCGCTGGAACGGGCGGCATCACGCTGCAGGGCGAATATGTTCCTTATATCGCTCGCACTGAACATGCTGTTCGCGGCGGCGGCAACATTCTTTTCCGCCACGATTTTCGGAACCCGCGGCGTGCTGTACGGGCCTCAGTTCCTGTTCGATGCACGAACGGCACGCAGCATTACAAGCATGATGTGCCTGCTGCTTTCCGCCGCCCAGCTTGCCCTGCTCCGCGGTACCACCGCCGGACTGCGCCTGCGCATAACCGGCAGCGACCCGGACGTACTGGAAGCAAAGGGAGTTTCCGTTTCCGCATACCGCACGCTTGCATGGGCAATAGCCGCCGCTGATGCTGCACTATGCGGCTGCACGCTTGCGCTCAGGCTTTCGTCCTATGTGCCGGGCATGGCATCCGGGCGCGGCTGGACAGCACTTGCCGCAGTGTTCCTTGGCAAGAAGCACCCGCTGCTGGTGGTGCTTGCGGTGCTGGTTTTTGCCGCAGCGGAATACGCCAGCTCTACCATACAGAATTTCCCGCTGTTCCGGGACGCGCCCTCCGCGATCCTGCTGGCCCTGCCCTACATAACGGCGCTGCTGCTCATCATCGTCGTTCCGCAGAAAGCAGAGGATTAAAACTGGTTGGAAACGTAGTTTCCGAACAGGCCTATTAGCAGCATTCCGCTTTCCCCGGCAGAAAAACGTGCCCTGTAACCAGCTGCACGTCCGCTTGTTTTACTAGAAAGAAGGTTTTCAGAAAACAAAACCTGTTTCAAAAGTCTGGTACTTTTGAAGCCGGGGCGGGAAGGTTTTGGGAGCAGAAAGCTTTCAGGACTTCCCCGCAGGGACAAAGAAGGCTTAGAGTGGGAAGCAACATACCTATCGTTTTTTCGGCGCTGTTCCTTGCGGCAAGCGCCTGTTCACAGCAGCATGAACCCGACTACGCCGGGGGCAACGGCACCATCACCAACAAAGAGACGCGCGGCATGCATTCGTTCACTACGCGCCGCCACGAGCAGGAACTGCGGGCGGGCAGCCAGCTGAGCAGCAGCCAGCGCATCATCTACGCAGATTTCCGTTCTTCAAAGAAAATCGGGGAACTGAACGGGGACGACATCCTGTACATCCACCAGATACGCAGCGACCTTGACCGCATGAAGAACAAGCTTTCCGTGTGGTACAACATTTCATACGGCAGCGGGCGCAGCGGATGGCTCTGCATGGGCTGCGACGGGGAAGACACGACATTCCCCTACCAGAACGGCAACTGGGAAGTCCTGCGCAGCATCAGCACCGACAGTTCCACGTGGACCGTGCGGCGGCTTGAACAGCAGATGACCGTCTGGAAAACGGCGGCGCTCTTTGCGGAACCGGGAGCATTCGACAAGCTGAGGGGCACGATTCAGGTTGAGCGGGAGCCGCAGACAATCACAACAAAGGCGGTTGCCATCAACCCGGACATGCCCGGCATGTGGTGGCTGCAGGTGCAGCGGGGTGCAAACAGCGGCTGGCTGGCAGATTCCGGCGACATTACGGTGGAACGGCTGGGTCCCCGCTTCTTTACCCCGGAGGCAATCATCGACTGGGAGCTGGGCTGGGGCTAAGGAAGCACTAAAGGCAGCAGGAGCACACAGCTTCCCCGGCACAGCTGAGGGCATAAAAAAAGGACTGCATCTAAGCAGTCCTTTTGTGGTTGCGGAGAACCTGACTTGAACAGGCACACCTTTCGGCATCAGCACCTCAAGCTGACGTGTCTACCAATTCCACCATCCCCGCGTATCGGGTAGCGCAGTGCGCTATCAGAAATGTATAATGAGTATAGCAAATCGATATAAACATGTCAAGTACCTATGCAATTTTCTCAAAATATTTTTTCCCCGCGCTGCACCCCTCCCGGTACCGCCGGTGCAGAGGCATAGACGAAAGCCGGATGCCAGGTATATAATCAGGCTATGACGCGGGAAGATCTTGAATTTGCCGTTTCCATACGGCAGGAAATTGAATTCACGTTCAACGGCAAACGCTATACGCTTACCTACGGAAGCAGCGGCGGCCGGGAGATTGCCTTCGGGCGCCTCTACGACCAGCCGGAGCTGTACGCATCGCTGAACGAGCTGCTCAACCGCGCAAAAATAGAAAATCACTTTCTGCGGGAACTGCTGCCTGTAATCACGCCGGGGGAATAGCCCTCCCCTCCCGGAACATCCCGCAGGGTAAAAGCTTCCGCGGGAAAAAGCTTCCGCGGGAAAAAGCTTCCACGGGAAAAACCGTGCAGGAACTTGACAAAAAACCTCAATCTCTTTATGGTAAGAAAACAAAAATGAGATTCATTTTCAAAAGCATATCTCATGCGCCAGGAACACGTTGAGGAGGAAAAGGCGGCTCCACTATTTTTATGGAAGAAAACCGCTACAGTCTTATGCACCACACAGCCACCATCAGGCCAGCATGCGCCAGGGCACTTTACATTGCAGCCTGCTTTTCAGCACTCGGATTTCTCTTTGCTTCCTGCAGCAGGAACAGGCAGGCGGCAGACGTGCAGGACGGGGAACAGGTACTCAGCATCGTAACCACCATGTTCCCGCACTACGACTTTGCACGGGCGGCAGGCGGCAGCAAGGTTTCCCTGCACATGCTGCTCAAGCCGGGAACAGAGGCACATTCCTACGAGCCGTCGCCGGAAGACATAAAACGCATCCAGCGGGCTGATATCTTCCTTTATACTGGTGCGGAAAACGACGTATGGGCAGAAGACATTCTTGCCTCCCTGCCGGGAAAAAGGCCGGACACACTCCGCCTGCTCGACTGCGTGCAGGCAAAAGAAGAAGAGCTTGTAGAGGGCATGCAGGAAGAAGCAGAGGAGCACGAGGATGACGGCGAAATTGAATACGACGAACACGTCTGGACATCCCCGCGCAATGCAATACTCATCATGCAGCGCATAACAGACATGCTCTGCGAAAAAGACGCAGCAGACGCTGAGTATTTCCGTGCAAACTGCGCCGCATACTGCGCGGAGCTGGAACTGCTGGACGCACAATTCAGGGAAACCGTGGCATCCGCCGGACGCCGGACGATTGTATTCGGCGACCGCTTCCCATTCCGCTACTTTGCAGACGAATACGGGCTTTCGTACTATGCGGCGTTCCCCGGCTGCGCATCAGACGTGGAAGTGAACGCCCAGACAATGAAATTCCTCATCAACAAGGTACGGGCAGAAAAAATTCCCGTGGTGTTTTCGATAGAGCTTTCCAGCGGAAAGATTGCAGACGCCATCTGCGAGGCAAGCGGTGCAAAGCGGCTGCCCCTGTACTCCTGCCATAACCTGACGGCAGATGAATTCAAGGCCGGCGAAACTTACGTGAGCCTGATGAAGAAGAATGTGGAAGCGCTCAGGGTGGCGCTGAACTGAGGCAGCATGGCTGCCGGAGGCTTAAAGATGGAACATGTATTGAACTGCAGCGGGCTTTCGTTCGGCTACGACGGCAAAACCGTGCTGCATGACGTTTCTTTTTATGTGGAACAGGGCGATTACCTGTGCATTCTTGGCGAAAACGGCGCAGGCAAAAGTACCCTTGTAAAGGGGCTGCTTTCGCTCATCAAGCCGCAGGCGGGAAGCCTGCAGAAAGGCGCCGGCCTGCATGACCGGGAAACCGGCTACCTGCCGCAGCAGACTGTCGTGCAGCGAGATTTTCCTGCAAGCGTTTACGAAGTTGTGCTTTCCGGCTGTCTGAACAGCCTGCGCATCCGCCCCTTTTATTCTCGTGCAGAAAAGGCCCGGGCGGCGGAAAACATGGAAAAACTCGGCATCACGCACCTGAAAAAACGTCCGTACCGGGCGCTCTCCGGCGGGCAGCAGCAGCGTGTCCTGCTTGCCCGTGCACTGTGCGCAACACGCCGCCTGCTGCTGCTGGATGAACCGACCGCCGGGCTTGACCCCGTTGCAACAAACGGCCTGTACGACATTATTGAGCGCATCAACAAGGAACTGGGCATCACCATCATCATGGTGTCGCACGACGTGCATGCAGCAGTAAAGTACGCAAAGCACATACTGCAGCTTAACCACACCGTGGAATTCTTCGGTACGCGCGACGAATACGTAAACAGCGGCTGCGGAAAGAAATTCCTTGGCAGGGAGGCAGCACATGCATGACGCAGTCAATTTTTTTGCAGAGCTTTTTTCGTACCCCTTCATGGTGCGCGCCTTCCTTGTGGGAACGATGGTTGCACTGTGTTCGTCGCTGCTCGGCGTAAGTCTTGTGCTCAAGCGCTATGCAATGATTGGCGACGGGCTTTCGCACGTAGGATTCGGAGCGCTGGCGCTGGCAAAAGCGTGCAACGTAGCCCCGCTCACGCTCTGCATTCCGGTGGTTACCCTGTCTTCCGTCCTGCTGCTGCGCCTGAACAGCCTGAGCCGCATCCGGGGAGACGCGGCAATTGCCCTTATTTCCACGGGCGCGCTGGCGGCAGGCGTCATGATACTGTCGCTTTCCACCGGCATGAACACGGATGTCTTCAACTATCTGTTCGGAAGCATCCTGAGCATGACCCGCAGTGACGTGCTGCTGAGCACCGCCATTTCCGTCGCCGTGCTGCTGCTTTTTATCCTCTGCTACAACAGGATTTTCGCCGTCACTTTCGATACATCGTTTGCGCGTGCTACGGGAACGAAGGCAGAGCTCTTTGACACCGTGCTTGCCCTGCTCACCTCGCTGGTCATCGTGGTGGGCATGCGCATGATGGGTGCCATGCTTATCTCCAGCCTGATCGTGCTCCCTGCGCTGTCTGCAATGCGGATGTGCAGAAGATTTAAGACAGTCGTCATAAGCTCGGCGCTTATTTCGGTGCTGTGCCTGTGGACAGGGCTGCTCATATCCTACGTGGCGGCAACGCCCACCGGTGCAAGCATCGTGGCCTGCAACCTGCTGGTGTTCGCAGGCTACTGTACAGCAGAAAAAATCAGGAAGGTCAGAAATCATGAAAAATAAACAGGCGGGGCAGCCTCTGCCATCCGACACAGCCCGCAGACGCGCTTCTGTTTTTTCCGCAGCAATGCTGCAAGCAATCTTGCTGCCAGCATTGCTGCTTCCCTGCTCCTGCAACAAGGCATCAAAGGGCTTTTCCGTGCGTCCCGCAAAAGAAGGGGAACTGGAGGCGCAGTACAGCGCCGGCTACAACGATGAAGCATTTCTGGCGGAAGTGGAGGCTGCAGAGCAGGAACTGGCAGCAAACGCCGGCTCTTTCACAGATGGAAGCGCAGATGCGCAGGACGGCAGCGCGGACAGTTCCGCTGCGGACGATTACGGCTACAAGCCGCTCGACGTGCCCGAAGGCGACACGCTGGAAATCAGCGAAAAGCTTTTCCTGACGCAGATAAACGACATGTATTTTAACTTCAGCGGTTACAAGGAAAAGACCATCATCGTGGAAGGCATGTTCACGGAACTTGTCTCCTGGGACGGAGAACAGCGCTACCCTGCCGTTTACCGGCGCGGACCGGGCTGCTGCGGCAACGACGGCTGGGGCGGCTTCATACTCAAATACGACGGCAGCTATCCCAAATACGACGAATGGATACGCGTTACCGGCAGGCCGGTCATGGAGCACACACAGGACGGCTACGACAACCTGTATCTTGTGGTGAACTCACTGGAAGTGAAGCAGGAACGCGGCATGGAATTCGTTGTGCAGTAAGGCGGCAGCGCGCCGCGGGGAAGCCCCGTTCAACACTCCGCATTTCAGCCCCTCGACTTTTCCCCCGCTCCTGTGCTATACTTGCAGACAGCGTTGCTGCACGGGCAGCGCAATCACACAGGCTGCACGGCACCGGCAGAACAGGTGTTCCCGGACAGCATAACCCTTGGGGAGTCATCATGATTATCAAAGTTCTCTTTCTCTTCTTCTTTTTTGCGCTCTTTGTATTCGTCGGAATCAAATGCAGTTCTTCAAGCCAGAATGTAAGCGGCTACGTGCTGGGCGGCCGGAAAGTTGGTCCGTGGCTCACGGCATTCGCGTACGGCACATCGTACTTTTCAGCGGTCATCTTTGTGGGCTACGCGGGACAGTTCGGCTGGCAGTTCGGCATCGCATCTACGTGGATCGGTCTGGGCAATGCGTTCATCGGTTCGCTGCTTGCATGGGTCATACTGGGACGCCGCACAAGAATCATGACGCAGCATCTTGGTTCAAAGACCATGCCGGAGTACTTCGGGCAGCGCTATGAGTCCCAGACGCTCAAGCTTGCAGCATCTGCAATCACGTTCATCTTCCTGATTCCCTACACGGCTTCGCTGTTCAACGGGCTTTCACGCCTGTTCCGCATGGCCTTTGACATCGACTATACCGTCTGCGTGCTTGTTATGGCGGTGCTGACGGCTATCTATGTGATTGCCGGCGGCTACATGGCAACGGCAGTCAACGATTTTATTCAGGGCATTGTCATGCTGGTTGGCATTGTTGCAGTCATTGCGGCGGTACTTGCAAAGCACGGCGGCTTTATGCAGTCGCTCGCAGAAATGTCACACATAGAATCCCCCGTGATGGACGGCGTGTACGTGTCGTTCTTCGGGCCGCAGCCGGGATATCTGCTCATTGTGGTGCTGCTCACTTCGCTGGGCACGTGGGGACTGCCGCAGATGGTCAGCAAGTTCTACGCGATAAAGAATGAGGATTCCATAAAAATCGGCACGTTCATCTCAACCTTCTTTGCGGTTATCGTGGCCGGCGGCTGCTATTTCCTGGGCGGATTCGGACGGCTGTTCAGCACGCCGGAAAGCGTGGCTGCGGAAGGCTTTGACAGCATCGTGCCCACCATGCTCTCCGGACTGGGGGACACGCTCATTGCCGTGGTGCTCATCCTTGTGCTTTCTGCATCAATGTCTACGCTTTCATCACTCGTGCTTGCATCCAGCTCTACGCTTACGCTGGACTTCATCGACCCGCTCAGGAAAAAGCACATGGACGAGAAGAGCAAGATGTTCACGCTGCGCACATTCGTGGCGGTGTTCATCGTTATTTCCGCAGTCATTGCAATCGTGCAGGCAAAATCACGCGTTACCTTCATCGCGCAGCTTATGGGCGTGTCATGGGGCGCACTCTCCGGCTCCTTCCTTGCACCCTTCCTGTACGGCCTGTACTGGAAAAAGACCACGCGGGCGGCAGCAGCAACATCATTCTGCTTTGGTACGGTGATGATGGTTGTGCAGCTGCTCATCTCCATGCATATTATACCGGCGGCGGGAATCGCCACGCTGATTTTCAAGAACTCTCTGTATTCCGGGGTTTTCAGCATGCTTATTTCGCTGATACTTGTGCCGCTGGTAAGCCTTATTACGCAGGGAAGCCGTCCTGCTGCCGTGGATGCAATGTTCACCTGCTACGACACAAAGGTGCTTGCACCCGCGCGCGACGTGCTGACGGAATAGAAAGAACCTGTTCGGAAACTGAATTTTCCGAACAGGTTTAATAAATGCTGCGGGACTTTCCCGCAGCTCCTGCCTAAACCATTAATCGGGGGCCGGGCAGTCCTTCTTTAAGAAGCGGCTGATGAGTTCCTGTACCCTGCCGCAGTCTTCGGCGGGGACAGTCACGGCACCCGGAATCTCACGCATAAACGTATACTGCTTTTTGGCATAGCGCCGGCTGTCCGCTTTTATCCGCTCCTTCAGCTCTGCGGGCGAAAGTCCGGGCACAAAAAACTCGCTGTAGCCGATTGCCTTCATGCCGGGAGCCTGCGCTGTGTAACCGGCAGCAACAAGGTGCTGCACTTCCTCTGCAAGACCATCAGCAAACATCTGCTCCACACGTGCATCAATGCGCGCATAGAGGTCGGCCTTGTCGCGCTGCAGGATAATGGTACAGAAATCATAGCCGCTGCGGAGTTCAGCGGGGAGCGAAAAGCTGCTCAGCGGCCTGCCGGAGGTAAGGAACACTTCCAGAGCCCGGCAGATGCGGTAGGCATCGTGGCAATGAATGCGTGCGGCACTGGCAGGGTCTGCGCGCTGCAGCTCGCGGTACAGCACATCTGCGCCCTCCTGCGCCAGGCGGGCCTGCAGCTGCTGCCGCACCGCGGGGTCGCTTTCCGGGGTAACCGGCAGGCCCAGCAGGAAATTCCGTATGTAGAAACCAGTGCCGCCGACCAGCAGCGGAAGCTTTCCCCGCGCATGGATATCCCGGCAGGCACCATCTGCTGCAGCAAGGAATTCCCCCACGCCGAACTGCACGTCAGGCGTTACAAGGTCAAGCAGGTGGTGGGGAATGTCTGCGCGTTCAGCGGCGGAAGGCTTTGCCGTGCCCACATCCATTCCCTGGTAAACAGCCTGGCTGTCTGCGCTTACGACTTCGCCACGGCCTTTAAAAGGAGAAAGACTGCTCCTGCCGAACAATGTCCGGGCAAGCGCAGTCTTTCCGCATGCGGTTGGCGCAAATATAACGACGACAGGTATCACTGTACGGCCGGCACTCAGCGGGCCTGATGCTCAATACGGTACTGAACCTCATCAGTGAAGAGCTGGCGCGCCGCAAGGCTCACGACCTTTCCGTCATTCTCTTCTACGACAGGATCCTTCAGCATGGCAAGCTGGTATGCACGGCGGCTCGCGGCTGCCGTAATCTCATAGATGCTGCCCTTAAAACGGACCAAGTCTTCAAGCGGGAAAATCATATATAAAACACCTCAACAGTTTTCAAGGCAGTTTAAAAACACGTCTTTTAAACTACTACTTTTCATTATACTATAAAACCGCTAGAATGTCCAGTATGGCAGAGCGGAACAAGAGCACACAGGCGTTAATTCTGAACGTAAAAGAGCAGGGAGAAAACAACCGCACGGTGCAGGTTATCTCCGACACGCTGGGCCTGTTCCACGCCACACTGTACGGCGGCCCCAAGAGCAGGCTGCGCTCGCTGGTACAGCCCTTCAATACGGGTACGCTCTGGATTTACGACGACGAAGGCCGCCATTCCCGCAAAATCACGGACTTTGACGTGACGGACTGCCATGATTCCCTGCACGAAAACCTCTGCAAAATCTGGTCGGCAAACCTTGCCGCGGAGCTGGTGCTGAAAACGCGCTGCGCGGGCGACGAACGCGCTTCCTACATACTGCTGAAGGCGCTGGTAGACGGCATTGACCGGAGCACGGAAGACGGTGCGCGGCTGGGGCTGCTCCGTTTCCTGTGGCGCTACCTTGGACTGCTGGGCGTGCAGCCGGACACGGAAAGCTGTGCAGGCTGCGGCAGCAGGCTCCGGGCAGAAGCGGGCGTGCAGCAGACGGCAGCATGCTGCATCCCGGCGGAAAACGGCTTTGTGTGCCCGGAATGCAGCGGCACCAGTTCCGCCGCCGGGCAGCAGGCTTTCCGCTTTGAGCTTTCGGGGGAAGGGCTCCACTACCTTGCAGCGCTGAACACACAGACGCCGGGTGCGGTACGCACCCTTACGCTGAGTGTGCAGACGGCATGGCAGCTCAAGCAGCTGCTGTTCACGCTTGCAGAACAGGCGGCAGGCTGCAGGCTGCGTACGCTGGAAAGCGGCATGGGCATACTGTAGAGGCTCCGTCTTTGCCCTGCATCTGCCCACAAAAAGCTGCTGTCCGCCTCAGAGTCTTCAAACATACTGCAGAAGCTGCAATCATACGCCAACATCGTCCGGTTTTATGCAGAAAACCTGCACATTATTTACCCCTTTCATTGACAGCGCGAAGAATGGGCATTATAATAAATAGTAGTGGCAAAAGTATCGGTCGGTGGGGAGAAAAAAAGTCAATGGTGCGCACACGCACGTCCAAACATACAGCAGCAGAAATTGCGTACCTCTTGATTCTCTGTGCCGCACTGCTTTTTGCATCCTGCGCCCATGCAGTGAACACGCAGGGCGGTGAAGCATACAGCGGCGGGGGCGGCTCATCGTCATCATCCGGCACGGCAAACACAGGCAGATCCGGCAATTCCGGCGGCAGCACCAGGTCAGGCGGAACCACATCCGGCAGCGCACCGGACATAGTCCTTGGTTCTGATACCAACTCCTACGCAGTGGCAGAAGACGGTTTCACCGATTACTACACGGATGTGCTGGGACTGAGCAGCGCACCTGCTTCCGCAGAACTCGGATTCATCGCAATACACCCGCTGCCAGACACACTCTACACGGACAGCACAAGCGGTTCACCCGTCACATGGGAAACGTACCAGGTAACGGTCTACGTAAACGGCAGTACCGCGCTCACACATACATTCACGTACGGCGACAGCGAAGCCTATGTGCTGGAGAACATCCCCAAAAGTCTGCCGGTCAGGGCAGAGGCAACGATAACGGTAAAAAGTGCAGGCGGAACGCCGCTGGCCTACAGCAGCCTGCATGCGGCATCGGCAACATACAGCATGTCAACCGGCCAGACGACAATCATCATGTACGTGGCATACCAGCTGCATACCGCTGTGGCAAGCGCATTCAGCAGCGTACCGGGTGCGGTACTCAGCGGCAGCGCAGACAGCACCTATTCAAACACAGCAACGGCCCGGCTGCCCTCCCCCGCCTCACAGGTCTTTACCGCGGCAAACTTCGACTATACATTCCAGGGATGGACGCTGAAGGACGAGCCTGTGAGCGCCGCAAACCCCATACAGGTTACCGGAAATTCATTTGAGCCGGGCACATTCGCCGGAGACATAACGCTTTACGCGCAGTACCTGGCGCAGGAACGGCTTTCCGTTACCTACGACGACGCGGACGCAAACGCGGACATTGCCGTGCCCGCGCAGGAAATCTACCACGAAGGCGACAGGGTTACCGTAAAGTTCACCATCGGAACAAGATCAGGCTTTAACTTCATCGGCTGGCAGGACAACAGCGGCACCCTCTACACGCCGGGCAGCACAACTTCATTCACCATGGGCAGCAGCCCGGTTACGCTTACCGCACAGTGGTCGGACTGGCCCACCGTCACCTACGACGACAACGTTGCATCGGAAGAAATTACCATGCCGGCACGCGAGCCGTGCCGTGCCGGGGACAGCTACACCGTGCAGTTCGTTGCAACAGACATCCGCACCGGCTACGACTTTGTGGGATGGAAGGACGGCAGCGGCACCCTCTATTCGCCAACAGGAACAACCTCGTTCACCATGCCCGTTACCAACGTGACGCTGTACGCACAGTGGAGAAAGCTCCCCGTCGTCAAATACGACGACAACGTGGCAGCGGAAACCATCACCATGCCCGCAGAGACCGCGTTCCACCCCGGCGACAGCGTTACCGTGCAGTTTGTTGCAACAGACATCCGCACCGGCTACGACTTTACCGGCTGGAAGGACAGCAGCGGCACCCTCTACACGCCAACGGGAACAAGCACGTTCACCATGCCCGATACCGACGTAACGCTCAGCGCGCAGTGGACAAAGCTCCCCGTCGTCAAATATGATGACGGCGTTTCCTCGGCAACGATAAGCGTGCCCGCGCAGCAGGCCTACCACGAAGGCGACAACGTGACTGTAAACTTCACCGTGGGCACCCGCAGCGGATGGCGCTTCACCGGCTGGACGGACGGCAGCACTACATACACCAACACTACGACCGGCACCAAGACATTCACCATGCCCGCAAGCGACGTAACCCTGACCGCGCAGTGGGAGCAGGGATACCAAGTTACCTACAGCGCACCGGACAAGGACGCAACGTCCAGTGTGCCAGCCGACAACACCTACCACTTCGCGGGCGACACTGTAACGGTCAAGTTCTCGACCGTACCCGCACGGTCAGGTTACCGCTTTATAGGCTGGACTGACGGAACCACAAGCTACAAATCCAGCGGCACCACAAGCTTTACCATGCCCGCAGCCAACGTAACGCTCAGCGCAAGCTGGATGAAGGTGCACACCGTCACCTACAGCGCACCGGACATGGACTCAACGTCTAGTGTGCCAGCCGACAGCAGTTCATACAGTGCGGGCGAAACCGTGGATGTCAAGTTCTCGCCCGTACCCACACGGTCAGGCTACCGCTTTACAGGCTGGAAGAAAGGCTCCACAACCTACAAATCTGACGGAACCACAAGCTTTACCATGGGCAGTTCCGACGTAACCCTGACCGCACAGTGGGAAAAAATCTACCACGTTACCTACAGCTACGGCTCCAGCGTTTCAGGCCAAACGCCGCCCACCGACAGCACCGACTACTTCGAGGGCGACACGGTAACAGTGCTGTTCCCCACAGACAGCGGCGGCACCCTGCGCTCCGGCTACAAGCTGGCCGGATGGCAGAACGGCAGCAGCACTTATACCAACACCGCAACAGGCACCAAGACATTCACCATGCCCAACAGCGATGTGACGCTCACCGCACTATGGAAGCAGGGGCATTCTGTTACCTACAACAAGGGAAACGGCGTCGGAACGCAGCCCACCGACACGAAGACCTACTACGAGGGGGACACCGTCACCGTAAAGTTCACGGCGCTCACGCTCAGCGGCAAACACTTCAGCGGATGGAAGTACGGTTCCACCACCTACAACTCATCGGGCACCAAGACATTCTCCATGCCCGACAGCAATGTGACGCTCACCGCGCAGTGGGAGACACTGAGCATAAACAACATCAGCGTCGACGACATAAAGGCCTACGAGACCAATATGAACAACGGAACCATTGCAAGCAATTTCACGACGCTGCAAGGCAAGATAATTGTGTTCAAGACCAATAGCGGAAAGTACGGTGCCATGACGATCACCGGTACGAATGCCGACAACATAACCTTTAAGTGGAAGAGCGGCACAAGCGGCACTCCCACTCTTAACAACAAAGGTTCCGGCTTTAGGCACAATTACGGCTTTGACCTTGACGGCGGTTACACAAGCGACAGCACCAAAGACTTCGGCATAGACGGCAGCGCACCCTACTCGTTCGCTGCCCACAACGGCGCGAAGTTCTACGTGCTGCCGTAGAGGGGCGGCATAAGGAATGCGCTCCCAGCGGGAACCTGCCAGCAGCCGCCGGTTGTACCGCACCGCGTTACAAATGGCGGCTGCTGGCAGAACCCCGCTTCCGCGCATTCCTTATGCCGTACCTGTGCCACTGCCACACAAAAACATATAGAAAAAAAACACACGATGCGCTATAATAGCACCATCTCTGCAGGGGCTGCCTTTCCGGGGCATGCCCGGAACAGCATACAAGGATTTTTTACGTGTCTATCTGGAACAAGAAACAGATTTCAAAGGCGGACATTACAGCGCTGGAAACAAAATACGGAATTGACGCGCTTACCGCAAGCATATTAGTGCGCCGCGGCATAACGGCCGGGCAGGAGCTGCTCTATTATATGGAGGATGACCTGCGCTTCCAGCACAGTCCCTTCTCGTTCACTTCGATGGAAGATGCCGTTGACCGCATACTTGACGCAAAGGAAGAGCAGGAAAAGGTACTCATATTCGGCGACCGCGACGTTGACGGGGTAAGCTCCACCACCGTGCTGCACGACTGCCTTTCCGGCATGGGCATTGATGTGCGCTACCGTCTGCCCGCCGGGGACGAAGCATACGGGCTTTCGATGGAAGCAGTGGACAGCTTTGCGCAGGAGGGCGGCACGCTCATCATCACCGTGGACTGCGGCATATCGAACAATGCAGAGGTAGCACACGCCGGGGAGCTGGGGCTGGACGTCATCATCGTTGACCACCACAATGCCCCTGCCGAGCTGCCTGCCCCGGCAATCATCGTAAACCCCAAGTGCCCCGGCTCCGGCTACCCATTCCCGGATATCTCCGGCTGTGCGGTCGTATACAAGCTGGTAAGCGCGCTGCGCTTCAGCCAGAGCAAGTGGTACAAGCAGCAGGTAACGCTCCTGCATGCCATGCCGGATAGTGGTTCCGCAGATTCCTGTACCATTTCCTGCATCAAGCTCCGGAACCTTGTGCCGGTAAGCCGCCTTGACGAAACGGTGGTGCCCGGCGCGCAGGGAATTGCGGAAACCCGCCTGCCGGACTACCTGCAGGGGGAACTTATCCTGGTGTGGGACGCCCAGACCCAGCACCGCCTGCTTACCAGCTGCTTCGGCACCGGGGCAGACATCAACCTTTTTGACGTGCGCCCGGAAACAGCCCGGCTTTTTCCGCAGTTCGCATCGATGCCGCTTTCAAAGCTCATGGGCCTGTCAAAAATTGCACGCTACGGAAACCATGCGCCCACGGAAATCGGCGGTTTCTACAACATCTACGTTACCTACGTGCAGCAGCAGATGCGGAAGGACTTTCCCGCCTTTGCTGCGCAGGAAGAAAAAGACCTGCAGCTGGTGGCACTGGCAGCGCTTGCAGACATCATGCCGATGAAGGACGAAAACCGCATCTTTGTAAAGAAAGGCATTGTCAGCATAAACGCCGGGCGCCCGCGGCAGGGCCTGATCGAGCTGATGTCGCAGCTGAACATGCTGGGCAAGCGCATCGCTTCCACGGACGTCAGCTGGACGATAGTTTCAAACCTGAACGCGGCCGGACGGCTGGGGCATCCGGAACTTGCCGCCGACCTTTTTACCTCAAAAGACGCACAGTTCCGCGAAAACGCTGCGCGCAGGATAACGGAACTGAACATGGAGCGCAAGCAGCTTTCCACAGATGCCTACGGCTACGCAGAGCTGCAGGCAAAAACGTCCATCCCGCTGCATAACGATAAGCTCTGCGTGGTCATAGATGAACGGATAAACCGCGGAGTCAGCGGTATACTTGCAGGGCGGCTGGTGGCCGCATACAATGTGCCCGCCATGACCGTTACCTTTGTGGAAAATACGGCCATCGGTTCCATGCGCAGCTGCCGCGGCTTTGACGTAACGGCTTTCCTGAACAAGATGGATGACCTGTTTCTGAACCACGGCGGGCATACCTTTGCAGGCGGATTCAGCTTTGAACGGAAACGCCTTGCGGAATTCGAGGCGCGACTGAAGGAACTGTCCGCATCTATTACGCTGGATGAAGCGCGGGCAGACAGTTACGACGTGGATGCAGAAATTCCGCCCGCCTACCTGACGCCCGACCTGCTTTCCGTTGCCGACCTCTTTGAGCCCTTCGGCGAAGGAAATGCCCGCCTGCTCTTCATGACGCGGGGGCTGCCGGTGCTTGATGCCATCATCATGGGCAAGGGCGAAAAGCAGCACCTGAAAATAACCGTCGGGGCGGGCAGCTGCAAATGGCCGGCGCTGTTCTGGAACGAAGGCGCGCGCCTGCACCGCGACTTTGAGGTGGGCGACAGCGTTGACCTGCTGTTCCATGTTGACCGGAACACATTCAACGGCGCAGAAATTCCCCAGCTTATCATCGTAGACATGATGAAAAGTGCCCGGCACTGACAGCCAGTTTCAAAAGTAAGAGACTTTTAAAACTGGCTCTGTAACAGGAACCGTTTTGGAAGGTTTTTCATAAAGGAGTCACAACAGATGAATAAAAAGCATATTTTCTGCATAGCGGCTGCTCTCTTGTGCCTGGCAGCGGCACAAGGTGCAGAAGCTTCTTTTGAACGCAAGGACTACGGCATACGGGTGTTCTACAACGACAGGGCCTGCCCCGGAGACGCGGTATTCGTCCGCCTTTACCTTACGCAGGATGCAAAGCGCCAGCGCAAGGCACCGCAGGAACTGGAACGGGCACAGGCGCAGCTTGCGCTCTACCTTGGCGAAAAACGGCTGGACAAGGCGGAATTCTACGCGCTTCCTTCCGAAACGTGGACAAAAAAGAACGGCGGATGCAGGGCGGCATTTCTCTGCGGCATTCCCCTTTCTTCCTGGTGGCAGGAAAAGAACAGCTACCACCTGAATGTAAGCTACACGCTGCCGGACGGTACCGCGGAAACGCTGGAACTGCCCTTCGCGCTCGACCACAAAGACTTTGTAAGCGAGACCATCCCGCTGGACGAACGCAACACCAGCATCAAGACGGACACCAGCACAAAGCGGAATGACCAGATAAACCGCCTGAACGCCATACTCGGCACGGTGACGGCAGCCTCCGTATACCAGACGGAAGCATACACGCCGCCTACTCCGGCAACACGCCGCACCTCATTCTTTGCGGACAGGCGCGTCTACACCTACACAAACGGCAAGTCTTCCACCAGCCTGCACTACGGCATAGACTACGGCGTGCCCACGGGAAGCACCGTCACCGCCTGCGCTGCGGGCAAAGTCGTGATGGCGGAAGACCGCATATCCACCGGCTGGAGCGTGGTGATAGAGCACCTGCCCGGCCTGTACAGCCTGTACTACCACATGAGCGAACTGAAGGTAAAAGTCGGCGACAGCGTAAAAGCAGGAGACCTTGTGGGGCTCAGCGGAGCAACGGGACTTGCTACCGGCCCGCACCTGCACTGGGAGATGCGCCTGAACATGAGCGCCGTCAGCCCGGATTTCTTTACCACAGACTTTACTTCCGGGGAAGAGGCGCAGAAAGCGCTCAGTAGGTAACCGGATACAGGAAAAGGTTCCCGTTCGGCTCTGCCTTGATGGAATAGGCCCGGCCGGGAACACAGTACGAAAGGTTTACGGTCTGCACCTTTATAAAGGAGCGGAACAGATGGGCTGCCGGAGACAGCGCAAAGTCCGCAAGAAAATCGCGCGCACGCTGTTCTTTTTCCGGCAGCGGCCGGTATGCAGACGCAAAGAGCTGGCAGCTGCCGCCCCGCATGTAATAGCGGGGAAGCGACACGCCGGAGCGGGTTGAGACAGACATCATCCGGTTTGCATATACGCGTTCCGGGAAGGAAAGCGTGCGGGAAGCAAAGCTGACCGTGATAAAATCAATGGAAATTCCCGCGGAATTCCACGAGCGCTCAATCTGGGCAAGCACCCCGCCGTCGGCATTCAGGACAGAAACGCTGGCGCTCACCGAATCCCCGCTGCTGCCGAATATGAACACCTGCACCGGCTCATAGCTTTCCACCGCACTGACGGGGGCAACAGACAGCACGCAGCGGATGAATTTCATCACAAAGTGTGCCGCACAGGCAACAAAAACCACGAGGACAAATGCTGCAAACAGCTTGAGCGCCCTGTCAGCCCGCTTCATCGCTACCGCCCGAACAGCGCAAGGAACTGCTTCTCGTCTATAACAGGAATACCAAGCTTTGCAGCCTTTTCGTTCTTTGCCGAGCCGCTTGACGTATCATTGGTCACCAGATAGCTGAGCCCTTTAACAACAGAGGTCTTGACCGTACCGCCCTGCTCCTTCACCATGTTCTGGGCATCAGCGCGCTTCATCGTTACCAGTTCCCCGGTAAAGCAGAACGATTTACCGGCAAGGCTCCCGCCGGAAGCCCCCTGCACCAGCGTAACCGCGCCGGACGAAAGCAGCTGCTCCATCTCCGGACGGTTCTCCGCAAGGCCGCTTACAAAGGTGCGGGCAAGGGTTTCCGCAAAGCCGTACACGTCCGCGGCTTTCTCCACGCTGAGCGCAAAAAGCTTTTCGAGCGTATCATAGCCGGCGGCGGTCAGCTTTTCTACAATGGTCTCGCCGATGCCTTCGATATCAAAGCCGGCAATAAAACGGGCCAGCGTAACGCGCCGGTGGTTCTGGATTGAAGCAAAGACCTTCTCTGCACCGAGCGAGCGCCTTTCCGCAGAAATGCTTTCCTCGGTCAGGAAATACGGCGTGAGCACGGGCACGGAAAGCGCGTAAATGTCTGCAATGGAACGGACGGTACCGTCGCGGAAGAGCGCGCGCACAAGCGTGTCGCCCAGGTCACGGATGTCAAGCACGGCCACCCATTTGAGCAGCTGGTGCAGGATGCGTTTTCCGCAGGCCTTGTTGGGGCAGAAAAGGCGGGTACCTTCATCCACCAGCGCAGTACCGCAGGTAGCGCAGACGGCAGGCTGCTCCACGGGCACCAGTTCGTCCCCTTCGCCGGGGACGACGCTTTCTATCTTGGGGATAATTTCGCCGCGCTTAACAACCACCACGTGGCTGCCAATCTGCAGGCCGAGAGAGCGGATGGTGTTGGGATTTACAAGGCTGGCACGCTGCACCGTGGTGCCGTTCAGGTCAACGGGGTCAAAAACGGCCACCGGCGTGTAGGTGGCACCGGATTCATTCCATTCCACGCGGCGCACCACGGAAACAGCTTCCTCCAGGCTGAATTTGAAAGCAATCTGCCGGTCGGGACGGTCGCGGCTTGCATCTGCATGGTCAACAGCCCGCTCTTTAACAACAAGTCCGTCTATGTCATAGTCAAGCGATGCACGTGTTTCCATCACGGCTGCACGGTAGTCGATAACTTCCTGCGGGCTGCGGCAAATATGCAGGGGCACCACATTGAATCCGGCAGCGGCAAGCCAGCGGAGCTTTCCCTCTTCGTCGGCATAGGGCTGTTCACCGGCGGTCGCCCAGACATCGTAGGTGATGAGCGTTAAGTTTTCGCTGCCGGCTCCGTCCTTGCGCTTCATCAGGCCGTTGGCAGCGTTACGGCAGTTTGCCTTGTCCGCAAAGAGCGTATCGTGCACCTGATGCGTCATGATGACTTCCCCGCGCACACCGCCGGTGAAGTCCACGGGGCTACCGTCGGCAGCAAACAGCTCGCGGCGCACGCCGTTCATCTTGACTGCATTCGCCGTAATGACATCGCCGGTCGTACCGTCCCCGCGCGTGACTGCCTGCACCAGGCGCCCGCCCGCGTACTGCAGCTCAAGGCTCGCACCGTCAAGCTTGTATTCCACAAGATATTCTGCATAGGAATGTTTTTCCGCCCAGGCAAGGAACTGCTGGGGATCAGCAGCCTTCTCCTGGCTTCCCATCGGCATAACATGGCGCGCCTTTGCAAAATTGCCGCTGTCGGCACCAACCTTGTGCAGCAGCGGATTCGCAGGGTCAAGGGATTTCAGTTCATCCCAGAGTGCATCGAATTCGCTGTCGGAGATTTCGCCCTCCCCGTTGTAGTACGATGCCTGGTAACGCCGGATAAGCGCTTCCAGCTCTGCAATCCTTTCCGCCATGCTAGTCCTCGTCCTTCGTGAAAATCACTTCGTAGATAGTCCGGCCCGCATCAATGCCTTTCTGCTCGAACTTGGTGCGGGGGCGCCATTCCTGGTGAGGAGCAAACGATTCGTATTTGTTGCTGATGCCCTCGGTTGCCTCCAGTTCCGCAAGGGCAACGTGCGCGTATTCTTCCCAGTCCGTCACAAAATAGATGTAACCGCCCGGCACAAGTTTCTGCACAAGCAGGTCGGTGTGCGGCCGCTGCACAAGGCGGCGCTTGTGGTGCTTTTTCTTTGGCCACGGATCGGGGAAAAAGATATGGAAGGCTTCCAGGGAATTATCGGGAATCATGCTTTCCAGCGTTTCCAGCGCGTCGTGCTCGATGATGAACAGGTTCTTGAGCTGCCGCCGCCTGATATCGCTGAGCAGGCGCCCCACTCCCGGCACATGGACTTCAAGCCCCAGATAATTCATTGCGGGGAAAGACTGGGCAATCTGGGCTGTTGCCTGCCCCATGCCAAAACCAATCTCCATGGTCACCGGGTTGGTGTTGTTGAAAATCTCCGTGTAGTTCAGGGTACGGTGCTCAAAGGGAATGCACCACACCTGATGGAGCTCGTTATAGCTGCGCCGCTCGTTGTCAGTCATGCGCCCGGCGCGCAGCACATACGTCTTTATCGTGCGTTTAATAACGCTGCCAAGGGGAACAGCATCATCCGAAGACGATGCTTCAGGTGGGGGCGCGGCTTCAAGCTCGCCGTCCCGGCTTCCGTCTACATTACTAGTGTCAGACACAATTACTCCTTCTATAGTTCAATGTTTCCGCGGGGAAATCCGGTTTCCCGCCCCGCGGTTCCACCAAAAAATTCGTCTTGGCCGGCCAGACTGCTTCAGCCCGCTTGCGGCGGAAGCATACAGACCGTGCTGCCGCCGTCTATCAGGACGCAGGTACGGAGCACCGAGGCATCCTGCGGGAGCGGCGCATTCCCGTTGTCCTCCCCAAAAAAGAGAAGCGTCCCGTCCTGCCGGTACCATGCAGACAGGGTTTGGCGGCGGCTTTCCGCAATGCGCTGCAAGGCGGAAAGATTCTGCTGCGCAAGTTCCGCCGGGTAGGAAACGGAAAACGATTCCCGGCAGCTGCGGCCGCCCGCATCCGTATATTCCAGCTGGTACTGTCCTTCCGGCAGCACCGTACCCGGCGGCGGCCGGAAAGCCGCAGTTCCGCTCCACCAGCCGCCGCCGGAAAAGCCGGCATCCTGCATGGAAGTGCACTCCCAGACATACCCCGTTCCCGGCGCGCTAACAGACAAGGAACCCTGTGCATCGCTGCGGCTGCGCTCCCCGCCCTTGTTCACCTGCACAAAAACGGCAAGGCGCATGGACGGTGCAGAAACACTGTCCGCATAATCAAAAATCACGCGGGAATCAATGGAAGCGAAAGACGGTGCCCCTGTGCTGCATGATACGAACAGCCCCGCCGCACAGAGGAAAAACACGGAGCACAACAATGGCAGCGAAGAAAAGCGCTGGATATTATCAGGAACGCAGGCTTCAGCAGCGCTCATGAAAAATCAAATTTCAAGTTGATGACCGTAAGCTCACTTGCCGAGAACTGGTTCACCAATGATTCAAATTTCACGCTGACCTTCTTGCAGGCATCTTCCAGATATGAAAGGTAATACAAACCAAGGTCGGTGCCGCCCTCACCTTCCGGCATCTGCCGGTAGAAGTCTATCAGGGACTTCTTGTGCGTGTTGGCGGACATCTTGCTCTCGATGTTTTCCTTGACTTCCTGGAATTCGTCATCCTTGTTGTACAGCGTGATGTTCAGGCTGCCCTGCTTACCGATAGCAGCAGAACCGCCGCCGATTTTCCAGGACAGGAAAACAAGCTCATGCTTGCGGGTCATTTCCTTGACAATCTTCGCACGGATTTCCGGGTCATAAATGAGGGTCTCGTAATTATCTATACCCTTGTACAGGATTTTTGCTTCCTTGCGGAGGTTCGTATTTTCGCTGTTCAGGGCAAGCTCCATGATCATCACCGAAATGTATTCCGGAATCTTGGACTTGTCCATGTATTCGGCAAGCGTCTGGCGGATTTTACCCATAATCTGATCGAAACCGTCGGTCTGGAAGAACTTTGTAATGATGTACCAGTTCATCAGGCTCAGGCGGTTCAGGAACTTTTCAGTCATCAGCAGGTAGACATTCTTTTCTTCCGGGCTGTAATCCTTATTCGACATGATATTCTTCCAGACCGGCTCAAGAATGGTCTGGCGGCTCTGCTGAATCACATGATCCTTGGAAGCGAGCTGGCTGCGCAGCAGGCGGTCGGGCAGGCGGGTCTGGTCATCGATAAGCTGGGACGGATTGGTACGGTTGTGCCTGCGCACGCAGTCACACTGCACAAGTGCCTCAAAGATATCGTGGTCAAACTGCTTATAGAGGATGGAATAGACGATTATCTTGGACAGATCCATGATTTCCTGGCGGTGGGAGACAAACTCGGACATGGAAATCTCTATCTTGGAGATGTAATCCACCAGAATCATGTTCTGGATGGACATCGGCGAAAAATGGCTCAGGCTGATGCCGTACTCTTCCTTGTTGTCTGCCATTTTAAAGCGCAGCAGTTTTTTCTTGTTGCTTATGAAATGTGAAGCACCCTCTTCCGTAAGAATAACCTTCAGGGGAAGGTCAAGCATGAATTTTTTTTCCGCCGCACTCATAGTATTTCAGTAAGACTCCTCATATTTTATTATAATATATTCTATTATAGAAAGCAAGTACTTGTTTCCGCGCAGAATTCCCGCAGTTCCGGAAGCCCGCTGCGCGGCACTCCCCTTGCAAAGCGCTTGCCAATACTGTTATTATATACCCATGCGGGAAAATTTGCAAAAACTCTTTGCCTGCACGGCTTTTTTCCTCTGCACATGCTGCCTGCCGCTGTCCGCCGGCGGGGTGCAAAGCTGCCGGAACATATATACAGGCTTAAAAAATGCAGGTTTTTCTCCTGAATATCAGGGGCTTACGCCGTCAGATGCAGCCCTTTTCCCCCAGAACATTACGATACGCATTGCCGGTGCAAAGGAGCGGACGCGGACGCTCGTTTTTGCCTTTACGCAGGAATACGCCGAGGCTGATATGGACGGCATGGTGCAGTTCATCCGCGACCTGGAGTCACGGGAACTGTCTTTCCCGGTGCTCGTGCTGCTGAGTGCAAACGACGGCACGGCAGGATTCCCCGCCCCCCTTGCAAACGGGCTGCATGCGGCAGACACGCTGCATGCGGCAGACAGGCTGCATATCCATCCGGCGGGGACGGAGACTTTTTCGCAGGCAGAAGCCGCCGAAAACACCTGCGCCATTGTCATAGAGGAAAGCGATCCGGGCAGCCCGGCGGGTTCGCACACCATCATTCCGGGCGGCGGCAGGGATGTTTCGCCCTTGTGGCTTGTGCAGGCCCTGCAGCATGCTGCAAATTCCGCAGGGCAGCAGGCAGTTATTCCCAAGACCGTGGCGTTTCTGTACCGCCTGGGACTGAGTGACGAAAAAGCGCGGGTGTCCGCATTCCTTGCGCAGGAAATCCCCGCCGCAGGCATCACGCTGGCGCATACGGAACAGGATTTCGGAATCCTGCTCAGGACGGCATCCCTTTTGGAACGCATGCAGGGCGCTTCCGTGTGGGACAGGCACTATACATACGTCAGCATTCCCCTGCTCGGCTATGAATTCTGGGTAAACGAAGCATTCTTTGCAAGCTGCTACCTGCTGTTTGCGGCGGCAGTACTTTTCATGCTCTGCTTCCTTTCGTTCACAAATTCCGCCCGCAACAAGGCAATCCTTGCCGACCTGGCAAGGACCTGGTACCTCACCCCGCTGCTCATCGCAGCAAGCACCGCCATCCTGGTGCTTTCGCAGCACTTTTTCCTGCAGGTACCGCAGCTGGCCGGGGATTCCCTGCTGCTGCTCGGAGCAAAGCTGCTGGCAACATTCACCCTTACGCTGCCGGTCTTCATACTGGAAGCCCGATTCAACTTTAAGGTGTCATTCCACGCGGCGGGCTACTGCCTGCTTTTTGTGGCGGCGGCAAACATATTCCTGTTCTGCAGCATAGACCTGACGCTTCTGTTCATCTTTGTAACGGAATACCTTGCCTGCATGCTCGCACAGCGCACAAAGAAGCTGGGCAGCGTTGCAGTCACGCTGCTGCTGCTCTTTGTGCCCTTCCTTCCGGCAGCGGCAAACATCATTTTTTCGACGAACCGCCAGTCCCTGCACGATTTTTCTGCATGCACAGCCGCGGGGAACGCGCTTACGGCATGCATTCTCTACCCCCTCCAGATGCAATGGAAGCGGCTGCTCATCATATCTGACATCTTTGACCCCAGCCGCCCCTTTGCAAGCAGAAGAAAGCTCATCCACACCACGGCATTCATCGCACTCTCGCTGGCAGCGCTCGCCGCAATTTACCTTGCAGCGTCCGGCTTTATTGCACTGACGGGGATGTCCAGCGGCAGGTTCCTGCCGCAGGGGGCCTACCTTATGGAAAAAGTGGCGGCACTCAGCGGAAAAATTCTTCCCGGATCCGGGCAGCCGGAAGAAAACAGCCAGGCTGCCGGGCAGGAAACCAGCGGAGAAAGCGAAGGCAGCGTCAGCGGGCAGCCGCCGCGGACAGCGGTAAGCGTAAAGGATGAAGCCTTTATGGAACTGCAGCTGCGGCGGATAAGCATCAGCTGCCCGGAAAGCGGCACCCGTGTGCTGCGGCTTGAGGTCAGCGCAGAAAGTCCCGCAGGCGTACCGCTCTATGACTGCAACTACGACTACCGCTTTGCCAGCAGGAACAAAGTATACTTCTGCCTGCCGGATAATCCCGCCGGGCAGGTGGACATCGTGTATTCCTGCAGCCGGGAGGCAGACAGCACCATCACGGTCAGCGTATGGCTGGCGGCGGAAGACGGCAGCATCAGCCAAGAGATACAGCAGATCGCAATGCGGGGCAGCGAAGGAAGCTAAGCATGGAAAAAGTATACTTCCACGTTGACCTTGATGCGTTCTTTGCTTCCGTGGAACAGCGCGACAATCCGGCGTACCGGGGCAAGCCGCTCATTGTGGGAGGGCTGCCCGGCGACCGGCGGGCGGTGGTTTCCACGGCCTCCTACGAAGCCCGCGCATACGGCGTGCATTCCGCCATGCCGCTTTCGCGAGCAGTGCAATTGTGCCCCCATGCGGTATTCGTGCGGGGAAATTATGCGCATTACCACGAAGTTTCGGCACAGATAATGGACATTTTCAGTTCCTACTCGCCGGATGTCCTTCAGATGTCCATAGACGAAGCATTTCTTGATATGACCGGCACAGAACGGCTCTTCGGAAAGCCGGGCGACACAGCGGCACGGCTCAAGCAGCAGGTGAAGGACGAAACGGGACTTACGGTGAGCGTGGGCATATCGGCAAGCATGTACGTGGCAAAAATTGCCTCCGGGCTGCACAAGCCAGACGGACTGACCGAAGTCCCTGCCGGAAAGGAAGAAGACTTTATGCTTTCACTGCCGCTGGAAAAACTGTGGGGTGCCGGAACAAAAACGCAGGAACGGCTCAGGAGCGCCGGACTCAGGACAACCGCAGACATACACGCGCGGCAGCTGCCCCTGCTCACCTCACTGTTCGGGCAGAGCACGGGAACATTCCTGTACAATGCCGTGCGGGGCAATATGGCAATGAAATTCGGGGAAGAAGCGAAGAATCATTCCATCAGCTCGGAAGAAACCTTTGACTTTGACCTGACAGACCGCTATGCAATCGACACCGCGCTCATGAAGCTGGCAGAAAACGTCCTCTACCGCATGCATCGGGAAAACGTGCGCTCCAGCACGGTTGCGCTCAAAATCCGCTACGAGGATTTCACGACAGTCTCTGTGCAGGCAACAGGAAGCAGCCCGGTAACAAACGTAGATGACATGTTCGGGCGCTGCAAGGCACTTTTTAGTAAAAAATATACGACGGGAAAAGGTATCCGCCTGCTTGGCGTTGCCTGCGAAAACGTAGAAAAGCGAAGCGAACCGGTACAGAAAACGCTTTTTGACTTTGGGGAGGAAAAGCGCGCAAAAATGGAAGAGGCCATCTACGCGCTGCAGGACAAGCATCCTGACATAAAAATCAGGAAAGCCCGTCTTTTTAGCAAAGATTCCGGCTAGAAATTGCTGCCGTTCCAGCCCCAGTTTGAATGCCCTGAATAGCAGACATAAATGCCATCACCGGGAATACCGAGCTCTGCATTGAAAATGCGGCAGATTTCCGCAGTCATTTTGCTGCAGGCATCAGGATTTTCCTTGCCGTAAAGCTGCACGGTAACAAAGGCACCTTTGTCCAGCTTCTTTCCTGCAAAATACAGATCGTAGTTGTCCTCAAAACCGAGCATCAGATAATTTTCGGGTTTTCCAAGGATGGAAACTGCTTTCCCCAGCGCGGCTTTCAGCACGGCGCGTTTTTCCTGCGTTACCGGAAGCGTAATTTTTGAATTAATCATTGGCATACTTTTTCTCCTGTTTTTATACTATCGGCAAAAGTATGCGAAATGTTGAATGGAAGCGCTGAAACAAGCCGCGCCGCCTTTGCAGCACACAAGGCCACAGAGACGGCGCGGCAGTTCAGCACAAGGAGCGCTTTAGGCGGAGTTCTGCACAGCAGGACTACTGCAGGGGGGCAAAGTACCCGGTTTCGTCCCGGCCGGAACGGTTCAGCAGATAGGTTTCCACTTCCACCGGCAGGTATTTCCGGCCGTACTCGGTACCGAGCGACGACGTGTAGGAAAGCTGGTACAGGCCGGACGGAGCAGAGATGATGTCATCCATCACGGAAGAAAGTCCCTCCGGACGGTACACGTAGTATTCTTTGCCCGTCGTGTTGGCAGTCATATACGAAATTTCATCTGCGGACGCGCCGTTACGCAGCAGCACCGTATTGAAGGAAATCGCATTGTTGTTCAGGTACGCCATCAGGTCGGAAAGGCTGTACTTGGTAAAGGCATTCTGCCCTACGTTTCCGGAAGAAACATAGATGATGCTGCGCTTCTTCTCGCCGTTAACAAGGCTGTTTGCAGCAAGGCGGATGCCAAGGTCAACAGAAACCTCGCCCGCATACGGTGCCTTCAGCGCCTTTACGGAAAAATCCGACAGATTCCGCGGGGATCCGGAGAATTCCGACACCGGCACGGCACCAAGCGTAATAATCTGGACATTTCCCCTGCCCTGCATGGAGCCGGCAATCTCGCGGACGGCAACATTCACCTGCTCCTCGTAGTTCTTCATGTCATAGGAACGGTCGATGAGGAAGGTCACGTCGGCAACGTCATTATTGTTCGCGCTGCCGAGCAGTGTCATGTCTGCAACCGGGCGCTTGTTCTCGGTAATGAGGAAGTTGTTCTGGTTCAGGCCGACAATCGGCTGGCGCCTGCGGTTTTCTACCTTCACTTCAAGCGTCACTTTGGGGAAAGAGTCGGAGAACACGCGTTCCACCTGCACAAAGAAGCCGCCCACCAGCTCGGTCATCTTTGACATGATATAAATCTCGTTGGCCTTAAAATCCGTAACGACGATATTGCCGTTGCGGTCAGAAACGGCACTTGTAATGCAGCTGGAAGCCTTGCCCGTCGTTGCATTTTCGTACATGGCACCGTTTGAGGTATCAATCGTGAGCACGCGGTTCATATCGGCAAGGATAAGGTAGCTGCCCCAGGTTTTCAGGCTTTCCGGGCGGACAAGGGTCTTCTTTTCCACAAGCAGGCCCATGTAGTTGCCGGAGCGGTCGAATTCAAAAATCGTGCCCTTTACGCTGTCCGCCACAAAGACACGGTCGTCAAGCACCGCAATTCCCGTCGGGGAGCGGAGTCCTTCAAAACTGGCGCTCTTTTCGCCAAAGTGCAGGAGCGGTTCACCGTCCGGATCAAAGACAACAACGCGGTTGTTCCCGAAATCCGTGACGTAGATGTTACCGTAGCTGTCTTCTGCAATGTACTGGGGGCCGATGAGATCCCCTTCACCACGGCCTTTCTTTCCGATGTGCTTGATATAGCTGCCCTTCCGGTCAAAGAGCGTCAGGCAGTCGCGGGCACTTTCGGTCACCAGCAGATTGCCGTTCCTCAGGCGGATAATGTCAACCGGGCGGTCAAGTCCTTCCAGCGGGCCGCGGACCCGGTCAAGTACGATACCGTTCACATCAAAGCGGACAAGCTCGTTTGACCCGTAGGCAACAACCCAGACAGAGCCGTCGTCATTGGGCAGCACGGAAATCGGCTGGCTGTAGATGAGCGATTTGCCGTTTGCACGGGGGAAAGAACCGGCTTCGGTATAGCGCTGGGCAAAACCATATTCCGTATCGGTAATGCGGCGGTCGCCCACGATTTCAATCTTGTTCTTCAGGAGCAGCCCGCCCCAGCCCTGGTCCTTGGCAAAATTCCACTGCTGCAGGGCGGCGCCCTCAATGCCGGACATATAGTATGCCTTGCCGAGCCATTCAAGGATGCGGTTCTCGCCCGGAAGGAAAGAAAGCGCTTTTTCGAATTCAAGGACGCTTTCGTTGTAGTTGCCCCGGTAGAAACTCTGCACACCGCGCCGGAATTCATCCTCTGCAAAGCCGGAATTTGCGGAACGCATGGTATCGTCTTCGCCGCGGGCCGTATCCTGCAGGTTTGTCTGCGCAAAAACGGAAGCGCCCAGCATGAGCGCAGCCGCAAAAGTCACTATACACTTCTTCATCATTCTTCTTCCACCTGTAGCGCTTCCTGAAGATGAGACGCTATAAGCTCATTCGTGTCATCTTTCTGATGTGCCTTCTCCAGATATTTCCTTGCTTCTGAATACAGCCCCATTTTATAGTACACCCAGCCCATGCTGTCAAGGCAGGCGGCACTGTCGGGGGCAAGCGAAAGCGCCCGCTGGCAGTAACCGACGGCCTTTGCAAGGTCGCGCTCCTCGTTGGCAAGCACATAGCCCAGCCCGTTGAGCGCGGTGGGATTGTTCTCATCAACGGCAAGCGCCTTATTATAGAAGTCAATGCATTTTTCAACGTCCCCGTCGTCCCACGCAATGTAGGCAAGGGAAGCGTACACGCTTGCAGTCCTGTAGCCCAGATCAAGCAGTTTGTTCAGCTCGAAATCCGCAAGCTTTTTCCGGCCGGTCGTGCAGTAGATAACAGCCAGCAGGTAGCGGCACTGCAGGACGCGCCTGCCGGCGGTCTCGTCCTCGGAACCGTCTTCCGCAGTTACAACCTGCTCAAGGTAGAGCAGCGCATCATCGTAGCGCTCAAGTTTGGCATAGCACAGTCCCACGTAATAGGCAACTTCCACCGGGTCGGCGGAATCATCCGGCGGCAGCGCAAGGAAGCAGGTGAGCGCATCCGCATATTTCCTGCCTTTATAAAGAGAAATCCCTTCCTGAAACCCGTTCTGGTCACCCATAATACACCCTCAGTCTGTGTCCTGCTGTGCAGCAGTTGCACAGCAACACTTGCACAGCAACACTTGCACAGCAGCATGCGTCAGCATAGGATTCCGGCATGCCTGAAGTCAGGACTCAGCCGGTGCCCTCTGAAGGCAGCGCTTCACAGGACAAAGGCACCCGTATCTTTGCCGCAGAAGGATACGTCCGCAGAAGGCTCCGTATACAGCACGGAAACGGCTACGTATCCGTCACTCACGAGGAACGCGTCGCACCCTTCCCCTCCGAAGGCAGAGGCACTATTGCCGCCGATACAGGTACTGTATACATTTTCGTCATTTTTGCGCACGATGTTTACCCTATCTCCATGATATATCCGTTTTGCAAGGGAAGCAAAGCGGACTCCACGGTACGAGGCGGCAACCGGGGCATTTACATTGACAAAACGGCTGCAGCGCCCGCTTTCTGCATCGGGAGCGCCGCAGAGCTCCTTCAGCTGAAGGATGTTCTTTGCCGCAAAATCGGCAAGCGGCTCAAAATCGGCGGCGCAGAAGGGGCGGCTGCACCCGGAAGGCCGTTCCACGCTCAGCGCAGCAGCAGGAATACCGGAAAAAGCTGCCTGGCGTGCCGCGCCGCAGGTACCGGAGTATACGACATCAGTGCCAATGTTTCCCCCATGGTTGATGCCGGACAGCACTATGTCCGGAAGGGACGGCAGGTAGCCGCCCCGGAGCGCAGAATACACACAGTCCGCCGGGGAAGCATCCAGCGCATAGGCATGCCCGCCGCGTTCCTGCAGCAGATGCTCGCAGTTGATTGAAAAGGAGCAGGAAACCCCGGAGCGGTTGGAAACTGGTGCGACAATCCACACCTCATGCTCTGCGCGAAGACGCCGGGCAAGCACCTGCAGGCCGTCTGCATCAAAACCGTCGTCATTCGTCAGGAGAATCTTCATAGCAGGTGCACCCCCCGTGCCGGCTTCACCTCGTAGCACACGGCCTTAAAGCCGAAAATGCGCTCGTAGTCCTGAAGCTTTTCCCGGTATTTCGGCACGTCTTCCGTGCGCAGCACGCTGTACGTACAGCGGCCAAAGCCCTTTCCGGTAATCCGCCCGCAGTTGACCGGCGTGCGGAGGTCATCGGGACATTCATCCAGCTCCTGAACGCGCTTCAGTATCCAGTCAACTTCCGGGCAGGAAATGTCGTAGGAATCGCGGAGGTTTTCGTGGCTGTGGTTCACTGCCCGTGCAAAGCTCGCAAAATCATTGTCCTGCAGCCCCGCAAGCGCCTCCAGCACGAACTTGTGCTCATTCATGATGCAGACAAGCCTGCGCTTGGTGTCCTCGTTCACCACGGAAAGCACCTCACTGCGCTCAGTCCCGCTCTCTTCGTAGCGCCAGCCGCCGAAAACATTTGAGCGGCGCTCCTTCAGCTCGCCGAGCAGCAGGACATTCTCCGGCTGCAGCAGGCTTTCTTCGTTCCACGTGGTAATGCGCGGCACGCGGGCGTCGGTCAGCAGGATGGTTTTTCCCTTGAACTTGAAGGGAATGGTTTCGTAGTCATTCCGCGCATAATCGGTGAGCACCAGGGAATTTTCCTTTGAAAAAATTGCGGTAAAGTTGTCGGCCTTATAGTTCGTGCTGCCGAAGTACAGGCGGTTGGCACGTTCTATGACCTGCAGCAGCTCGTTCCGCGTGCAGCGGAAGCCGTACAAATCTTTGAGTGCCCATGCGGAGGCAACCTTGATGGCCGTCGTGATACCGAAGCCCGCAGAGGGCTGCACGCCGGAACTGACGGTTACATTCAGGCCGCCGCAGTCAAAACCGCCGCTGGAAAAGCCATAGATGATGGACTTGACGGCATTTGCCCACTTGTCTTCCTTGCGGAACTTGAGGGATGCAAGGTTTGCGCGCTTATGGTCATCCATCTGGGGAAAATAAAAACGGAGGTTCGTATCACTGCGCCGCGACAGGGCAACATAAACCGGCAGGTTCACCGCCATGGACAAGGTCTTGTCCTTGAAAAACCAGGAATGCTCCCCGATAAGATGAAAGCGCCCCGGCGCAACCGCCACGACATCGGGCTTTGTCCCGTATTCTTTCTGGTGTGCTTCTAAGACTTGTTCCATCTTTCCCTTCCCGACTTTATTTTATATTGAATTTTTCTTGCCAAGATAATAGTATAATATAATGAATTTGGTTATTTTACAAGTTTTTTATGCAATTTTTTCTGGAATTATGGAAGTAGCCGCGATTCCCAACGAGCTTCTGCCGCTCGGTTCGCCGTTCATCGCGCTGTTTTCCCTTGTTCCTCTGTACATAGCACTGTACCGCGCACGGACATGCCGCGAAACCTTTCTGCTCATGTTCCTGCAGGCGCTCACCGTTCACCTTGGTTCAAGCTTCTGGCTTGCGAATTTCAGGGATTTTGCCGTGTTTACGCTGGGCGCAAGCGCGCTCGGAACGGCAGCCGAGGCAGGACTGACAGGCATATTCTTTTTCCTGCATCCGCTCTATGAACGCGCCCATTCACGCCTGCAGGAGCCCGCGGGCCTCAGGCCGGGCGCACTTCCCGGCAGGATACTCTGGTTCTGCGCCGTGTGGATTACGTGGGAATGGTTTAAATCCACGGGTTTCCTTGCCTATCCGTGGGGAACGCTCTTTCTTGCCGCCTACCGCTGGAAGATTTTTACGCAGATTGCCGCCGTTACGGGTGTCTGGGGAGTTTCATTCCTCTATGCGCTGTGCTCGGCGCTGACGGCAGAAGGCATTATGCTGCTGGGCACGGTGACCCACGCACAGGCACTGCGCGCCGTGGTTTCTGCATACCGGCAGGCAGCTGCGTTCACCCTGTGCGCCTTTGCAGCCAGCGGCGTATACGGGCTGTGCGAATGGTTCATGCCCCGGATTCCCGAAAAATACCTGCATACCGTCATCGTTCAGCAGAACATCGACCCCTGGGAGGCACCGGACAACGCCGGCGTAGAAATCTCTAAGCGGCTGACGGAGCAGGCCGTCCGCAAGATGCGCAGCGAAGAGCAGGAACCCGACCTGGTTGTCTGGAGCGAAGGCGTGCTGAACCGCCCCTTCCCCTTTGCCCGCTACTACTACAGCGAAGAACCGGGCGAAGAAAGCCTGAGCGCCTTTATCCGCCGTATGGGGATTCCCTTCATCATCGGCGGGGATGCGCTGGTAAACCCCGCCAGGCGCCACTATGAAAACAGCGCCATTCTCTTTGACCGCAAGGGGGAATTCGCCGGATTCTACTCAAAAATCCACCTTGTTCCCTTTGCAGAGGCAATTCCGTTCCCGGACAATCCGCTCGTCCAGTTCTTCATGGAAGAGATTGTGAATTTTTCCGCAGGATGGTCAGCAGGCAGCCAGTACGTGCTGTTCAGGATTCCCGCAGGAAAGGGCGGATTTGCCGGACGTCCGCTTGAATACGGGCGCCCCGCACAGGCTGTTATCCCGCTGAACAGCGACGGCTGCGCATACCCGCAGGTTACGGCGCAGTACACCGGGGAAACCGGCGAAAACCCGGACAATTTTGTCTCGTTTACGACGCCCATCTGCTTTGAAGATGCATTCCCGGATGTCTGCCGGAAGCTGCACAAAATCGGCAGCGAAGTGTTCATCAACATAACAAACGATTCGTGGTCGCAGACAAAATCTGCGGAATACCAGCATTTTGCGGCAGCAAGCTACCTTGCCATCGAATTCCGCAGCACGCTGGTCCGCTGCGCAAATGCAGGCTACTCCGTGGTGCTCGATCCGGCGGGACGCATACTGGCGGACATGCCGCTGTTCACGGAGGGCGCAATGGGGACGCAGGTGCCGGTGTACCGGCGCACACAAACCTGCTTTGCAGCCCTGGGAGACTGGTTCGCATGGCTGCTCATGGGGAGCCTTGCAGCCCAGGTGCTGTACATGCTCTGCACATCCCGCCTGCCATGGAGGCGGAAGGGCATTCGGCTTTGCATACAGATTGAATTCAGGGAAACTGGTGGAGGACAAAACGCATGAAACTGACAACAAAGCTTTCGATTATCAGAAGCACATTCACCGCAGCACTTGCTGCAGTGCTCTGTGCACTCAGCCTGATTTCTTTGCCAGCAGCAGGAGGAAGGTCTGTTTCCCTGCAGCACATGGGCGCTGTCTTTGCCGGACTGCTTGCGGGCGGGGCACAGGGCGCCGGTTCCGTCGGCATCTTCCTGCTGGCCGGGATGTTCGGGCTGCCCGTGTTCCCCGGCAGGACGGGCGGCATGGAGGCCCTGCTTGCAGCCACCGGGGGCTTTACCGCGGGCTACTTCCTTTCGGCACTTGCAGCTGGGCTCTGTGCCGGTTCGCCGCGGCTGCAGGAACGCCGCTTTTCCGCAGTGCAATGGCTCCGTACAGCCGCCGGGGCAGTCCTTGGCTTTGCAGCCAGCTGGCTTCCCGGTATCTGCTGGTACATCCGCTGCATGGAGGCGGAAGGCAGGGCTGTCAGTGCCGCAGCGGCATGGCAGGAGCAGGTGCTGCCTTCGCTGCCGGGCGAAATACCGCTGCTTATCGCCGCCGTGCCGCTTGCAGCTGTCCTGCGCCCCGCCGCAGCCCGCCTGCTCTACCCCGACGATGACAAGGAAGCCGATGAACTGCTTGCCAGCCTCAGCAAAAAGCGCAAAGGGTAAAAGCTCCGCTGCAGCCCGGCGGGAAGCGGCACAATAATAAATTTCTGTTATCCCCCGTGGGTAAAAGCAAAAAAAGTTGTTTTTCTCTCTATATCTGTTACAATGAAACTAATTTGTGTGAAGTTCAGGAAGCCGGGCGGCCTCCTGAACTTCCAGGCACAATCCCAGCATCCTGAGAGGTATCAGCAATTATGGAACAAGAAGTTGTCTCCACCCGCCAGGCAGATGTAAACGCTGCCGTGCAGGATTTATGCGCAAAACTCAAGCGCAGTACGGATTCATACCAGGCAGTTATTTTTATGGCTGCAATAACGTATGATTTCGACAGGCTTTCCCAAGCTATAAAAGAACACTTTCCCCACAGCGAGGTGCTGGGCACCAGTACTGCCGGGGAAATTTCGCCGGAAGGTTTTGCAAACGGCAGCATTGTCCTGACAACCATGTATTCCCCGGAAACCCAGGTGGCGGGCGCCATGGTGGAAAACGGCAGCACCTACCCCGTTACCGGCGCACAGGCACTAAAAAGCGCCCTGCAGCGCTGCGGCATCCGCTGCAAGGATCCTTCGTCCGGGAAGCATGCATTTGCCATCACGTTCATCAACGGCGTGTTCAATGCCGAAGAATCAATCCTTTCAACCTTCTATTCTATCATCCAGAATGACGCTTTTCCTCTTGCGGGCGGTACCGCAGGGTTCACCGGTGATACACCGCGGACATTCATAAGCTACAACGGCAAGGTTACAAAGGACGGAGCCGTCTTCCTCTTTGTGCACACAAACAGCCCCTTTGACATCCGGCAGGAAGATATTTTCCAGCCCACCGGAAAAAGTGTCTTTGTTACAGCATCAAACCCCGTGGAGCGCACTATATCGCTGCTGGACGGCAGGGCGGCACAGACCGTCTATGCGGAAAAGCTGGGCGTATCAGAAAGCCGGGCCGAGCAGATGACGTTCGAAAATCCCTTCGGGCGCTACCTTGACGGAGACCTGAGGATAGCGGCGCTCGCCGGTTTTTCGCCCGACAAAAAAATATCGCTGTTTGCCCGCGTTGTGCCGAATTCCACGCTGGAACTCATGCACATCGGTGATCCTCTGAAGAAGGCGGAAGAAACCTGTGCCGGCATACGGTCGGTAATCAGCCGCCCCAAATTTACCCTGCTGATGACGTGCATCACGCGGACGCTGGCATTCGAGCGCATGGGCATCAGCCGCAGCATCATTGCAAAATACGCAGGCGCATTCCCCACGTTCTGCGGGTTTTCCTGCTACGGGGAACAAATCGGCCGGATCCACTGCAACCAGACACTGGTGACCGTGACAATAGGGGAATAATATGGAAACACAGGAACTTATAAAAAGCGGACTCGCGCTCACAGAAACACTCGTTACCTACCTTGCAAAGGATGCCGTGGGAGCGGAATTTCTCGGCTCATACATCGGTAATTCAAATTCAGACTCGGATGCCGCGGACAAACAGAAAGAAACGCTCGGCAAGCTTACGCAGACCTCAAAGGACATGGAGCAGGCCGCATCCCAGCTGTCACAGCGCGCCGAAACGAACAACGAACGGCTGGGAAGCATCTTCACTGCCATCGAAAATCTGGGCAATTCCGTGGGGCACATCGAAGAGGAGCAGCGGCGCTATGCAGAGCAGTTCAAGTCTGTCATCGAGCAGACCACGGAAATAAAGAAGCAGATTGACGAAATCGTGAATATTTCCGAGCAGACGAACCTGCTTTCTTTCAATGCATCCATAGAGGCTGCTCACGCAGGTGCTGCCGGTGCGGGTTTCCGCATCATTGCAAACGAAGTCAAGACGCTGTCCGAGAATACAAAGAAATCCACCGACAGAATCCTTACGGACATGGACCGGCTTTCTTCCAGCATCATCGGGCTGGAAAAGGAAACCCGGAGCAACACGGATGCACTTACGGCGCTCAGCAAGGAAAGCTCCAGTACGCTGAAGGCCTTTGAAAGCGTGCGCAACATAAACTCCGCGAACAACAAGGATGTGGAGCAGATAAGCTGCGCCATTGCGACAAACCTGCAGGGAATCCAGACAATCGTCAAGGACATCCAGCAGGGAGAGGACGCTTCCCAGAAAAGGATTGACAATTTTGCAGACAGCGCCTCAAAGAATGCAATGCTTTTCAACGACCTCTATTCATTCGTCTATCAGCTGAAAGCCATTTTTCAGGAACTCCAGCGGCGGAACTAGCAGCAGTCCGCTGCAAGCACAGGCAGGGGCAGCATGAAACAATGCGCCCCTGCCTGCCCGCGTTTTTTAGAAGCTTCCCGGCAGCGCAAAACGCTTCGGCGGCCAGAAGCGCAGCCCCGCTTTCCCCAGAATAAGGCCCCTGTCCACCGCCTGAGGCTCAATATTTGTATAGTAACTCATGGAATACGCGTCCTGCGCATACAGGGGAACCTGGTGCCGCGTATAGCTGTGGCGCATGTCGAGTGAATTGTAGCGGTTGTCACCCATCATAAAGTAGCAGCCGGCCGGCAGATAGCGGGGATTCCCGGCCTCATCGTCCGCCGGGAACACCGGCATGTTCCGCTGATCCATATCAAAGATGTAATCGGTCAGCGCCTGTGCCTGTTCATACAGCCGGACAAGCTTTTCGTCGTTCATCAGGCTGCCGCTGTCCGCCGCACCGGAAAGGAAAAGCTCAGCCTGCCGCAGGATTATCCGGCCGGCGGCAAGTTTTACCATCACATTCAGCCGGAACAGGGAATCAGCATACAGATTGCCGCCCACAAGGTGGCTGCCGCTCACAGCGCCGTCTTCTGTATAGGAAGAAAGATTGTCCAGATTCTGGTACCAGCTGGTCATAAAATCGGTGAACCACTGGCTGCCGCCGTCCATGGAAAGCAGTTTGACCGTCAGGTCGACGATTCCTTCTTCTCCCCGCACAAGGCGGCCGTCAATAATGCCGGTGTAGCCGTCAAAGAGGTTGTAGGTTTCCGAATATGACTTGTAGAACGCAAGTTTATCCGCAGGGAACAGCGCCTGCACCTTGTCCGCATCCACACGCCCGCCGCGGGCAAGGACGGAAAAAAGGGCGGCAAGCCGCATGCATTCGTCCTTTGCCGCCGCAAGGTCAAGGGAACGCCGTTCGGCTTCCACGGCAAGCGTTGAGCGGTATTCATCCTCGCTGACAGGAAGCCATTCAACCTTTGCCCGCTCTGCAGCAGACAGCTCGTTCAGGTTCCACGCTGCCCAGGATGCATCCGCAGGCTCCTCACGAAACTCGCCTGATTCGGCTGTACGCACGTAAAGCTTGCCGTCCATGAGCATAAGCTGCTCGCCGGGCTGCCCCACCACGCGCTTCACCAGCGGATCGGCCTTCAGCTCACCGTTTTCGTCAGTATTCGTCTTTACCAGCGTAAATGTCAGCATGTAGACAAACTGTGACAGCACGGTCTTTACCTCGGCCTTGCGGTCGGTCCGGTAATGCGGGTTACGGAACACAACGATGTCGCCGCGCTTATAGTTCTGGAAACAGGGCAGCTCAACGGCGCTCAGCGGAAATTTCGGCCCGGCGAGCGTCTTGAACACAAAGACCCTGTCTTTTATAAGGAAGGCCGGAACCATGGATTCCGAAGGAATTTCGTAGAGCTGGAACAGAAAAATGTTCAGCAGGATAATCATGAACACAGCCTGCACAAGCGCATCCGCCCATTCCAGCAGCTCAATGCCCACGCGGCGTACAGTGCTCCGCATCGTCGTGCATGCAGGCTTTTCCACAGGGATTTCAGACCAGCGGCCAAGCGCAGGAACGGCTTTTTCCCGGAGCAGGAAAAGGAGCACGCAGGATACCAGCGTCAGGGAAACCCACACCAGCGCACCGGCAAGATCCAGCACGAAGGGAGGGGCAGCATTTCCCGCGCGCCGCAGCACAAAGGCACTGATGTACACAAAAGGTTCGTACTGAAGGGCACGGCGGATTGCCGGAAGCTGCACCACTCCTTCCTTTCTGAGCAGCCGGACAACCGTCATGTAGGCGAGCAGCAGCGTAAACAGCAGGGACACAGGAAATGCAACAAGCGATATGTCAGCATGGAACGAAAGGCTCAGCAAGGTAAACAGGGCGGTGAGCGCAATATTTGCATATACAAAGAAAGAAATCTTTTTCATCAGAAAAGAACACTCCTGCAGCGGACGGAAGGCAGCACCTTCCAAAAACCGCGGATTTGTCTTTCAGTATACCGATTTACCGCCCCGCTATCAAGTTCAAAACAAGGGGCTGCTAGAGGCAAAACTTGCCCCTCGAAACACATTTCCCCCGTAGTTGAGCTTCCCTTGACTAAAAACTGCACGGTTCATATAATTTTATGATATGCCCGAAGAAGAAATTTTGAATCTGGAAGCCGCACTGGAAATGATTGGGGGCGAAAAAGACCTGCTCCTTGACCTTCTGGGAGCGTTTTTACATGAAGCACCCTTTGACGAAGCAAAACTGCTCAGCCTGGAAGCAAAAGAAGACACCACCGAGGCAGCAAAATACGTGCATTACTACAAGGGGGCTGCCCGTCAGCTCGGCGCCGAAAAACTGGCAAAGTCCGGGCAGGCGCTGGAGGATGTGCTGCGGAAAAAGACCTCCGGCGATATTCCCAGCCTGAATAAAAACTTTATCGTGGACTACCGCCAGGCGGCGGAAGCAATACAGGACACGCTGGAAATCCTGTGATGCGCTTAGCCGCAGCAGAAAGCCGCGGTGAAATTCCGTTCCAGGCAGCAGGCGAGCTCCTCTGCCGGTACGCCCCGGATTTGGGCGGCACGCTCATACACGTCCCGGATACGCTCCGGCGGCGCCTGCAGCTCCCCCGGAAACGGCTGGAACGGGGCATCAGTTTCCAGCAGAAGACAGTCTGAAGGCAGGCTGCGCACACAGTCTGCCGCCTTTCTGCTGCCCCGCAGGAGCGCTGTCCCAAAAGAAAAATAAGCGTTTATGCCGCGCCCCAGCAGGGCAAGCGCCTCTTTCTCTGTAAAGGGAAATGCATGGAATATCACAGCCGGAAGCCGGGAAAGCTTTTTGCTGTCCCTGAAAAGCTCATCCAGTGCCTTCCGGTTATGGACAAGCAGCGGAACGCCGTAGGTGCCGGCAAGCTCAACAGAAATTTCCCAGGCTTCCTCCTGCAGGGCCCGCCCGGCCTTGAGCTCTGCGGTAAAAAAATCCAGGCCGCACTCCCCTATGCCGCAAATACGCCCTTCCCGCAGCAGCTGTTCCAGGAATGCCGCATCCCGGCGCCCGGCTGCCGCATCCTGCGGATGTATCCCAAAAAGGCTGAGCACACGGTACGGACTGTCTGCAGCCAGCGCTTCCTGCCGGAGGAATTCTTCCCGGTTGAGGGCGCAGCTTGCCCCTGCCGCCGCTGCATGCGCGCACTGTGTAATATGGAAATGAGCATCATAGCAGATCATCGCCCTCCTCCTTCAGAAAAAACCGCTAAACCCTTTTTTCCAGATACCGAACATATAAGTACAAGAACTTTTTATGCATAAATGGGTAAGGAGTTACAAATGGGAAGTTATACTTTAAAAAGCATTGGAAAGTCAACTGATTATATGACCATCGTGCGCGAAATGGATGACGGATACGTCGTGCGCATTGTTCGTGACAAAGACGGATACAACGACGTAACCACAGATTACATTTCCAAAACGCTCTTTGACAGCTGCATCCGCACCGGCTACCTCACCAAAATGAGCACGCCCGCAGATAAAACAGCAGTCAATGCCTGACAGCACGGAAGAAGCGCTGATTCTTACGGCGTCAGGGCACAGTCAATCAATTGTAACGAGGCATCATACCTGGCAGTCCTGTCCGCAACGGACGGAAGCCAGTGTATGGTGACGCCTTTGCGTTCCATGCCCCGGAACCATGTTTCCTGCCGTTTGGCAAAATGGCAGATCGCATGGTAGAGCTGCTCAAATAAATCTTCACGGCTCCCGATTTTTCCTTCCAGATACTCACTCACAAAGCGGTATTCAAGTCCCAGTTTTTCCAGGCGTTCCCATGAATAGCCGGCATCGTGCAATCCCTGAACTTCCTCAATCATTCCGGCATCAATACGCTCTTTGAGCCGGACAGCAATGTTTTTCCGGAGCAGCTCCCGTGGAATCGTCGTGCCAATCACAAAGGCTCGCACCGCAGGACGATCCGGCAGCTCTGCCCCCTGCATGAACGTCTGTATCTCTATTGCACGCAACAGACGATCCCGGTCAGTCAAATCGCTTTTGTTATGCAGATTCGGGCGGAGGGCCAGCAGCATCTCGCCCAGTTCCTGCAGGGATTTTTCTGCAAGCTGAGCACGGAGCGCAGTATTCTCCGGCACCGGCACAAAATTGTAGCCGCGGACAATCGCATCAAGATACATGCCGGTACCGCCCACCACAAACGGCATCTTCCCCTGCGTAGAAAACGAACGGAAGAGCGAATAGAAATCCTGCTGGAAATTAAATACATTGTATTCTTCCGCAAGCGTCGTAACATCAATCAGATGAAAGGGAACCTGCACATCCTGCACCGTGCCGTCGGGCAGCTGCTCATGCAGCGTGTAGTCCGCAATATCCTTGCCGCTGCCAAGATCCAGCCCCTTGTACACCTGCCTGCTGTCCGCAGAAATAATATCCCAGCCATAATGCCGGGCAATCCGCACTCCCAGCGCAGTCTTACCCACCGCCGTGGGACCGAGCAGCACCACGCAGTTATAGTCCCCGTCCATTGCAGCCTCCGCTAGAGCACACGGCAGACAGCACACTTCAGATATTCGCTCTTGGGATACCCCAGCAGCACCGGGTGGTCGGCACCGGCCCCGCGCTTCTGGAGCACCTGCACCCGGCGGTGGCTGTCGCGCGCCGCATGCATGAGCATTGCATAGAAGGTCTGTTCATCAAAATAAGAAGAGCAGGAGCAGCTAACCAAAATTCCGCCTTCTTTCAGCAGGCGCATGGCACGAAGGTTGATTTCCTTGTAACCGCCATACGCTTTCTGAATCAGTTTTGCACTCTTGGTGAAAGCCGGAGGATCAAGGATGATGACATCAAATTTCTCACCGGCAGATTCATACTGCCGCAGCAGGTCGAAGACATCGGCACACAGCGCCTGCATCTTATGCCCGGCACCATTAAGGGCAATGTTCTGCTTTACCATTTCCACGGCTTCCGGAGATATGTCCACGCTGATGACCTCGCGCGCACCGCCGGAAACGGCATTCAAACCGAACGCCCCGGTATGCGTGAACGTGTCGAGCACACGCTTTCCGTGGCAGAACTGCGCAATTGCCGCCCGGTTCCACTTCTGGTCAAGGAAGTAACCGGTCTTTTGTCCGTGCGCAATATCCACCGAAAGCCGGATGCCGTTCTCCGTAATTGTTATGATTTCCTCACCGGCCCTGCCGATCCAGCCGGATTTTTCCGCAAGTCCTTCTTTTTCCCGCACCGAAGCATCACTCCGCTCGTAGATAAAGCAGGGACCACAGGCTTCCTGCAGCGCGGAAAGAATGTCTGCCCGGAAAACCTCACAGGCAAGCGCAAGAAACTGCACAACAAGGTAAACATCGTTTCCGGCAACATAACGTTCTACAATCAGGCCGGGGATAAAATCAGACTCAGCAAAGACAAGGCGGCAGCTGTCACTATCGCTGTAATGAAGGCGGCGGATGTTCACGGCATTGCGGACAGCCTTCGACCAGTATGACTTTGTATCTGCCATAATCTGGTCGGCATGGGCAGAACCAATCATCCTGACGGTAATCCGGGACTTGCGGTTGATGACGCCGCTGCCCAGAAATGCACCAGAATGCGCATAGACTTCCACCGTGCTGCCGTCCTGCACCACGCAATCGGCAAGCGGGGTATTTTTTACGCCGCTTCCATCAGCAGCAAGCCATTTGACGCTTGCAATCTCGTTATCAAACACCCAGGGAAAGCCCTGGGCAATCTCATGCTCTTCCTTCGGCTTCAATAAGACACGTGCGAACTCATTCATAGCACGAATAATAGCATATTTTTTTCATTTAGAGAACAGGGCGCACCAAGCTGCTACAAAATAGTCTGCAACGCGGCAAGCAGCCCCTTAGGGGACAACCTGAGCTTTCGTCAAATCCTGCTTTATCCGGGTTGTACTTATTTCCGGGGTCCGTTCAAGGTAGACAACTTCACACTGTTCTTTCAAAAAATCAAATTTTCCTTTCCAGTCATCACCCATAACAAATGTATCTATGTGATACTCCTGTATATCGGTTTTCTTCTGCTCCCAGTTTTCCTCAGGAATGACAAAATCCACATAGCGGATTGCCTCCAGCAACTGCTTGCGTTTTTCATAATTAAAGTAACACTTTTTCTGTTTTTCCCGCCAATTAAACTCATCTGTTGACAATGCAACAATAAGATAATCTCCCAGGGATTTTGCCCGACGCAACAAGTTTATATGTCCATAATGCAGCAAGTCAAATGTTCCGTAGGTAATGACACGTTTCATATATGCTTCCTTCAAGAATCAACGTAATGCATGTCTGTCTCTCTGATTTCAGATTCTTTAGAAACCAGATAATCTACAATCCGGCCGACACTTTCTCCTTCATGCATCCATCCCTGCTTTTTTACATCCTGAAGAGAAGCTGACAAAGCCTTATTTGAAAGGGTTTGGGCTATCACAGAATGCATTTCGGGGAAATCAGATTCATTCAGTTTAACTCCGATTTTAGGGGCTGATTTGATTTTCCACATATCATCCTCTATCCATGCAGCATCATACACACCATTGTCAAAATCGATATCGGTATAGATTACCGGGCGATTGAACAGAAATGCATATTCATACATAATAGCAGAGAAATCAGAAATAAGGATATCAGATTTACACATCACGCTAAAATTATCATTATCAAAATTCCAGTGGAATGTAGCAGTTTCGGGGAACTCAAGCATCAAGCGATCTATCAGGGGCCTGTTGGCCATAACAGTCTGAGGATGAGGGCGAATAATTATGGTATAGCCAGTTTCCCGCAATGAAGAAAGAAATGCACCCTCAAATTTCTCAAGGAGGCTGTTTTTTCCCCAGCTGGGAGCAACAAGAACGGTTGTTGTCCCGGAAACTTTATCATCTGGAATAGAAGACAGTTTTTTTGCCATTTCATCCAAAGGAGGGTATCCGACCGTCACATACTGCTTTTTACGGGTTTGCCTGATTTGTTCCAACAACAAAGAATCTTTTATCTGATAATCACCGGTACAAAAAACCGCATCGTAAAAATCGAGGGCAAACATACGGTAGCCCGTAAAATCCCCCATCGAATGGGGCACATGAACATAAAATTTACAGTTCTTACTGCGTTTCCACTGGTACACATCAAGGTTTGGAGTCGTCGCAAGGCAGATATCAGCATTCAGAAAATTCATCTTTGCAAAGCCTTTGTTTCCCTCACCAATAAACTCCGCATGAACATATTTAAAGTCCTCAGCCAGCGCAGGGTCATCGGCACTCTGCGTATAGTAAGTAAGCGGTATTTCCCTTCGCTCGAACTCATGGCAGATGGGGCAGAAAACATTCCAGTAACGCTTTGAATCAGTGTAAATAACGATTCCCCGGTGAGACTTATCCAGACGTTCCTGCTTTCCACGCCCAAGCACAGATTTCAGTTTAATCAAAAGCGCCCTGAAACCAAACACCGCCGTCGTGGCAAGCCCGATGATAATCGAAAAGAGCATGCTCCCCGTACCGGGGTCTATGTAAAGCGGTGACAGAATCATTCCTTGCCTCCTATCCGAGTCCAATTGCTTTCATCAAAAATGTTGTCATGCACAGACCAGCAGGTGTCTGATGTAACGTCTTTCAGCATCCATGTTGTTTTATCTGTCAGATGGGCAGGCGCATTCACCTCGTTGAAATCAGGAGCAAAGAAATCCGCAGGCATTTCCGTCGGATAGATATGCACTTCCTGTTTATTCCTCATGTCCTCAAACTTTTTCTGCGTGAACGGATTCCGATCCGATACCGGCAAACCTTCTGTCGCAAAAAACAACGTGTCAGCATTGGTCATAAAGGAATTATCCGTCACAAGTTCCCCAGAGGCATTAAAATCCTTCACCATAAGCAGCGGATTATAGCGCGCATAATCGGTTCCGTTCTCCATCTGCCCGAATGCAGGAGTATATATGTTATAACCATGGTCTGCAACGATGATTATCCGCGTATTATCATAGACGCCGTTTTCCTGCAGGAAAGTAAACCATTTTCCCAGCAGGAGCAGCGTTGCCGCATTGACATGGTAGGCTTCCCTGTCCCCTGCGTCAAATGCACTGAGTTTCCATTTGAAGTTTCCTGTCCCGGAAGCATTCGATTCATCAACTTCAAGCTCCGGATGATAATCATCCCCGGCAAGAAGCTGGTAAGAAACATGGGGCAAGTCATTACAAATAAACGTATAGGTCGGCTTTGTACTCTCAAATGACGTCAGTTCCGGAAGATAGTAAAGCGCAGTGTAATTATTGAGGAGAGCGTCTTCTCCCAGCAATTTTGTAACTTCCCTGAAATACTCTCCCCCCTGATAGAATGTGTTTCTCAAAACAGGAGGCAAGACCTGCATAAAAGCAAAGCACAAGCACCGTTCCCCAACTGCAGTGTCAGCATTATATGTGAATTGCCCCAGATGATCCCGCTGGTATCGGAAGGAATACTTTCCCCACACAAAATCGAGATGAATTTCAGGATAAGGCATGAACGCAGTAGAATCGGAGTGCCACACGGCATAGTTTGCAAGGGGCGGATCCGTAACAGTCACATCATAGCCCGCATCAAGGAACAATCTGGGCAGCACAAGTTGTGCTTCATTATGCTTGTCCTTCAGCAGTTCATCAGGACGTTTGTTCTCGTTCTCCGGCGTATACTCGTACCCGCCCATCATTGCAGGAGAAGCTTTTGCCGTCTGGTTCGAAAAGGACACTGTGTTCGGATAAAACACAAAGCCCTTGTACTGTTCCTTGAACTGCGGAAACTGCTCAAATATGCAGGGGAAAAAAGAACTTATCGCACGATCCATAAAGAGAACGAGCACATTTTTCTCAGTCCTGCTTAAATTGTAGACAGGCTCAAAACCACTTTCATTTGAGTCTGAAAACTTCCGGGTCTCCGCAGTCTTCCCGTAGCCAAAGGATACATCCCGCACTTTTCCCGTTCCCGTCACAAGTTCTGCGATGCAGAATGCCAGCATCACAAGGCTCAGATACCCTGCTCCACGGCGATGACGCAGCAAAGCATATACCAGAACACAAGCAACTACATAGGCCAGCAGGGGCAGCAGGGAAAAGAACGGCGAGTAATCCTTCAGGCCGGAAGCATCATTCAATTTGAAAAACACGGACATCAGTCCGTAGCGCTGCTTGAACACATAGGCATTGGCAAGTGCAGCAAGAAACAAAAAGGGGAAAATCAGCGCCAGCACAGAACGGAGCTTCCTGCCGAACAGCCTGCTGATGCACAGTGGCCAGAACAGGAAAAAACCTGCACAGATTGACAGCGCATTCCAGATATACGTAAGCGGGGACGGTGTATTCCCTATGAAGCTGAATTCTGCAGGACTTGTTGCTATCACAGACAGCGGCAGCAGAAAACCGCACAGCAGCGCCAGCCCGGCACCGGAGGAAACAAGCAGCTCCAGCTGCGCTTTCCCCGTCAGGGACAGTGCTGCATGCGACGGCAGATGCGGCTTCAGCAGGGAAAACAACCTGGGCATGACAGCAACAAAGGCAGCAAACACAAAGAAGATTCCACGCTTCACGAGGCTGTGGTTTCCCCCGCGCAGCAGCAAATAGAAGGCAGCACATAGCATCAGTCCGGAAAGCACTGCATGAACAAACCTGCCGGGCCGCTTCACGTGCGCATTGATAATATTCTTTATCAGCGAAAAAAGATTATTCAATATCCAGTAGCAGACCAAACCAGAAGGAGAATTATACAGCAGGACAAGGAAGAGCAGCGTCATTGCATAGAGCTGGATTTTCTCCTTGAGCGGTGCCCCCTTTGTATAAACGGCACCGGATACAAGATTAATGACCGTCATTATGACAGGGAGCAGATGAACAGCAGAACCGCCAAAACGTACAAGCGTGTCGGGCTGCCCCAAATCCTCCAGAAGCCAGAACGATGCCCCCGACAGGCTGGTACTGTGGGAAAGAAAATGGTACGCTGCAATGAAGAAGGGTATTTCTATCATAATGGACAGGGACGAGCGCAGCGCATAGAGCGGATGGTAGCTGTTCTCACGATAATACGTAGAAAGCATCATGAACTGCTCGTCACCGGAAAAATGCTTCTTTATATGCTTTACCCAGCGGGAAAGACGCCGCTGAGTCTCACGCTCCTCCAGCTGCAGCTTGTCAGCAATGTTGTACAGCGGAAGCGCAAGGAAATTCACCACCAGGCTGACCGCAACAATGGCTCCCATAATGCCGAACGCTTCAAATTTCACCCGGGTGAAGCAAAATACTGTCTCTATGACAGTTTCAATCGGCGCAATGATAATATTGTACAGGATTCCCAAGAAAGTCATGATGCGTAAAAGTTTAGCAAAAAAGAAGCACCCTATCAAGAGGAAGAAAACAGGGAAAGGGCACAAAGGCACAGCCCGCAAACAAAAAAGCCAGTTTCAAAAATCTATGATTTTTGAAACTGGCACTATTCAGCGATTAGCGTGCGTAGGTTGCGATAAACACACCTGCAGCAATAGCAGTACCGATGACACCAGAGACATTCGGTCCCATGGCGTTCATCAGCAGGAAGTTAGACGGATCAAATTCCTGCCCCACTTTGTTGGAAACACGCGCGGCCATCGGAACAGCCGAAACGCCCGCGGAACCAATAAGCGGATTGATTTTCTTTCCCTTGGGAAGGAACACGTTCATTATCTTTGCCATGACGATACCGCCGGCAGTCGCCACACAGAACGCAACAAGACCAAGAACAATGATGCCGAGTGATTCAGGACGCATAATCTTTTCCGGCGTCATCTGGCTGCCGACACCAAGTGAAAGAAGAATAGAGACGATATTCATCATCTCGTTTTCCATCGTCTTGGAGATGCGGCTTACGCAGCCGGCCTCATGCACAAAGTTACCGAATGCAAGCATGCCGATAAGCGGTGCAGCAGGCGGCAAAAGCAGAATGGTAAGCACCAGCAGCATCATCGGGAAGAGGACGCGTTCGGTCTTGCTGACTTCGCGCAGCTGATCCATGTGGATAAGGCGCTCTTTCTTTGTCGTGAGCAGCTTCATGATAGGCGGCTGGATAAGCGGAACCAGCGCCATGTATGAATATGCGGCAACGGCAATAACGGCCATCATCTCCGGCGCAAGCTTACCCGACACGTAGATGGACGTAGGCCCGTCTGCCCCACCGATGATTGCGATTGCAGCAGCCTGCAGGATGGTGTAATCAATACCGTCTATCATATTCATGACAGCGACACCGAACATCGTGAAGAACACGCCCAGCTGTGCGGAACCACCCAGCAGAGCCATCTTGGGGTTCGCAATGAGCGGACCGAAGTCCGTCATGGCACCGATGCCCATGAAGATGAGCATGGGGAAGAATTCATTGCCGACACCTGCGCTGTAAATGATGTGCAGCATGCCATGGGGTGCATCACCCATTCCTGCGCCCGGAATATTCACCAGAACCGTACCGAAACCGATAGGAATCAGCAGGAGCGGTTCAAATCCCATTCCAGCACCGAGCCAGATGACAACAAAACCAACGATGATCATCACCAGGTACTGCCATCCCGGCGGATTTGCGTCTGCAAAGGGATCAACCTTCTCTGCAGCAGCGGCACGAGCCTTTTCTTCCTTCTCGGCGGCTATTTCCGCAGCAGTCTGGCGGTGCACCATCTTGTAGATGCCGGTAGACTTGCCGATGTTCTGGAGGAACGTGGGAATTGAAATGTCATATTCCCCGTGCCAGTTCTCGGTTCCCTTAATCACTTTGTCAAGCCCGGAATTGTTCTCAAGTACAACGGTGCTTGTTCCGCTGCTGTCACTCTGGGCAAAGGCCTGCGTCCCGAAGGACAGCACGGCGCACACAGCGATAATCGCTATCATGATGAGACCGATTTTCTTATTATTCTCTGTCTTTGAAAATGGCATGGTACTATCCTTCTCAGTTAATCTCAGCAACCGGCTGACCGTTCTTCAGCTGCGTACCGGCGCTTACAAGGAAATGAACCTTTCCTGCTGCACCAGCCTTGATTTCAAGTTCCATCTTCATGGACTCAATCACGGCAACTGTATCTGTAGCCTTCACAGAAGCACCTTCTGAAACAGCAGTGCGGAGGAAGACACCGGCAACAGGAGCCTTCACTGCAGTACCGCTTCCGCCGGCAGCGGGTGCCGGAGCAGCGGCAGGGGCCGGGGCTGCTGCAGGAGCGGGAGCGGCCATCACCACACCGCCGATGCTTGCGAGCACTTGTCCGTTCGCAACCTGAGTACCGGGTGCAACGCCAAAGTTGATGGTACCAGCTTCAGGTGCCTTTATTTCAAGTTCCATCTTCATGGACTCAATCACCATAACGGTCTGTCCCTTTGAAACCTTGGAACCGTTCGGGACACTCTGGCGCAGCAGGGTACCGGCAACCGGAGCCTTCACATCCACACCGCCGGTCACGACCGGAGCAGCAGCGGCTGCCCCGGCACCTGCAGCACCGAAAGCAACAGTGTATGCGGTGCCGTTAACCGTGATGGAACCCTTTCCGTCAGAAGTAACAGCATAGGGGCTGCCGTTCACAGTAATGGTGTAGCTGCCGCCGTTTGATGCAGCTGCCGGAGCTTCCTTCTTTGCAAATGCCGTAGCAGCATCAACCGGGCCCTTGGCACGCTCAGCAAAGAACTTCGGTGCCACGTTCGGGAACATCGCATAGGTAAGCGTATCTTCGTCAGAACCATTTCCGCCGTTCTTCTTTGATTCTTCGACCATTTTGTCCCATTCCGGTTCAAGCAGGTCAGCCGGGCGGCAGGTAACGACAGCATCCATCTTGTTCTGCTCAAGAGCTTTCTTGACCAGATCCTGGTTTGCTTCTGCCGGGAGCTTACCGAAACGTCCCGTGATGAGGTTGCGGAAGTCCTGCGTCATTGTCGTGTAACGTCCCATCAGGACGTTCATGACGGCCTGCGTACCGACAATCTGGCTTGTCGGCGTAACGAGCGGCACATAGCCTGCATCCTTGTGGACTTTCGGCAGTTCGGCAAGCACATCGTCCATGCGGTCGCCTGCGTTCTGCTGCTTAAGCTGGCTTTCCAGGTTAGAGAGCATTCCGCCCGGCACCTGGGAAAGCAGGATACGGGTATCAGCACCCAGGAATGATGATTCAAGTGAAGAATAATGCTTGCGCACTTCACGGAAATATGCTGCAATTTCAAGCAGGGCAGATGTATCCAGACCGGTGTCAAGGTCAGTGCCCTTCAGCATCTCTACAATGGTTTCCGTAGGAGAATGGGATGTTCCCATTGACATGGAGGAAATAGCGGTATCAAGCCAGTCTGCACCGGCTTCGGCACCCTTCAGGAGGGTTGCAACGGAAAGACCCGTCGTAGCGTGGGTATGGATTTCAACCGGAAGGTCAACCTTTGCCTTGATAGCCTTTACCAGGTCGTAGGCAGCATACGGCTTGAGCAGACCGGACATATCCTTGATACAGATTGAATCTGCACCAAAGTCTGCGTAGGTCTTGGCAAGCTCGGCATACTTTTCAATTGTATGGTAAGGGGTAACAGCATAGGAAATTGCCATCTGGACGTGCTTGCCGGTTTTCTTGGCAGCCTTGGTGGCACATTCCATATTGCGCGGATCATTGCAGGCGTCAAAGATGCGGAAGCAGTCAATGCCGTTCTTTGCGGCAGTTTCAACGAACTTCTCCACAACGTCGTCCGCATAGTGGCGGTACCCCAGCAGGTTCTGGGCGCGCAGGAGCATCATGATTTTTGAGTGCGGCATTGCAGCATGGAGCTTGCGCAGGCGCTCCCACGGATCTTCGTTCAGGAAACGGATACAGGAATCATAGGTTGCACCACCCCAGCCCTCTACGAATTTATAGCCGATTTTATCAAGCATGGGACACGCCGGCAGCATGTCTGCGGTTGTCATACGTGTTGCGTGCAGGCTCTGATGAGCATCACGGATTGCAAGTTCAGAAATTCCAACTTTAGCCATAAAAAAACCTCTTAAAACGATAATTAATTATACGATGAATCAGCCTAATTTCTCATGCACGGCGGCAGCAATCGCCGCAACGACAGCCCCTGTATCAGCAGCCTGGGAAGGCGCGGCCGGGGCGGCAGAAGCGGTGTCCGGTTCATCGGCCTTATCAAGACGAAGCGCGTGCACCACTGCATGCAGCAGGTACATCGACAGGATCAGGATGATAAGGAAACTGAAGACGACACCCATCCCTAGCAAAGTCAGCATACCACTTTGACTGAGCATTTGTGAAATTGTCATATTTCCTCCATAGCGCGAGCAAAAAACGTGTATTGGAACCTATAAATTATTATGGAATAACTATTTACAGCAGTCCCAGCCAGAAATCCGCAAAAAAGCGAAAATTGGCTTATCATAAGTATAGAATAAAAGGATTTTTTTTACAATACGGCATCTTGAAAAACTCACTTTCATGATTTTTCAAGGTTTTCAAAAGAGAATTTTAAAATACGGGAACCGGCAAAACAGCTTAAGCGAAGGACTGGAAAAGTGCGTGGGCATCAATGCCGCTGATAACAGTACCCTCCGGGTATGCCCTGAGCAGGTTCGCCTTTCCGTCACGCAGATGCTTGCTCGTAATGCCGTGGCTGATGGAAAGCTCCGCCTCCAGCAGCGCAGAGTAATGGTCGGCAATGCGCACGATTCTTCCATCCACGGGGCTGAAAGCGTCTTCATTATAGCGGGTGTTCAGCTCATCGAAGCTCACATGGGAAACCTTGCCGTCGCGGCAGATACGGTTGGAAAACTCGTCATTTGTAAAGTAAAGGATTTCGTCGCGGTAGAAATCCTCCATGAGCGGCACCAGTTCCGAGGCAACAATCTTGTCCTCAATGCTTTTCACTATGGACGGCAGCCCCTCGGTGGCCTGCTTTACGGGCGAAATGATGTCGCGGGTGACGGCTTCCGGCAGGTCATGGAAGAGGGCGCAGAAGAAATTGTTGTAGAAGCGCCGGGAACAGAATGCAATGCCGGTTTCCCGCCCCAGCAGCAGCGTCAGGATGGCAACAAAAAAGCAGTGGCCGAGCACGGATGTTCTTGGCACCCGCGGCGTCTGGTTCCAGCGCGTCTGGAAGCGGAGCTGCTCTATGCGCATCAGGAAATCAAAGGGCTTCTGGCGCGTCATGAGCAGCTGCAGCCCCTGCAAATCAAGGTATTTCTGAAGATCGGCATTCAGTTCGCGCCGGATGCGTTCCAGACGCTGCGGCTCGTTCACCATGCCGATCATCTCCAGCTCGCGCAGGGTAGAGTACTTATGTGCCGCGCGGAACACGCGGGCGGTCTGCTCCTGGGCATCCTCATAGGGGATGGAACCGCTCATCTTGCCGATGTACAGCGTAAATTTTGAAAACAGCGCCTTATCCGGGATAAGCTGGCGGTACTGCTCCAGCACCCACTCATTCAGGCGGATAAATTCATCCGGATACTGTGTCTTTATGAGGCGCTGGACGGGGCTTTTTATGTCGCAGAGGGAGATTTTCCTGAGCAGGTCGAAGAGGGAGGCATAAATCATCCATTCCCAGTCAATCTTGACGCCCCGGTGTTCCTCGAACTTGCCGATGATGTATGCGACTACAAGCTTTTCGGCGTCCTTGTCCATTTCCACAACATCAAAGGGACGCACAAGGTCGTTCCACCGGACGATGGAAAAACCTTCGAAAATCTTCAATATAAAGTCTTTCTTCATGCTACTTGCTGGCACCGGACTTTGTGTCGGCATCAAGCTTGTTCTTCCACGCAAGCGCTTTCTTGCGGATTTCCTCCGACATCTCTGAATCGCTGAGCACCATCGAAACGCGGCGGTTTGCAATGAGCAGGTTGATTGCCTGCTGCATGTCGTCTACGCGGCGGGAACTAAGCTCGTACTTGTCGCGGTAGTCCATGGCGCACTGGTCAAGCAGCTTGCGGATAAGGCGCACATAGAGCACGCTCGGCTCGTAGTTGGGGGAATTGGGGTCAAAGTAGTCCTTTGCCGCCTCTTTCATGTTTATCATGTTCTTTGCAACGACGGCAAAGCGGCCGCGGATTTCTACAAAGCTCCACTTCCACTTGGAATTATCGCCGAAGGCATCGGTAAGCAGCTTTATGGCAAGGCCGAGCTTGCGCACCAGGTACAGGCGCTTGTCCACGGGAACATTTGCAATCTTCTCCAGACGGGGAGCAAGGTCGGAATAAGGACAGTCAACAATGTTGGAGACAACTTCCTCAAGATAGATGAGCACCTTGTAAATGCACTTGCGGGCATCATTGAGCGCGTCGTTGTTCTTGAATTCAAGGATCTGCACGGAAAGCGAGTTGATGGCCATGTAGAGGGTCGTGATGTAAATCATCTGATCCGCGAGCAGCAGCTTTTTGTACTCGGCACCCTCTGCTTCCTTGCGGATTTCGGCAAGTTCAGCCTTCTCCTTGTCCAGCGCCCCCTTTATGGCATCTTTTATCGGCTTGACAGCCTGGGAAAATTCTTCGCGTTTCTCATTACTTGTAGGCATTATAATCCTCCACATTTGTGCAGCATGGCAGCTGCGTGTTCAAGAGACTCAGGGGACGTAACATCCCCGGAAAGCATGCGGGCAATCTCCCTCACGCGATCCTGCCCTGTGACAGGAAAAACATCTGTCGCAGTGCTGTTGCCCTCTACGCCTTTCTGTATCTTTATCTGATTATCGGCATAAACAGCGATACTCGCAAGATGCGTTATGCATAAAACCTGCTTCTTCCGCGAGAGTTTCTTCATGTGCTCGCCCACACTCACCGCTACGGCACCGCCGATACCGGTATCAATTTCATCAAAAATGAGGGTTCCGGCCGTATCCCCGGCACTGAGTATGGTCTTGAGCGCCAGCATCACGCGGCTCAGTTCGCCGCCGGAAGCAACCCGTGCAAGCGGCTGCATGGGGGAACCGGGATTTGCGCTCAGAAGGAATTCAATGTCGTCCATGCCGTAGGGGCCGCATTTCTGGGACACATCGTTGCCGGGCTTCTCGGAAAGGTTCACGGAGAAGCGGGCATCCTTCATGCCGAGCAGCGCAAGCACCTCCCCCACAGCCGCAGACATCCGCCCTGCAGCCTCACGCCGTTTTGCGCTCAGAGCCCGCGCGGCAGCGTAGGCCTGCTTTTCCAGCGCGGAAACCTCTGCTTCCAGCGCAGACCTGTCCTCGGCAGCACCGCCAAGGCTTTCCAGCTCTTTGCGGGCACGTTCTCCGTAGGCAAGCACATCCGCAACGGCGGCTCCCTGTGCCGGAGCATATTTTTTCTTCAGCCGGTATATCAGGTCAAGGCGTTCCTGTACGGCGGCAAGGCGTTCCGGGTCGAACACAAGCCCCGCCCCGTACTTGCGGAATTCCCCGGCAATATCATCGAGCTCGTAGAAAGCGGACTGCAGCCTGTCCTGCAGCGGAAGCAGCGCTTTATCCAGTGCAGCAGAACGGGCTGCCGCCCCGGAAAGCCGCCGGAATTCCGGCAGAATGCCGCCGGAAGCATCGTCCCCGCCTTCCAGCAGCGCGCATATTTCATCAATGCCTCCGCAAAGCTTTTCGTAGGAGGCAAGGCGGGACTCCTCGTCCTCAAGCTCCTCGTCCTCGCCGGCATGGAGGCGGGCTTCGTCTATTTCCGCGACGGCGAAATTCAGCATTTCAACGCGGGTGCGCCGGGCTTCTTCATCCGCAGCAAAAGAATCAAGCAGGCGGCGCTTTTCCACAAGCTGTGCGTAGAGCTGGGAAAAAGCCTGCACTTCCTCCGTAATTTCTGCATATACATCAAGATAGCGGCGGTGTTCTGCGATTTTCATGAGCGACTGCTGCTCGTGCTGCCCGTGCAGGTCAACAAGGCATGACGCAAAGGAGGCAAGGTCGGCGCGTGTTACCGGCGTTCCGCCAATCCATGAAGAGGATTTTCCGCTGTCTTTCACGATGCGGCGGAGCAGGATGCGCTCGTCTTCGGCCTCGATGCCGTGACCGGAAAGCCACTGGGACGCCTCCGGGCAGTCAAGGCGAAACACCCCGCTTACCTGCGCCTCGTGGCAGCCGGAACGAATCTGCTCCAGTCCCGCCCGGCCGCCGAGCAAAAATGAAAGGCTGCCGATGAGCAGGGACTTTCCCGCGCCAGTTTCGCCGCTCAGCACCGTAAAGCCGCCGGAAAATTCCACGCGGGCATGGTCAATGAGGGCAAAGTTCTGGATTTCAAGTTCTTCAAGCACGGGGACCTCCTGACCAGTTCAGCTTGCTCTGGAGCGATGCATAGAATTTTTCCTGCGTAGCGCAGACAATCTGCGCCTTGTACGAAGGAACACCCATGATGATGACATCCCCGGTTTCCAGCTCAAAGCGCTCCTGCCCGTCCAGGGTAAGCTCCATGCCGGCCCGCGACGGCAGCACCGTAACGGTGATTTCGCCCCGGGAGCCGAAAACCAGCGGGCGCGCAGACAGGCTGAAGGAGCTGATGGGCGTAAGCACCATGGTGTCAAGGGACGGTTCCATGATGGGCCCCCCGGCTGCAGCGGAATATGCCGTGGAACCGGTGGCGGTGGACACAATGATGCCGGTCGTCTTGAACGGCCCCAGCAGCGCATGGTTGTACGCAACATTCAGGTTAACCAGCGCCATAGGTGTCTTCCCGGCAAGCACGATGTCGTTCAGCCCTGCGGAAAGGAAGACAGTCTTCCCGCCCCGCAGCACCTCAGCTTCAACAAGACTCCGGTTGCTCACCGAAGCCCGCCCCTCAAGGAATTCAGCAAGTTCTTTTTCCCAGCAGCCCGGCTGGACATTCGCCAGGAAGCCGAATTCCCCCAGGTTGATGGCGAACACAGGGATACCCAGCGCAGCACAGCCCCGGCATGCAAACAGGACGGTGCCGTCGCCGCCAAGCGTAACCACAAAGCCGCAGCCTTCAAAGGAAACAGAAACCTCCTCCCGCTGGGCGGCACTGCCGTCATACGAGAACACGGAGGCGCTTATGTTTCTCTTTTCCAGAAAGGCGCAGATTTCACCGGCAAGCGGAACTGCACCGTTCTTGAAGGAATTGACTACGACCAGGCATTTTTTCATGGCAGTGAAGAGAGCACCTTTACAATGCGGGCAGCATCTTTCTGCCCGAGCCGGGGATACAGGGGGAACAGCGCACAGCGCAAAAGCAGCGAATTCGCGCAGATGCAGGAAGAAGCAAGCTGTTCCTGCCGGAACGCAATGACGGAATTCTCGTAGGCCTGGCGGACTTCCACGCCTTTCCGGAGCGCATAGGCCTTTACATCCTTAAAGCCTGAATTCAGCACCAGCGGAAAAGAATACACGGTGGAACCGTCATCGCCCGCACGGACAAAGGTCTTGTGCCGCCCCGCCATGATTGCCCGCGAATACAGGGAAAACAGGTCACGGCGGGAACGTTCGTTGCGTGAAAACTCCTTCAGTTCCACAAGGGCAAGGGACGCATTCATGTCCGGCATAAGATCCGTGGAAGGCGCCTCGTCCGCAAGCTTTTTCAGGACAATCCATTCCCGCCGGGAGGGAGCAAAAAGGACTGCGCCGCCGCCGGAAGTCACAATATCGCGGTCTTCCATGCCAAAAATCGAGTAGACGCCGTACATGCCTGCGCGCTTTCCGTGAGGAACATCAGCCGCAGCGGCACCGTCTTCCCCCTGAGAGGAAGCATCTGCTGCCGGGGCGGAAGGCGCTGCGGAAACCGGCTGTTCCGCGGCACTGCCCTCCTCTGGCGGATAAAATGAGAGGGCGGAATGGGATACATCCTCAATGATGGGAATTCCAAGCGCAAGGAACTGCTGGATATCGGGCAGCACACCCATGGTTTCGCTGAGCACAAGCAGCCGTCCGCCCGCCTTGACGCCTTCTTCGGCGGCGGCGGGAGCAATGAGGCCGTTTTCTTCACACACATCAAGGACAAGCGGCTTGTAGCCGAGTTTTTCCAGCGTAAGCAGCTGCCAGGCGGGAGCAAGCGCACTTATCATGACGGTACTTTCCTTCGGGAGGGCAAGCGCCGCAAGTGCATATTCAAGGGCAAGGGACGGGCTGCGCAGGGCAACACCGCCGTCACAGCCGGTCATTTCCTTCACCGTCTGGATGAGACGCTGCGCCATTTCGCCGGGCCCCAGCTGCTCATCCACCATACAAGTAAGGACGGCTTCCATTTCCCTGCGCCTGATTGTGGAGCTGTATGTATGTATCATTTTTTAATCGAAAGCCCTTTTCCGTCAGCCTGCGGGAGAGATAATCTTCTGCAATTCTCCGGCATTGAATATCTTGCGGATATCAAGAATAATCAAATAGGAAGATTCCTGGCGGACGACACCCTGGATGTACTCCGTGCCGATGCCGTTGAGCATCTGCGGCGGCGGCTTGATTTCACCGGTAGACACACCGATAACGCGGGCAACACGGTCAATAATAATGCCGATTTTGTTTCCTTCGATATCAAGGATAATAAACCCGCCCTCATCCTCGGTGTCCTCGTCTTCCTCCGTGGTAGAAACCAGCGTCTGGATATGAAAACGCTTGTGAAGGTTGATGATGGGAATAATCTCGCCGCGAAGATTGATGATACCCTCCACATAATAGGGGGCATTCGGAATCGGGCGGACGGCCTGGACTTTTACGATTTCCTTCACATCCATGATATCAACACCGTACAGCTCCTTTCCAAGCTGAAAGGTGACAAGCTGCAACTGTGTATTCTCTTCTGCCATGCAATTTTCTCCTTTGGAAAGCTGGACTGGCGGTAAAATCTGGAGCAGACGCAGACAGACTCTTCAGCCGAGTTCATCCCAAGAATTTCGGAGCAAGCGCAGGAACACCATAACAAGGGATTCCAAGGCTGCCGTATCAGTGAGGTGGCTGCAAAAGTCAGACGAATCTTGCAGCTGCTCCCAAATCCACCCCAAAAACCGCAACGGAATGAGGCTTTTGAACAGCATTTGCAAAAGCAACAGCCTTTTGCAACTATCTCCATTATATATTTTACAACATGAAAGCCTCTTAGTCTACTATAAAAAGCGAAACTACGTGAACTTTTCTTACACCGCAGCGCCTGAGCACCGACGCACAGCATTCCGCCGTTGCCCCGGTGGTAATCACATCATCCAGCAGCACAAGTTCTTCCGGCACCTTCCCGCCTGCACTGAGCCGCAGCAGCAGCGGTGAGGGCCCGTATGGGGGAATACCGCACCCGTCCAGCCGCTCGGCACGGTTCTTGCGCTTCTGCTGCTCCGTACTGCGGCGGCGCAAAAGCCGGAGCACCCGGTAGCCGTAGCGGAATGAAAGAAACGTACACAGGTCTTCTATCTGATCCCAGCCTTCCCGGAACAGCTTGCCCGGACGGGGCGGGACCGGTACAACAGGAAGTTTCCCGGCCGGCAGCAGGGCCAGGGCATCCGCAATCATGTCAGCAAAGAGAGGCGAAAGCCGGCGGTCCCGCCCCATCTTCCATGCATGCAGGAGTTCCTTCTTCCACAGGCGGTACGTATGCAGGGGAAAAACGCTGACCGTGCTGCGGAGCACCGGCGCGGAACGGCAGGAAGTGCAGGTTTCCCGCTCGCCCAGCAGCGGTCTGCCGCAGACTGAACAGCGCCCCCGGCCCGGCGGGGCAAAGGTCCGCAGATGGTGCGACACGCAGGAAGGGCAGACCGGCATTCCCCTGCAGGGCGCGCCGCAGCAGATGCAGTGCATGTCCGTAAATGCAGCCGAGCACAGCGTCCCGGCGACCTGTTTTACCCGCTCCTTTGCAAGGAACAGGGGCCTGGTGAACATCAAGGAGATTCCCATACCCTTTATCTACGCGAGAAAATACATTTTTTGCATAGTTTTCGGAAAAATTTTCAGAAAAAAAGCGGAATTTGCACAGAAACGCAGCCCGGAAGTTTCAGCTTACCGCTCAGCTCAACGGCCGGAAAGCCGCTGCTGCCAGCGCATGACGGCCTGCAGCGCAGCAATCGGGGTCATTTCGTCCGGGCGGCAGGAAAGGATTTCATCAAGCACCATCTCTTCCTCACTGAACAGCGCCCCGGTCAGGGATTCCCCGCGGGCGGGCTGTACCGCAGAAGACGGCTGCGCCCCGCTTTCCGGCACGGAGGGAGCAGATTCCGGCACAATCGGACGATCAGATGCTTCCTGCTGAATGCGTGCCAGAATCGCCTCCGCCCGCTGTATGACCACCGGCGGAATACCGGCAAGCCGCGCCACGTGGATGCCGTAGCTGTTTTCGCTGGAACCTTCCATCACTTTGCGAAGGAAGACGATGTCCCTGCCGCTGTCGTTCACCGCCATGCAGAGTTTCTTCAGACAGGGATGTTCCAGGCGGGTCAGCTCATGGTAGTGGGTTGCAAAGAGCGTTTTGCAGCGGATAGTATTCAGCAGGTGCTCGCTCACCGCCCATGCAATGGAAAGTCCGTCCTCCGTGCTGGTGCCCCGCCCCACCTCGTCCATAATGACCAGCGAGCGTGCCGTGGCAGAACGCAGTATCCGCGCAGTCTCCGTCATTTCCACAAGGAAGGTAGACTCGCCCCGCGCAAGGTTGTCGCTTGCACCCACACGGCAGAAGATGCGGTCTACAATGCCAAGGTGCGCTGATGAGCAGGGAACAAAGCTGCCGGTCTGGGCAAGCAGGGAGATAAGCGCATTCTGCCGGAGGAAGGTGCTCTTGCCCGCCATGTTCGGGCCGGTAATCAGTGCAAAGGATGAAGCGGCACTTTCGCTACCAGAGGCACGGGAACTGCCGGAGCCGCCGTCAGAAGCACAGAGTAAAAGATCATTCGGCACGAATTCACCGCTGGGCAGATGCTGCTCAACCACGGGATGCCGGCCGCCCTGCACGTCAAATTCCATGCCGTCGTCGACCTCCGGGCGCACCCAGCCATGCGTCAGCGCCACCTGCGCAAGGGAGGAAGTCACATCCGCATAGGCGATTTCCGCAGCGGCCTGTTTCAGGTAAGGCACATACTGCTTGAGTGTAGCGCGGACTTCAAGGAACAGATCGTGTTCAAGCTCCAGAATCCGGGAGCCGGACTCATTCAGGCTCTGCTCCAGTTCCTGCAGTTTCTGCGTAGTAAAGCGTTCCGCATTCACAAGCGCCCGGCGCATGATGAAATGGGCAGGAACCTGCGACAATTTTCCCTTGGTTATCTCGATATAATAACCCATGTTGCCGTTTTTCCGGATGCGCAGGTTCTGTATGCCGGTATGCTGCCGCTCCTCCTCAGCATATTCCTCCAGCACCTTGTTGAAGTTGTCGTGCACATCCCGCCAATGGTCAAGTTCCTTCGACCAGCGCGGCTTGATGATGCCGCCTTCGCTCAGGACAGTAGAAGGATCGTCGAGGATGGCTTTATCCACAAGTTCAACAATGCGGCGGGCAGGTTCCCCGTCAGTCGCTGCAAAACTCATGCGCGAAAGCTGTTCCTGCGCATCAAGCCAAAGCATCAGGCTGTGCTGCAGCGCCTTCAGATCCTTTGCATGCGCCCTGTCCATGGCGATGCGGCCGGCAAGCCGTTCTATATCGAGGATACCGTCAAGGCTGGCGCGAACACTTTTCAGCAGCGCCCGGTCGGCAGCAAACAGTCCCACGTGCTCCTGCCTGCTGCGGATGAGCGAAACATCCGTCAGGGGGAAGACCAGCCATTCCCGCAGCATGCGGATTCCCATTGCCGTGCGGGTACAGTTCAGGCAGCCCAGCAGGGAAAATTCCACAGTGCCGTCCCGGAGATTTTCGGTAATCTCAAGATTCTTGCGCGAAGATTCATCCAAGATGACGTACTGGCAGTCCTGGTAGACCGAAATGCCGCTCACATGGGGCGATGCCGCATTCGTCGTCTTGGCAAGGTAATCCAGAAGGAAACCGGCCGGCGCAAGTTCCGGCGATTCGCGTGTCAGGGAAAAAGAATTCAGGTTTGCGGTAGAAAACTGCTTTGTCAGCCGCTCGTAGCCCACATCCAGCTGAAAGTTCCAGTCAGGGTAAAAGGACACTGACAGTGACGGGAAAGAAGCAAGTACCTGCCGCGCAGCCGCATTGTCCTGCATTCCCTGCGGAAGCAGCAGCTCACGGGGCAGGCAGCGCCCCAGCTCTTTGGAGAAATTTTCGGCAAAGCTATCCTGCGGAAAATGAGTAGCCCGGAATTCCCCGGTCGTTACGTCGATGTAGGCAAAGGCAACCTGCCCGTGCAGCACGCAGCATGAAGCAAGGAAATTGTTTGCGCCGCCCTCAAGGTATTCGCTTTCCAGCGCCGTGCCCGGCGTAATGATTTCCATCACCCTGCGCTCGGTGAGCCCCTTGCCGTGGGAGGCAATCTCCCCTACCTGCTCAGCAAGGGCAATACGCTTCCCGGCACGGAGCAGACGGGCAATGTACACTTTTGCCGCATGGTGCGGAATCCCGCACATCGGACGGTCGCCGCGGTGCGTAAGCGTCAGGTTCAGCAGTCTGGAAACTTCAACAGCATCCGTGCCGAACATCTCATAGAAGTCACCGAGGTGGAAAAAAAGCACCGTGCCGGGGTGCGCGTCTTTCAGCTTCTGGTACTGGACAAAAACAGGCGTATCATCGCTCATCTGGGGCGGCGCCTACAGTCCCAGCTGGGAAATCACTTCATCCGTGATGTCGACGGAAGGACTGTACCAGAGCACGGCATTCGCCTGCTGCAGGCTGAGCACCAGACTATAACCGCCGGTTTCCGCCACGCGTTCCAGCGTCGCATACAGTTTCTTATAGAACGCATCATTGTTCTGCAGGGAATTCTTCAAGGATTCAAGCTCTGCATTCTTCGCACTGGTATATTCCGACAGATAGGAAGTCTTCTTTGTTATTTCCGCCTGAATCCGCTCGGCAGAAGAATCATCCCCGTTCCGCTGGAATTCAAGCTTCTGCTCGTGCAGGGTCTGCAATTCCTGCGTCAAAGTATTTATCTCGTTCTGGAATTCCAGCTTTTTGTTCTCGTAATTGCGCACCGGCGAGGAATTCCTGAAATGAGCCTGATAAACGCGGGCCGTATCCACAACGGCAAATTTCGTAATCTGCTGCGCCCCCAGCTGCATGCAGCATGCAAACAGAAGACCAGCCCATACGGCAGCGATTTTTTTCATATACATAGCACCACTCCTACGTTTACCAAAGTATAGACCTGCGGGAAAGCCGACGGTTTTCCCGGCAATTTTCATGCAATCAAACTGAGCAAAGCCCCAGCTTAGCGGTTCGGGCTGGACACCGACACAACGAAATGCCAGGTGGAAAGCCAGTTGTTCAAATCCTTGCCCGATGCATCCTTGAGTGACGGAATACCGTTCTCAATCTTGAAATTACTTACAAGGAAGAGCCTGAGGGGGAACTGCTGCACCAGCAGGCTCAAGCCCGGTCCGTAGCTGAAATACCAGTCTTCGGGATTGAAGAAGTCGTTGAAGCCGCTCGTAACCTCCCACTTAACCATGGAAGCATCAAAGAATGTATCTATAGCAAGAATGTTCGGCACAACGGGAACCCGCAGCTCCACCGTGTTGTTGAAGACAAGGTTTCCGTTTCCCATCCTGGAACCCGATATTTTCCACCCGCGTCCGTGGAACACGCCGTCAATATACAGCAGACTGGAATTCTGGATTGTTGAGTTGAAGAAGGGGAACTGCATGCTCAAGTCAGATTCCAGGCGGAGTATGAACTTGAGGTCGTAAGTGTCCGTAACAGGAATACTGAACAGCGAGAAATACTGTTCCGCCGTGGAGACGGAGCGCAGGAAGAACTCGGTTTCACCGAATTTAGCCGGCAGGAAGCTGAAAGTTCCCTGAGGAATCAGGCCGAACCATGAGAATGACTGGCTTACAAACCACCCCTTGGTGGGGTCATAGTAATTGTCGCGGCCGTCCATGGAAATGGCAGCAGTCAGGCTGTTCTTTGTGTTCCAGCCGTCGTGGTAGTCCGCAATGCCGGCATCAGCCGGTGTATAGATGGTATCATCATACAGTGCGGTAACAAAGCTCGTAGAAAAACCGCCGGTTACAGACACCACGGCAAAATCCGGCGTCCAGCGGCGTGTAAGGTAATCCGAGAAAGTCAGCTTATGCTCATCATAAGGCATGTAGAACGAATAGTTGTCGAGCGTACCGTCAGGCAGCAGGACATTGCGTACTGTAGACAGAGAGGAATGAGAATAGCTCAGCGAAGTACGGTTGGATATGGGCATGCCGAACGTCCAGTTCTGTCCGTAGCCGAGCGATGCAGACTGCGAAGTTGTAGACGCCTTTGCCGACACGGAAAGGGAACGCCCCGTACCGCCGATGTTCGAGTCAGTCAGCGCGCCTTCCAGGGCTATCGGGAACTCGTTCGTAGAGGAAAGGCCGGAGAATGTCATACCGACCTGTACGCTGCGGGTACCCTGCTCCACCACATTGAACACAATGTCTTCAAGGCCATCCTCGGAACCAGGTTTGGGTTCCGGTACAACCTGCGAGAAGTAGCGGAGGTTCAGCAGGTTGCGGTATGCATTCATAATCTTTGCGTTGGAGAAAATATCGCCGGACTCAAAGGGAATTTCACGCAGTATCACTTCATCCTTGGTACGGTCATTTCCCTTGATGATGATGTTCTCAATATGGCTGCGGCGTCCCTCCACGACGTACACGTGATAACCGAAGGTCTTGTTTTCCGTGTCCTTCAGGGACTGGGCACCGAACCGGGCATTGATGTAACCGTTGTCGTAGTACTTGCTCTGGGCAGCAGAGTAGCCTTCCTGCAGCTTGGTAAGGCTGAAGACATCGCCAACCCGCATCTTGGTGAGCGCGACAAGCTCTTCCGGGGTGAATATCTTGCAGCCTTCATACGAAATACCTGCAAAGGTATACATCGACCCTTCCTCAATGTTGTAGTGAATCAGCATTTCCTGCCGTTCTTTTTTAGCATTATAATCAGATTCAATCTCAACATTGACAATACGCGCGTCTATGTAGCCGTGATCCTGGTAATAAAGCAGGATGGCAGCTTTGTCCTGTTCAACCGTCGCTTCCTGATAATAACCTTTCGAAATAAGGCTGTTCTGCTTAAGGTTCAGCTTTCCCTTAAGGGTGCGGTCGGAGACAATCGTGTTACCGGAAAAGGAAATATCCCGCACGATGGATTTCCGCCCCTCGGAAATGCGGAACACAATCTCAAAGCCGTCCTTTGTCCGCCGCGCGGTAGAGGAAACGGTTGCCTCGGTAAAGCCCTGGCTGCGGTACAGCTCAAGGATTTTGCGCTCGTCAGCCAGGCGCTTGGATTCATCATAGACGGTCTTTTCCTTTGAAGACGTCACGTCCTTCAGCTCTGACAGGCGCATCTTGGTGCGGCCGTCATAGCGGACCCTCGTAACGACAGGAAGTTCAACGACCGTCAGTTCGATTTTTACCGATTTATAATCAGTGTCCCCCGGCAATGCCACCGGTTCCACGTCTTCGAAAAAATTGAGTGCAAAAACCCTGTTCAGAAGGTCAGCAAACACCTCATCCGTAAAGTTCTTGCCGATAAAGCGGTTGGTGACAGCCTCGACGTCAGAACGCTTTATGTTCTTGAGTCCCTTAAACGTCACGGTGCTGATGGGTTTGTTATAATACCAGTCAGAGCTTTGGGCGGGAAGCTGCAGGGATACAGCAAGAACCAGCAGGAGGGCGAGGAAGAAAGGCTTTTTTGCACACATAGTTTTTTCCATATAATCTTAAAACGTTATACTCCAAGAGAGCGTTACAGAAGCAGCAGAAACAAGGTCAGGAACCTCACCTTTCCGCAGGGACTTCAAATCCGGCGCGTAATTAAAGCGGATGTTTGCAAACGGAGCATCAAGTTCCAGACCCAGCTCCGGATGAAACACCAGCCCGCTTATCGCAGAGCCGGAACTGTCAACCACAGATTCGTCATACGTCCACTGCAGCAAGGCATCGGCATAAATTGAACTTCCGAAGTATTTACCTATATAAACACTCGTATTGTCAAAATAGTTACCGATTGGATTCTTGGAATTGAACCCGGAATCAAGCCCCAGCCGCAAAGCATTCTGCACCATATTAATACGTACAGAGAATATATCAAAATTACACAAATCGCGCAATGCGTTTTCAAATTTTCTGAACAGAGTTATCTGAAGGCCGTAATCCACGCCGGAAGCTATCAGGCTGCCCGCATTTTTGGCATCGCCGCTCATAATCTGCCCCAGCATGGCAAGGATTTCATTTTCCGAGCGCGCCGGTATGGAATAAATGTTCGGCGTGAACGAAGAAACCGGCTGGTGTTCGGTAGTCAGCACGATGGTGACGGAAACGCCGTCCGCATCGCGTTCGCGGGTTACAGCGCGGGCCGTCAGGAAGGGATCGAACTTCATCTGGCTTTCGTTCAGCTCCAGCCGACCCTCTTTTATGTAGAAGTTCCGGCTCAGGTACGTGATGTAGCCGCCTTTAAAGACCGCATCGCCGATAATCGACCACACGCCGCGGTCAGTGTCCATAAAGACCTTTACGGGCGTTTCCGGCGTTGCAAGGGCATGCAGGAAGGGGTTGATGACGATGTTTACCTTGCGCCCGATGAGGCAGTCCAGGTTGAGCACCAGCCCGGTGCTCTCCAGGAAGCGCTCCAGTGCGCTGCCTTCGGAGGAATCTGCGTTTTCCTGCACACTGCGGGGGCCGATGTTTATCAGGTCGTTCATGAAGGACAGCTCGGAATCATGCGTTGCTACCGTGCCGTTCACCGTAAGCTGCGTCCCCGCGTAGCGGAAATTCGTGTCGGCGGTCACGTAGCCGTCGATTCCCAGGCGGGATGTCAGCACATTGACGCAGATGCCGCTGCTGTTCAGCGTTGCAATGGAGCCGGTCATGACATCCACGCTCCAGCGGTCAAGCACCATCTTGCAGCCGGCAGAAAACCTGCCGTCCTTTACGAAAAAGCGCGTGTCCGGAATCTCGATTTCGTTCTGGTTCATGGTGAGCAGCAGGTTCTTTGCAGTAATATGCTCCGGAATAAGCCCCGGAAGCATAAAATCAAGGTCACGGACCAGTACGGAACCGTCCAGCACCGGGTCGCTCGTCATCCCGGAGACTGCAATCTTGCCGGAGAGCAGACCCCGGTGCACGGAGAAGGCGTCATTGCTCACCATGCTGGAGAATTTGGAGAAATCACAGTACAAATCGCTGATCGTAAGGTCTACGCGCTGATTTTTGGTTTTTCCCGCAACCTTTCCGTGCAGGGGCTTGGAGGAATCAACAGCAGCAGTGATGGAACCGTCCTTGATTCCATAGACACCGGATGCGCCCAGACCTTCCGATGAAAAATACAGCTTGTCGCCCCGCCGCTGCAGGGCAGCATGCACGGGAATGCCGCCGTTAATCAGCCCGTCCGCCGTTACCGAAGAATAGAGATCCACATCAAAGGCATCGGGGATAGAAAACATTTTGCGCCCTTCCTGCCGGGTGCCGGCGGGCAGCACCTTTACCAGCAGGGGAATATCTATGATTTTCCGCGCAATAAAATCGACCCGCGCATCCGCCGAGGCATCGCCGGTGAAGGATTTCAGGTCAACGGCAGCCGTAACGTTGCTGACATGGATGTTTCCCCAGTCAACGTTCAGCTCGGAGACTGTAGCCGCCCCTTCCAGCAGTTCCGCTTTTCCGCTTGCAATCACCGGGCGGGCGCCGGACTGGGCGGACATGTTCTGCACGCTCAGGGAAATATAGGGGTTTTCTGCGGTTCCGCTTGCCGTCAGCGTACCGGTAAAGGTATCGTCCGCATACTGGTGCCTGAACAGGCGGGACATAGGGAACGAACGGATATCCACCTGCGCGGTAAAATAGCAGTCCTTTTCCAGATGTTCGCGGGTAAGCGCCGCATGCAGCGGGTTTGCAAGGCTGCCTTCCACCGAAAATTTCTCGCCGCTCAGCTCGTTGCCGCCCTTGAGCAGGAGCGTCACGGAATCCAGAATGCCGCCGTTTATGTTCCACAGGACATAGCCGTCCCCGGCAAGGGTCGAATTGCGGTCGCTGTAAAGGATGGTATCCATGATGAAGCCGCTGTTGGTGACGTTTCCCATTATGGACAGATGCGGTTCTATGCCGAGCCGCCCCTTGACCAGGGAACACTGAAGGCTGCTGACATCAAAACGGAAATCAGCAAGGCTCTGGAAGTCAAAGGCGGTTTCCAGCGACAAAGCCAGTTCATAGCGGGAAAAAGCGACCGGCAGTGAGGTGAATTTTGCATTTCCTTTAAATCCTTTTTCAAGGTTGACCAGCACATCAAGGCCGTAGCTGCCCGTCACCGTAAGCCAGCGCCCCGGCGTGTACGCACCGCTGAGCCGGTAGGGAATGCCGTTCACCGAGCAATCGGCGTTGAATGCTGCCTGCCGGTCTTCCGGGGAGATTTCCGCGTCAAATTCCGCCTGTACCTCCAGCTGCCGGTACAGCAGCCTGCAGCTGTTCACCACAAGGAAGGTATCGCTGCCGGAAAAGGCCAGTTCCAGCGACTGCCGTTCCTCCGCGGGATTGCAGACGCGGGCGGCGGGAACCTGGAAAGAAAAATGCTTAAAATCTGTTGAAAATGACAGCTCGTCATCAGTGACATATTGTTCCAGCTGCGGAAGCCGCACACGGATTTTTTCCTGCAGCTGCGGCTTCAGGAAGAACGCAGCGGCGCGGGCAGCAGTATCAAGGAAAAGGCTGTCAACGGAAAGCTTTGCGCTCAGCCTGCGGGACTTTCCGGGCATGAATTCCCCCGACGCACGCACCACTGCCGGCTTTCCGTAGCTGCTGTGGGACGTACCGGAAAACGACAGGCTGAAAGGCATCGGCTTCCGGAAGGGGTCAATGGCTGCATTTACGCCGGAAAAACGTTCCCCGCCAAGGTTCAGTTCCGGAAGGAAGGCGCGGATCACACCGTTTTCGGAAACAATGCGGGCGTCAAAGGCAAGCCGGTTCCCGTTGGGCAGCAGCAGGCGGGAAACATGGAGCGAAGCCTCCGGCCGGTGCTCTGGAACAACATAAGTGCCGGAAAGAGAAGCGTCAAGCAGCTTTCCCTGCGCCGTCAATGAAGTAACGGAAAGCAGCGCCTGCGTTCCCTGCGCGGAAAAATGCAGCTCCTCCCCGCCGTCAATGACATCTTCCGGCACAGACACGTCTCCGTTGCCCTGCCAGCGGAAATCCTTTGCACGGCTGTTCCCCGCTATGCTGCCTGCCAGCGTCAGCGTAAGCCGAGAGGCCTTGCGCAGCATCGCACTGTCCAGCGGCACCTTCACGGCGGACAAAAGCTGCAGGGACTGCGTACGGACATCCGCAGAAAAGTCCCCCGACGAGGGACTGTACATGGCAGAAAGCGAATACGGCAGCGCACGCTGCGTGGAACGGGCCTCCAGCCGCCCGCCGTCATAGCGGACAAGGAACTGGGTACGCTGCAAGGAATAGGCAGCCTTCGGCAGCTGGTCAAGCGACAGGATGAGGGAACTGCCCTCTATAGCAGACAGCAGTTTTCCGCCGAAGGCAAGCTTTACGCCGAACATCCGGCCGGAAGACAGCTGCACGGCTTCCAGAGAGCCGGAACTTGCCGTAAAGGACACGGCATCGCGGTTTTCTTCCTTAAGCTGCAGCTTGCGCACCACTGCTTCTGCGCGCCACTTTGCATCCGAATAGCGCACACGGATGTTCCGCACCTGCACTTCGAACGGCAGCAGGAACAGCGGGATAGTCTTGCCGGCCAGTGTCAGTGACTGCCCGTCCCCGGCAGAATCCCCTGCCACCGGCGCCACCCCCTCCCCGGCCACCGCCTGCGCATCCTTGAGGGCACGGCGGCGTTCCGTAAAAGCACGGATTTTCTGCATGACGGCAAGGCATTTTTCCTTGTCTGCATCAAAAGTCACATCCGTGATGATGAGTTTGGTAAACGCATTGCCAAAATCCTTGCGCAGCAGGCGGAAAATATTGTAGCGGAAGACCGCCTTGCGGACAGTCAGCAGGGGTTCCTGCGTCTCCGCATCGGAAATGACGATGGAATTAACCCGTATGCCGGTCAAAAACGAGGGCGACAGGGACTTGTAGGAAACGGTCAGGCCGGTATTTTCTGCCAGTTTCTGCACATAAACGTTTTCCACGTCGTGCATGAGCTTGTCAACTGCTTCATAGACCGGGCGCATGAACCACACGCTGGCGGCCAGGATAAAGAGGAATATGAAAAATCCTGCAACAGTCTTGACAAGTTTTGATTTCATTACGCCGTAAATTAAGAAAGGGAGGCCTTCCAAAAGACCACCGGCTTTTGCAAGCGCCTGCCCCCATATTACCAAAAATAAACAAAAAATAGAAGGGTTTCATGATTTTACAAAATTTTATCGTTTTTGAGGGAATTGACGGCGCAGGAACATCAACGCAGCTGGAACTGCTCAAAAAACACGGAAAAACAGAGCGTTTTCTCTTTACGGCGGAACCGACCCCCGCGGCAACCGGCAAATTCCTGCGGCAGATGCTTCGGGGCGACATTCCCGTTAAAAATGAGACGGCAGCATACCTCTTTGCGGCAGACCGGAACGAGCACGTAAACGGCAGCCTTGTAACGGACGGCGACCGCCATCTGGTGACAGGCATCAGGGAAGCCTGTGCCGCCGGACACATCGTGGTAAGCGACCGCTACCTCTTTTCAAGCCTTGCCTACCAGAGCAGCGGCTGCGACCCGGAAATTCCGCGCAGGCTCAACAGCGCGTTTCCTCTTCCGGAGCTGCTTTTCTACTTTGAAATCAGTCCGAAAACGGCACTTGCGCGGATACAGGGCCGCGGAGTGCAGGAAATTTACGAAAAAGAAGCCTTCCTGCAGCAGACGGTAACGGAATACCACAAGGCCATCGGCGAATTCAAGGAAAGCGGAATGAAAACCGTTATGCTTGATGCAACGCGTTCCATGGAGGAACTTGCGGCTATTATATGGAAGGAAATTGAAATGCTGCAGGAAAAGGACTAAGCATGCCCCCTGCCGCAGCCCCTCAATTTTCTGCCCCGGCGTGCCGATAATCAGAGTGTGAAAAAGGCTTTTTTGAACACGGCGGGACGGCTGCTCGTGCTCGCCTGCGCGCTTGCGTTCTTCGCCGTGCAGCGGGCCGGTGCCTACGTCTGTAAATATAAGGAAGATTTCTATAAACTCTACCACGTGCATTATGCCCAGAATCCGGATGACTGCATGGAAAACATCTACTGGCTGGAGCAGGCGGTGAAGGCGGACTTTGCAAACCCGCTCTATGCCATGTCCAAGGTAGAAACCAAGACGCAGTGGGAAAAATACCGCTACCTCTTCCAGATGCACCTGAACCTGAAACTCATCGAACAGCACCTCCGGCTTGGACGGATATACGACAAGCAGGCCGCATATTTCTATGATGCGCCGTGGAAGGACGAATACCTGCGCAACCTGGAGAAAGCAAAATCCTGCTACGAGGCTGGCTACTACTACTGGCGCGAGGCAAAACTCTGGGCAGAAAAGGCAAATGTTTCGCAGTTCAATTTCCTCTACATAAGCGACCAGCAGAACTGGGAAGACGAGCGGGAACGCGTCTGCACAGGAGAGCTGGACTACCAGAAGACGCTTGACCGCGAGCTTACACGGCTGAATAAGGTCATCAGCGACCTCATTGCAATGAACGATAAAACATATTAAAATGGCTGCATAGAAAAGCTCATGCAATCTCTAAAAACGCATTGCCGTGATTTTTTAGAGATTGCCGTGTCCGGAGCTTGAGGTACAGCAATGATTTCCTATGAACATTATTTTGACTGGGCGGCAACAGCCCCCGGCGACGAAGAGATACTGAAAGCAGCACTTGCCGCCTCCCTTGAACACTGGGGGAATCCCTCCAGCATCCATGCAGCGGGAGCAGATGCCCGTGAAGCGCTGGAAGCAGCCCGGCAGCGGGCGGCACAGGCACTGGGCGTCCCCGCAGATACACTCGTCTTCACTTCCGGCGGCACGGAAAGCGACCATATTCCGCTGCTGTCCGTGCTTTCCCGCCCGCAGAAGGGCAGCGTCCTGCTGAGTGCAATCGAGCACCCGGCACTCCGGGAAATGGCAAAAATGGTTGAAGGCTGCGGCTGGAAAGCCATCACCGTGCAGCCGGACAAGGACGGATTCATTTCACCGGAAGACATAGTGGCGCATCTGCAGGATGACACCGCTTTTGTCACCGTCATGGCTGTAAACAACGAAACAGGCGCGGTACAGCCGGTGTATGAAATTGCAGATGCGCTTATCAGGGCAACAGAAGGAAAGCGGCGCCCCTTCTTCCACGTGGACTGCGTGCAGGCGGCGGGGAAAATTCCCCTTGACCTGACGCACAGGGGCATTGATTCCGCAGCATTCAGCGCCCACAAAATACGCGGGCCGCGCGGAATCGGCCTGCTCTACCTTTCGCGGGAACTCACGGCATTTCTGCGCGGCGGCGGGCAGGAAAAAAACATCAGAAGCGGAACCGAAAACCTTTTTGGGGCAGTGGCCTTTGCCGCCTGCCTTGAAAAATACGCCATCTCACCCAGGAATCCGCGTGCGCAGGAACGTTACGATGCACAGCAGCGCTACTGCGCGCAATTCATTGCCGGGCTGCAGGAGACGGAAGGCTGCGTGCTGCTCCCGCACTGCCGGGGTACCGAAGCCGGCACGGGGCGGCAGTTCTCGCCGTGGGTCGTGCAGGCAGCATTTCCCGGCATTCCCGGCCAGGTAATGGAACGCGCACTCAGCGCCGACGGCTACTACATCTCCACCGGCAGCGCCTGTTCGTCCGGAAAGCATTCCCGCCCAATCCTTGACAGCATGCACATCAGCGCAAAGGAAAAGGAAAGCGCCGTCCGCTTCAGCTTTGGCGACGCCACCACGGAGCAGGCAATGCAGGAACTGCTTGCGGAAGTGCGCAAGGTTGCCGCCACATTCCGGCACTAAGCACCGGAGCTGCTGGTACGCAGCGGGCGGACAGGCAGCAGAAAAACCGCCCGCCTATCAGCCGGCACTTTTCCCGTCCTGCTGCTCAATCCACGAAAAGAATTTGTCCAGCGTGGGATTTTCGCTGCGACTCTCAAGGAACATGCCCGCTGTATACCAGGAATGGCTGTCCTTCCGGCCTGTTACGGAATACAGTTCGCAGGAATTCCCCAGGCTCAGGGCTTTTTCACGGAAAGCCCCGGCACTCACATAGTCGACCACACCGTCATGCCGGCTCTGCATCAGAAGCACAGGAACAGCATGCTTTGTCATAAGCGCACACGGCTCGCCCTCAGCCCGGTCATAGCCCCGGGAAAAGAGCTGCGAAAGAAGCATGCGTATTGTCAGCGACATGCCGGGAAAGAAATGGTACGGGCCTCCGATGCCGATAAAGCCGGTCATATCCGAAACATCAACGGCATACTGCTCCTGCACCGTCCTGCTGCAGCAGAGGATAGATGCAAGGTGCGCCCCGGCAGATGAGCCGGAAACAATCACGCGGAATGAATCGGTCAGCTTTTCCCGCAGGAATGCACGTGCTGCATTATAGCCCGCGCAGACATCTGCTATCTGGCAGGGATATTTATTCCGCGGAGACAGGCGGTATCCGATCGAAACAAAACGGTACCCTGCCCCCGCAATGCACTGACCCACAAAATCAAAATACTGCGGGGAACCGGCATTCCAGCCGCCGCCATGCACCCAGACAATCACCGTGCTGCTGACGGCAGCTTTTGGTTCGTAGTACAGGAAATACTGCTCGCTGTCTTCCCCGAATGCAACACGCTGCGGCGTCACGTTCTTTTTTACCTGCCGGATTTTTCCGGACAGCGTGGACCAGCTCAGGCATTCACGCAGAAAATCACGCACGGGAAGCCCCCTGCAGCAGTACAAGCGAGTCCTCCAGAGACAGGCAGTCGGCAAAGCGGTGCGGCCACATCATATCGTTGTAATAGCGGTACGTTGTTTCCCCGTCCATGTAGTCGTTGTCAAATGTGGAATTTGCCCCCGCAGGGATAATGACACGGTAGCCGCGCTCAAACGCAGACTTCACCGAAGCATCGATGCAAAAATTGGTCTGAAGCCCCACAATCATCAGGCAGTCTTCGTGCTTTGCTTCAAGATAGGCAGCAAGCTCCTTGTTTCCAAAGCATGTGTTTATAGTTTTCACATAGCATTTTTCGCCGTCCTGCGGCTGCACCTGCCCGGCAATCTCGAATTCCGCATCACCGGCAGAAAAACCGCTGCCCGGCCCGTCATCATGCTGGACATACACGACCTCAACCCCGTTTTTCCGTGCAGTACCTATAATTCGCGTAACAGTATTGATAAAAGCTGAAAAATTATACAGGCGTTCGTCCGTTATGCCCTTCTGAATGTCTATGACCAGCAGCGTCATCGTTCTGCCCTCCTGCTCCATCATAGCAGACGAGGCGGCATTTGTCCACAAAGGGCATCCATGCATGTTTTATCCCGTACATCAAAGAAATTTTCCTGCTGCCCTGTTGACAAATCTGCTGAATAAGAATATACTCTTAATACTTCTTTAGTGAAGTGATGGGCTATTAGCTCAGTAGGTAGAGCAACGCCCTTTTAAGGCGTGGGTCTGCAGTTCGAATCTGCAATAGCTCATCTTCAAGGTTCCAGAAAGCTTTTCTGGAACCTTTTTTATTTCCCGCCGGAGCGCTTTGCCTCAGGCTGCCCCATGCTTCTTCCGCTCCCACTTGTTTTAATTCCTGTTCGATGGTATCATTTTAAACATGAAGCGAATTCCTTTTTTCATGCTGCCGGTGCTCTGCCTTGCGCAGCTGCATGCCTTTGACAAGGCGCCCAATGTCCGCGACCTGCTTTCGGACATCCGCTCGCAGCCGACCCTGATAACGGAAACCATCTTTACGCTTTCCGATGAAAACGGCAAAATCACCGAGCACCCGACGCTCAGGAAAAACATTAAGCACTTCAACTGGATAGGAAAAACGCTTTCCGTCATCCGCTACAACGATGCAGGCAAGCCCTACGCGTACGAAAAACTGACATTCACTTCCGACGGCCTGCTCAGCACCAGCACCCTTCAGACAAAAAAAGGCACCACGCTTACCAAATACGAATACCTGCCGGATTTCAGCGGCTGGACACAGTATGTTTCCGTCAACGGCGGTGAAAGCACCAAAAAACAGAGTTTTGAGCTGGGCAAGGAAGACGGCAAATATGTTTCCTACGAATACACCTATGCCGCAGACGGCAGCATAGAGGCAGCCAAGAAAACCCTGAACTACGCCTACAGCGGCGACCTCCGCAAAGATGTGCAGAACATGGGCGAAAACCCCGAATCAGTCTGCTACTACCACTACACCGACGGAAAGCTTTCTTCCATAATTGTGGAAAAAGACAGTGTCAACAGGCAGCGCAAGGTTTACTACCGCAACAACAAGCGTTACATGGAAGAGAATTTCGAGCTGAATGAAAACGGCGACTGCGTAAAGGAAACAAGCGGCGATTCTATCTACGTGTACAAGTATACGTATGATTCCAACGGCAACTGGACGCAGAAAGATTCTTTCTTTGAAAACAGGAATGATGACTTTAAGTACGACCATCCCCTGCTCCGCACAAAGCGCGAAGTGCAGTACGCAGCAGCGGCCCTGCCGGCAATTCCCTCTGAATTCTTTTCGTTCGATGCAGAGAACGACGAAATCCGCGAGGAAGAGCTTGCAATTGAAGCTGCCGGTACGGACAAGCCGTTCACATCGATAAAGACCGACCCCATAGACGACAAGAAAGTGCTCTACATCGTGTTCAACGCTCCGCAGAAAGTGAACGACTATGTGGACAATGTAACGCTGGTCATCAAGAAGAAGGAAGGCAGCAGGCCGGAGCTCTACGTGAACTGGAAGGAATTCCTGAACGAACGCTCCTGCTACGTTACCTACCGCATCGACGACGACAAGGCAAAGACCGAAGAATGGCTGCTTTCAACCGACGAAAAGGCAAGCTTCTACAACGGGGACATTGCGGCGCTGCTGGACAGGCTCAGGAATGCAAGCCAGTTCATCGTGCGCACCACCCCGTTCAACGAGCCGCCGTGCACTGCCATCTTTGACGTAAGCGCCCTCCGGAACCTTGACCGGCAGTTCCTGTGGCTCTACGACCGGGATTACAAAAGCACTTCCCGCTAAGCCCTGACCGGCCGCTTTCCTAGAATGTAATATCCAGCGGCCTGCGCCTGGCAAAGAATTCCTTTGCGGAGGGAATTCCGTTTTCTGCATCCTTGGATTCCCTGAGCACAAGGGAATAGCAGCGCTTTGCAGGATGCTCTATTGCAATGTAAAAATCCTCTTCCCGCTCGAACGCCCTGCGCAGGTCATGGATGTACGAATAGAGCGTGCTGATTTTCTCCTTGGATGCATCATGCCACAGATACTCGCAGATGCTGCAGACTTCAAGCTCTTCGTTCCGGTGCTCGTACAGATACTGCAGCAGCGGAAAGCGGGCGGCCTGAATATGATGCTTGCGCCGGAATGCATCCAGATCTATCTGCAGCGCCTTTGCAGCACCGGCACCGCCAGGCGGCAGCTCCTCGGGGGGATTCAGCAGGCGTATGTACGGATAGACATCACTGCGGTTTATGATGTCCTGAATGCGCACAAGCTCCGGCAGCAGGGCTTTCAGTTTTTCCGGCAGCAGAAAGTTTGCCTGGCGGCGCTTTATGTTTTCGTACCAGAAGAACGCGCGGTCATCCGGCGCGGGAAACGGCGTGTTGTAGTAGAACAGCGGAATGACGCAGTGGCGTTCCTGCATGATGGTAAAGAGGTCAATTTCGTCACCGCCGAAGGAAAGATAGTCACAGGCAAGCAGATCGATTTTGTCAGCCCCTGCAGAAAGGACTGTGGTATAGAATTTCTGCGGGTCAGTAAAAATCTGCACGATGTGCCCGTTTGCAGAAAGGCACGAAGCAATCTTGCTGCAAATCGCCTCCTGCGTAGTCAGAAACAAAATTACCATAATCAGCCTCCCGTCAAAGCGCGTCTATTCGGACGGAAGCCCGGATGCTTCGTCCGCCGCTTTCCGGTGCAGGCTCGCAGTTACATCCAGCGAATCCTGATACCAGTCAATCGCAAGCCCAAAGGCTTCCGGTTCGTAGCCGTCTGCTACGGCGCGCACATGGATAACCTGGCCGGATGCAATGCTGCCCTTCTTCACCTTTGACAGGTCAGACCATTTGTTTCCGGTCAGAATCTGAAACTGAGCTTTCTCCGAAATATCTTCACCCGTGTCATAATCCATCGCCTTCATGCTGATGGAAAGGGACCGCTTCTCTGTCTTCAGGAAATCGAAGCTCAGTGTCTCGGGCTTGCCCTTTGTAACCGTCACGCTCTGCCACAGAATGTACGGGCCGGAAACAATCTTGATGCGGTAATCGCCCGGCTTCAGCGATACAGCCTTTGTTACCAGCGTCACGTCGTTTTTGCCGCCGTCCCCGTGGCGCCGCTTTGCCGCAAAGACACGGCTGAAGTTAATGCCCTTCACTTCCGGAATGTCGTCCCGGTTGTGGAAGAAAAACGCCTTTGCAGGAAGGTCTGCCGTATATGCGGTATTGATGTCCATCACCGGAATCTGCATCTGCAAGGTTACCGGCACATACCAGGGCCGGAGCAGCGTACGATAATAGACGCCCTTGAAACCGGCAGCAACAAGCAGTGCAAGAACAGCAGCCGCGGCACAGATGCGCAGCACCGTCTTATTTTTCGGCTCGTGCACCTGCAGCTCCCCAGGATTGGCAGAAACAACGATTGTTGCAAGTTCCTTGCGGATTTCGTGGCGGTCATAGCGGCTCAGATAGCGCTTTATTTTCTTGATGACCGGCTCAATGGTCTGGTAGCGGCGCCGGGGATCCGGCTGCATCATCTTGCGCACCAGCTTGCGCACAATCAGGGGCAAAGACTTATTCAGCTGCTCCGGGGGAATGTACTGCCCCCGCCGGATTTTCTCGATGGTATCGGGAGCCATGTCACCCTTGTAGGGACGGTCGCCCGTCGTCATCTGGTACAGCATGACGCCCATTGAATAGATGTCAGCCCGCTCGTCCACGGAGCGCGAATCATCCAGCTGTTCCGGGGACATATACGCGGGCGTTCCCAGCGTAGTGCCGACCTTTGTAAGCCCGTCATCGCTGCCGGACACCGGCATGTCGCCGCCCTCGGATACAGGGGAATCCTTTTCCTTTTCGCCGCCCGCAATACCAAAGTCGGACAGTTTTACCTCGCCGCGGCGGGAAATCAGAATGTTACCCGGCTTTATGTCCCGGTGCACGATTTTGCGGCGGTGTGCACTCTGGAGTCCGTAGCAGGCATCAAGGAAGATGAGCAGGGCAAGCTGCGGCGAAAGGCAGTACTGCTTTTCCAAAAGCTTGTCCAGCGACAGCCCGTCCACGAATTCAAGCACGATGTAATCTTTGCGCCCTTCAGAAAAATAGTCGAACAGACGCACGACGTAGGGGCTGTTCAGCTCCAGCAGAATGGTTGCTTCCCGCTTAAAGCGCTCCCGGACGGCAGAATCGCCCTTGCGCAAAAGCAGTTCCTTGATGATAACGTCGCGTTTAAGCGTGGGGTGCACAGCCTTGTAGATTCTTCCCATGCCGCCCAATGCAACGACGGAACGGATTGCGTACTTGCCGATCGTCGCCGGGGTACTGGGACCACGGGCATGGGCAGCGGCCGGACGGGCAGGAGCGGGTTTTGCGGCAGCTGCTGCGTGCACGGCACCAGTCCTGCCGGCTGCTGCGGCTTTACCCGCAAGCGGCGGCTGTTTTGCGACCGGCGGCTTTGCAGGCTGCATGACCTTTGCCTGCCCCCCCGCTTTTTCAGAAGAAATCATACCGGGAACTCCTTTTTTACGCAATTAATACAGGCAACCGCGAAAAACTGAATTTTTTCGCAGTTCCCCCTGAACAGCATCTTCCGGTTCAGGACACCGGAAAGCTGCCGCCGGAAACAGCAACGATGTCGCGCTCCAGGCAGAATTCCCTGTCAGGAGGCACGAATGCCACGTTCATTTCATTCGGATTATGAATCTGCACAAAAGCGCCGTCCTGCCGCAGGAAATACTTTCCTTCAATGGGACGGTGCCCGCCGAACCAGCGCATCCGGGCGGCATCCCCCGCCGCATTCAGCTGAGCGAACTGCGAGCGCACGCTGCCTTCCAGCGCTTCGTCATTTGCCGTCCACGTAAAATCGTGCACAAGCTGGGCATCAGCACGCCCGTTGATGATTTCATCCCGGCTGTACGCGGTGAACGGCTCCGCATGGCTCACGCCAAAACGGCCGCCGATAACGACCAGCGGCAGGGCGCATTCAAAGCAGTGTATAAGATGCAGCAGAACGTCGCCGTAAACAGCATGGATAAAACTGCGCACCATTTCGCCCTCAAAGGCAAATTTCCTGAACGGATGATCGCCGCCGCCCTCGCGGTTCAGTATATTCTCATGATTCCCTTTAAGGAAGTGGAAACAGCGGGGAAAGGCATTCTTCAGGCTTGCAACGCCCATCATGGTGGCAAAGCCGTCATGCATTTCGGCCCGCATCCCGGCGCAGTCAACGCTGCCCCGCTCCCAGGAAAGCAGCGATTCCTTCCAGCGGGCATAGGCCCAGGTCATATTCTCTGTATGTACGCCGTCACCCACGCAGATAACATTGACGGCACCCTGGTTCAGGGCAGAAAGCACGGTACCAGCCCCAAAGGGACAGTCCATCAGGCGGATAAGGAAATCCGGCCGGGCATGCAGATCCGGCACAATGATGGCAGGAAGGCCGTCCCCCGAAAAATCAAGCAGGGCGCCCGGCTTTCCGTCGTCCGCAGGGGGACGGTATTCAGGCGGCTCCCCTTCCAGCGTGCCTATCGTCACGTCCAGAAGGCGGCTCAGGCAGTCTTCCCCCGGCAGCTGCGCACTGTTACGGTACGATACAAGCGCAGCCCTGAGTGCCTGAAGTTTTTCCGGCGAAAGCATAGTTATGCCATCACAATATTTGAGGAACCGACAGTCACCTTGTCCCCCACATTCAGCCGCACATACTTATCTGAAGGAATGCGGCGGCCGTTGACATACGTGCCGTTCGTGCTGTTTTCATCTTTCAGGAAATAGGCATCGCGGATTTTCTGGATTATGCAGTGATGGCGGCTCGCAAGCTTGCTGTCGATTACAATGTCATTATCGCTTTCGCGCCCTATGGCAATCTTTGCCACCAGCTCTATTTTCTTCTTGTTAAAAACCAGATATGAAACCTGCTGGGACTCTGCAATCTTATCAAGATGCTGACCGAGCGGGCTGCTTGTAACTATCGTTGTTTCTGCCATAATGCTTCTATTATACCACGACAGCGTTTCAAAAGTCCAGCATTTATGCACACCTGCACGCTTTTCAGCCCGGAAGAGAAAAAAATCTGCATTTTTTCGCAAAAAGTGTCAAAAAATGCAGAATCTCGGCAAGTCTATAGGGTAAGGAGGTCAAATACATGACTGATTCAAAGCAAGCAGAACTGGAAACCGACACCTTGCCCCCGCCCAAACCCAAGCGGGAATACAAGGACCGGCTGTTCAAAGCGATTTTCGGACGCAATACCGAAGAAAGCAAGCGATGGCGGCTAGACTTGTACAACGCGCTGAACAACACGGCCTACACCGACCCGGACGCACTCACGCTGACGACGATTGAGAACGTCATCTACATCACGATGAAGAACGACATTTCCTTCTTGATTGGAAGCCAGATGAATCTCTATGAGCAGCAGTCCAGCTTTAACCCGAACATGCCGCTGCGCGGGCTGATGTACTTTGCGCAGTTATACCAGATGAATTTGTCTGAACGAGAAGAAGATTTGTTTGGTTCCCGGCTCGTGAAGATTCCCGCACCGAGCTTCGTTGTGTTCTATAACGGAGACAGGAAACTGCCCGATGTGTCAAAGCTGCGGCTTTCGGATGCATTCGAACCAATGGGGAGTGCAGAGGGATTTGAATGGACGGCAAGCGTCATCAACATCGGCGGAAATCACAGTGAGGGACTTCAAAAAAAGTGTAAAGCGCTGTATGCTTATTGTAGCTACGTAAATCGGGTCAAGCAGAATTTAAAGGCAAAGCAGCCGCTCAGAAAAGCCGTAGAAGAGGCACTGGACTACGCCATAACACAAAATATGCTTGAAGGATACTTTAAGCAGCAGAAAATGGAGGTTTTAAACATGAGCCTTACAGAATTTGATCAGGAGCAATACGACCGCAACCGCCGACGGGAGGGTGAAGAGATAGGCTTTGAACGAGGTAGTCAGAATGCTGCCCGCAACGCTCTTGCACTGGGAATCCCCATCGACCAGGTTGCAAAAATAACAGGCTTAGCTGTCGAGGACATACGGGCGCTGGAAGCTGCCCCGGTAACGGTATAAGTATATTATTTCACATTGGAGTCGCCGGAATTGCGAAGCAATTCCGGCAGGTCAAGCGGCGCATGCCGCTTGACCCCTTCCCTTACGGGACGCCAACGAGTTTCTGCATCGCAGAAACTCGCAGGGATTGCGGATGTTACCTCCCATGCATGTACACCCCGCACACGATAGTTACTAACCCCATGCATGGAGCCGCCGGAATTGCGCAGCGATTCCGGCAGGTCAAGGGGCGGCAGCCACTTGACCGTTGCCT
>Ga0256405_10000321_pt1 | contig 158051 bp, 122 predicted proteins | sample RumenRJG_02DNA_FD_189096 | JGI IMG/M metagenome (GOLD analysis project Ga0256405, IMG submission 189096) | Bovine rumen microbial communities from Lethbridge, Alberta, Canada - RJG_02 | ecosystem: Host-associated > Mammals > Digestive system > Stomach > Rumen | place: Canada: Alberta...
GTTCCATGACCGCAAAGGTAAGCAAAAAAAATAGTTTTAGCACGCTATCATATCAAGTTCTTTGGTTAGGCAGCGGCATCCGTCCGCCACGGACAATCCCCCTTGGGCCGAAAAAGCCTTTCTACATGATTGATAATGGCAGGTGGCGGAGCGCTGATATTACGCCGAAGGAGGTTAAGTTTAATATAAAACTGATTTCTTACAGTGTTCTCAAACATTCAAGTGCGCAGTTTTAGTGTCCCTTTGTGTCCAGGTATTTATGTCTATAAAAAAGGAAAGTACAGAGTGAAAAGACATTCGACGCCAGAGGTTCCCAGAACCCGTCATTCCCTTTATGCGGAATTTGAGGTCATTGAATAGTAAAACTTAAAAAAATGCCCGGGACGATGTTTCCCGGGCTTTTTTTGGCTTATTCCAGAAATATTTGTACCTTTGCAGCCAAAATGCAGAAGAACCATGGCGGAATCAAATTTTGTTGACTATGTGAAGATACTCTGCCGCTCGGGAAAGGGTGGCCGGGGCTCGATGCACCTGAAGCATGTGAAGTATAACCCCAACGGCGGACCCGACGGCGGCGACGGCGGGCGCGGCGGCGACATCATCCTGCGTGGCAACCACAACTACTGGACGCTGCTGCACCTGCGCTACCAGCGCCATATCTTTGCTGAACACGGCGGCAACGGCGGCAAGGACAAGTGCCACGGCACCGACGGCAAGGACGTCTATATCGACGTGCCCTGCGGCACGGTGGTGTATAATGCCGAGACGGGAAAGTACGTCTGCGACGTCACCTACGACGGACAGCTGGTGACTCTGCTGAAGGGCGGGCGCGGCGGACTGGGCAACTTCCAGTTCCGCTCGGCCACCAACCAGGCGCCACGTTTCGCGCAGCCCGGCGAGCCGATGCAGGAGATGACCGTCATCATGGAGCTGAAGCTGCTGGCCGACGTGGGGCTGGTGGGCTTCCCCAATGCCGGCAAGTCGACGCTCGTGTCGGCCCTGAGCAACGCGCGGCCGAAGATAGCCAACTACCCGTTCACCACGATGGAGCCTTCGCTCGGCATTGTGGGCTACAGAGACAATAAGTCGTTTGTCATGGCCGACATCCCCGGCATCATCGAGGGGGCCGCCGAAGGGCGCGGACTGGGCCTGCGCTTCCTGCGCCACATTGAGCGCAACTCGCTGCTGCTCTTCATGGTGCCCGGCGATACCGACGACATCCGCCGTGAGTATGAGATATTGCTGAATGAACTGGAGCAGTTCAATCCCGAGATGCTGCAGAAACACCGCGTGCTGGCCGTCACGAAATGCGACCTGCTCGACGACGAGCTCATCGACATGCTGCGCGAGGAACTGCCCGACGACCTGCCTGTGGTGTTCATATCGGCTGTCACCGGCATGGGGCTCGACACGCTGAAGGATGTGCTCTGGGCCGAGCTCAACGCCGAGAGCAACAAGCTGCAGACCGTGTTGGCCGAGGATACACTGGTGCACCGCGACAAAGACATGGCCGAGTTTGCACAGGAGCTGGCCGACGAGGGCGAGGATGAAGACATAGAATACATCGACGTAGACGACGCCGATGAACTGGAGGACTACGAGTACGCCGACGATGCCGACGATGCCGACGACGCCTGAACCACCGACGATTGACTACACTGCTGGCGACAGTCGTGATAACCTGCCCGCTCGGGGCCGAGATACTAACCTAAATTGTTTCCTTCTTCAAAAAAAACATAAAAAAATTCTTAAATATCAAGAAAAAGCAGTAATTTTGCACTCAGAAGATTAAATCGTTTCATTAACCATAAATTTTTTATGCAAAAAAGACTTTTTTCACTGATGACCATGCTGTTGGCTGTAACGCTGACGGCCATGGCCCAAATCACTACGTCGAGCATGGCCGGTAAGGTGACGTTCGACGGCAGCGACGAGGCGATTATCGGTGCTACGGTGCAAGCCGTGCACGAACCCTCGGGCACTCGCTACACGGCAGTGTCGAACGTCAACGGTCTCTTTACCATCCAGGGTATGCGTACGGGCGGCCCATACGCCGTCACCGTGTCGTACATCGGCCACCAGTCGAAGACTCTGAAGGGCATCACCCTGCAGCTGGGTGAGACCTACAACCTCAACGTGTGGCTCTCGGAGAACGCTACGGAGCTCACCGAGGTCGTCGTCAGCGGTAAGGCTTCGAAGTTCGCTGCCGAGAAGACCGGTGCCTCGACCAACATCAACAGCCAGCAGATTGTGAATCTGCCTACCGTCAGCCGTTCCATCACCGACGTGACGCGCCTCTCGCCCTACGGCGGCAATGGCATGAGCTTCGCCGGTGCTGACGGTCGTACGGCTAACTTCACCGTCGACGGTGCCAACTTCAACAACAACTTCGGTCTCTCCGACAAGCTCCCCGGCGGTGGCAACCCCATCTCGCTCGACGCTATCGAGGAGCTGCAGGTGGTCATCTCGCCCTACGACGTGCGCCAGACCAACTTCATCGGCGGTGGCGTGAACGCCATCACGAAGAGTGGTACCAACACGTTTAAGGGTACGGCCTACGTCTATCACCGCAATGAGAACATGCGCGGCGACATGGTGAACCGCGTGGTGCTGCCCACGGCCCGCGAGAAGGACCGCCAGACCACCTATGGCTTCACGCTGGGTGGCCCGATCATCAAGAACAAGCTGTTCTTCTTCGTTAACGGTGAAATCATCAAGACCCCGACGGTGGCCAACCGCTGGCGTGCCTCGCAGAACGGTGTGGCCGATGTGGCACAGAGCATCTCGCGCACCACGCTGGCCGACATGCAGAGGGTGTCGGAGTTTGTGCGTGAGAAGTATGGCTACGACACCGGCTCATGGACCAACTTCCCTGCCGACGAGGACAACTACAAAGTGCTGGCCCGCCTCGACTGGAACATCACCGACCAGCATCATCTGGCTCTGCGCTACAACTACACGAAGAACAACATCTGGAACTCGCCCAACGCTTCGTCGATGGACGGCGGCACCCGCTCGGCCTTCAGCCGTATGTCGGAGTACTCCATGTCGTTCGCTAACTCGATGTATTCGATGCAGAACCTCGTACACTCGTTCTCGGTAGACCTGAACAGCCGCCTCTCGGAGAACCTCAGCAACCAGTTCCTCGCCACGTTCTCGAAACTCGACGACGTGCGCGGCTCGAAATCCAGCGAGTTCCCCTTCATCGACATCCTCGACGGCTCGGGCGACATCAACAACTACATGGCCCTGGGCTATGAGCTCTTCACCTGGAACAACGCCGTGCATAACACCATCTGGAACGTGAAGGACGACGTGACCTACTATCTGGGTAAGCACAAAATCACGGCCGGACTGAACTTCGAGCACCAGATGGCCGACAACCAGTATATGCGCAACGGCACGGGCTACTACCGCTACAACAGCGTCGACGACTTCATCAGCGGTGCTACCCCTGAGGTGGTGTGCCTTACCTACGGCTACGACGGCGAGTCGAAGCCTGCAGCACGCGTGCAGTTCAACAAGGCTGGTATCTACGTGCAGGACGACTGGAACATCAACGACCGCTTCAAGCTGACCTTCGGTTCGCGCTTCGACGGTCTGTTCTTCAACAACGGCGACCTGATGACCAACAACAAAATCTATGACATCAACTACAACGGACGCCACATCGACACCGGCAAATGGCCGTCGTCTACGCTGACGCTGTCGCCTCGTGTGGGCTTCACCTACGATGTGTTCGGCGACAAGAGTCTGAAGGTGCGCGGCGGCACCGGCTTCTTCTCCGGACGTCTGCCTCTGGTATTCTTTACCAACATGCCCACCAACGGTGGTATGGTGCAGTATCAGGCACAGCTCAACGCCAAGAACGGCGAGAAGCTGGGCTACTCGATGAGCGACTTCGCCGGCGGTCTGGTGACCGACGAGAACGGCCGCGCCACCATTGCTGCCCTCTACAACAAACTCACCTCGATGCAGAATGCCGATGGCAAGTACATCTTCCCGCAGACCGTGAGCCCCGAGCAAGGCACTGTGCCCAGCTCAATCTCAGCCGTCGACCCCGACTTCAAGATGCCGCAGGTGTGGAAGACCTCGCTGGCTGTCGACTACCAGCTGCCTGTCTCGTTCCCCTTCACCGTCACCGTAGAGGGAATCTTCAATAAGATGATCAACGACGTTTGCATCTCCGACTGGAGCATGATGCCCGCCGAGGGCTTCGCCCGCTGGAACGGTGCCGACAACCGTCCTGTGTTCCCCTCCAGCTTCCGTGAGGGCACCAAGGCCTTCGTGCTGGAGAACACCTCGAAGGGCTACGGCTGGAGTGGCAACGTGACGCTGACGGCTCAGCCTGCCGACTGGATCTCGCTGATGGCTGCCTATACGCACACCGTGAAGAAGGAAATCACCGGTATGCCCGGCTCGGCTGCCGAGAGTGCCTTCACCTACGTGCCCACCGTGGCAGGCCCGAACAATATCAAGCTGCACAACTCGCAGTATGTCACGCCCGACCGCTTCGTGGCCAACGCTACAATCCACGACAAGAGCGGCAACCACTACTCGTTTATCTACGAGACATGGCGCGGCGGCTACAACTACTCGTATATGATGGCCAACGACATGAACGGCGACGGCTATAACTACGACGCCCTCTACATCCCCACCGACGGTGAGGCCAGCTACTACGACGCCAACGGTGCCGTGCAGGGCACGGGCCAGTTCCGCTTTGCCTCGCAGGACGACATGAACCGCTTCATGCAGTATGTGCATGGCGACAGCTACCTGAAGAACCATCAGGGCGAATATGCTGAGGCTTACAGCGTCTACTCGCCTTGGGTGCACCGCATCGACTTCGCCTACAAACACGACTTCAAGGTGAACGTGGGCAAGACGATGCACCGTCTGCAGCTCTCGCTCGACGTGAAGAATGTGCTCAACCTCTTCAACTCGGCATGGGGCGTCAGCAAGTTCATGAACAGCAAGCTCAACGAGGGCCGCATCCTGAAGTTCGAGCGCACCGACGCTCAGGGCTATCCCGTCTTCTCGACACCCGCTGCCGTCAGCGCCTCTACGCAGACCTGGGCTCCCAACTACGCCGTTGGCCAGTGCTGGTATGCTTCTGTGGGTATCAAATATATGTTTAATTAATTAATAAGGTGAATATAGTTATGAAACTGAGATATATTTTAGGCGCATTCCTCTCGGCACTGCTCTTTGTGGGATGTTCCGACGATGACGAAGTGGGACAGCTGGGCAGCATCCAGCTCGACCAGACCTACGTCTCGATTCCTGAGACGGGAGGCGATGTGACGGTCACCATCAACGCCAGCAGCGACTGGAAGTTTGACGACATCTACACTGTCGAGGTGACTAAGGATGACGTCAAGGAGAAGCACAGCTTCCCCGTACCTACTACCTATGACAAGAAGAGTGATACGTTTGTGCAGTGGCTGAAGCCCAGCGTCGTCAGTGGCCCGAAGGGCGAGACGAAGGTGACATTCCATGCCGACGCTACGACCGGCGGTCGCGAGGCTGAGCTGCGCATCACCATGGGCGACAACCATCAGTTCCTCGTGGTGCGCCAGGGCTCGCTGGAGGCATCGATGGCCACCTGTGCCGAGGTGGTTGCTGCTCCTGACGGCAAGACCTTCCGCGTGAAGGGTACGTGCACCGCCATTGCCAACACGACCTATGGCAACTGGTATCTGAACGACGGCACCGGCGAGGTGTACATCTATGGTACGCTCGACAAGGATGGCAAGACGAAGAACTTCAGCAGTCTTGGCATCGAGGTGGGCGACGTCATCGAGGTGGAAGGTCCGAAGACGACCTACAATGGCACCGTGGAGCTGGTCGACGTCACTGTCATCAGCATCACCAAGTCGCTCATCAAGCTGATTTCTGAGCCCGTCACGGTGAAGAAAGAGGGTGACGAAGTAGAGGTGAAGGTTGCCTATAAAGGCAATGGCGCCTATGTCAACATCCCTGCTGAGGCTCAGAGCTGGGTGAGCATGACCGAGTCGAAGGCTATTGCCGGCACGAAGACGCTCTTCGAGCAGAACCCTGCTGACACGGCTGTCTTCAAGTTCCGCGTGGCTCCCAACGAGGGCGAGGCACGTCAGGCTGACATCGAGATTAGCTCGGGCAAGTCGTCCGTGGCTTACACTATCACGCAGCTTGGCGGCGTGGCCGACGTGACGGTGGCCGACTTCCTGGCCGCTTCCGTGGGCGAGGCCCAGTATCGTCTGACTGGTGTCATCACCGAGCTCTACACCAACGACCGCCAGGGTAAGAGCTTCTACATTCAGGACTATTCCGGCAAGACGCTCGTCTATCGTGCTGAGGGCTTCATCGAGTCGGGTGCCAAGGCTGGCGACGTGGTGACCGTCGTGGGCCAGCGTGGCGCCTACAACAACAACCCCCAGATGGTCAGTGGCCAGTTTGAGCGTCTCGACCATGTTGTGACTGAGGTCACCATCGAGGAGTTCTTGGCCAAGGAGCCCAACGCCGATGTCTACTATCGCATCAGCGGCACCATCGAGAACATTGCCAATGCCGTCTATGGCAACGTCACCCTCAAAGATGAGACGGGTTCCGTCTATGTCTATGGCTGCTATCCCGGCTGGGGTGCCACGGGCGACTTCCGCAAGGGCCTGTTCGAGAAGCTTGGCATCGAGGTGGGCGACCGCCTGTCGGTCATTGGCGTGCGTGCCGTCCACAACGACTCGCCGCAGTTGAGCAATGGCGTTTACTTCTCGCACGAGAAGGGCCAGTGATGAGTTTATAAAGAAGTAATAGCGAATCTCCCCGATGCACAGCAGAGTGCATCGGGGAGATTCATTTTAATACGCGCGGCAGGCCCTGTTGCTTTGAGCGAAAGGGCTCGTCTCTTTGAGCGTTGGGGCTCGTCGCAGAGGGTGGTGTGGAGGGTTGGGAGAGAATTTTGGCCGGAATCGCTTCAATAACGGCCGCAATTGAAGCGATTCCGGCCAAAATAGTTTGGGGTGTGTGAGCTGTGAGTCAGTCAGAATGATACCGCAGCCTGTCGGTGCTGCCACTGCAGGCTGGCAAAGATGGCCTCATGCTTGCCGCCGTGCCCGCCGTCGTCGCGTCGCATGCTGATGTGGGTGTCGCTCTCTACTTGCAGGTGCGCGCTATAGCTGCCCACATAAAGCGATTGTGCCCCGATGGCCATAGCCACGAGGCACAATGTAATCATGATGACGGTTCTTCTTATTATCCGTAGGGTTTGTTGTCAGTTTCTGTATTGCTGCCAGCCTGCTATCATGGCACCCGCCGGTATTTAGCCGAGTGAGCTCAGTATTTCAGAATCTGGCCAGGGCGCAGCTTCACCTTCTGCCCGATGCGGTTCAGCTTGCAGATGGCATCGACGGTAGTGCCGTGCTTACGTGCAATGGCAAAGAGCGTCTCGCCCTTCTTCACCTTATGGTAGCGCGACGAGCGCTGTGCAGCTTGCTTCTTGCCGTTCTTCCCCACGTTGGGGCTGTTCACGTCGGCAGGGTTGTAGCCGTAGAGGCCGTTGGCGCCGCGCATCTGTGTGGCCAGTGCCTGGTCGCGCTGGTAGGTGCGCTTACGGTAGGTATAGAAGTCGCCGGTGACGTCCTGGTTGCGGAAGTCGAACATCAGTGCGGGGTTGAGGGCCACGCCGCAGAGGCGGGTCTCAAAGTGCAGGTGCGAACCTGTGGAGCGTCCGGTGTTGCCGCCCAGTCCGATGGGGTCGCCGGCGCGCACTTCCTGATTCTCCCTGACGAGCTGCTTCGACATATGGGCGTAGATAGTCTCCAATCCGTTGGGGTGGCGTATGACGACATACTTGCCGTAGCCCTTGCCCTCGTACTTCACCATGCGTACCTTGCCGCTGAAGGCAGCGCGGATGGTGTCGCCGATGTATACCTTGATGTCGAGTCCTTTGTGCTGGCGTCCCCAGCGTGCGCCGAAGTTCGACGTGATGACGCGGCTGGGTGTCGGCATGCAGAAGTCGCGCAGGTCTATGCGGAACGTGTCGGGCAGTGCCGTTGGGCGGTGGGCGTAGATGTTGTCCCATTCCTCATAGAGGTCGCCTGCGGGCGACTCCCATTCTTCTGTCTGTATGAGCTTCTGCAGAAAGACAGAGTCTACGGCTTTCATTTTCCGGTCGATGGGAGCTTGGCTGGCCAGCAGATCCTGTCCTGCTGCGGGCAGTGCTGCAATGGTGGCCAAGGCTATAAATGCTATCTTCTTTAGTTTCTTTAATATCATAAAAATATCGTTTGTCTGCTGTTAATAATTGTCTGTCGGTTTATCGTATGGCTTCATTTAAAACCCAATGATGCGACGATATTTCCTAAGTACGGATGCAAAGTTACGAAAAAAATGTCAGTCGCGTTTCAGTTGCCGCCACTTTTTGCAGTCTTTTAACTTTTCCGGCCCAACTGTTAATTAATTGTCGGCGGGCGCCGGTCATGAGATAGCGGCCCAGTTGACGTTGGTCTTTCGCAGTTGCCGCAGGCGTTTCCAGAGCAGTTGGTAGCGGTCAGACTGGCAGGTGGGATCGTTGTCAATAATCTTCTGCGCCTCGTCGCGCGCCATCTGCACGAGCTGTCCGTCGCGGGCGATGTCGGCAATCTTCAGGTCGAAGGCCATGCCGCTCTGCTGTGTGCCCTCCAGGTCGCCCGGCCCGCGCAGTTTCAGGTCGGCCTCGGCGATGCGGAAGCCGTCGTTTGTATCGCACATGATGTCGATGCGCTTACGCGTCTCCTCGCTGAGTTTGAAGGGGGTGACGAGGATGCAGAACGACTGGTCGGCGCCGCGGCCCACGCGTCCGCGCAGCTGGTGGAGCTGCGAGAGTCCGAAGCGCTGTGCGTCGAGGATGACCATCACCGAGGCGTTGGGCACGTTGACGCCCACCTCGATGACCGTCGTGGCCACGAGAATCTGTGTCTCGCCGCTGACGAACTTCTGCATCTCCTCTTCTTTTTCCTTGGGCTTCATCTTGCCGTGCACCTTGCTCAGGCGGAATTCGGGGAAGGCCTGGCGGAGCACCTCGAAGCCCTGTTCCAGGTTTTTCAGGTCAATCTTCTCGCTCTCTTCGATGAGGGGGAAGACGATGTACACCTGTCTGCCCTCGCGTATCTGGCTGCGGATGCCGTCGTAGAGGGTCGTCATGCGGCTGTCGAAGACGTGGGTGGTGCGGATGGGCTTACGGCCGGGTGGCAGCTCGTCGATGACGCTCACGTCGAGGTCGCCATAAAGTGTCATGGCCAGTGTGCGGGGGATGGGTGTGGCCGTCATGACGAGCACGTGGGGGAGGAAACCTTTCCCGACGCCGGAGGGTGCCTTCTCCCAGAGTTTGGCGCGCTGTGCCACGCCGAAGCGGTGCTGCTCGTCGATGACCACCATGCCCAGGCGTTGAAACTGCACGGTGTCCTCGATGATGGCATGGGTGCCTACGAGGATATGCACGTCGCCCGCGAGCAGACCGTCGAGCACCTGCTGGCGGCGCTTGCCCTTGACGATGCCCGTCAGCAGTTCCACGCGGATGGGCATGCCGCGCAGGAAGTCGGCGATGGTCTGCAGGTGCTGCTCGGCCAGAATCTCCGTGGGGGCCATGATGCAGGCCTGGAAGCCGTTGTCGATGGCGATGAGCATCGTCATGAGTGCCACGAGCGTCTTGCCGGAGCCCACATCGCCCTGCAGCAGACGGTTCATCTGGCGCCCCGAGCACAGGTCGCGCCTGATTTCGTGCATCACGCGCTTCTGTGCGCCGGTGAGCGCGAAGGGCAGGTTGTATTGATAGAACGTATTGAAAAGCGGTCCGATGCGGTTGAAGACGGCGCCGCGATACTTGCGCCGCTGGTCGCTGGCATACCTCAGGATGTTGAGCTGCACGAAGAAGAGCTCCTCAAACTTCATGCGCATGCGGGCCTTCTTCAGCTGGCGCACGTCAGGCGGATAGTGGAGGGTGCGCAGCGCCTGGTCGCGCCCCATCAGGTGCAGAGCGTCAATAATCTCGGGTGTGATTGTCTCGGGCAGTGGGTCCTTCAGTTTGTCGAGGAGCGTCTTTGTGAGCCGTTCCATGCCCCGTGAGGTCAGTCCGCCCTTCTTCATCTTTTCGGTGGTGTTGTAGTAGGGCTGCATGCCCATGGCCGTGGTGTCAATCTTCGATGCATCGTCGATGTCGGGGTGCTGCACCTGCAGGCGGTTGTTGAACACCGATGGGCGCCCGAAGACGAGGTACTCCGTGCCCACCTTGTAGGTCTGCTTGGCATATCTGCCGCCGTTGAACCACACGAGGTCCATGATGGCAGAGCCGTCGGTGAAGTGAGCCACCACGCGCTCTTTGCGCGGTCCCATGTCGAACGTCTCGAAGCTCAAAATCCGTCCCACCACCTGCACGTAAGGCATGTCGCCCGTCAGTTCGCTGATGCGGTAGACCTTGCTGCGGTCAACATATTTATAGGGGTAATACTCCAGCAGGTCGCCATAAGTCTCTATGGCGAGCTCCTTGCTCAGCAGTTTTTTTCGCTGTGGCCCGACACCCGGCAAGAACATGATGTCTTGCTCTAATAAGGCATAATTCATATTTTGTAATTGACGGTGCACGATGCAGCCTGACGCATGCAGCTTATTGGCCGCTGCCGGTGATAAAGTCGGCCAGTCTGAGGTCGAAGGGCGTGGTGATTTTAATGTTCTCGCGGTTGCCCTCCACCATGCTCACGGCCTGTCCGTAGGCCTCCACCACCGAGGCGTCGTCGGTGAAAGCCTCGCGGTAGGGCTGGCGGTTGGCCGCCTTCAGCAGTTGGACGTCGAAGGTCTGCGGCGTCTGTACCAGGCAGTAGTCGGAGCGCAGCACGTTCTTCTGCGTGGGTCTGTGGCGCAGCGTCTCCACCACGGGCATCACCGGTATGACCGCCTTCAGGCGCCGGGCCTCATCGTAGCAGCGCCGGATGACGCCGACCGACACGAAGGGACGCACACCGTCGTGCACTCCCACCACGCCGTCGGCATCGTCGGGGATGAGCGCCAGCCCGTTCTGCACGGAGTGGAAGCGCGTCTCGCCGCCGTCGGCCAGCATGTAGGCACCGTTGTCTGCCGCCTCTGAAGGGAGTGGAAAATGGTATTGCTCGCAGAGCCTGCGCCAGTAGTCTTGCTGGTCGCGGGGCAGCACGAGGATAATCTGCAGCGCCTCGTCGTATTCGCGGAAGCGCCGGATGGTGCGCATCAGTACGGGCACACCGCCCACTGGCAGAAACTGCTTAGGCACTTCGCCGCCCATGCGCAGTCCCTTGCCTCCGGCCACAATAATGACATAGTCCATCTACTTTCCTGCCATCAGATGAACATAACGCATGCCTTCAGCCACTTCGCGAGCCACCTTGTCGCCCTTCAGCTGGCGCAGCAGCTCGTAAGCGAAGGGCAGTGCGGCGGCCGGTCCCTCGCCCGTGGTGAACGGACCGTCGACGGTACACAGCTCGCCGGTATACTTCGCCCCGTCGAGCAGTTGCTCAAAGCCCGGGTAGCACGTGGCCTTGCGGCCCTCGAGCAGTCCCAGCTGTCCGAGCACCACGGCCGGAGCAGCACAGATGGCAGCCACGCGGCGGCCCGCAGCAGCCTGGTCGACCACCGCCTTGCACACCGTCTTGTTGTCAAAGAGATTCTGCGCCCCCGGCATGCCGCCCGGCAGGAGCAACAGGTCGGCGTCGGCAAAGTCGCAGTCGGCCAGCAGCATGTCGGCCATCATGGGCACGCCGTGGGCCGACGTCACCAGGGGCATGTCTTCTTCCACCGCCACCGTCACCACTTCCACGCCGCCGCGACGCAGCACATCTACCGGAATCAGGGCCTCGATATCCTCGAAGCCGTTTGCCAGAAATTCATACACTTTTGCCATAAGCTTGTTGATAATGGTTAGACAATTAACGACACAAAAGTACAAAAATAATCTGATAATCCCGCCGTTTACCTTAAAAAACTTCGCACTTCTTGTCTGTTTGAAGGAAAATCATTAACTTTGCAGACGTATTATCGCACCTTCAAATATAGTAATATGTCAGAACGTACACTCCGATTTGCGCTCTTCGGCAATGTCTTCCAGACACCAGTGCCGGCCACCGTGGCCCAGGTGGTGGGCGGGCTGCGACGCCGCGGGGCCCGCATGGCCGTAGACCGCGTCTACTACGACTTTCTGCTGTCGGCAGGCTGTGCCGACCTGGCTGGCGTCGGCGTCTTCGACGGTGCCGACTTCGAGGCCGACTTCGCCGTGTCGATGGGAGGCGACGGCACGCTGCTGCGCACTGCCGGCCGCGTGGGCAGTCGCCAGGTGCCCATCGTGGGCGTCAACATGGGGCGGCTGGGATTCCTGGCCGACGTGAGCAGCGACGAGGTGGAGGACGCCCTCGATGCCATCTGCCGGGGCGACTACACGATTGACAGCCGTGCCGTGCTGCAGGTCACGCTGCCCGGCGGCGGCCACCTTGCCGAGGCGTTTGCCCTCAACGACGTGGCTGTGCTGAAGACCGACACGGCGGCGATGATTACTATCCGCGCCAGCATCGACGGCGAGCACCTCGCCACCTATCAGGCCGACGGGCTCATCGTGTCGACGCCGACGGGCTCTACTGCCTACTCGCTCTCCAACGGCGGCCCTATCATCGTGCCGCAGACGGGCGTCATGCTGCTCACGGCCGTGGCGCCGCACTCGCTCAACATCCGCCCGATAGTGATTCCTGACACGACGGAGGTGGAACTGACGGTGGAGAGCCGCAGCCATACGTTTCTCGTCTCGGTAGACGGCAGCAGCGAGGCTCTGCCCGAGGGCACCACGCTGCGGCTGCGGCGCGCCGACTACGACGTGAAGATTGTGAAGCGCCGAGGTACGCGCTACTTCAGCACGCTGCGGCAGAAGATGATGTGGGGGGCCGACAACCGCGGCTGACCGGAAGAATATAAAAGCTATGAAGTGGAAAGATTTTCTGCATATACCCGAGAGTAAGTACTCGGCCGCAAAGATAGCACGCTGGCTGTGGGCTGCCTGGCGCGGCAACCGTCTGCAGGCGGTGCTCAATGCGGGCATCGGACTGGTGGGCGTGGTGCTCTCGCTGCTCACGGTGTGGGCCATGCAGCGCGCCCTTGACATCGCTCAGGGCGTGCGCGAGGGCAACCTCTACTGGGCTGTGGGCATCATGGCGCTCATCATTCTTTGTGAGTTTGGAGTGGGCATTTCGCGCGTATGGATAAGAAATATACTCGGTGTCAGGGCCCAAAACCGCATGCAGCAGCAGATGCTGGCCCGGCTGTTGCGCTCGGAGTGGCGTGGCCGCGAGGCGATGCACTCGGGCGACGTCATCAACCGCTTAGAGACTGATGTGCAGCATGTCGTCACCTTCCTCACCGAGACGCTTCCTTCGGTGCTCTCCACGCTGGCCATGTTTGTCGGAGCCTTTGTCTATCTGCTGCAGATGGACGTGTGGCTGGCCTTCGTCACGGTGGGCATCCTGCCCGTCTTCATCCTGCTCAGCCGCTATTATATTGCCCAGATGCGGCGCCTGAGCCGCAGCGTGCGCCAGACTGACAGCCACATACAGAGCATCCTCACAGAGACGATGCAGCACCGCATGCTGGTGAAGACCATGGAGGCCGACGACCAGATGCTTGACCGCCTCGATACAACGCAGACGCAGTTGCGCTCGCGGGTGAAAGAGCGTACGGCTTTCAGCGTGGCCAGTCATCTGATGCTTAACTCGGGTTTCTCCCTGGGCTACCTCGTGGCCTTCCTCTGGGGGGCGCTGCGCCTGAGCCGCGGCACGCTCACCTTCGGCGGCATGACGGCTTTCCTGCAGCTGGTATACCGCATCCAGGGACCGGCACGCGACCTGACGCGCCTGGCGCCCGCTTTTGTGAGTGTATTCACGGCCTCGGAGCGTCTGATGGAGCTCGAGGAGATTCCCGAGGAGGAACAGGGTGAGCCTGTCATGCTGCAGGGGCCCTGCGGCGTGCGCTTCCGTCATGTGTCGTTCAACTATGGTGGCGAGGGCCAGCAGGCTACGCTCTGCGACGCCAACTATGACTTCCGCCCCGGCACTTGCACTGCCATCCTCGGCGAGACGGGCTCTGGCAAGACGACACTCATACGCTTGCTCTTGGCCCTCATCAGACCGCAGCAGGGGGAGATTGAAATATATGGAATCACTCACGAATCCTCAGACTCTGATGATGATGCCGCGCCCTGCGCTTCTGTCTTGTCTCCCCTCCACCGCTGTAATTTTGTCTATGTGCCGCAGGGTAACACGCTGCTTAGCGGTACGCTGCGCGACAATTTGAAACTGGGCAACCCTGATGCTACCGACAGCGAGATGAATGAAGCATTGCGCATGGCCTGCGCCGACTTTGCCTTCCAGCTGCCGCAGGGGCTTGACACCGTCTTTGCCGAGCAGGGCGGGGGGCTCTCTGAGGGACAGGCACAGCGTGTCTCTATCGCACGTGCTCTGTTGCGTCCGGGCGGCATCATGCTTCTCGACGAGGCCACATCGGCCCTCGATGCTCAGACGGAGCAGACGCTGCTTCACAACCTGCTCAGCGACCAGCGCCGCACGGTCATCTTTGTGACGCATCGCGAGGCCGTGGTCGACTATTGCGACCAGGTTGTCAATCTCGGAAGTTAAGGCTTTAGTCTTGTTTTTATGTCCTTACTGCAGCGCAGCGGGGGCCAGAGTGTTTTTGTTCTGGCCCCCGTTGCACTGCGTTTTGGGCCTGAAAACATGGGCGGTGGTGGACTGTCGCTATGCAAAGACTGGGGTGGGAGCGCTATTCTATTATGGTTTTGCGCGCGCAAATGCTTGCAGTCGTATATCGTAAAAGATGTTAAATCAAGAAACTTTTTTGATGAATTGTTTGGTGAAATGGCACTTTTGTCATACTTTTGCGGTGTACTATTAAACTGGTACACCAAAATGCTGCACAAAAGAATATTTAGTAAGGACTAATCGCAACTGTATTATATGAATATATAAACATTTGTTCATCCACTTAACATCAACGAAATGTCGTATGGTTAACATTCAGAACATCACTTTCTGCTACCCAGGTCAGACACGGCCGGTGTTCAGCGACTTCTCGCTGCAGCTCACAGAGAGTCGCATCTACGGTCTGCTGGGCAAGAACGGCACGGGCAAGTCGACCTTGCTCTATCTTATAGGCGGCCTGCTCCGTGCACAGCGCGGCCTTATCAGTTGCGATAATATGGTGGCGCACCGCCGTCTGCCCGAGATGTTGAGCCATATATTTCTCGTGCCAGAGGAGTTCACGTTTCCCTCCCTGACGCTCCGTGCCTACATAGCCCGCCTGTCGCCGTTCTACCCACGCTTCAGCAGCGAGGTGCTTGCACGCTGCCTGGCCGACTTCGACCTGTCGCCCGGCCTCCACCTGCAGGCGCTCTCGATGGGACAGCAGAAGAAGGTGCTCGTCAGCATCGCCCTTGCCGCCCAGACGCCCCTGCTGCTCATGGATGAGCCCACCAACGGCCTCGACATCCCTTCGAAGGCACAGTTCCGTCGCGTCGTGGCACAGCATATGACCGACGACCGCATGCTCGTCATCTCCACCCATCAGGTGCACGATATAGAGCAACTGCTCGACCACCTGCTCATCCTCTCTGCCGACGGTCTGCTGCTCAACGCTTCCGTGGAGGACATCACCGCCCGCTACAGCTTTATGCTGAAACCCGCCGCTCCTCTGTCCGCCCCCAGCTCCGCCCCTGCGCCCGCTTCTGTGGTCGACGGCATCTCCGTCGACAATACCATCCTCTATGCCGAGCCCGCCCTGCAGGGCAACGCCGTCATCACCCGTCGCCGCGCAGACGACCCCGAGACGCCCCTCAACCTCGAACTGTTGTTTAACGCCGTAACGAAAGGAGTCTTGAAATGAAACACTTCAATATGAAACGCTTCGCCCATGTGCTGAGCTATACTTTCAGCACCTCCCGCCGCAACCTGCTGTCGGGCATGCTTGGCATGTTGATGTGCTATCTGCTCATGTTCTTTGTGGCTAACTTCAGTTACAAAGATACGACCGTAAACAGCTCGATGGTCGTCGACCAAGCATACGACATGAGTTCCTTGTGCACCCTGATCTTCGTCATGCTAAGTGTGGGTACAATCTTCCGTCCCGAGGAGTCGAAACAGGGGCGCACGGCCCTGATGCTGCTGCCCGCCTCCAACCTCGAGAAGTTTCTCGGCCGCTGGGTCTACCTATGGGTCTACACACAGGCTGGCTGCCTGATGTTTGCCGTGGCCGACGGTTTGAACTATGTTTACCAATTGACGCATGGGCAAGAGGCTCTCTCCGCCCTCTCTTGTCTGGTGGAGGTAGGGAAAACATCGTCCCTGACGGCCCGTGAGGTGGCCATGTGGCGGCTCAGCATGGCCGACCTCTTCCTGGTGTTCATGGCCGTGCATGCCTTCTATCTGCTGGGCAGCACACTCTTGCGCCGCTATGCCTTCATCGTCACCTCGGCAGTGCTCGCCCTGCTGGTGATTCTCTGGTTCTGGCATTTTGAAAGTCTCTTTAGTGCTCTTTCGGCAGAGCGGTTGCTGTGGCTTCTTTTCGCCTTCGCCATTGTCTGCATCATTTTGTTCACCTGGCTGGCCTACCGTGCCTTCTGCCGCTGGCAGCTCATCACCCGCAAATATCTGAGCCTATGACCTTCAACAGCGATAAGCCTATCTTCCTGCAGATGGCCGACCGCCTCTCGGATGAGATTCTGGCGGGCGCGTATAAGGATGACGACCGCATACCCTCGGTGCGCGAGTATGCTGTGCTGCTCGGCGTGAACACCAACACGGCCGTGAAGGCCTACGAGCAGCTTTCGCGTGCGAACATTATATACAATAAAAGGGGCCTTGGCTACTACGTCACGCCCGGGGCTCGCGAGCAGATTCTGAAGGAACGCCGCGTAGAGTTTCTCGAGAAGACCCTGCCCGAATTGTTCCGGCAGATGCAGTTGCTCGGGCTTGGCATCGAGAGCATCGTGGGCAAGTGGCAGCACCTGAACCGCTGAAGGCCGCCTTCTGCCCAAGTGTCAAAAAAATAGACGATTTCTATTCATTATACATTTTTCTTATGATAAAATGTCGGCAGTTGCAACTTTATATGTAACTTTGCCGTCAAACAGACAAAAGCAAACAGATGATACACTTAGATGACGTCAACAAAACCTATTATGGTGCGCAGCCGCTCCACGTGCTGAAAGGCATCACGCTCGACATTCAGGAGGGCGAGTTCGTCAGCATCATGGGCGCCTCGGGCTCGGGCAAGAGCACGCTGCTCAATATCCTGGGTATCCTCGACAACTATGACTCGGGGTTATACACGCTGGACGATGTGCCCATCAAGAACCTCTCTGAGCGCCGGGCCGCCGAGTATCGCAACCACATGATTGGCTTCATCTTCCAGTCGTTTAATCTGATTAATTTCAAGACCGCTGTTGAAAATGTGGAGTTGCCGCTCTTTTATCAAGGCGTGTCGAGGCGCAAGCGTCACCAGTTGGCGCTTGACTACCTCGACCGCCTCGGTCTTCGCCAGTGGGCTGCCCATTATCCCAACGAGCTTTCCGGCGGACAGCGCCAGCGTGTGGCCATTGCCCGCGCACTCATCACACATCCCAAGCTTATCCTGGCCGACGAGCCTACAGGCGCCCTCGACTCGAAGACGTCGGTAGAGGTGATGCAGCTGCTGCAACAGCTCAACCAGGAGGAGCGCATCACGCAGGTCATTGTCACTCACGACCCGACTGTGGCCGAGAAAACCAACCGTATCATACGTATCAAGGATGGAGTTATTGAATGAAATATGGCAGACGGCACGGCGCAATAAGCTGCGCACCGGGCTGACGGGCTTTGCCGTGGCATGGGGCATCTTCATGCTCATCGTGCTGTTGGGGGCCGGCAACGGGCTCATCAATGCACAGATGAAGCAGACGGACCGCTTCCTGTCGAACTCGATGATGGTGTTCGGCGGGCGCACCACCAAGCCTTACCGTGGACTGCAGGAGGGCCGCTATCTGCCGCTGAAGGACCGCGACATCGAGGCCACGCAGAACGACTTTCCGCACACGGTCGACGAGGTGGGGGCCATCCTCTCGCAATACTGGCAGACCGTCACGTTCGGGCAGCAGTATCTCACTACCTCGCTGGCGGGGGTATATCCTAACCACTTCCAGATTGACAAGACTGAGATGCTGCATGGCCGCTTCATCAACCAGATTGACCTGCGCCAGAAGCGCAAGGTCATCGTGGTGGGCAACAACCAGGCCCGCGAACTGCTCGGCACGCAGACTTCAGGGCTCAGTCCTCAGTTGTCTGCTTTCATCGGCCAGTATGTCAAGGTGGGCAACTTTGCCTTCCGCGTGGTGGGCATCTACAAAGAGCGCGAAAACGGCAATGCCGATGCCTTCGTGCCTTACTCCACACTGAAGACTATGTATGCCATGGGCGACGATGCCGGCCGCATAGAGTTCACCTTCCACGGACTGAAGACCGAGCTGCAGAACGAACGCTTTGAGCGTTCATACAAGCAGCGTCTCGGCGCCAACCATCAGGTGGCACCCGACGACGAGGATGCTTTCTGGCTGTGGAACCGCTACACGCAGTCGATGCAGATGCAGCAGGGCATCAGCATCATACGCTCTGCGCTATGGATTGTAGGCCTCTTCACGTTGCTCAGCGGCATCGTGGGCGTGTCGAACATCATGCTCATCACCGTCAAGGAACGCACCCACGAGTTCGGTATCCGCAAGGCCATCGGCGCCAAGCCTTGGAGCATCCTGCGCCTCATCATCATCGAGAGCATCATCATTACTTCTGTCTTTGGCTATGTCGGCATGCTGCTGGGCATTGCCGCCAATGAGTATATGAACGCCACGCTGGGCAACATGCAGGTGGATGCAGGACTCTTCAAAGCCACCATGTTCGTCGATCCCACCGTGGGTCTCGGCGTCTGCATAGAGGCCACCCTCGTCATGATTATCGCCGGCACGCTGGCCGGACTGATTCCCGCCCTGAAAGCATCGCGAATCCGCCCCATCGAAGCTCTTCGTGCTGATTAAAAAGAGTTCTCCCCTCCCAGCCAGTCCCAATAAATCCCAATAAGTTCCAACCAGTTCCAATCCCCCCCCCTTCAACCATATGCGCATCGACATCGACAACTACCGCGAAATACTCGACACCCTGACCCGCAACAAGTCAAGGAGCTTCCTCACGGGCTTCGGCGTCTTCTGGGGCGTCTTCATGCTTGTGGCTCTCATCGGCGGCGGCCAAGGGCTGAAGGAACTGCTCAACAGTAATTTTGAAGGCTTTGCCACCAACTCGGCCATGGTGTGGGCCCAGCCTACTACCAAAGTATACAAGGGATTCCGCAAGGGACGTGTGTGGTCGATGGAATATAAGGACGTGGAGCGGTTGAAGGGACGCGTGCCTGAGCTCGACGTGGTGTCGCCCGTGCTCTTCAGCAACGGCGGCACAGCCTACTATGCCGACCGCAAGACGACGGTGGGCGTCAATGGCGTGCTGCCTGACTATATGAAGTTCAACGAGCCGAAGATGTTCTACGGGCGTTATCTGAACGACATGGATGTGGCGCAGCGGCGCAAAGTGTGCGTCATCGGCAAGAAAACTTATAAAGAACTGTTTCCAGGCGGAGGTGATCCCTGCGGAAAATTCATCCGTGTGGATAGTATCTACTATCAGGTGGTGGGCGTAGACTACAATGACTCGGGGGCCCTGTCGTTCGGCGCCGAGGCCGGCACTACCATGCTGTTGCCCATCACGCTGATGCAGCAGGCTTACAATCGCGGCTCCAGTGTCGATATGATTGCCCTCACCGGTCGGCCGGGTGTGGTGATGTCGACTCTTGCTCCGCGCATCCGTGAAACCATCGGACGGGCGCATACCGTCGACCCGCAAGATGAGCGGGGCATCATGGTGTTCAACACCGAGGTGCTTTTCCAGATGCTCGACTCGCTGTTCCGTGGCGTCAACTTCCTCATCTGGCTCGTAGGCTTAGGCACGCTCCTGGCCGGCGCTATCGGCGTGTCGAACATCATGATGGTCACTGTGCGTGAGCGTACCGTTGAGATAGGCATTCGTCGCGCCATCGGCGCCACGCCGCGCATGATTCTCTCGCAGATTATCTCTGAGAGCATCGTGCTCACGCTGGTGGCCGGCATGAGCGGCATTCTCTTTGCCGTCATGATTCTGCAGATGCTTGAGCTGGGCAACACGGAGGATGGCATCGTCAATGCTCACTTCCAGGTGCACTTCTGGACAGCCATCCTTGCGGCGGTGGTCATTGCCGCCATGGGAGTGCTGGCGGGCCTGGCCCCCGCGGCCCGCGCCATGAGCATCAAGCCTGTGGATGCGATGCGTGATGAGTGAGACTGAAATGACGAAATAACGAAATAATGTAATAAAAAAATGAAAAAGTACTTGAAACTGATTGTAGCAGCGCTCATTGCCCTGGTTTTCATCGGCACCTTCGCCTTCCTGTGGCAGAAGAGCCGGCCGAAAGAAGTGGTCTACTCGGAGTTTACGCCCTCAAGGCAGGACATCCGCAAGACGACCATCATCACTGGCAAGATTGAGCCTCGCAACGAGGTGAACGTGAAGCCGCAAATCTCCGGTATCATCACCGAACTGCTCAAGGAGCCCGGACAGACGGTGCAGCAGGGCGAGGTGATAGCTAAGGTGAAGGTGATACCTGACATGGGACAGCTCTCGTCGGCTGAGAGCCGCGTGCGTCTCTCGGCCATCAACCTGCAGCAGGCTGAGAAAGACTACGCCCGCCAGCTCAGTCTGCATGAGCAGAAGCTGGTGAGCGACGAGGAGTTTGAGAAGACGCGACAGCAGCTGCGGCAGGCGCAGGAGGAGAAGGCTGCCGCCGACGATGCCCTGCAGGTGGTGCGCGACGGCGTCTCGAAGTCGAACGCCTCGGCCTCGTCGACGCTCATCCGTTCCACTATCAGTGGCATCATCCTCGACATACCGGTCAAGGTGGGCAACTCGGTCATCAATTCAAACACGTTCAACGACGGTACCACCATTGCCACGGTGGCCAACATGCGCGACCTCATCTTCCGGGGCAACATCGACGAGACGGAGGTGGGACAGTTGCAGATAGGCGTGCCCATGAAGATTACCGTCGGGGCGCTGCAGAATATGCAGTATGATGCCACGCTGGAGTATATCTCGCCCAAGGCCACCGAGAGCAACGGCGCCAATCAGTTTGAGATAAAGGCGGCCGTGATGGTCTCGGCCGACGGGAAGATACGTTCGGGATACTCGGCCAATGCCGAGATTGTGCTCGACGAGGCACGGCAGGTGGTCAGCGTGCCCGAGAGTGCCATCGAGTTCAGCGGCGACAGCACCTTCGTCTATGTGATTGCCGATTCTGCCGACAAGAAGACCTACAATCGCACTGCCGTGGTGACTGGCCTCAGCGATGGTGTGAACATTGAGATTAAGAAGGGCCTCACGCTGAAGGACAAGGTGCGCGGCCCGCAAATCATAACCGATGTCAATAGTCAACAGTAAATAGTTATTTATGAAAAGTCTTCGTCATTGTATCATGGGCTGTGTCGCCAGTGTTGCCCTCATCCCTCAGGCAGCCGCTCAGCAGCCGTGGTCGCTGGAGCAGTGCTGCGACTATGCTGTGCAGCACAATATAGCGGTCAAGCAATATGAAAACCAGTGTAGGCAGCAGGAGCTGCGCCTCTCTACGGCCCGCAACTCACGTCTGCCAGACCTCAGCGGGTCGGTAGGACAGAACTTCTCCTTCGGCAGAGGTCTGACGGCTGAGAACACCTATACCAACACCAACACGTCATCAACGTCGTTCTCGCTTGGTACCAGTGTGCCCTTGTTTACGGGTTTCCAGATACCCAACACCATACGTCTGAACCAGTTGAATCTGGAGGCTGCCACGCAGGACTTGGAGAAGGCGCGCAACGATATACGCATGCAGGTGGCTCAGGCCTATGTGCAGATTCTCTACGACATGGAGATATGCGATGTGGCCCGTAGGCAAATCAGCATCGACTCGGCCCAGGTGGCACGTTTGGAAGCGCTGCTCGATGTGGGACGCGTGAGCGAGGCCGACGTCTCGCAGCAGCGGGCTGCCCTTGCCCAGAGCCAGCTCACCGCCACGCAGGCCGACAACAACTGCCAGCTGGCTCTGCTGGCCCTCACACAGCTCCTGGAGCTCAGCACGCCTGAGGGCTTCACCGTGCAGCGCCCGTTCACCCCAGACAACCCGGCCTCCCTGCAGATTCTGTCTCCCGATGTCATCTTTGCCGAAGCCCTTGGCCTGAAGCCCGAGGTGCGTGCCGGCGAGCTGCGCCTGCAGGCTGCTGAGCGCAGCATCAAGATTGCCAAGGCTGGCCTCTTGCCGTCGCTCAGCTTCAATGCCGGACTGGGCACCAACTACTATACCACCAGCGGATTCAAGAACGACGGCTTCGGCAAACAGCTGCAGAATAACTTCAGCCAGTATCTTGGCTTCAGCCTCAACATCCCTATCTTCAACCGCTTCTCTACGCGCAACAGCATCCGCACCGCACAGATTGACCGCGAAAACCAGTTGCTGGCGCTCGACAATGTGAAGAAGACGCTCTACAAGGAGATACAGCAGGCCTACTATAACACGGTGGCTGCCCGGCAGAAGTTGCTGAGCAGCCAGACGGCCCGCGAGGCCAGCAGCGAGGCTTTCCGTCTGACAACGGCCAAGTATGAGCAAGGCAAAGCCACTATCACTGAGTTCAACGAGGCCCGCAACAATTACCTGAAGGCCGAGAGCGACCTGACGCAGGCCCGCTATGAATACCTGTATCAAACGGCCCTCATCAAGTTCTATCGCGGCGAGAAGCTCGCCTTCTGACATCGGCTGTCGGCCCGTAATGTGGCCGTGCTCTATTGAAAAATGGCCGGAATTGTGAGAAAAGCGGCCGGAATCAAACCGATTCCGGCCGCTTTTCGCTGTGTGTGAGAAGCATTGCCCACGCTGAGCTCATGGCATGCGGCCCCGTCAGCGCAGCACCTTCCTCACCGAGCCGTCGGCATCTACCACGATGTTGAGTCCGCGCTGGATGCCACTCAGGCGCATGCCGCTCAGATTGTAGATGCCGTTGCTCTTTCTGTGGCTCACGACAGCCGGGCCGATGCCCAGCTCCTGGTTAATCTCGTCAAGCAGCGCCTGCGACCTCTCGCCGGCATTGGCCACGTAGATGTCGAACACCTTGGCACCGCCGCCATCGCTGACGTGGGCCAGCCGTACGTAGTAGTGGCCCTCCTCGTCAAAGCTGCAGGTGTACTTCTTCCACAAGCGGCTCATGCCGGTGGCTGTAATCTGGTTGCCGATGGTGGTCCACTGCTCGCCGTCGGCCGACACCTGCACCTCGAGTGTGCCGCCCTGCATGTTGGCCAGCACCACCACGTCCATCGGAGCCTCATATCTATCCAGGGTGCGCACGAAGGCATTGGGCTCCTGACCTGCATAGACTTTATAGAACTGCACGTCGTATTTGGTGACAGGGAAGAGCGAGTCTACGTCTTCGGTCGTCATGGGGTGATAGCCGCCCTCATTGTTGCCTATGTCGCTGTTGTCGGGACTGATGTTCTGCCACAGCACCGCCTCGCCCCTCGACCAGATGGCCCATGCCGGTGTGTCGCCAGGCTCGTTGACCACTTCATAGTCGCGCAGGTCATCGTCGGTATAGACTGTCACTTCAATCTCCTCGCCCGTCTCAGGGTCGGTCTGCGTCTCGGTGGTGCCTTCGCCTATGTACATAGAGGCTGCCGAGGCTCCCCAGGAGAACATGCCTTTGCCGTTGGGCACGTCGAGGTGTCCCGGGTTGTTGTCGGCAGTCCATTGCGGAGCCGAGTAGTGGGCTGCCACATCTATCAATACGCGCGGGTTCTTCACCAGCACACGCAGGGTGGCTGGCTCTGAGAACACTTCGCCGCCGGTCACGGCAAAGGCTGTCACCGTCTGGGGCATCTTGATTGTCACGGGCACGCCCGTATACTTCGAAGACTTCAGCGTGTCGGTGGTATTCCCGAAGTTATACCAGACGTCAGCGTCGGCCGACTCGCAGGTCAGCGTGATGAGCGTCAGGCCCTCTTGCTGCTCGTAGCTGATGACCGGCGTCTTGGGCTGCCGGCGTATGTCGGCCACCATCTCGGCCACGCAGCTCAGCGTGTAGCCCTCGGCGATGGCAACGGCTTTCACGGTGCATTCCGTGACCACATTTACCGGGCCTGTGTAGAGTGTGCTCTGCGTGGTAGGCTCCGAGCCGTCGAGCGTGTAGTAGACTTCAGCCTTCGGCAGGTTGGGAGGCGTCATGATGATGTTTGTGTTCAGGTCCTTGTATTCCAGTGTCAGCTTCGGTGGGGCGGCCGCCGTAATCTCGGCTTTCGAGCTGATGAGTATCGACAGCGCATTGTCGATGAGTTTCAGTGTGGCGTTGGTGGCGCTTTCGTTGTAGGGCAGATAGACGTAGCCGTTGTGCGTGATGTTGTGGCAGTGGATGAAGGCCTCGCCTTCGAAGGCTTCCACAGGCACGGCATCGCCCCTGAAGTAGTCGCCCAGCACGATGGCTGCTGCAGGTGCGTTGCTAAACTGAATGGTGCTTTCGCCGTCAATCACGATGATGTCAGTGCCGTCTGTCAGAGAGCTCAGCAGTGGGCTCTTGGCGTCTTTTACGATGCCGAGCGGCGTGGTTTCCACACTTTCGCCATAGCCCCATGCGGCATAGAGCTGGGCATTGAGGTTCAGCATGGGTGTCCAGGGCAGGGCCTCGCGCAGTATGCCGGCATGTGAGGCTGTTGCCGTGGGCGATATGACCACGGCGTCGTAGGTCTGCAAGTCAGGTGCCGTCAGGCTCTGGCTGCCCAGGTCGACAGACGTCACGTCGATGTCGTCGCGGCTGCGTAGCTTAGCCAGCGCGGCATCGCCCGCGCCTTCCTCATGTATATAGGCCACCTTGGCGGCCACAGGGTCGTCGCCGTCGCCAATCTGTATGAAGTAGAAGTGTATGCCGCCCACGTTGGCCGTCAGTTTCACGCTGACCGTCTCGGTGTTGTTATTGTAGAGCACCACCGTCGACTGCCCGCTGGAGGCAAACACCGTGTTGCCTTCAGCATCGGCCACGCCCGGGGTTGACACTTTAAAGCCGCGGTCGGCGTTGTCGCCGTGCGGGCTGAACGTCACTGTGAGTTTCTCGCCGGCCGCCACGCCGGGGATGGTGATTGCATCTTCGGCCTTGGCGCCGTTGAGCCAGATGTGTGTATAGTCCGTGCCGCCGTCATAGACCACGTTGATGTGCTTGGCCGACTTGCCGGAGAAGATGAGTCCTTTCGTCTCGGGAATGACCCAGTCGGTGCCGTTCACCTTGCACATGAGTTCTGTGTCGGCAGTGCGGGCCTTCGATTCAGCCCATACGCGGCCGTTGCCCGACTGCTGCGTCCAGTTGTCGGCATCGGCTTCCAGGTTGGCAATGGTTGTTGCACTGAAGCCCTTGGTGAAGTCCCATGTCTTGCGGTTCTGGGCTTGGGTGCCGATGGCAATGAGGCCCAGCAAAATGACAAGTGTAGAAAAATTCTTCATGATGAGTTTAGTTTAGTAATTGTTGGTAAAGTAGTTTGCATGGCAAAAATACAAAAAAAAATGAGGAGTACATTTACGTAGTTCCTCATTTTAATTATTTTTATGACTTTCTGTCAGTTTATCTGTTAGCCACCTTGCGCCCCTCGCTGATGCCGATGCCTTTGCGTCCGTCGGCAGGAGCAGGGCGGCCCAGCGTGTCGAACATCATAGGCGAGCTGCATTCTTTCGAATGATGCAGCCCAATGATGCCGGCAGCCACGCTGCCGAAGGGCGTCAGCGCCTTGCTCGGGCGGCCCTGCGGGGTGAAGGCTCCCATGTTGTAGCTGTTCCACCCCCAGCGGGTGTAGGCTTCGGGCTTCCATCCGCCGTACACCTCAGGCTCCCAGTAGAAGATGCCGGCGCAGCCTTCGAGCTGCTCTGTCTTTTGGAAGAGGTCGGCCATCACGTTGTAGGCGCGGTCCTCGTCCCAGGCATCGTAGCCCGTCTCCACCAGCATCACAGGCACTTGGAAGCGCTGGTGCAGCCGCTTCACCTGGTAGGCGGCGCTGGTGTTGTCGCTGCTCCAGCCAGCCCAGTCGGGATAGTGCGACAGTCCTATCATGTCGAAGCGGCCGCCATACTGCTTGAAGGCCGTGTAGAACCACGCGTTGTCGTCTTTCGCCTTGTCGATGTGCACGATGACCTGTGCCTCGGGCAGCACCTGCTTCACGGCGTCGTAGCCGGCATTGCTCAGGGCCACATAGCCGCTCCACGTGGCCTCGCCGCTCACGCTCCAGTTGAGTTTCCCGTCGTCGAATATCATGCCGGGGCGCGTCTCGTTGCCCACCTGCACCCAGCGGGGCTCTATGCCCTCATCTTTCAGAGCCTGCAGCACCTCCTTTGTGTGGCTGCTGACGGCCTCCTTTAGCGCGTCGCCTGAGAGAGCTGCCCATGCTGAGGGCTTATACTGCTGTCCGGGATCGGCAAAGCGGTCGCTGTAGTGGAAGTCGATCATCACGTCGAGCCCCGCGGCCTTGGCCCGGCGGGCCTTCACCAGCACATCGGCCTTGTCGCACCATGCCCCATAGTCTGCCTCCGGGTTGACCCACACGCGCAGCCGGACGGCATTCATGCCCGTCTGCCGCATCAGTTGCATCAGCTCCGTCTGCTGTCCGTTCTTGTCGTAGAATTTTTTGCCGTCGGCCTCCATCTCGGTGCACCAGCTGACGTCGGCGCCGCAGACGAACGCTTGTGCGGCGGCGCCCATGCAGCAGCTTGCGAGGGCTGCTGCCACGAATAGATTCCTTATGTTCATGTTATCATTATATTAAAGTTATTCTTCTCCACAGCCAGCGCGGTATGCAGCGCCAGAGACGAGTGACGACGCGCCACCGCCAGTCGACCACGCGCACGTGGCGCTCTTTGACTATGCTTTCCATCGCGTCGCGTGCCACGTCGTGAGGGTGTAGCAGCATGGGGTAGCGGCGCCCGTCGTTCAGCAGGTCGGTGTCGGCGAAACCCGGTCGTATGTCGGTGAAGCGGATGTTGAGCCTACGGGCTCGCGCCTGTTGTTCGAGTGCCTCGATGTAGACGTTTTGCAGCGCTTTCGTGGCCGAGTACGACGGGGCGGGTCCCAGCCCCTTGGTGCCGGCTATCGATGAAATGACGGCAATGTGTCCTCCGCCGTGCTCTGCCATATAGCGATAGGCAGCCCCCACCATGCGGGTGAAGCCCACGCCGTTGGTCATCACGGTGTCAATCTCCGTCTGTTCCGTCAGTTGCCGGTTCTGGTGGCCTATGCCCGAGGCGTGGAAATAGAGATTCATGCCGCCCAGCATGTCGGCCAGTTGCTGCAGTCGGTCGGCCGCATCGGGCGCCGTCACGTCGATGGTCATCATGGCGTCGGCCGGCAACTGTCGCAGACGGTCTTCTCTTCTGGCTGCCACGCCCACGCTCCAACCCTGCTCTATGAGGAGCATGGCCACCTCGCGCCCCAAGCCTGACGAGGCGCCCATAACGATTGCTTTCTTCTTCATTTCGTCGGCAAAGTTACGAAATATGCAAGAGAAAAGGGAAGAAAAAACACATTTTCTTTCTTTCTCAGGCAAAAAGCGAATAGGATGCAGGCAGGGCAACGCCGCCTCATGGCTGCCGACGATGGGCTGCCACGCCCGCTGCAAACCTTGCTTATCGCGTAATCGTTGTGAAAAGATTTTGCAGAATGAATAAAAATTATTATTTTTGCAGCCTATGAAAAAACAGTTTCAGCAGTCGGCACCCTTGTTTCGTCTTGCGGTTGCCATGGTGGCAGGCATCGTGGCGGCACGGCTGACGGCTTGTCCGCTATGGCTGTCGCTGCTGTTGCTGACTGTCACCACGGTCGTTGCCTTGTTTTGTCGTCGGCATGCCATCATACAGTCGGTGCTCATCGTCGTAGGCTTTGCCCAGCTCGGCATGGCCAGCTGGCAGTTGGGCGGCAGGCAGCATGAGCGCACAGTCCCGGTGAAGACCTGGTTTCTGCAGCAGCGGGAGCATCTGCTCGACCGGTACAGACAGACGACCGGCACCGACGACGACCTCTATGGCGTGCTGGCTGCCATGACGCTGGGCGACAAGCGGGCCCTCACGCCAGCGCTTCGTCAGACCTACAGCATCACAGGTGCCTCGCATGTGCTGGCCCTCAGCGGTATGCATCTTAGCGTGGTCTATCTGCTGCTCACCACGCTGACGCTGAGGCGCCGCAGGTGGTGGGTTGCGCAGGCACTCGTGGTGCTCGGCATCTGGGCCTTCGCCTTCCTCACAGGTCTCTCGCCCAGCGTCATGCGGTCGGCCACGATGATCAGCTGCTATGCTATATTCTCGTTGGGAGGCCGTGGACACTCTACTGTGAATGCGCTGTCGCTGACGGCCATCATCCTGTTGCTCGCCGACGCACGTTCGCTTTACGACGTAGGCTTTCAGATGTCGTTTCTCGCCGTGCTGTCAATCCTTCTGTTCATGCCCTTGTTCGAAGCCATGGTTCCCCGCGACTATCTGTTCTTGCATCCGCTGCAGAAGTGGGTGTGCGGCATGACGGCCGTTTCACTGTCGGCCCAGTTGGGGGTGGCGCCGCTCATCGCGTACTATTTCCACCGCTTCTCCACCTGGTTTCTGTTCACCAATTTCGTGGCTGTCCCTCTGGCCACACTCATTCTCTATGCCGCCCTGCTCACGCTGCTGCTGCCCTGGTGTGCGCCGGTGCTGTTGCTGCTGGTGCGTGCGCTCAATGCTTCGCTCGGGTGGTTGTCGCGTTGGCCCCTGGCCAGTATCGACGGACTGCAGTTTGCCGCATGGCAGGTGGTGCTCATCTATGTGGCCATAGGCTGTCTCTACTTCATGCTGCTGCGGCTGCTGCGTAGGCCGTGAGGTTATGCATGGTGGAGCCGTGTCCCCTGCAACGCGAGAGAGCTGTCACCCATGCAGATGACAGCTCTCTCTCTCGCTTGTAGTGATGGCGCCGGGGTAGGCTACAGGTAGCCCATCCAGCGCAGTATGTCGTTCAGGTTGGCCACTATCATCAGCAGTATGATGAGGCCGAAGCCAAAGTATTCGGCCCATATCATAAAGCGCTCTGAAGGCTTGCGGCGCGTAATCATCTCGTAGATGAGGAAGAGCACATGGCCGCCGTCGAGCGCCGGGATGGGCAGGATGTTCATGAAGGCGAGGATGATGCTGAGGAAGGCCGTCATCTCCCAGAAGCGGTGCCAGTCCCACGTGGCGGGGAAAAGGCTGCCTATAGCTCCGAAGCCGCCGAGCGACTTGGCGCCATCGGCCGTGAACACATACTTCAGGTCGTCCACGTAGCCTTTCAGCACATGCAGACCATACTTGATGCCGGCGGGGAAACTCTCGAAGAAGCCATATTCGCGGGTGATGGGTTCATAAAGCTGCTGCGGTGTAAAGCCCAGCTTCAGGTTGGGCGTCAGCTCCACTTCGATGGTGTCGGCCACGCCGCCACGCTCGAAAGCCACGTTGACACAGCGCACACGCATGCTGTCATCGGCCGTGGCAGCCGCTGCCAGCACGTCACTACGGCGAGCCAGCTCGTCGGTGAGCTGTCCGAACGACTCCACCGGCTTGTTGCCAATCATGGTGATGCGGTCGCCGCGCTGCAGTCCGATGTGGTCGGCCGGCGAGTCGGGCAGCACGCTGTCGATGACGGCGGGTATGTAGACACGGGCGAAGACGGGCTCCGTCTTCAGCATGTCGAGCAGGTTGAGGTCGCCGGGCAGTGCTATCTCCACCTGCTGTCCGTGTCGCATCACGGTGACACTCTTCGCCGTGGATATCTGCCGGAACATGTCGCCGCCGAACTTCTTCAGTTCGCCGTGGTCGGTGGCCAGCAGCACGTCGCCGTCCATGAAGCCCAGTGCCTTGGCATCGTCATTAAACTCCATGCCCTGCGACATTTGCGACAGCGGCACGTAGGTATCGCCCCAGTGGAACAGAATCATCGAATAGATAAACAGTGCCAGCAAGAAGTTGACCAGCACACCGCCAATCATGATGAAGAAGCGCTGCCAGGCTGGCTTGGTGCGGAATTCCCACGGCTGTGCCGGCTGCTTCATCTGTTCGGTGTCGAAGCTCTCGTCAATCATGCCGGCAATCTTGCAGTAGCCGCCCAGGGGCAGCCAGCCCACGCCATACTCCGTATCGCTCTTCTTGGGCTTGAAGCTGAATAGCTTGCCGGTCCATTTGCCTAAGGTCACATCGAAGAATAGGTAGAATTTCTCAACGCGCACGCCGAACAGCTTCGAGAAGAAGAAGTGGCCGCCCTCATGGAGCAGCACCAGCAGGCTGATGGCGAGCAGGAATTGTAAGAGTCGGATCAGAAAAATCTCCATTGTCTTTTGTATAAGCCCCTAAGTAAAGGGGGTAGGGGGTCTGAACAAGCGTGGGAATCAGACGCCACAATAATATATATGTTATGTTATATGGTTTGGGGGGACTGCGCTTGTTCAGACCCCATCTCCCCCTTGCTTAGGGGGTGTTGAGCAACGCTGCTGCAATGTGCCGTGCCTCGGTGTCGGTAAGGACGTAGTCGTCGTAGGTGGGCGCGGAAATGAAAGTGGCGCGCTGCATGGTCTCGGCGATGATGTCGGCCATCTGCAGGAAGCCGCAGCGGTCCTCCAGGAAGTCACGGTTCACAATCTCATTGGCCGCATTGACGATGCAGGGCATATTGCCGCCGCGGGCTATTGCCTCGTAGGCCATCTGCAGACAGCGGAACTTCTTCAGGTCGGGCTCGAAGAAGTCCAGATGCTGCGCCTGGAAGAGGTCGAGACGCTCGCCGCTCAGCGGCAGGCGCTGTGGATAGGAGAAGGCATACTGGATGGGCAGCCGCATGTCGGGCACGCCTAGCTGGGCCTTCACCGAGCCGTCCTGGAACTGCACGGCCGAGTGGACAATCGACTGCGGGTGCACCAACACCTGAATCTGCTTGGCGTCGACGCCGAAGAGCCACTTTGCCTCGATGACCTCGAAGCCCTTGTTCATCATCGACGCCGAGTCGATGGTAATCTTCGCGCCCATGTCCCATGTGGGGTGGCGCAGGGCGTCGGCCTTCGTCACAGAGGCCAGCTCGTCGATAGACTTCAGGCGGAAGGGGCCGCCAGAGGCCGTGAGCAGAATTTTGTCGATAGGATTCTGATCTTCGCCGACGAGGCTCTGGAAGATGGCCGAGTGCTCCGAGTCGACGGGCAGGATGGCGGCGCGGTTCTCAATGGCCAGACGGCAGATGAGCTCGCCTGCCACCACGAGTGTCTCCTTGTTGGCCAGGGCGATGGCCTTATGTGCTTTTATTGCATGAATGGTGGGCGACAGGCCGGCGAAGCCCACCATGGCCGTGAGCACCATGTCAATGGGCTCGGCCTCCACAATCTCGTCGAGGGCGCGGGCGCCGGCATAGACCTTCACGTCGGGCAGGTCCTCCATCAGTGCCTTTAGTTCGTCGTAGCGCTGTTCGTTGGCAATGACCACGGCGGCGGGGTGGAACTGATGGGCCTGCTGGGCCAACAGCTGCACGCGATTGTTGGCCGTCAGGCAGTATACTTCATAGAGGTCCTGGTGCTCTTCAATCACCTGCAGTGCCTGTGTGCCGATGCTGCCGGTAGAACCGAGGATAGCTATCTGTTTTTTCTGGTGGTTAGACATTGTCTTGCTTTCTCGTTGTTTCTTTTTTTTCGTTATGATGTTATCTTGTTATGACGTTTTTTCTGGAAGTTACAGTTCGAGCAGCCCTTCCGGCAGGTCGATGGTGATGCGGCGGGCGTCGTGGTCCACGTCGGTGATGAGTTCTTCGGCGGCAGGAATGAGTGTGCCGTCTTCCAGTTCGAAGAGAATGTTGGCAGTGGTATCGTCAACGTGGGCGATGCGGCCGACGCTCTTGCCGCTGCGGGCTTCGACTAAATCGAAACCTACAAAGAAGCTCCAGCGTAGCTCTTCCTCGTCGTCGTGCGGGGTGAGGGCGCGGGGGAAGTAGACATCGCAGTTGGTCAGTTCGCGAGCCCGCTCCTGAGTGTCGATATCTTCCAGTTTCAGAATGGCCGTGGAGTCAGAGCGGAAGCGGTATTCCTCGATGAAGAAAGGAACCAGGATACCGTCGACCTCGATGATGAGGTAGTCGGCCTCGGCGCGGTCAAACACATCGTCATCAAACTGGAACGACAGTTCGCCTTTCACGCCGTGGGCCTTGCCGAGGCGACCGATGCGGTAGACTTCTTCTGGACGAATCATGATTTCTCGTGGGTTTTGTAGCAGGGTTAGGGAATACGCGTGATTTTGGCGCCCAGTGCGTTCAGTCGCTGCTCGATGTGCTCATAGCCGCGGTCAATCTGCTCGATGTTGTCGATGCGGCTGGTGCCCTTGGCACTCAGGGCCGCTATGAGCAGGGCGATGCCGGCTCGGATGTCGGGGCTCGACATGCGGCCAGCCTTCAGTTGCAGCTTGCGGTCGTGACCCACGACGACGGCGCGGTGTGGGTCGCAGAGGATAATCTGTGCACCCATGTCGATGAGTTTGTCGACGAAGAAGAGTCGGCTCTCGAACATCTTCTGGTGGAAGAGCACCGAGCCGCGGGCTTGTGTGGCCACGGTGATGAGCACCGAGATGAGGTCGGGCGTCAGGCCCGGCCAGGGAGCGTCGGCCAAGGTCATGATGGTGCCGTCGATGAACGACTGCACCTCATAGTGGCGCATGCGGGGTATGAAGAGGTCGTCGCCCTCCACCTTAATCTTGATGCCAAGTCGGCGGAAGGTGTTGGGAATGATGCCCAGGTCCTTCTGCGATACATCCTTGATGCGGATGCCGTCGCCCACCATGGCAGCCATGCCTATGAACGAGCCCACCTCTATCATGTCGGGCAGCAGGCGGTGGTCCGTGCCGTGCAGATGGTCGACCCCCTCGATGGTGAGCAGGTTGGAGGCAATGCCGCTGATGCGCGCTCCCATGCTGTTGAGCATGCGGCAGAGCTGCTGCAGGTATGGCTCGCAGGCCGCGTTGTAGATGGTCGTCTTGCCCTTGGCCATGACGGCCGCCATGATGATGTTGGCCGTGCCGGTGACGCTGGCTTCGTCGAGCAGCATGTAGCAGCCCTTCAGCCGCTGTGCCGATATCTGGTAGACGCCGCGCTCAGCCACGTGGTTGAACTGCGCTCCGAGCTTCTCGAAACCCAGGAAGTGGGTGTCCAGTCGGCGGCGCCCAATCTTGTCGCCCCCGGGTTTGGCTATGATGGCTTTTCCCATGCGGGCCAGCAGCGGTCCTATCATCATGACCGAACCGCGCAGCTGCGAGCACTTGCTGACGAAGTCGTCGCTTTGCAGATAGTCCAGATTAAGCTCGTCGGCCTGGAACGTATAGCAGTTGGTAGTGTATAGTTCGGAGTCCTTAGTAGGCTGCGCAGCATCTGAACGATGAGTTCTTAACTCAGGACAGCAACCTTGCGTTACCTTCACCCCGATATCCTTGAGCAACCGTATGAGGTTGTTCACGTCGCGAATGTCGGGAATGTTGGCGATGGTCACGGGCTCGGCAGTGAGCAGTGTGGCGCAGATAACCTGCAGAGCCTCGTTCTTGGCGCCCTGTGGTATGATAGTGCCGCTCAGCGGATGTCCGCCTTCGATGATAAATGATGCCATATCTTCAGCTGATGATGGTGCATGGAGTGTGTTTACTTCTTTTTCTTGCCGTTGCGCTTCACCGAGGGCTCCATGGCGCCCGGCACGTAGCGCTCGAAGGTGAACGTGCCCAGGTCAAGCTGTATGACGCCGTCGGTGTAGCGTGCCAGGTCGTCGGCCACCTTCTCATCGTCGATGGTGCCGTGACCCCACTGCATGAGGTCGCGCTTCATCTGGTTGGCCGTCAGGCGGGCCAGTTCGTCGCGCTCGGGCCCCTCGGGCATAGTCTTCAGCTTGTCCCACAGTTCTTTCACCATGCGGCCGTAGTGGCGCAGGCGTATGTCGCCCTGAGGCAGCTTCAAGGGCTGTGGCTTTGACAGAATCTTCTCGGCGTCGCTCACGTCGAAGGGCCAGTCGATGTCGAGCTGCTTGTGGCTCATCAGGTAGAGGTGGTCCCACAGCGTCTGCTCATAGTTGGCATTCTCGCGTATCTGCGGCACCTTGGTTTCCATGAGCCTCACGATGGTCTTGGCACAGCGCAGGCGCTCTTCGCGTGTGGGCAGCGATACGGCGTGGTCTACCATCTTCTGTATCTCGCGTCCGTATTCTGGCAGCAGCAGTTGCTCGCGCCCGGTGTTGTAGTCTAATCCTTGTATGTTCATAATCAGGTTTCGTTATTTTTTATGAAGGGCCTCCCTTTGGAGCGGGTTGGCCCCAATCTTGGCCACGTAGTCCTTCAGGTAGAACGGCTCGAAGTAGGCCACGTCTTCAGTCAGCCCGTCAATCAGGCGGCGTTCGGCCAGCGGCTGCATCCATTTGGCCAGCGGCTCGATGCCCTCCAGCAGGTGGGCGTTGGGGTGGCTGATTGTATCCATGCACTTCTGCGCCCCGTTGCCGAAGAAGTAGACAGGGTGCTCATCGAGGAAGGGGCGGTAGGTGTCAGCGTCGACCACGTCGGCCCGCACCTCTCTGGCAGGCTTCAGCGCCCTGGTGTAGAGCCCGGCATAGACCTCCATGCGGCGGGCGTCGATCATGGGGCACAGCAGCGCGTCTTCCGGCAGATCGGGGTGGCGCAGCAGCACGGGCACGCAGAGCAGCTCGAGCGTAGGCACGGCGACGAGCTTCAGGTTGCGGCCGTAGCAGATGCCCTTGGCCATTGACACACCGATGCGCAACCCCGTGTAGCTGCCCGGCCCGCAGCTGACGGCTACGGCGTCGAAGGGTATGGCGTGGTTGTCGGTGAACGAGAGCGCCTCGTCTACCATCGGCCCTATGCGCTCGGCACTGCTGCCCTTCTGGGCGGAGCGCTCCTCTTGCTGGAAGATGACGTGCGAGTCTTCGCTCACGGCCACCGAGCAGACGTTAGTACTTGTTTCAATATGAAGAATGCAAGACATATTTTTCTCGTATAGTATGTAATTAAAGTGCAAAGTTACTAATTTTCTATGAAACGGCCATGTCTTTTTCACAAATTAACTATCTGCCACTGTCGTGTTCAGACCCTCGTTGCGTCGCGTTCAGGTCCAGAATGCCGACAGTCAGTTATGTTTTTTTTCGTGCAAAAAGTTTGGCAGTTGAAGAAAAAACGCTAACTTTGCATCGATAAAATATTTTCAGTGTAAATTATGAAGAAGACAATTGTATCATTGCTGCTGATGCTGTGCATGGGCACAGGCGTTAGCACGGCTCAAGACTGCTGTAAGCAGCAGGGGGCTACGGAGAAGAAAGAGTGCACGGACGGGCAGCAGGCCTGCGGCAAGAAGGGAGCGACCCTGCTGGAGACCATCATGACCCGCACGTCGGTGCGTCAGTTTACCGACGAGGCAGTAAAGCCCTGCTGCGTGGAGAAGATGCTGCGCGCCGCCATGGCCGCCCCCACGGCAGTGAACAAGCAGCCGTGGCACTTCGTTGTGGTAGATGACAAACAGGTGCTCGACCGCCTGGCCGACGAGGGACGTCGCGGCGACATGCTGCGCAAGGCACCGCTGGCCATCGTCGTCTGCGGCGATATGAACAAGGCCATGGAAGGCAAAGGCCGGGAATACTGGATACAAGACTGCAGTGCCGCCACCGAGAATCTGTTGCTGGCCGCTCATGCCATGGGGCTGGGCGCCGTGTGGACTGGCCAGTATCCCATGGACAACCGCTACACCCGCACGCAGCAGGTGCTGTCGCTGCCAGAGAGCGTCGTGCCCCTCTGCATTGTCATCGTGGGCCATCCCGCCGAGCAACCGCAGCCCAAAGACAAGTGGAAGGCAGACAACGTGTCGTACAACAGCTACGGCGCCAAGAAGTAACCTGTAATATTCTTAATTGGAAATGAAGAAATTCATCTTATGTCTGGTCATGGCTGCCATGGCCATAGGCTGCACCAACGCCAATGACAAGGTCAGCGTGAAGGGCAACTTAAAGAACGTGGGCGACACACTCTTCTTGTTTTCGCCGTCGGAACGTAAAGTGATTGACACGGTGGCCGTCAGCAACGGCCAGTTTGAGTTCACATTCAGCACCGATGCCGTGGGCGACTATTATCTGCTTGCGCCGGATGCCTTGCGCGGACAGCGCGGGCCGCATCTGCTCTTTGTGGCTGTGCCTGGCGAGACGCTCGAACTGACGGGCGACGTCAACGACCGTTACGACTTCGGCGGATCGAAGTTCTACCAGGACTACCACGAGGTGGACCTCATGACCGAGAGTGCGCAGAAAGAAGTGAGCGACTTCACGCAACGTCTGCAGGGCATGATGCTGCAAGGCGTGCCCCAAGACTCAGTGATGAAGCTCTACCAGGCCGGTATCGAGCCTCTGCAGCAGAAGATGGAGCAGACCATGCTGCAGTTTATCAAAGACCATCCCGACATGGAGGCCTGCGCCACGCTCGTAGGGCAGCTCAGCCCTGAGCGCATGGCCGATGCCGTGGCACTCTTCTCCGACCGCGTGAAAAACGGTCGCATGCGGCCCTACTATCAGGGTATCATCGACCGCGTGCAGCAGGAGCAGCTGGCCGAGCAGGCTGCTGCCCAGAAGCAGGCACAGGGCGTCAGCGCCCCCGACTTCACCCTGAACGACCTGCAGGGCAAGCCGCTGAAGCTCTCGTCGCTGCGCGGCAAGTATGTGGTGCTCGACTTCTGGGGCGCCTGGTGCGGCTGGTGTATCAAGGGCTTCCCCGAGATGAAGCGATACTACGAGAAGTATAAGAGTAAGTTCGAGATTCTGGGCATCGACTGCAACGACACCGAGGCGAAGTGGCGTGCCGCCGTAGAGAAGTATCAGTTGCCGTGGCTCCACGTCTACAACCCGCGTGACAGCCGCTTGCTCGAAGACTACGGCATTCAGGGATTCCCCACCAAGATTATCCTCTCGCCCGAAGGCAAGATTGTGAAGACCATTGTGGGTGAGGATCCCGCCTTCTACACCCAGCTTGACGAACTGTTCGGGAAGTAAGGAGGAATGAGGAATGAGAAGTGTGAGAAATGCCATGCGCACTCAATGTGCAGCTCATTTTGTCATTTCAACATTATTCATTCCTCATTTCTCATTTTTTTTCATGATGCTTTTATAGACGGCGGGCGTCATGCCTACGATATTCTTGAAGGCAATGATGAAGCTGGTGGCTGAACTGTAGCCCAGCGAGAGGGCGACTGTCTGGATGGTGGCGTCGGCGTATTGCCCGTTGTCGACCAGACGGCGGGTTGCCTCGCGGATGCGCCGCTCGTTGAGCAGCGTCTTGAACGGCTTCTGGTAGTATTCATTGATGACTTGCGACACGTAGGTGCGGTTCGACCCTACCTCGCGGCACAGCATCGCCATGTTGAAATCGGGCGAGAAGAGCAGTTGCGGCGAGTCCAGCGCGTGCTCAATGCGCTGCAGGAGCAGAGCCTGCTGCGAGGCATGGTCGGCCTGTCGCAGACTGTCGGTAGCCGCCTCGTCGGTGCTGGCAGGCGCTGCCGCCTCGATGCTCTGCAGGTAGACGTCGCGTATCTGCGACGTCTTCTGCTGTTGGTCGGTCAGTTCCCGGTATTTCTCGATGAGCAGCTGATAGCTGTGCTTCTGTGCTTTACGTTGGCGCAGCATGACAACGATGAGGGCAACGAGCGCCCCGGCAAGCATCACCACCAGCACGATGACCAGTTTCTGCATACCCACAGTGTTGGCCAGCGAGTTAATCTGCATGTTGCTCACCCGTGTCTCTGTCTGATAGAGCTTGTTCTGGGCCTGCTTCAGCTTCTCCTTGTTGAATATCAGCGCCTCTATCGAGTCTGATTTCGCGTCTGTCTTAGCCGATTCCGCGGTGTCGCCCATCGCCAGAAGCATGTCGCGTTCGGCCTTGTAGACGTCGGCCAGATAGGCCTGCGTGCTGTTTTCGGTGGCCAGCTGCTCGCACCTTTTATAATATATAGCTGCCGAGTCGTTCATCTTGAGACGGGCATAGCTGTTGCCCAGCTCCAGCATCAACGGCGTCTGATAGAAGGTTTCCATGTGGTGCGCATCTGTGTAGGCCAGGGCCTGGCGGTATACGCTGGCGGCCTTGCGGCAGCTGTCGTCCTCGATGGCAATATGGCCCTTGAGCAGCAGCAGATAGTAGCCGTGCATCACGCTGTCGCGCCGCGGCGTCTTCTCTATAAGCTTGTAGTAGCGACGTGCCTCGTCGGTGCGGTGCTGGTTGCAGTAGGCCGTCACGATGTTGGCCAGAATCTGTGCTGCCAGTTCGTTGTCGCCCGACTGCAGGGCCTGACGGTAGACGCGCTCGTAGTAGTAGAGCGCCCGCTCGTGGTTCTCCAAGATGTCGTAGATCAGTCCGATGTTGGCCATCGAGCGGTAGAGCACGTCGGTGTTGCCGCATTTCTGTGCCGGTTCGAGTGCCATGGTGTAGAAGTCGAGCGCCTCAATATATTACACAGAAGACGACGAGTGCGGCGACCACATGTTCTCGTCGTGCTTGACGCTGAAGAAGCTGCTGCTGCCCAAAGATAATACCCGCGTGGGCGCTGAGTGCTTCTCCGGCGACAGCCAGCTGACCGAAGTGAACCTTGGCGACCGCGTGAGGAGCATTGGCGAGCAGGCCTTCTACCACACGTTCGTAGAGAACGTATATATTCCCGACTGCTGCGAGGTGATTGACGATATGGCCTTCTACGACGTCGAGACGCTGAAGACGGTCCACCTGCCCGCTGCGCTGAAGAAACTCAACTTCGGCGTGTTCTACTTCTGCAAGCAGCTCGACGGCGTTGTCATCCCCGACGGTGTGGAGGAGATTGAAGACCTGGCCTTCTTCGACTGCGAGAGCCTGCAGCAGATTAACATTCCTGCTGCTACCACCGAGGTGGAATATCATGCTTTCAACCGTTGCTATTCGTTGAAGCGTTTCAACGTGGCTGAGGATAACCCCGTGCTGAGCGATATCGACGGCATACTCTTCGACAAGGACCAGCAGATACTGCAGCTCTACCCCGTTGCACGCGAGGACAGCGAATACACGTTGCCAGAGACCTGCGTGGCCCTGCAGAGCAATGCTTTCTGGCAAGCCAACAACCTGAAGCGCGTGGTGATGGACGAAGCCATGACCATCGTGGGCAACGGTGCCTTCGACGACTGTCAGAACCTGGAGGAGGTAGTGTTCTCCGACAATGTGACGAGCATTGGCGTCGAGGCTTTCTTCGACTGCAAGAAGCTGACGCACGTAGACCTGCCCGCCGGGCTGACCACGCTGGAGCGTGAGGCCTTCATGTCGTCGGGGCTGAAGTCGCTTGTGCTGCCCGAGCAAATCAGCGTGGTGCCCGAGGCCCTCTGCTATGGCTGTACCGCCTTGAATGAAGTGGTGTTGCCCGCCACCTGCACCCGCCTTGAGGAGAGTGCCTTCTATGGCTGCACCGCCTTGCGCCGGCTGGAGGTGAATGCCGTGACGCCTCCCGAGGTAGACTATACTACCTATGAAGACGAGGAAGGACAGAGTGAAGACGTTATCTCATGTTTCCACGATGTCGACTATGCCAACTGCCTGCTCGTTGTGCCCGCTGGCAGCGAGGAAGCCTATGCCGCCCATAAGGTATGGGGCATGTTCAGCCAGATTGTGAGTGATGGCATCGACGGCGTCAGTCAGTCTGACAACCATGCAGCAATCCATGCTTACGATGTCCTTGGCCGCCGTCTTGGCACTGCCGCCCGTTCCGGCTTGCAGATTGTTCGTCAGCAAGACGGCAGCGTGCGCAAGGTCGTGGTGAGATAATAGCGTTACACCGGCTCCGGTCTGCATGGATAAGGTTTCTGTGTAGATATTGTCATGAGTGTGATAGTTGGCTATCGCCTGTCTGACAAAGGCGGTAGCCAATTCTTTTTATGCTTTATATTCGCAGGTGCGAAAAGTTGGCTGCAAAGATACGTCTTTTACCAAAAAAGTAGTATCTTTGCATATCGTAAACGATAGTAAAGACAGAGCAATGGCACAACAGAACGACTTTGCAGAAGTGCTGGAGGTGGCGGCCGAGGCCGGGCACATCCTGCTGGAGAACGGCGCTGAGATATCGCGGGTGGAAGACATCATGGGGCGCATCGCCTCGTGCTATGGAGTAGACTCGGGCAACTTCTTCGTGCTCTCCAACGGCATCTTCACCACCGGACAGGGCAGCAAGATAACCAAGAGCGGGGGCCAGACGGCCACCTACGCCAATGTGGAGTTCATCCCCCTGCGCAGCATACAGCTGTCGAAGGTGGTGGCGGTGAACCGCCTGAGCTACGATATAGCCGCCGGGCGCACCACGCTGGCCGAGGCACGCGAAAGACTGCAGCGCATACGCCAGACGGCGCCGAAGCCCATCTGGGAGCAGATGCTCGGCTCGGCCCTGGGAGCAGCAGGCTTCTGTGCCGTCTTCGGCGGCGGCTGGGCCGACTGTCTGGCTGCGCTGGTGGTGGGCTTGCTGCTCATGGTCTTCGTCCTCGGCGTCACCAGTCGCTATCTCTCCAAGATTGTGGGCAGCATCGGCAATGCCTTGGCGGCCACGCTGCTGTGCATCGGCTTCTGGCGCGTGGGCTTCGGGGTGAGTCTGCCCAACGTCATCATTGGCGCCATCATGCCGCTCATTCCCGGTGTGCCTTTCGTCAACGGCGTGCGCGACCTGGCCAATTCCGACTATCTGGCCGGCTTCACCCGGCTCACCGATGCCATGCTCAGCTTTTTCTGCATCGCCGTGGGCGTGTCGCTGGCCTTCATCTTCGACGGGCAACTGTATGGTGGCATGATCAGCCTCGGCGGCATGACCGTCAGTCCCGACACCGCCCACCTGCTCTGGCAGGCCCTGGCCGCCTTCATCGGCACGACCGCCTTCGCCGTGCTCTTCGGCGTCGACCGCGAGCACTATGTGGCGTCGGGCTTCATTGGAGCCGTAGGGTGGGTGCTCTATCTGCTCCTCGTGAGGTGGGCCGGAGCCACGCCCACAGCCGCCACCCTCGCAGCCGCTACGCTTGTGTGCCTCCTCTCGCGCATGGCGGCCGTGCCCTATCGCTCTCCGGCGCAGGTATTCCTGCTCTGCGGCATCTTCCCGCTGGTGCCCGGCGCCGGCATCTTCTGGTTTACCTATTACCTGACTGACGGCCGGTTCGACCTCTCCTCCCACAGCGGGTGGGCGGCCGTGAAGATAGCCATTGCCATCGTGCTGGGTATCATCCTGGCCATGGAACTGCCGCAGCGCCTCTTCAGCCACTCACGCACTGCTCATTGACGGGGCGAAAGCGGCACTGCTACCTTGAATTTTGGCCATTATCTGACGAATTCTGGCCAATATTCAGTGGATTTTGGCCATAATTTAATGGCGATGTATGGCTATTCCGACTTTTTTACGTAACTTTGCAAGCAGTAAACAATAACACTGAAGAACATGATACAATCGATGACGGGCTACGGCAAGGCTGTCGTAGTCTACAAAGACAAGAAAATCAATGCTGAGATAAAGTCGCTCAACTCCAAGCAGCTCGACTTGATGACGCGCATTGCCCCCCTTTACCGCGAGAAAGAGATGGAGATACGCCAGATGATTGCGCAGGCACTGGAGCGCGGAAAGGTGGACTTCGCCCTGTGGGTGGAGAAAGACACCGGCGTAGACCCGACACCCGTGAACGGCGCCCTGATGGAGAATTACTATCATCAGCTGAAAGCTATAGCTGCCAAGAGCGGCATACCTGAGCCCCAGGACTGGATGCAGACGCTGGTGCGCATGCCCGACGTGCTGACGCACACGGAGCAGGAGGAACTCTGCGGCGAGGAGTGGGCCGTGGTGCACACTGCCGTCGAGCAGGCCATTGCGGCGCTGGTGGACTTCCGGCGTCAGGAGGGGGCTGCCCTGGAGAAGAAGTTTGCTGAGAAGATTGACAACATAGAGCGGCTGATGGCCGAGATTGAGCCCTACGAGAAGAGCCGCGTGGAGAAAATTCGCCAGCGCATCGTCGACAGCCTGCAGCAGATTCCCGGCGTAGACTACGACAAGAACCGTCTGGAGCAGGAACTCATCTACTACATCGAGAAGCTCGACATCAGCGAGGAGAAGCAGCGCCTGAAGAACCACCTGAAGTACTTCCGCGAGACGATGGCCGACGGTCATGGTCAGGGGAAGAAGCTGGGCTTCATCGCTCAGGAGATGGGGCGTGAGATTAACACCACCGGCTCGAAGTCGAACCAGGCCGAGATGCAGAACATCGTTGTGCAGATGAAGGACGAGCTGGAGCAGATTAAAGAGCAGGTGCTGAATGCGCTGTAATAAAAGTCTCTCCCGACCCCTCCAAAGGAGGGGGAACGTAGACGACTTTATGAAAAAGAAGATGCATTATGGCTATGAGGCGGCAGGGACAATCTATGTTATTTTAAGGAAACATTCAAAAGATTATCAGCGTGATATGACACCTGCCGAATCTGCCCTTTGGGAAGTGTTGCGCGGCAAGCCATTTGGATATAGGTTCCGCCGACAGCATCCGATTGGAGATTATATTCCTGATTTCGTTTGTCTGTCTAAACGATTGGTGATAGAAGTCGACGGGTCGCTACCATTTCGTGGGTAATCAGCCATTGTCTGATCAGGAAAGAACAGATTATTTGAATCAGCGTGGTTTCAGCGTATTGCGGTTTGTTAATGACGAGGTGATAGGTGACACGGACCAAGTAATAACTAAAATAAAAGAAACTATGAATAGCCAGCCTACAGTTAGTGAGCAGCCTCTCCCCTCCTTTGGAGGGGGCGGGGGTGGCTTGATTATTTTTAGTGCTCCTTCCGGCTCAGGCAAATCGACGATTGTGCAGTGGCTCATGAAGGAGCATCCGGAGCTGAATCTTTATTTCTCCATTTCGTGTACGTCGCGGGCACCGCGCGGCACGGAGCAGAATGGCGTAGAGTATTTCTTCCTCACGCCAGAGGAGTTCCGCCAAAAGATTGCGAATGATGAGTTTCTGGAGTATGAGGAGGTCTATCAGGACCGCTTCTACGGCACGCTGAAGTCTCAGGTGGAACGGCAATTAGAGCAGGGACAGAACGTGGTGTTCGACGTCGATGTGAAAGGTGGCGTCAACATCAAGAAGTATTACGGCGAGCGGGCCTTGAGTCTTTTCATACAGCCCCCGTCGGTGGAGGAGCTGCGTCGTCGGCTCGTGGGCCGCGGCACCGACACGCCCGAGGCCATCGAGAGCCGTCTGGCCAAGGCTGAGTATGAGCTGACCTTCGCTCCACAGTTCGACCATGTCGTGGTGAACGACGACCTGGCGACAGCCAAGCAGGAGACGCTGAGTCTGGTGGAGGAATTTCTAAGGGGAGTATCCTCCGCCCCCTCCGAAGGAGTGAAGAAGTCTTCCCAGCTCTCCCCGAAGGGCTGAAGAAGCCCTTCCTGACCTCCCGGGATGGATGTTTGCGGGACTGATAAGATAAAAAAGATAATGAAGACAAATAAAGTGCCAGCCCCTCTTGGAGAGTGTGGGGAAAATAATAACGTGACAACCCCTCGCCCCTCCTCCGGAGGAGGGGGTGGGGGAGGCCTCCTTATAGGGCTCTTCGGCGGCTCCTTCAACCCCATCCATGTGGGCCATATCGCCCTGGCCCGGCAGTTGCGACAGCTGGCGGGACTCGATGAGGTGTGGCTCATGGTGTCGCCGCAGAATCCGCTGAAGCAGGGGAGCAGCGAGTTGCTCGACGACCGGCTGCGCTACGAGATGGCGCGGCTGGCACTGCATGGCGAGGACGGCATCGTGGCCAGCGACTACGAGCTGCACCTGCCGCGACCGTCTTACACTTGGAACACCCTGCAATGTCTGCAAGCCGACTATCCTCAGCATACCTTCGTATTATTAATAGGTGGCGACAACTGGCAGCTCTTTTCGCACTGGTATCGCGCCCAGGATATTCTCAGCCGTTATCAGATAGTGGTCTATCCGCGCCGTGGCAGCGACATCGACCGCCGAACGCTGCCCGCCGGCGTCACCATTGTCGACACAGAACTGCTCGACATCTCGAGCACTGAGATTCGCCGACGCATTGCCGAGGGGCAGGGCATCAGCGGGATGGTGCCGCCCGTCGTTGAGCCGCTGGTGAAGAGATTCTATGGCGTCAGGTAATCAGCAGGGCGCTTGAAACGGAAAAGATAATACTGGGGAAAATGCCATGAAATGAAATAACCGAGAGGAGAATAATCTAAGAAAAGAAAAAATGACGCAGGGGGAATACAAGGAAATTGATTTAGCAAAGATGGTGGCCGCCATCATGGTGGTTGCCATTCATGCACAGCCGTTCTCTGGCCTCACCGAGGCAATGCTCATCGATGTGTGGGCCCGTTTGGCGGTGCCGTTCTTTTTCATCGCCAGCGCTTTCTTCTTCTTTAAGAAACCGGCTGGGCAGCAGCACATCGGGCATTATGTGAAGCGGCTGGCACTGCTCTATCTGCTCTGGTTCGTAGTCGAACTGCCCATCACTGTGCTGCATTTCTACATCGAGCCGCAGCGCAGCATTGGGCAGAGCACGCTTGCTTTGCTGCAGGGGCTGCTTTGGGGCTCCACGTTCTCCGGCTCATGGTTTATCACAGCCCTGATGGAGTGCATCCCGCTTGTGTGGCTGCTGGGGCGGCGGTTGTCATCGGCGACACTGCTGCTGGCTGGCTGCGCGCTCTATGCCGTCGTTGTGGGTTCAACCTATTATTACACCGTGCTTCCGTCTGACTGGCGGTCGTGGGTAGACGCTTGTCATGCCTGGTCGTTTAAGCCAGAACTGAGTTGGGCCTCGGCCTTCGTCTTCTGCGTGGCAGGAAGACTGATGGCCGAGAAGGAAGCGCAGGTGAAGGCTATCGGCAGTCGCAAAATGCTGTGGGCGTGGCTCTTTGCCCTGACGGTGGCAGCCGGCGAGGTGCTCACCATGTTCTTCGTGGCGCGGCCGCAGAGCACCGATGTATATTTCGCCCTGTTGCCTTTCGCAATTCTCTCCTTCATGTTGGTACTCAACCTGCGATGCCCGTGGAAGTTCGACTATCTGCGCCTGCGCCGCTACAGCACACTTTTCTATTTCTCCCACTTCATCTTTGTCTTCATCTTAGTGCTTGTCAATAAGCATCTGCTGCCTGTCAATCCGTTGTTGAAGTACGGTCTTGTGTTGCTGTTGTGCTGGCTGCTGGCCACAACCATGCTGACCCTGTCGCAAAGGCGTGGGTTCAGGTGGTTGAAGTATGGTTTCTGATTTTGTTTGCCGCTGCGGGGGGGCGGGTTTCCTCCTACCTGTGTTTGTCGCGCCCCAGCCATTTGTTGATGCGCCGCACTATTGACTTGCGGATGAAGCTGAGGTTGCCAGCTTTCAGGTTGAGCCACAGTTCTTCCAGCGAGTAGGCTATCTTTGTGCAGGGGTGGTTCCAGGCGTAGGTCTTGTAGAGACGTTCTTTGTAGTCTACATCCTCGATGACATACTTCGGGTGGCGCAGCGGAAACTGCAGTTCGTGGCGCTGCATGGTGAAGATGCGACGCAGACCGCGGGGCATGGTGTAGAGCGAGCCGCCGAAGTGGGTAGAGTCGGCCGACACACCCATGTTGTTAATCAGGTTCTTCGACGGCATGACGGCCAGCCCGGAGTGGAGCAGCATGTCGGCCCAGAAGATGCTCTCGTAGTATTCCTTGCCCGTGGCCTTATGGTTGCGGAACATCGTGATAGCATCCTTGCGCAGGCCGCGTCGCCGAGCCAGAGCCTCGAGCCGCTTTACGGCATAGCCGTCGTCGAGGAAGGCATAGTCGCCCTCCCAGCGGTCGATGACACGCCGCCATGAAGCCCATCCCCAGATGGAGAATACGGAGGTGAAGAAGTAGTCGTAGGGGCAGTCGGGCGTCACCTCGTCGGTGTTGAAACCTGCAATCATCGTGATGCGCTCGTCGTGCTCATAGCGGTCGAGCATCTCCTTGCAGAAGGGGAAGAACGACTGCGACGGCACGTCGTCGTCTTCCAGCACGATGCATTTGTCGACCATCGAGAAGGCCCATTTCTGCGACACGTATTCGGCGGGGTCGCATCCCAGGTTCTGCTCCTGGTAGTTGCGGTGCACCTCGCACTCCCAGTCTATCTGCTCGTCGCTGACGATGCGCCGGCAGGCTTCGATGCCGGCCACGTCGCGCTCGCCGCGCGGTCCGTCTTGAAAGAGGAACAGCTTCGAGGGCCGGGCCCGTCTGACCTCATCGAAGACCTTTTGGAAAGAGTCGGTGCGGGTGAAGAAGAGCATCAGCACCGCCACGTCGATATTTGCAGGATGTTTAGTCATAGAATTCAAGCTTGTTTACGTGAGGTTGAAGTTTATCGAGATTGGGCAGCTGCATGTAGTCGCCATATATGCCGCGCAGCAGGTGGTCGGCATCGTGGGGCACAGGCAGCAGGTGGCCTTCGAAGGCATGAGTGGTCAGTGGGAAGATGTCTTCCATATAGCGCGGGTTATGGTAGGGTATGCCCATGCCGCTGGTCACCACTTTGCTGCCCAGCAGTCTGCACAGGCATCGCAGCACAGGATATACGACGTGGCGGTTGAGGCGGAAGATGCGCTGCACCTGGCGCATGCTTCTGGCGTCGTCGCTGCTTGTGCGCCATATCTTATACATGTGGCCGGTGGTCTTCTCGCTGACGATGTGGAGCCAGCGGCGCTGTCGCTCCAGCGGGAAGATGTCGATGTATATGCCCCGCTCCTTCAGCAGCCGGTCGTAGTTGTTGGTCTCCTCGAGGAAGGAGCGGCGGTCGCGCAGCTTCGCATAGTGGTAGAAGTAGTTGGGGTCGGTGGCGTGGTCTTGCAGTGCCATCGTGGCGGGCAGCTCCGCGGGCAGCACGCTCAGCAGCCTCAGGTAGTCGTCACGCATCATCTCCACGTCGAGGTCGTCGTCCCAGGGTATGAAGCCGTCGTGGCGCATGGCCCCTATCAGCGTGCCGCTGCTGAGCCAGTAGCTGATGCCGTGCTTACGGCAGATGCGGTCGAGCTCGAGCAGCAGTTCGAGCATGCGCAGCTGTTGACGACGAAGCATCGAGCCGTCGGGGTTGAAGCGCTCACGCAGCATCTGGTGATTGGTCATTTCTTTCTGAATTTTGAGGTTACAAACTGTTGGCACTCAGCCAGTATCTGCGTGCCGGCCAGGCGCATCGCAACGTAATAGAGTGCTGCTGCCATTATCACGCGTGCCGCCAGCAGCAGCCAGAGAGAGGCGATGGGGGCAGTGAGATAGTGGGTGACAACCATGACGCCGAAGGCTGTCAGGGCAAACGGCACCGTGTCTTTCAGGAACGAGAGACTGCGATAGCCCGTCAGCCGGCTTACAAAGAAGAACCAGACGCCAGTCCACAGTATGTTGACGGCCACGAAGGCATAGACCATGGTGCGGATGCCATAGGGCCAGAGCGTGGCCATCAGCACAATCTCGCTGCAGCCCAGTGCCAGCGTGCACCACATGTAGATGTCGCTGCGGCCGCGACTCACAATCATGTCGGCCAGCAGGGTCGACAGCGGCATGAAGGCGCCGCTAAGGCACAGCCACGGCAACAGCGAGGCCGAGATAGCCCATTTCTCGCCGATGGTGAGGACGATGAACTCGTGCGACACCAGGCCCAGTCCCAGAAGCATGGGGAAGGAGATGAAAGCCGTGAAGCGCATCATCTTGCGCAGCACGTGCAACTGCCGCTCGCGCTCATCGTGCAGACCTGCCAGCACGGGCTGGTCTACCTGCTTCAGCATGTTCTGCACCAGCAGGAAGCACTTGCTGCTCCACTGGTAGGCTTGGTTATAGTCGCCGGTGTCGCGTGCTGAATAATGGCGGCCCAGCATGATGTTCATCACGTTGACGTTGACGTGCTGAAGGATGGCGGTGATGAGAATCTTTACGCTGAAGGGAAACAGGCGCCTGACGGGATCGAAGTTGAAACTGAGCGTAGGGCGCCAGGGGCTGAAATGCCACAGCAGCAGGGTGTTGGTAAGAATATAGACCAGGCTCTGCGTGGCCAGTGCCCAGTAGCTGAAGCCCAGCCAGGCCAGGCCAGCCCCGGTGACGCTCGACAGCACGACGGCAGTCATGCCGCTCTGGGCTATCTGTTTGATTTGAAGGTTCTTGGTGAGATAGGCCGACTGTGCCATTCCAAAGCTGGAAAACACAAAGCCCAGGAACACATAGCGGCAGAGCCATGTCAGTGCCGGCTGATGGTAATAGGCCGCTATGAGAGGTGCGCAGAGAAAAAGAATAAGGTAGATGGCAGATGCCGCCAGGACGTTGAACCAGAACACTGCGTTGTAGTCTTCATGGCGGGGCGACTTCATGTTGACGAGTCCTGTCTTGAATCCGCTCGACTGCAGCTCGTTGGCTATCAGCGAGAAGATGGTGATCATGGCAATCATGCCGAAGTCATCGCGCGACAGCAGGCGCCCCAGTATGATGCCGAACACCAGTCCCACCAGCTGCTGCACACCATTGTTGATGCCGCCCCACAGCAGGCCTTTTGCCGTTTTCTCCTTCAGTGTCTCATTCATGAATAGCCTTCACACATCTTTCTCCCCACGTAAATATCTCGTCCATCACCGGCGTGGCAATGCCGTGTTCGGCAGCCAGACGCCTGATAATACCTAATCCGTATGGAAAATCTTCAGTAAAATAACGGCTGCCGAAGTCAGGCACGTAGCCGCCTGATACAGCCTTCATGGGGGCTTTGATGCCCTTGAAGGCTTCTATCGACCGCAGTTTGGCTGCCAGCGATGCCGCATCGCTGCTCTCGTAGTAGTCGAGCACGGTGGGGATGCTGTTCTTCTCTACAGGCAGTATGTCCAGCAGCTGCTGAAGCTCGCCGTCGAGCGCCATATACGCCCTGGCCGCCGCTTCAGTCCATTCCTCGTAGAACATAGGCTCACGCTCGTAGACGGTTCCTGCCTGCCAGTCGTGCCACAGGTCGTAAAGACGGGCAGGATGCAGCAGAGGGTTGCTGTTCGACAGGCTGGCCTCATAGAAGTTATTGAGCAGGCGGGTGGGGGTGCTGAACATCTGTTCCACCGCCAGTCGCAACTCTTCGGTTCTGCAGGTATGCTCTACGGCCACCGCCAGCGACGCCTTGTAGCCCAGCAGAGCCGCCGAGCGGCCATACTCTTTTGTACGGGCAATGAAGGGAACGCGCTGCAGGCCGAAGAGCGGTACGTCGGCGGGCAGCACCTCTGCGGCATGCAGGAAAAAGCCGGTAGAGCTGACCACGCTGCCCACGGCAGTGCCCGCTATGGCATCGTGGCGCAAGCAGGGCTTTATCTGCAGCAGGGTGTCGCGAATGGCATAGCCCGGCAGGCAGAGCAGGACGAAGTCGGCATCGGTCACCACGTCTTCAGGCTTGCTGCTTACCTGCGACAGACGCCCTATGAGGGGCTGCTTGTTGTCAGGACGGTAGATGATGACAGACTTCTGCCAGCGCTCCGGCCGACGAGTGAGGATGCTGACTTCAAACAGGCCTCTTGCAGCCATGAAGCCAGTAGCCACATGGGCTATGTTGCCGCCTCCGCAGATACATATCTTCTTCATCTCTGTAGCTTTTTCAGCCCTTCCACCAGTCGGGTGTTGTCCTCGTGGTTGCGTATGGCGATGCGCATGTACTGGCGTTTGGCATCCAAGCCAGGCTTCATACTGCAGTCGCGCGTCAGGATATTGTGGTGTTTCAGCATGCTGACCACTATCTCGTTGGCGTTATATGGTGGCAGCACCTCACACAAGAAATAGTTAGCCTCAGAGGGCATGACGCGCAGGAAAGGAATCTGGCGCAGCTGGCGCTCAAAGTCGGCGCGCTCTCTCACGAAGGCATGGCAAGCCTGCTGGTAGTCGCTCTCATACTTGTTGTAAATCTGCATGAAGTATTCGGCAAACGAATTCAGGTTCCATATCGACACCTCTTTCTTCATTTGCGCTATCAGTGGCCTGTCGGCCGAGGCCAGTATGCCCAGTCGGAGCCCGGGCACACCATAGCTCTTTGAGATGCTCTTCATCACGGCCATGTGAGGATATTGCTCCAGCACGTCATCGTTCAGCAGGGAGTTGGTGGCAAAGTCGGTGCTGAAGTCGACAAACGATTCGTCGACTATCAGGCGGATGCTGTGCCTTTCGCACCAAGCCGCCAGCCGCAGCACGTCGGCTTTGGGGATAAAGTTGCCCGACGGGTTGTCGGGGTTGATGAGCATCAGCTGGGTGATGCCCTTGTCCTCGAAGAAATCCATCAGGTCATCAGCCGTATAGCGGTAGTCGTCGTTCTGTGGAGTGAAGGTCGTCTGACGCTGCTTGTCGTAGCGGTTAGGATATTCCTCGAAAGTCGGACGGATGAATCCCACCTTGCCCTCGGTGCGCTCCATCAGAATCTTGATGAGCTCGGCCGCCCCGTTGCCCGGCACGATGTAAGGCTCGCTCACACCGAAGCACTTGCTGGCAATGAGCGTGTTGACCTTCATGCCCGACGGATACTCCGTCAGCAGGGTGCGAAAGTTGGCTTGCATCTCGTCTGTCATGCGCTGCGGCGGGAAGTAGGGATTCACCAAGTAGCAGAAGTCGAGCATTTGTGGAAAGCGCCAGAATCCGCCATAGCGGCCGTAATATTTGCGCAGCACATCCTTCTCGTCGGCAAAGATGGCCTCGGCGATGTCCAGGTCCTGTTTGTCGTCAATCTCGTACCATTTCTCCTGGCCGATGGGCAGGGCCTTCAGATTGACCGAGTCAATCATCGTCAGCACGCGGAGCACCTCTTCATAATACTGGTTGTTGCCCATTGCGCGACTGTAGGCATCGAGGAAGGGCACGTACTTCTCTGCGGCAAACTGTCGTGAGAACTTGTAGATGTTGACCGTCTTGTAGTATTGGTCGGCCATCTGGTAATTGAAAGCCTTCTTCGGCACAAAACTCACAATGTTGCAGTCGCTGTCGATGGTGACCATCGTGCCGTCCATCCAGCTCTCATACTTGGCCACCAGCGCCAGGTTAGGGTAGGCATTCGCTGCAATCATCGGGATGAGACGGTCGCTGAAGATGAGGTCGCTCTCGATGAGCAGTGTGTCATCTTCCTGCAGCTTATCCTTGACGAGCGCCAGCGAGTAGATGTTGTTTGTCTTGTCGTAGATGGGATTCTCGGCATACTCAATATGCAGCTGACCGTCATAGCGGTGGCCGATGTGCTGTCGAAGCTCCTTACCCTTGTAGCCGACGACGATGATGACTCTGCTGAGCGATTGCCGGGACAGCTGTCCCAGCAATCGGTCGATGAGGGCTACACCATTCACGGCAACCATACACTTTGTGTTGCTCTTGGTGTATTCTCCAAGTCTGCGACCCATACCGGCCGCCAAGATAATTGCCTGCATATAAACTATGAACTATGCGCTATGAACTCAGAACTGTGATTTCAGAAGTCACCCCACCTGCGAGCCGGGCTTCACGTCTTTCGTGGTGGTCACCACGCTGAGCGTCTCGTCGGCGTCGACGGCCGAGAGAATCATGCCCTGGCTCTCGATGCCCATCATCTTGCGCGGGGCGAAGTTGGCCACGAAGAGCACCTGTTTGCCCACAAGTGCCGACGGGTCGTCGTAGAACTGGGCGATGCCCGAGCAGATGGTGCGGTCCTGACCGCTACCGTCGTCGATGGTGAACTGCAGCAGCTTCTTCGACTTCTTCACCTTCTGGCACTGCTTCACCAGACCGACGCGGATGTCGAGCTTCTCGAAGTCCTCAAAGCTCACCTCATCCTTGATGGGTGCAGCCTTATAGGCAGCAGCGGCATTCTGCTTCTTGGCCTCTTCCAGCTTGTCGAGCTGGCGCTGGATAGCCTCGTCGTCGATTTTCTCGAACAGCAGCTGCGGTTCGTTCAGCTGGTGGCCGGCGGGCAACAGGTCGATGCTTCCGAGCTGCTCCCAGTCGAGGTTCTGCTCGTTGATGAGCGAGCGCAGACGGTTCGACGAGAAGGGCAGGAACGGACCGAAGGCAATCGAGAGGTTAGCCACAATCTGCAGACAGACATTCAGGATGGTCTCGCAGCGCTTCGGGTCGGTCTTCCATACCTTCCACGGCTCGCACTCCGTGATATAGCGGTTGCCGATGCGGGCCAGGTTCATGGCCTCAAACTGAGCATCGCGGAACTTAAACTGCTCCAGCAGCGTCTCCACTTTCTCCTTCACGTCCTTGAACTCCTCGATGGCGTGCTTGTCTACATCGAGCAGCTCGCCACGCTCGGGCACCCGGCCCTCCCAGTACTTCTGAGTGAGCTGCAGGGCACGGTTGACAAAGTTGCCGTAGACGGCCACCAACTCGTTGTTGTTGCGGTCCTGGAAGTCCTTCCACGTGAAGTTGTTGTCCTTCGTTTCCGGTGCATTGGCCGTCAGCACATAGCGCAGCACGTCCTGCTTGCCGGGGAAGTCAACCAGATACTCGTGCAGCCATACGGCCCAGTTGCGCGAGGTCGATATTTTGTCGTTCTCCAGGTTGAGGAATTCGTTGGCGGGCACGTTGTCGGGCAAAATGTAGTCGCCGTGGGCCTTCATCATGACCGGGAAGATGATGCAGTGGAACACGATGTTGTCCTTGCCGATGAAGTGCACCAGACGCGTGTCCTCGTCCTGCCACCACTGCTGCCACGAGCCCCAGCGTTCGGGGTCGCGCTCGCACAGCTCCTTCGTGTTCGATATGTAGCCGATGGGGGCGTCGAACCACACGTAGAGCACCTTGCCGTCGGCACCCTCCACGGGCACGGGAATGCCCCAGTCCAGGTCGCGCGTCATGGCGCGGGGCTGCAGGTCCATGTCGAGCCACGACTTGCACTGCCCGTAGACGTTGGGGCGCCACTCCTTGTGACCCTCCAGAATCCACTGCTTCAGCCACTCCTGATATTCGTTCAGCGGCAGATACCAGTTCTTCGTCTCCTTCAGCACAGGCGTAGAGCCGCTGATGGTCGACTTCGGGTTGATGAGCTCTGTGGGGCTCAGGTCGCGGCCGCACTTCTCGCACTGGTCGCCGTAGGCACCCTGGTTGTGGCAGTGCGGACATTCGCCCGTGACGTAGCGGTCGGCCAGAAACTGCTTGGCCTCTTCATCGTAGAGCTGCGTCGTCGTCTCCTCCGTCAGCTTACCCTCGTCGTAGAGCTTGCGGAAGAACTCGGCTGCAAATTGGTGATGGGTCTTCGAGGTGGTGCGGCCATAAACGTCGAACGAAATGCCGAAGTCTTCAAACGACTGCTTGATCATCGAGTGGTAGCGGTCGACCACATCCTGAGGTGTGATGCCCTCTTTGCGGGCGCGGATGGTGATGGGCACACCGTGCTCATCGCTGCCGCCGATGAACAGCACGTCACGTTTCTTAGCGCGCAGATAGCGCACATAGATGTCGGCCGGTACATACACCCCGGCCAGGTGTCCGATGTGCACACCGCCGTTGGCGTAGGGCAGTGCCGACGTCACGGTGATGCGCTTGTAGTGTTTCTGTTCCATGTTTTTTTATATTCTTGTTTCTGTTTGTCTTATTATTGTTTGAGCGCTGCAAAGGTACGAAAAAAAACTTATAACTCATCGAAAACGCTCAATTTATTTAGGTTGGCCGCCTTTCTCCGGCAATGTCGTGAGGCCTGTTTGGCTACGCCCGCGGAAGAAAAAAGGACAATTCGGACAACTTCCACGAAAAATGACTCACTGCTGTTTAAACATTTATTCGTACCTTTGCAATCAGATTATGAGACATTATCTTTTCATGGCAACGGCCTGGCTCTTGATGACATCGTGTGGCGAGCTCTTCGACACGCATCCCTACGATGTGCATTTCCACGGAGCCACCAATATCAACGCCGGGCAGATAACTACGATAGAGCAGCGGCTGACCAGCCGCGACACGCTGCGCGTGGCCTTCATCAGCGACACCCACGGCTGGTATGCCCAGACGAAGGCTGAGGTGGCCTGTATCAACCGGATGGATGACATCGACTTCGTGATTCACTGCGGCGACCTGACCGACACGGGCACTTCGAAAGAGTTTGAGTGGATACGCGACATACTTGCAGGGTTGCGGCCTCCCTATGTGGCGCTCGTTGGCAACCACGACTTCCTTGGCACGGGCAACCAGTCCTACAAAGTCATGTACGGCAATATGGACTTTGCCTTCATTGCCGCTCGCATCAAGTTTGTGTGCCTCAATACCAACGCCACCGAGTATGACTATGTGGCGGCTGTGCCCAACTTCGACTTCATGGAAGAACAGGTGGCCGCTGACACGGCCCTCTTCGACCGTACCGTGGTCGTGATGCATGCACCGCCTTATAGCGACCAGTTCAACAACAATGTGTGCAAGGCTTTCCGCCGCTACCTTGACCTCTTCCCGGGGCTGGTGTGCTGTGTCTACGGTCACAACCACTGCAATGCCGTGGGCAACATCTACGGCGACGGCCTGCTTTTCTACGGCGTAGACAGCGCCGAGCATCGCAACTTCCTGGTTTTCACCTTTACACCCGACGGCTATGAAGTGGAGAATATTAGCTATTAGCATGCTCTGGCTCGCAGCCCTGTCTGACTGCGCAGCCCTGTCGCTTGGCGCCGACAGCGTCTACGCGGTACGCCCCACCCCCAGTCGCTACGACCTGCGTGTGCGCCGCTATCGTCGTCAGTGGGCGGCACTCATACCTACGCAGTTCCTTGTGCAGAATGCGGGCAACATGGGGCTACTCTCATTTGGCACAGGGTGGGACTACGGACGGCGTCGGCAGTGGGAGACCGACCTGCTGCTGGGCTATATTCCGGCACATCAGACATCGCGCGGCAAACTGACTATGACGGTGAAGGAGAACTTCATTCCCTGGAGCATCATTCTGACGCGGGGCGCAAGCAGCGAAGAGGGATGGAGCGTTGAGCCGCTGACGGCCAGCGTCTATGTCAACACGGTCTACGGTCATGAGTTCTGGAAATCGCAGCCGGGGCGCTATCCTAACGGCTACTACGACTTTATGTCAACCAAATTCCGCCTCAACGTGGCTGTGGGCCAGCGCCTCACGTGGCATATACCCCGCGAGAAACGCCGTCAGGCACGCAGCATCTCGTTTTTCTATGAGGTCAGTTCGTGCGACCTCTATCTGCGTGCGAAATTCGTTGATGGCACTGTGCCTCTGAAAGATGTGCTGGGACTCTCGCTGGGGCTGAAGATACAGACGTTGTAGCCGCCGTTCTTCTGGCTGATGGCAAGGGGTGGCTGGAAGGGCGTGCGCTTCTCGCTATGGCGTCAGAGGTGAAGCAGGCCGAGCAGCTGGCTGAAGCGCTCTATCTGCACCATGCGCTCGTGGTCGAAGTGCTCAGCGTGTTCCAGTTGCCATGTGACGTGGAAGGGGATATATACGCCCCAGGCCCCGATGGCCAGTGCCGGGGCAATGTCGCTCTTCAGCGAGTTGCCCACCATGAGCAGCTGCGAGGGATGGATGGTGTAGCGGTCGCACAGCTGCGTGAACTCACGCTGTGTCTTATCGCTCGTGATGACTACGTCGTCGAAGTACTGCTGCAGCCCTGACCGCTCGAGCTTGTGCTGCTGGTCGAGCAGTTCGCCCTTGGTGAAGCAGACGAGTTTGAATGCCGAATGCTGGATGCTGAAGGTTGAATTGTGCGGTTGTTCGCTTTGCTGGTAACCTTCGGCCGAGCAAGATGACGACTTGTCGCGCAGCACTTCCAGTGTCTCACGCACACCGGGCAGCGGTGTGCAGGGAAACTCGTTGAGCGTGTAGCACAGCTGCAGTATCTCGTTGAGCTTCGAACCGGCCATCTCATAGCGGCTCACGCGCAGGGCCGTCTCAATCATCGACAGCGTGAAGGCCTTCGTGCCAAACCCCAGCAGTGCCATGTTCTTGCGCTCGGTGCTGAAGAGCTGGCGGGCGGCCTCGTCGCGTGTGCCCGTCCAGGGCAGCAACTCGTCGTAGAGCCGCTGCATCACGCGCTCAAAATGCCCTTGGCAATCCCACAGGGTGTCGTCGGCATCGATGGCCACGACCTTTATCATGTCATATACCATTTCTCGTTTTTGATTTGTTACCTATATGCGTAGATAACGCAGGCTCAACGCTTTTTATTGTCTTTGCTTGCTGCAAAAGTTCTCCATGGCGACATCGTCTTCTACCCTAAAAAAGTCAACCTGCAAGTGAGGCTGCAGGTTGACTATATGGAGTGAGCGTCATCAGCGGAATGACATCACTTGACGACAGACTTGCTGCCAGGCAGGAGTCTGCATGATGATGCCTAACGGATAACAACTTTGCGCCCGTTCTTGATGTAGAGACCGGCTGCGGGGCGATGCCCGACGGTACGGCCTTGCAAGTCGTAGACTACATTGTCGGGGGTGGAGCTGAAGCCTACAGTGTGGATAGCTTCTGCCCCGCTGGTGAGATAGCTGATGCCTGCAGCAGCGTCTATCTTGCCGTAGCCCCAGCGGCCCTTGTTGTCGGCGTCGGTGAAAGCGTCGGTGCGCGAGGTGTGGCTCAGCACGTCCTTCACGTCGTCTACCGTCATGTCGGGTTTGGCCTGCAGCCATAAGGCCACGATGCCGGCCACGGCAGGACACGACATCGACGTGCCGCTCTCAGCACTGTAGGGATAGCCCTCCCACTGCATGGCGTCAGCATAGGCCATATCCTCAAAGGCATAGTGGTTTACCGACGAAACGACATTCACGCCAGGCGCACAGATGTGGGGTTGGACAACACCGTTGAATGATGTGCCGTAGCTGCTGAACCACGCTATATCGCCTTGTGTGTCAGCTTGGTCGTCTTCGTCGCTCTTCGAGGTGTCGGTGGTGCTGCCGTCGACACTGCGCGACTGCACATTGGCACAGTAGGCGCCGACGCTGATGGCGCGGTCGGTAGAAGTCCAGTCGCCACCCGACATGTCGCTGTCGCCATCTACATATCCGGGCAGGCCAACGAAGGCTACGCCGCCGAAGCCAGCCAGGTTGTCCCACAAGTCTATTTCAGTGCCTTTGCTGCCGCTCACGGTGAGCTCCCAGAAATAGAGTTTCTTCAAGCCTCCCTCGGCAGCGGCAGTCACGCAGAGACGCCCTTTCTCGTCCTGAAAGGCTCCCAGCATCACTTCGCCCTCAAAGTATTTGGCCAGCGTGGGGTCGTCTTCACTCGACACTCTGATGAGTTGGTCGTCGCAGTTTGGCGTTGCAGTGCATTTTCCTGAAGTCCAGATAGTGCTGAGGGAACCCGTCATCATGTTGACCGACTTCAGCGTGAGTTGCAGGCTGACCATGTCGCCCTGGCGTACATAGCCTGTCACCTGAGGGAGGGATATAGCACTATATTGGCCCGTCTCATCTTCTGTCATGGCCATGAGCAGGGTCTTTATAGACGTCTTGGCAGCGGTGAACTTTTGGTAAAGATGGATGGGATAGCCACCCTCATTGCCTGTCGAGAAGACAGGGATGAGGTGTTCTGACGTGGCCTCGATGGCCTCGGTCATGCTGCTGGTGCCATCGTGCGGACCGTCGTGGCTGTTCATACTGGCGCTGAGCACCACGGGCTGTTCGCTCTGGTCGGCGTAGGCAGCTGCGAAGGCCAGGGCCTGCTCCATGTAATACTCTTCAGAGGTTTCTTCGTCGAGCGCTTCTATCCCGCCCATGGGAATCAGCACCAGGTCGGCTTCTGGGGCCATGCCTCCGAACCCCTGTGGCGAGAGGCTGCCGGCGGCGATGCCTGCGGTGTGGGTGCCGTGATACTCATCTTCCGTGTCGGTGGTCAGCGTGGCTATGAGCTCTGGCGTGTCGTAGACCGTGCCGGGAAAGGTGTAGTCGCCCAGGTCGGGGTCGCTGACGGTGAATTTGTGGCCATCCTCTTTATTCATCATGTAGACGCACTTGATGCGCGAGCGCCCTTCTGCATCCTTGAAAGCCGGGTGCTGGAAGTCGAAGCCTATGTCGATAAGACAGATGGTGACGCCCTTGCCGGTGAAGGCTGTTGCCTCTTCAGGCGAGAGAGAGGCCGTAGGACCATTGAGCTTGCTGACTCCTGTCTCCTGTCGGGTCACATCGCTTTTCAGTTGACCCTTGTGCCCTTTGTCAATGCGCTGCACGCCTTCAATGCGTTGCAGGGCCTCGATGCTGTCAATGGGGACGCTGACCACCACTTGGCGGCCCAGGCGTGAGCGCACCTCGGCTCCGACGGCTTTCATCTGTTCAGCTGTGGCTGCCATTTCGCCTTTGGCCACATTTACTATCAGCGTCATGCGCTGCTGTTCTTGTGTTGTGATGACTTTGCCTGCGGTCCGTGCAGCGGCGGTCAGACGTTCTGTCTTGGCTTTCTGTCGCAGCAGTTGCTGCCGGGCCTGAGGTGTCAGTTTGCCCTGTGCCCATGTCATAAGACAAAAGGCAGTCAAAATGAGTAGTGTTGTAATTCTTTTCATATCAGTTTAGATTCAAAAACTGTGCAAAGATACAAAAAAATACTCAAAGATGCGAAAATGATTGTATTTTTATTGTTCTCGTGAAGGTCCGTCAGGTATTAAGGTCAACCTGCAAGTGGAGTAGGTTGCAGGTTGACCATACGGATTGCCCGTCATCTTATGGGCTGTGAGGGAGCCAGTCTTACTGGCGTGCCGGGCGAAACACCAGCCAGGGAATGACGCCTTTCCACTTCACAATAGGCTCTTCGCGCGGCTGTCCAATGTCGTGGCGTTGCCCGTCGGCCGTGCGATAGAAGCAAGGGTCGTTGCCGCCGGTGATGTAGATGGCATCGGTGAAGCCATATTCGCGCAGGGCGTCGGCAAAGTCCCAGAGAGTCTCCTTGTGTCGCGTGGCTATATAATATAAGGTGTCGCCCATGCGCCCTATGGCTCGGCGCTCCACCTTGCCATGCAGATAGAAGCGCATGGGGATGACGCCGTCGCTGACGAGGATGAACTGGCGGAAGAATGAGCCGCCACGCTCAGCGACGTAGTCCTTCACCCTGTCGCTGCGCCCGATGCCTATCACCTGCCGGCCGTCGGCCATGGCCATGTAGCCCAGGCGCGAGCGGTCGCTCTGCCGTTTGGCGCCCTCAGCCACCAGCGAGCCTATGATGCTGCCGTCGGGCTTGAAGTCGGCACAACGACTGTAGAGAAACACCGAGCGGTCGAGACTGTCGGGCTCTTTGAACTCTATCGAGGCCTGCAGTCCGTGGATGGCATAGAAGTCGAGTGCCACGCCCAGCAGACTGTCGGAGGTCATCACCACCTCGGGAGTTTCCTGTTTCAGCGGTTGTTTCAGTTTGGCGATATTCTCACGGGGCGATGTCGACACGGGGATGCCTATATTGAAATAATAGCGCCACCACATATAGCCGCCCGCGACGAGCGCCATGGCAGACGTTGCGGCCACCAGCATCAGCAGCCAGTGCAGCCACCGGCGGCGTAAGGGCGGGGCAGAGGCGGTTGGTGCCGACAACAGCTCGTCGTCGTCGCGCTCAATGATGATGATGGGCACCTCGGGCTTCTGTTTGTTGAAGTTTATATCACTCATAGTCGTTTCCTTTCTCTTCTCCAAGAAGTTCCATTAGTTCTTTCAGCTTGTCGCGTGACACGTATTTCTGTTTGCCGTCGCTGTCGGTCAGCTGCAGGTTGTTGTCAATGCCCCGGCCGGTGAACTCCAGTCGCTGCTCGGTCAGGTTAATCAGGTAGATGTAGCGCTTGTTTACAATCAGGCTACGCCCCACTCTCACAAACGGATTATGGCGGAGCAGCTTGAAGTTTTCTTCAAAGAAGTGCAGCTGAAACGTCATCTTGTGGCGCTTGCCGTTGATAAGCACCATATCGCAGTAGTTGCCGTCGGCCAGGACGTAGACAATCTCGTCCGTGGCTACCCGCACCATCTCCGTAGAAGTAAAAATTCTGAACCATTCCATACGTGTCTTATAACGCTGTTGTATGTCTGTTTTTATTATTATTTCTTGCTTTCAAAGTTCCATAGCAATAAAGACTTGCTCTCGCCTTCTATGAGAGGCTTCAGATAGTTCATGCCGCGCGACGAGACGGTGATACACCCCTGACAGCACTTGCTGTTCAGCGGTATGTAGCGGCGCCAGCAGTGGCGGTCAATCCATCGGGCCCCGTGGATCATCAGTCCGCGGGCATAGGCTGTCTGGTTGTCAATGTCGAGCCCCTTCAGCCGGAAGCCCCGCTTGTTGCGCGTGCCGTGTTCCTTGGTCACGCGGAAGCGCCCCAGCGAAGAGCACTGGCTGCCGGGCCGGTTGCTGAAGCAGGCTTTCTCGGCCGTGCTGTCGCCGCCCGGGCCGTGCATCACGTAGGTGCTGGCAGCTATGGAGTTCTTCTGGAAGTCCCACACGAAGAGGCGCGGCGTGCCCGACGGCACGCCATAGTCTACGAACAGCGCATAGTGCTCGTTCAGACCATGTCTCCTGGCAAAGGCCAGCGCCTTCGCCGCCCGCTCCTCAATCGTCTTGTACTCGCGACGGTCGGGCATGGCTGGCAGACCGTAGTATTTCCACGCCACGTGGCATGCTAAGGCAACCACAACTGTCAGCACCACCATCACCGTGGCCAGGCATCCCCACCTTTTTCTTTTCATCTTCATCATCTGTTTTCTGTTTCAGAAGCAGCCGAGAGCACCACAATCGATACACACAGCAGCGCAATTTCTACATAAACCATCATTTCTTACATTTCTTTTGACGGTGCAAAGGTAGTGGGTCTTTCTTACATCAGCAAATTTTTCTTCTCTTGCTGTACGAATCAGCGGATTCGTTGTATGAAGTATCTCCGTCGGTTCCTTCGCTTGGCCGGTCATACACATTATGTAATACTGTGACTGCAGAAAAAGTAAACAGAAAGCGGATATCACTTCTGTACACTCTCCTCCTGGTTCTTCAGCTTCTCGGTCTCCGTTTCCACGTAGCGGCGCACTTCGAAGAACATGGCGAGTATCGATTGCAGGTAGTTTTCTAAGTGGGGAGTCGAGGCGATGAGCAGAAAGTGCTTCTTGCTGTGCACCAGGTATTGGTCTGCCTCCTTGTCAACGGTGTAGAACACGCTGATATCGTGGCGGATATTGGCTTCGTTGATTACGCGTTTCACCCTCGAAAACGAGTCGATGTCGAAGACACTGCCTTCGCCCCACTGGATATACCAGACGATGATGAAAGGGTATTTATTGCTGGCATCAGCAATGAAGTTGCCTCCCTGCCACTGAAACAAGATGCGGTTGTCTTTGTCAATCTCATACTTGCAGTTCATCTTCTTCAGCAGTTCGAGCAGCAGGTCACGCGTGTTCCATGGCGCGTCGTCATGCGCCGTCGCCTCCGCCAGAGGACCGTCGTGTGCCTCACGGGCCTCCTTCTCTTTCATGATGGTCTCCTTGCGTGCTGCCTCCCGTTGTGCTTCCCTGTCTTCTCTTTGCCTCATCCAGTAGGCTGCGAGGCCTGCCACGGCGGCAATCGCCATAATCACGACAAAACTTTCCATTCTTTCTTTTTTTTATTTAGGTTTTACATTTGTTTTTCAGCTTCCCATTCTCAGTTTTTCTATCGTCATGCCGTTCTCGAAGCGGTTCAGGTCCACGCGGCCGCGAATGCCGTCTACACGGCCTTTCTCCGTGAACTGCCAGATATTCATCTTCGTTGCGTTGCCGATGTTGGGCTTGCCGTGGAAGCCGCTGCCCCAGATGTAGTAGTCGGCAAAGTCTTGACTCAGCCCGTTTCTGAAGAAGTGGGCCGGCCCATAGATGACGGGCTTCCTGCCGTAGTGCTCAATGCACAGGCGGCAGAACTCGCCGACCATCTGCCTCACCTCCTTCATACTGCAGCCCTGCAGTCCCTTCTCCTCTACGTCGAGCATCGGGATGAGTGTCAGTTCGTAGCCTTTCGTCATCTTTCTGAAGTTGTCGAACTGGGCTTTCACGGCCGACTTGTTGGTCAGAAAGTGGTAAGCCCCCACGTCGAGTCCCACCCGTCGTGCCTCCTTGGCGTTTCGCTTGAAGTGCCGGTCGTGGTGCGTACTACCCTCCGTAGCCTTCAGGTAGGCGAACTTGATGTTCTTGTTTGTAGCCACCGTCAGCCAGTCGATGGTGCCGTTGTGGTGCGACACATCGATGCCGTCCACCTTTGTCTTCCTGGCGTCCACCGTACCCATGGGAATGTTGTCGGTGCCCCAGTACATCAAGTAGCGCAGACATTGGTTAAATGCCGATGGCGCCACGATTCTGAATATGATGCCCACGACCGCTACAGCCAGCGGCGACAGCATACATCCCAGCAATAACTTTCTTTTCATTTCTTGTCAGTTTGTGTATCCTTCATTCTTTCCTCCTCCTTCTATACCAAACCCTTGGAAATGGTAAACATCCGGGTTGGTCAGAATTCCAGGCGGAAGCCTTTTTCCTTCATCTCGTTGTAGCTCTCGGGGCAGAACTTATAGAGGAAGGCCACCTTCTTGTTGGGCATGGCGAGGGTCTCTTCGAGCTGGGTCAGAATGCCCAGCTTCAGCATCTTGTTGCTGAAGTTGCGGCGGTCGAACTTCACGCTGAGGATGGCCTCGTAGAGGTGCTGCAGCTGGGTCATGGTAAACTTCTCGGGCAGCAGCTCGAAGCCTATCGGCTCAAAGTGTATCTGGCGGCGTAGCTCGTGAGTGGCTTCACGCAGAATCAGGTCGTGGTCGAAGGCCAGCGACGGCACCTTGTCGAGCGGGAACCACTGTGCCTTGGCGGCGTCATCGCCCGCCTTCACCTCGCTGATGCGCACCAGGGCGAAGTAGGCAATGGTGATGACGCGCTCGCGTGGGTCGCGGTCTACGGCCGAGAAGGCATGAAACTGATGGATATAGGCATCCTTCAGCCCCGTTTCTTCATACAGTTCGCGCTTGGCACCCTGCAGTGCCGACTCGTCCATCTTCAGGAATCCGCCCGGGAATGCCCAGCGCCCCTTGAACGGCTCGACGCCCCTCTCCACCAAGAGCACATTCAGCCGCGTGCCGTCGAATCCGAAGATTACGCAGTCGGTCGTAACGCTCGGATGCGGATACTTGTAGTGATACTTTAGTTCTTCCATATTTTTTTATTGCGTAATTTTTACGCTGCAAAAGTACGAAGAATATTTCATTTCTGCAAATATTTTCCGTACTTTTATTTCAGAATGCCGCAGCATGGTGGCAACATCGTCACGCTGCGGCATTGATGCCGACATCTTGCTTACAGGTATTTGTTCACCAGCCGCTTCACCAGCCGCGACACTTCGCCCAGCGTGGCCTTGCGGTAGAGCTTGCCCTCCACCTTGTCTACCACCTCGAAGTTGGTAGACTTTATTTTCTGGGCGTCACTTAGGTCGTAGTCCTTTGCATCGCAGGGCGAGTAGACCTCGCACTGCATGCCCTCCTTTTTGTAGTAGATGACGAGCGTGCGCCCGTCGTTGAACTGTGTGGTCTGCTTCACCACCAGATTCTTCGGCATTTGTTCCGTCACGTTTTTCTTCTCGGTTTTCGCACCGGCGGGCGTTGATGCCACTGCGCTCATGAGCACAATCATCAAGCAGATAATCATTCTTTTCATACCGTTGTCATTTTGTTTTTTTGACGGTGCAAAGATAGTAGTTTCTTCTTTCTGCCACAAATATTGCGCTGCGCACTGTATGAACTGCCCGTTTCATTGTATAACTTATTAGGTCAGGCCGTTGTTTCTTTCAACATACGAATAAGATTTGGTGATGACGCCTCAAGATACTCCTGAAAAGCGGGTGCAAAGGTAATACAATTTTTCGCGATTTCCAAATTTCTGTATATAACCATCACATCTTCAATAACTTATACGTTTGGCATGTCTCCCTCCAATTCTTTCCAGAGAACAGTGTCGCGAAGAAAAGAAATGCAGCGAGGAGAATGACGGTTAGGGGTAAGACCAGATGTATGATATCGTAATATATTATTTCTTTTATTATCTGTTTAACTCAGGTTTTGTCATGTTCGTTCATTTCCGCTCCAGTTCTTTAATCGGGTTGATGAAGAACATCACCTGCTTGGCCGACCAGCGCCAGTCGCCCCGCGAATGCCAGAACGATGCTTGGTTGTAGCTCTCACGCCCGCACCCTTCCACAGGGTCCTTGCTTGACGACCTTCTTCATTGGCTGGTACGTTTTTCGTTGTAAGCCTGTACTAACATCTCTTTCAGTGTATTTAGGAAAAGCTTGTAAGTTTCCAGAATGGATTTGAGCTGACTGAAGAAATAAAGGCTTATATCGGGAATCAATGGGATGAACAAAAAACTTGAGCGACAATTGACCTGCAAGATTTTATATTTTTCATCTATGGCGTAGTACAAGGTGGCTTGATCATAGTATTCATTGACACGGTTGACAGCCTCTTTTATCATTGTCACCTTTTCCTTGTTCTGCAATTTGAAAGACTGACCTGAAAGCACTATGCTGACATAAGCGCTTTCATTGCTTGCATATCCATAGAACAAATGATTGTCCCAGTGGAAAGAAATCGGGCAAGTGCCATCGTCCTCAAGGTCGTCGTTCTCAAAAAAGATGCTTTTTTCACAACCTATCCTACACAGCATGTCAAGGAGCAGATTCCTTGCCCCTGCTTCCCCTTCTACGAGGCGGTCTGGCTCGGGGATGTGAAGCAGCTCTTCGTCAGTACACCCATGCACTTCCTTCAGCACTTTCTTTGTCAAGGCGATGAGATTAGGCGTATAGGCAGCACGGTCATACATGACGAGCATCAGCTCATCCTTCGATTTCTTCCGCAGCACATTCATCCACGTTTCGTTGAAGTTCATTTGTTTCTTTTCCTTCATTCTTCGCCTATAATTTAGGAAATTCAAAACGGCCTTTCAAAAACTCCAGTATGGCCTCGCGCTGGTTCACCATGATGAAGTGGTTCTCATCCTCGTCGAAATAGAGTGCTGTGTCGACGCCCATCCGCTTCAGTTCACGATACTGCGCGGGCATCAGTTTGGCAGAGTTGTCCCTGCCCCCGCCGATGAGGGTCACTTGGCAGGGCACACGGCGTAGCCCCCCGAGATTGCACGAGATGGTGGTGATGCTCTTGAAGTCGCGGGCATGACGTGAGTGCATGGCCGAGACGATGGCTGATCCCCCATTCGACAAACCCATCAGGTGTATCTGTGAGTGATCTATGCGGTAGCCCATGCGCTCCAGCAGGGGGATGTAGAACGAGAAGATGCGGTCGATGTGGCCCGCGTTGAAGATGCCGTCGAGGCCCCGCGTGCCGATGCTCAGCACCACGGCGTCCTCCAAGTCTTTCCAAAGTCCCTGATACAACTGCCAGTTGCCTAAGTAGCCATGGCAGAACACCACGAGCGGGTAGGTGGCTTCATCGTCAAAGTGTCGCGGGTTGCAGATGTAGACGGCCTCTTGGCCTGTGCCCAGACGGTCGTTCATCAGCTGAGTGTAGACGCCGCTGACGGGGTTGCACAACCCTAATCGCCTGTAGGGCGCAAAGAAGTTGCCAATCTTCCCTGCCGCGATGTCATCCTGTACCTGACTGATGATGGTCTGTCCGATGCCCATCTCTCGAATCAGCGGTGCCATGAAACGGACGCCCGCTATGCCGAAGTTCACAATCTCGGCCTCGGGTAGCAGCGTGCTCAGCACGTAGTGGCTCAAAGGCGGGTGCACCGCCTGACCTTCCTTATCGAGATACACCAGCCGCACCTGGTCACCCGAGTTGATGCGCCACCGCGGCATGGCCACCCATAGCGTCAGCAGCAGGCAGGCCCAAGCGCCGCGCACGGCCCACTTGCGGTGTCGTTCCGGCAAACGTCTGGCTATCGGCTTGCGCCACACCGCCCAGAGCAACATCAGGCACAGTGTCTTGTAGAACGGCGTCGCGAAGAATAGGAACGCAACGACGAGGATAGTGGTTGCAAATATTCTCTTTACCATAGTATCTTAATATTGAATGACCAAACTCCCGAAACTTAAATGAAGTATTATTATTTTTTGCCTGTCAACATCGAAAGTAAAATTTTCCCGATTTTTCTCTCCATCCCAGCTTTCGAGGTTGGGATGCCTGTCTGCCGTGCAATCCGCTGTCTCATCTGCGTAATTCCCAGTGCCCGCTTCAGCGAAAAGCTCAGGCCGGGGATGGGTGTTGATCTCTTATTGCTCATGATTCTTCACGTTTATCTTCTTTGTAAAAGCCTTTTACGAAAATGATGAAGGGCCAGGTGAGCGGAAACAGTACCCACCACCCCGAGGCTCCAAAATCGTTCAGCCGCCTGACGCCTTGCGAGTAGAAGAACCAGGTCAGCAGCAGACTCCCAACAGATATAATGGAGGACACCTCCGTCTTGGCGAGGAGGATAGACAAGCAAACGTATAGTACCACACTGATGGCATATTCCACACGGCCGATTTCACCGGTGAATGAGAACTTATGGGCAATGCTTGAGAATAAAGACTCGGGTGTCTCTTGAGCAGTAAAAGGCCGTTCGCCATCGGCCTGGATGGTCTGCTTGTATTCCTCGCAGGCTTTGGCGTATCCGTTATCTTTGGCCTTCTTCAGCCAGTACACATAGTTGCTGTTTTCTGTGCTGTTGTACTTGGCCAGATAGAATTGTGCCAGCCAATACTGAGCAGATGCATCGCCTGCGCCTGCCTCGTTTTTCAGTTCTTGAAGAGAATCTTTGCTACCTGCCAAAGATTCGTTTTTTTGTTGTTCGTAAAGTTCCATTGTCTTTTTTTATTTTATGTATTTCACTCTGACCACCCGTTTCTCGTTGTCTATCTCAATCTTGCCGGCGCGTGAGAGTACGGTCTGGCCGAGCAGTAGGGGCGCTTTCTGGTTCCTGACCACCGAGGCGCGGATGTTGTCGAGCTCCAAGTCGCCGAACTGCACCTTGCGCAGATTGATGATAGTGCCCTCGCTCACGTTGCCGTTGGCGTCGCTGAAGCGCTGGCTACCTATAACATCCTTATCGCTCAGGTAGCCGTTTTTCATCATGAATGTAGCCTCCACCATCGACAGCGATACCGTCGATGCCCCCGTGTCGAACACGAAGTAGAGCGGCAGGTCGTTGATCTTGCACTTCACGTTGCACACACCGCCCTCTTTCGTGAAAGGAATCTCGGAGATCATTTCCCGCTTCTGTTCCGCTTTGTCTGCTTCTTCCCATTCGCCGATGTCATCAACCTCTTCAAATGTCACATTGGCAGTGGAAAAATATTTTGCAATGGTGTCAGCGAATTCCTTGGTGTCGCGCAGGAAGTCCATGTCGTAGTCGCGCTGTATGTGGAACGCGTTATTATATCCTTTCTCAAAAGCCTTGCCGAGATAATCCAGTGCTTTCTGCTTGTCCTTCATGCGCGAATACAGGCAGGCTGCGTCGTAATAGTCGTCCTCGTCAGCATTCTCAGCCGAGAGGATGCTGTCCATCACTGCTATGGCCTTGGCTTTGTTGCCAATGCCGAGGAAAGCGTAGGGCGCCCGGTCGTAGCTGCCGCCCTCCGTCTCCATGTCTATCACCTTTTGGTAGTCGGCCTTCGCCTTGGTCTCGTCACCAGTCAGATGACAGAGGTCGGCTCGCTTGCAGTAGAACGAAGATGCATTAGTGTTTAATGTGATAGCCATTGTCAGGTCATCGATGGAGCCGGCGTAATCGTGCTTTACTGTTTTCATGTCTGCCCTGAAAGAATAACCCCATGAGTAGTCGGGATAGTCGGCAATGAACTTATCCCATTCGGCGATAGCAGCGTCTGCGTTGTCCATACTGTTCATGATCATTCCCTTAGTCAGTCTGTATGTTATGTCTGTAGAATCAAGTTCCAGGGTCTTGTCAATATTATTGAGGGCATCTTCATATTCATTTGCGTTGAGATGGCAAATACTGATGCGGTAGTAAGTAATCGGATTGACATCAATAGAATTAGCCTTTTCATAATATGATATGGCTTTCCCGTAGAGGTTGGCATTTTCATACATCAGACCAATGCAGTAGGGCCAGTAGAACTCATTAGGTTTCTTTGTGGCCTGAATCTTGAATTTCGTAATCATCATGTCCGCCGCATCGTCCTTAAGCTCTTGTAGCAGGGCAAAGGCGTCGTCGCTGCTGTCTATTGTCAGAGCCGTCAGAATGTCGTCGGTGGCCTTGGCCCAATCTTCCTTTCCCATGTAGGCTTTGGCACGGAAGGCGTAGGCCTGCGAGTAGGTGGAGTAAAGCGTTATCACCTGATTGAACTGCTCTATGGCCTCATCCCAGCGCTCCTGCGCATTGCGGTTGCGGCCTATGCCCATGTAACTCAGACTACTGGCCTGGTCCTGCTTCTTTATCTGTTCGTAGTCGCTGTCGGCTTTGTCATACTGCTGCAGCTCAAAATACACCTGTGCCCGCTTCTTATAGATGTCTTCATCTTTAGGGTAGGTTTTGATGGCAGTCGAAAAATCTTCCAGGGCCTTGATGGTGTCTTCCAGAGCCAAGTATATGTCCGCCCTACTGCATAAGGCATAAGCCACATATTCCACATCCTTCTTCGGCAAATATTTCTGCGCCATGTTGATAGCGGAAAGCGCATTACCATATTGGTTGTCATAATAGTAGATAAGCGACATCCACGTATAGGCATAGCCGTTCTTGGGGTCATTCTCCACCTCTTTCTTGAAGTAGTTGAGTGCCTCCTCGGTATTGTTGTTGTTCAGCTCCTCCAGCCCACGGTTGTAGTTGTAGGTGTCGGGTCGCTTCACTTTGTTCTCTTTCTGTGCTACGGTCGCGGTCAGCGTCAGGCACAGCATCATTACTAAAAGGCAGGTTTTTCTCATATTCAATTTAATTTTGTTTTGCAAAGGTAAAAGTTTCTTTTGTCTATGGGCATCTTTCATCGCTGTTGTTGTATGAACAGCTGGGTTTAATGTATGAACATTCCTCTACTCAGAACATTTCACCGGCACTGCTTTGCTGCGTGCTGAAGTTCCCGTTCGGCTGCGGTATCAGTTCATATTCGAGTATTTGGTTTTCCAGACTGACAGGCGAATCTTTTGAATAAGACTCATTGGCTACGAAGCCGCCCCGTTTGCCGCCAGGCATAGCTTTGCCAGGGTTCCACCCCTTGCCGCCATAGAAGAACACTTGATAGGTTCCGTTAGGCAGATTGAAGGTGTAGGAATCTCCAGCCTGTATATAGGCATTTCTGGCAATTGCGTTTCCCTTTTTGATGATAACCACTACATCGCAGTTGGAACTAGATGATGTGGTGATACAAATTTCGGAATCATCTCCCGCAGTGTTCGTGCTTGAGTAGGGAGATGCGCCAGTACTTAAAGAATTGTCGTAGAAAGGATCATCTTCTACAGAAGGTTGCTCATAGGCCTTCTCTCCCGTACTGAGTGAGTTGTCAAGATAAGCTTCTTCCTCCACCGTGTTTGTTACGGTAGATGATGAGCTAAAACTGTTTTCATATGTTCGCTGATTAGGGTTCTTTTGAGAATCGCAGCCAGAAGCAATAAAGGCTATTGCGCTTATGGCAAGGACGAAATACTTTTTCATAGTTTCAATATATATAAGTTTCAACAAAATAATTCTAATTTTATTTAAAGTTGTTTCCTTTTAGTGCAAAAAGTTACTTTGAATCACTCGATACTGATGAAAATGTATTACCCAAATAATAACTCAATTCATCAAGAGCTTTTTTGTCAGAATTTGGGTACAGTATTGGTAATTGCTTGAATTGTTCCTCAGAAATATCGTAATCTAACATCTTCATGTCGCCATTTTCCGGATAATGTGAGAATATCATCCATGCAGGATCAACATCAAACCAGGTGTCCCGGTTTACACTTTGAACAAAACGGCCATCATTTATGCCACCAGCACCCCAAGTCGGATCAATAAAGATACCCTTGTAACCATCGGTGTAAACATAAAGCCATGCGTGTGTTGTTTCCGAGATATTGCCATCTGGCATTTTACATTTTCCACCAACTACTTCTACATTCAATCTGTCACCAGCAATATGGCAGAACAATTCACAGTATGCTTGACAAACACCTTTCTTTGTTCTCCAACAGGTGTCTGCATCATGAATGGACTTGGTCGTATCATACTGAATATTATCACACAACCAATCATATATACGTCTTGCAATGTCTATTGGCGTTTGTGCATCTCCAATAATATTACGGCGCTCCTCATCGAAATTTGGATCTTGGGGCTTTGTTGAGATTGGAGTTTCTCGTTTTGGAGTGAAGTCCTTTATATCAGTAATAGGATCTTTGATTTCCATAACCTGTACAGCACACAGCGAATTATAAAATTCCGGCAAATACTTTGGGCACAGAGTGCCGCTTGCTACAGAGTATTTATTCCTAAATGGAACATGCTGTTGTTCGATATTGCGATTGTTGAAAAAGAAATAATCCGCAATTTGATTCTTTATGGTATTATCGTCAATGCTCTCATATTGAACGAAAGGTTTAGACTGAATAGATACATGTTCAACGATTTGATGGATCTCTGTATCGGATAAGCTCTCTTTAACAAATGGATTTGTATTGTTCCATGTTAATAAAGAGTATTCTTCCCTTAGCTGAGCTAAAACCTTCTCATCTATTAAACTATTTAGCGTAGGACGCTTCTCCAATGTGGAATCAAACCAAATTGCCACTACTTTCTGGACAAGTTGTTTATAGTTATTGTCGTTTTGACGATATGAATCTACCAATTTCATGTCTATAAGGGTGCGAGATTTCCTGTGGTTTGGTATCACATCGCCATAAGAGTCGATTTTATTCAAACATTCTTCCAATCTTCTCTCATTACATGAAATGGTTGAAAGCAGCGAATTCCACCATTCTTTTACGGATGGTATCTTTGATTTCAGTGCGTTGATAGCTTTGCCTGCCTCATTGGCAGTAGTGCTAGGTGAGATAATATTGGCGGATGAACCACTTTTCAATTCTTCCGATATAGCTTGTCCATTCCCCTGTGGCTCCGATGTTACAGTAGTGCTTGTAAGGAGGTTCAAGAACCAAGACCAAGGAGCACATCCTTTTCTTGAAGACAAAAGGGCAGACTCTGTCGTTTCTTCTTTTGAAGAAGAATCTGATGGCGGCGTTATGGAAATAATTTCTTCAAGTCTTCCAATACTATCCAAGTCTTTCTTTGGATATGCTACACATTGTTCGCCAATGGACTCAGATATTGTTTTTTTGATTAATTTTGCGCCTTCATCACTTTGAACATAAGACTCTAATTGCTCATACCTTCTCAATTCCGATTCGTAGTTTTCCCGTTCATCATCCGTAACCAATGCTGTCGGGTCATATTGCAGGGCGATTTCATCAGCATCTTTAAATGTATTTTTTGCTATCTCATTTCGAAGATAATTGATTCTGATTTTAATACGTTCTATTTTGTCATGCTGCTTACCAACGTCTAACTTGACTTCATCAAGAGCCTTTCGTGTTTCTTCGGTAGATTCTTGTCCTAATTGGGTTAATTGGCTCTGAAATTTTCTTTCTTGTTCTATCAGATTATGAAGAACGGATTCTTCTGCAGCAAGTTCTTCTTCACGCTCAGAAAGTTCTTTGTTGCATTTGTCTACATATATTTTTAGAAAACCATGAAGATATGAAACGATGTGTTTCTTTTGTTTTTCCAAACAATATCCTTGATCCTCTGGCGGAATTGCAAAGTCGTATTTTGTTTCACAATACGCACTCCATGCGTTTTTAATAATATTCAACCCGTCTACCCAGGGAAGATTTAGGGCAATATCGAAGCAACGCTTTTTGTCAAGCAACGCCTGAGTTGCGGACGAAGGATGAGCATTAAGTTTACGCTCGAGCATCGCTCTTTCTGCATCAAGTTCAAAATATTCTTTTAAGTCTTCAAGGTTATATTGGTATTCAGCTAATCCAATAGAGTACACATTGCTGTTTAGGATACTTCTGCACCCAGTATCAGCCATCTGTTCCCAATGGCCAAGAAATCTCCCCAGCAAATTATCGTCAATGTAGGTAGCCGCTCCGCTATAATCCATATTGTTAATGTAGAGTAATTTGACTTTTAAATGGGTCCGGTCCAAAAGTCCCTTTACCTTCTTCAGGATCCTCCAGTGGGGCCGCAGTGCTACATCATGCTTATTTGACAGATTGTATGCAATGAGTGCAATATCAATCTGTGGTCTGGAAAAAGTATCGCCTTCTGTTTTGAGGAGCTCTTCCAACATCCATTCAAGGCGTTCTTCATCATCGTAGTCCATACAATTTGAAACCAACATTACTTTTGGTGTCTCATGTATAGGTAATATGGTTTTAAAATTAGCCAAGTGGTTGGTGAGCATGTCTTTCAAAGAACATGAGTCTTCATTTTTCCTTTTTTTACCATCGCCCAATGCAGTCCATTTGTATAATAGTCCACCGTCCTCTTTTGTTGTGATACAACCAGAAGAGACTGTATTCTGTGGTTGATGAGACTTTGCAATCTCATCAACCACACCATTTACTTTATCATTTGTTCCTATGACTATAAAATATGCCATATTAAATAAGGATAATTACAACTCAAGACTTTCGATATATTCAATTTCCTCGATGAGTTTGTCTGAAACCATCTTATATGCAGGGTCTTCAACAGATACGCGATCTAATTCAACAGGACTTAACCCGGCATACTTGTCGACATAGTTGATAGTGTCATCTTTAATAGCTTTAAGTATTGCCTCAATAGCAGGGCGTCCCTCCTGGTCTATTCTCTTCTGTATGAGTTCTTCTATCTCTTTGTCAAGTCCCCTTGTCTGGAAAGCATCAAACGCAATGTCTCTACGGGCCCCGAGAGCAAGGTATCCTCCTCTCAATCTGTTGCCTTGTTTAGAGCGCATATAATAATTTTTTGTATCCTCGTCATATCTGATATAGCCGTAAACAATTCCATTTACCCAGTTTGGAAGAACTGTGTCTGTTTCTGCTTGAGGGAATATGTCAAACTTCTCAACTTCCATGCGCTGGAACCACTTCTCATCCAGATAGCAAACAGGATATTGCTTTTCAAAAGTCAGTTTCCTATTTGCATCTTGCATATAGCCAGGAAGGTTTTTAATAGCATAAATAGGACTGAAACATTCTGTTTGGAAGAACGTGATTCTATCCGTCTGTCGAGTCGTTGCAAATGTTGGTCTATTGTTGCCGACTGTAAACGCCTCGACGTATTTGTTTTGAATGATACCATTTTGAGCATCAAAGCAGCCAATGGTGAAGATGGTGGTCAGTGGTTGTGCATGGTCAAGATAGCCTCCTGTGTTGGTTGACCATAATGGACTTGACATCTCCCTCATTTTTTCAAAACATTTCAAAAGCTTATCTTCGCTCATAGAGGCCAGTTTTTGCTCTATAGTAACATTGACTGCTTCCTTCACGTCATCATGTTGCTTCGCATAGCTCCACATCTTTTCTTCAATAGTCTCCCATGATTCCCCGAGTAATGTGTTGATTGGAGTCTGACTTCGCAGTTGTGCGGATGACTCTTCGACTTTTGGACGCTTAAAGCTAATGACGTCATCAAGGTGTAGATACAATTGAAAATTTGAGCATACAGCAGCACTACGCTGTATGGCAGATATTTCTTTTACTTGCTTACGGCTAACGGAAGACACATTCGTTTTAAGCAATACAATTTTATCGTGATACTGCCTTACATCTGACAGCAATTCAGTATAGAACTGTATGGCATAGGTGTGGCGAAGCAAATCACGCTGTTTGGCAATATAAAGAGAAACTTCATTAGCCAACATATCTGCATCATCTTGAGACCACCTGCTAAAGAACCCTCTTGGCTTTATATCATTTAGTTTAGCATTCCAATCAACTTTGTAACTGAGTTCGTTAGTAAGCTCTTTTTTTTCATCTTCCATTTCGCCCAAGCTTTGATTAATGCCATCCTCAAGTGCTTCTATGAAAGCTTCAACTTCACCGACACCACACTGTTGATTTAATACTTCATCTACTTTCTTCTTAAGAGCCAAGCGAATTGTTACAAGTTTATTTTCATAAGCATTCTTCAGTTCTTCCAACACATTGGGGGCTATTGCTCCGCTATAGATGTTTGCCTCAATCTGTGAAACATCATCGTCTTTGCCAATCGCAATAGAGAATGGTGCAGACATTGCCAACAAGTCATCAGTCAACATGTTCTCATGGTGCTCTTGGATACGCACTTGTGTCATCCATGACTGTGCATCGTTTTCTGCGCTAACATTGTTTTTACGGCATAATTCATCACAAATATCAGAAATAATTGCACGGGCTATAACATTACCTACCGCTTGATTATCATAAATGAGCTCTGCACTTCCTGAAGACTTATAGTGAGCCTCTTTATTTCCTACGCCATAGACGAATGCAACATTTTTTATATCATCAGTGACACTATTGACTTCATTGCTTGGAAGAAACATACATCGGCCGATGGAGTCCGTAATGTCGTCAATATTTTGTAATATGACTCCAGCTTTATTGCCATTGTTTATGACAAATGCTTTATTGACCTCTTCAGCTAAGAATCTGATTTGTGCAAACCCAAAATCAATTGGATTGGTGTTGTTTTTTGGAAGATGATAGAGATAATCTAATTCGCGTAATGCACCGAAGGAGTTTTGGTATACATTAGCAGAAGCAGGACCAGGAACCATTGTCCGAAACACCTCGGGTAATACAATCCAAGGTTGAATGTTAAACTTTGCACCATGTGACTTGAGCGTTTCTGATGCGAGAACTATCATGTCGATGATTGTTCCGCTTCCAGTACCACCAGCCACAGAACCAACAATGTTAACGATTGTGGGATATTCTATTCCGTCTTTATTGTTGTCATATACGAAACGACTATTGAAGGGCAATGGTCTCGCGATTTGGGCAACCTTTCCTGCTACAGCCTTGCTTAGAGGTTCTGCATTGTACCGTATTAAGAAACGGCCATTGCTTCTAATTTGACCTGCCCCTTCATTCTGAAGTCCCGCCAAGAAATTTACATTCCTTTTGGGAATCCAGCTGAAACGACTCGGTGCATGATTATAAATATCCAATGCACTTCCTGTGATTCCACAAAAGCATAATTCACTATCGTTCAAAGTAACATCTTTACCTGAACGAGATTTCATAGATATGTTTCTAATGCCTCTATCAGTGTCAATAGCAAGGAATGCTATCATAGGAGGTATTTCTCCATAGGCATCCATGAAACATTGCTTGGTGCGCAGAATAGACTTTACACCTGTTCCGCCAAGCCCCACAAAAAGGGTCTTTGTTAATTTGATTGCCATAATTATTGTACTGTTATTTTAAGGTTATTAATAATATCGATTATTTCACATGCTCCAATTCGTGGAATGGGGTTCACCGAAACATGATAATGCGAGAGATCGGTTTTTATGAGAACCCCATTCCGCCTTGGAAGCAAAATTATTGGAGTATGAAATGCCGGATGGGTCTTATACAAAACAGGTCCCTTTATAAGTGCATTCCAAAACGAATCTTTTTGTGGCTTGTCAGAAATAACTACCATACGTGCACCACTCATTTTTACAACTAATGGTGCATATCCAGAAATATTGAACATTTTGTTGACCGTTTTGAACTGAGGATAGACATACCTTCTGACTCCTATATACCAAATTAGGCACACTATTGATAGCACTGACAACAGCCATGACAACCAATAGAGAAGCGGATTCATGTGGTGCGTAAAAAATATGTGTGTAACAAGTGGACCTCCTCCTTGAACGCGTATATACTTTCTGCCTGCCCTTAAATCCGTTGAGCACCTAATCGAGACTTTCACCGACCTGGTACCATTCCCTTTAAAAGACGCACCTGCAGGCTTTCCGTCTATACTAATATGGTATTTATTGCTTTCTAATGGTCGACCTTTCTCATCAATAAGAGTGAGTCCTCCAGAAAATGGACTCTTAAACCGGATTGTAAAGTTTGCACTCTTAGCTGGTATGAAAAGAAACTTATTATAAGTATCACCACATGAAACATAGGGGCCTTGGGGGCCGATGCCTACATTCAGAATAATTAGAACAAGCGCACTAACTGCACAAATGACAGGAATTATCCATTTTTTCATATCACTTAATCTCTATATTAGTTTTATTGACTAAATCATTCATTATTGCAGATCCGATTTTGGGCATGGGATTGGGGGTAACAATATACTTAGAAGTATCTGTTACTACCATGACTCCACGCTTATGCGGTTTCATCGTGATTATTGTCAATAATGCCGGATGCTGCTTGTATATGATTTTTCCCTTAAATAATCTGTCCCAAGTTGATTGCTTGTGCGATTTGTTATCCAATATAACCAAACGGGCACCCTTGAAATTGATTGTTAAAGGTGGACAGTCCTTAAAGTACATCCCTTTTCTAATAGTCTTGAATCTCTGGTAAATAATTTGTCTCAAAATAAGGAGCCAGACCAACAAAAGACCCATAATCAGGATGCATGTCCACATCATCGCTTTAGCCAAAGGATTCATACACTTGTTAAAATTCAAATCCCATCGCATGACCTCTATGGGCTTACCATTGAGTTCTTTGTCCTCAAATCGGTCTAATTTATAGGAAAGCAGTTTGATGTAACCTTGATGATTCCCCCTCTCTGCGTTGGGAAGGTATCTGAATTTCACTTCTTTCTCCGTCTCTGTCGAATAGACTTTGAAAGAATTGTTTTTAATGACAACATCATCAATGGTTATTTCAAGCACATTATCAGGAACTGGATTTCCTTCTTTATCTACAAATACAATTTCTGCAAATGTCTCTTCATCATTCTTGGCATCCTTATTGAAATCCAAGATCAGATGTTTGGTTAATCCACTTGTGTCTGCCTTAGACCATAGGAAGCCAGGATAATAGGTACATTCTCCCAAACATGCCTTAGGCAAGTCATTTTTGTCTTGACATGCACCGAAGAGTATGGCAGATAATAAAAAAAATATATTTAAGCAATCTTTCATTCAAATCTCATTTTTAGAGTTCTTTCTTTCTTGTCTTTACACTTAATGGTTATCTTGTCATTGACCAGACAAGTAAAGCCATTTATCTGTGAAGGTGAAATAGGTTTTAATTTTAGCGTCATAATTGTCTCTTCAGGTAATTTTACAGAATCATTCTTAGGTAGAATTTTACAGATAATCTTATCCTTATCTACTCTGAGTTTATCAACCATATAATAATCCCCATCACATGAAATTTCCAATATTTCTATAGGGCAATTTAGTAAATTCCCTTGCTCAGCCTTTATTACAAGTTCCTGTTCATTCCTTTTATTAAATATAAGGTTGTCTCTTAGTCTTACCAAGTTGATATTGACATCTGCAGTTTCTACTTTCCAAAGGTGTTCTTGCTGCTCAACAACTTGCTCAATCTCCTGGTTTTTTGCGTCATTACAGAGCATCACATAGAAGCCAAAAACGTTCTTGTTACCATATTTGTTTCCCCATCTTGGAAGCAGTTTTTTCACCATCCTCCGTTGGCTATCTTCATCTTGACCGTCAGTCATTAGAAACATATAGGTAATTCTGTCATCTGCTACACGATTGTTGTAGAAATCCTCAATTGGAACATAATGATATGTCTTCGTTTTCTTGTTTGTTGCAAGTTCGTCGATTCTATATTTTATCATGTTTTTTCCTGCTACATTTGCTTCAGCACATATTGGCGAAAGTCTTGGGGCTGTTTGATCGTCAAATGCAAATGGAATTACAATTAGTTCAGTTGTCTCATCTGAAACATTGTCAACAGCCTTTTTGAGATTATCCCGTACTAAATCCCATAATTTATTTGACACCATCGAATAGGAACAATCCAAATAGTACACTCTCCTCTCCTTTATAATCTGAGCAAAAACCCAAAAAGGGATGAGCAATATAGCTAAGACAATTGCAAATCTTTTCATATATCTCAAAAAGTCTGCCAACAGCCCCTTTGACAGATTTTATAGTATTAGGTTCTATTCCCATACACACAAAAAACGTGGAGCCAGCTCTGTGCCCGGTTCCACGATGTAAAGGCCTTCGCATTGCCCCTGATAGTATAAAACCGAGCAACGCTGAAAGCCCCACGCTGATGTGTATTGATGCTTGCACCGCTTTATAGTATATAGACTTACCTATATGCTTATAAAAACACATTCTCGTCATGCCGGTGAAGGTTAACGTAAAATGCTAACGGTGTGTACATGTGCTACACCCCATAAGGGGCGTTCTCGTTGCTTTGTTTTTGACTATCAGTTAGAGTTTGCGAAGTTCTTACATCGTCAAAACCAAAGCGTTCAGAAAACGCCTTTTAGTATGTATGTGCCCGTTCCCTGCTTTCCGATGCCTTGAGCGCACCGTTCCGTGGGGTGGACGATGCAAAGGTACGAAAAGTTTGGGAAATATGCAAATATTCAATCGCGTTTTTTATTCGGTCACGAAGTGATGGCCTTGATGATGAAACCACCGACACAGCCAACAATGGCGTAGACCCAGGCTTTCTTGTTGAATTCCTCTAATTCCAGCATCTTGCAGATGCCCTCGCAAACGCCTATATAGACGGCGCAACTGATGATAAATCCCATAATCTCTTGTTTTTTTAATGACGCTGCAAAGGTATCTAATTTTTTCGGGATAGCCTTTGTCCGTCTGCGCTCGTTGTATGAAACGGGGTGTTGGGTGTACGAATTGGTGACTCGTAGGCTAAAAAAAATCTCAGCAACCTTTTTGGAGGGTTGTTGAGATTCATGAATTATGAAATTATCTACTGCCTATCTGCTGTTCTGCGGTTGGTTGCTGGTCGGGGGGGAGATGCAACAGTGAGTCGAGGTTGCGGCGGGCTATGGGCAGACCCTGGGCGGCGGCTTGGCGAAACCAGTAGAGGGCGGAGTCGTGGTTCTGCGGGATGCCCAGACCGTCGCGATAGAGAATGGCCAGGTTGTTTTGGGCGGCGGCATGGCCGCGGCGTGCTGCGCTGAGGTAGCAGCGGTAGGCAACGGCATAGTCCTGCCGGACACCTGTGCCCGACTGATACATCCAGCCGAGGTTCGACAGGGCCAGCACGTTGCCCTGGCTGGCGGCCTGGTGAAACCAGCTGGCGGCTTCGGTGGCATCTTGTGCCACACCCTGACCGTCTTTGTAGAGCACGCCGAGATTGTTTTGCGCCTCGGCCAGTCCTTGCTCGGCGGCCTTTCTGTACCATTGAGCGGCCTGGTCATAGTCTTCCTCCGTGTCGTAGATGATGCCCAGACGCATCTGGGCTTTGGCGTCGCCTTGCTTGGCGGCTTCGATGAGCTCCGCGTGCTTCGGCGGGGGCGAGGTGGTGCAGGCCGTCAGGACGGCCAAGGCCAGGGTGGGGATGATTCGTGTTGGGTTCATAGGCGGGGCGATGAGGGGTTATTCTCCGAAGAGGGTGAATGTGGCGGGAAGTGACGACAGGCGGATGTCGCGCTCGCGGTCGGCATCGCTGCTCAGACGCAGATACCACGAGGGAGGAAGGAGGATGAAATCAGAATGAGAGGCCGCGAGCAGGGAGTCAGGCGCGGCCTCTGTGCCCTGATTTTTTTCAGATTCGGGTGCTGGGGTGAGCGTGAGCGTTGCCTCCATGTTGGGGAAACCGCCGCCCGTCTGCTCCTGAAACTCCCGTTGCTGCTTGGTCTCCTCGCCGTCGGTGTTGGCGAAGTACATCTTATAGCCCACCTGTGCAGGATAGAGGGTGCCGTCGGGGTGTTCGCGGTAGACTACCCGGTAGTCGCGGGTCCACAGCGTGATTTTATAGCCCGACATGGCGCGGGCCATGGCGTATAGCACGGGCGACAGACGCTCGTGGCGGTTGCTCTGTGTGCCGGTGAAACGGGTGGCCTCGAGGATGACGCAGCGGGCAGTGTCGATGACGAGGCGCCCACGGTCATCAGAGCGGCTCTTCGAACGGAAGTGGAGCTCTACCTCGTCGTTGCTGCGGCCTCGGAAGTCGGGATTCTCGCCCCACTTATGGTTGGCGATGAAGCTGCCGTCGAGCTCGCTGACGAAGTCTTCGTAGAGCATGCGGCGCAGGTTGGCCACGTCGGTGAGGCGCGTGCTGTCGGCGGCCGTGATGTGACAGGTGTCGGGGCGCATGGCGTAGCGGTTGTCGGATGCGCCGGGTGTGGCCATCAGACCAGCCATGTGGAGGCGATAGAGGCTGTTGCGCCCGATGCTCTGTGTGTGGTAGCTGAAGTGCATGGTGTCGGGGTGGGCAGCGTAGTGCTGGCGCTTGGTCTTCACCACCCGTCGTAGCTTGCGGCGAATCCATTCGGGTTCGCGGTTGGTGACCACTACCTCGGCGGTGCTGCGGTAGCGGGGCTTGAGCAGCAGGGTATCGCCGAGGCGGCTTACGGTGGTGGTTTCGTAGTTGAGGTGCGACACGGTGAGGCGCCGGAAGGTGAAGACGATGGTGGCCCGGCCTTGCATATCGCTGATGCACGAGCGGAAGCGGCCCTGCTCCTTGGTGTAGAGCGAGGCATGGGCGATGGGTTCGCGTGTGACGGCGTCGGCCACCACGACGGTGCGTTCTTGTGCCGGGGCGATGCCGGCGGCAAGCAGCGCGATGAGTGTCAGTAGGAAGTGTCTCATTGCTGAGTGCAAAGATAATGATTTTTTTTGAATTTGCGCTGATTGGTGTGCAAAAAAGGCGGCGGGATGCCTGCCAAGCAGACAGCCCGTCGTGTCCTTTCTTTTACCGAGAAGGCATATAGGGAGATAAGTGAGCAGTTTTGCTACTGGTATGAGTCCATAGGAAGGGCTTTCAGGCTGTTATCGTGGGCGGTTGCTGCCGGGGCGTCGGCCGTCGTGCCTTCTGTCCCAGTCCTTGCCGTGCCTTTTGTCCCAGTCTTTGCCGTGCTTCTTGTCCCAGTCCTTGCCGTGCTTCTTGTCCCAGTCTTTGCCGTGCCTTTTGTCCCAGTCCTTGCCGTGCCTTTTGTCCCAGTCCTTGCCGTGCTTCTTGTCCCAGCCTTTGTGCCAGCCGTTGTCGTGGTGACGGTGCTTCTGGGCCCAGGTGGCGTAGAAGTCGCGGGGGCGCCGGTTGTTGCCGCCCTTATAGCTGACGTAGACCGACGGGCGTGCAAAGAAGTAGCGGTCTCTGTGGCTGTAGCGGTTGTAGATGTGGAAGGTCCACGTGCCCTTGTGCCACGCTACAGGGCGGTAGAAATAGCTGAGGCGGATGTAGCGGTCGTACTGCCAAGGCGAGAGCACATACCTGAGGTCGGCGTTGCGGCGCTTCCACCACGAGCCGAAGGCGTCTCTGCGGTCGCCGATGCTCATCAGATAGTCGAGGTTGATTTCATATACTGCGGCATACTGCTGGCTGTTGAGGCCCAGCTCGTAGGCCATCTTGTCAGACAGGAACAAGGCTTCGCTTCTTGCTTCGCTGTATCTCATTGCCGAGGCCGAGATGGCTATCGTCATCATCATGGCCAAAATAATCATCTTCTTCATAATCGTATCTCCTGTAATTTTTATGTTGCAAAGATCGGCAAATGCTGCGACTCTTGCAAAGGATTTTACCTATTTCTTGGTGTGGGAAACCCTAAAGGTGGGAGGGAAACCCCTTTTCGAATGAGGTGTCCCCGTTGGGAGGGCGTCGCACTTTTTGGCCGGAATTGATTGAATTCCGGCCGGAATCGGAAAAATAATGGCCGGAATTCGCGTGCATAGTCATGAAACGGGGGCAGGATAGGCGCACCGCAGCGTCACAGGTCTTTCCGCTTGAAGACCCGCAGCGAGAGAAGATATGGCACGACAACCCAGAGCAACATGAGCAGCACCGACACGACGCTGCCTAGCGTGGCACCCAGAAACGCCTTGAACGCGGCGGCCGAATAACCCATCATGGCCGACATGTCCATCTGCAGGATGACTTGGAAACGGACCAAGTCTAAAGGATTGAGCATCAGCAGGAAGGTGACGGGCTTCTCGATGGGATAGTCGGGGAAAGCCATGATGACGTAGAGCAACACGGCGTCGTAGATCATGGTGAGGAAGAGCCACAGCAGCAGGGCTACGCCTATGCCCCGCGTCTTGTCGGCCGTGAGTGCTGAGGCGAGGAAGGCCAGCGCCGTGAAGATGAGAGTGATGGCCACGCCCGCGGCCACCACGAGCAGTGCCGTGGCGGGAGGCAGGAAGAGTGCAGCCGGCACCCCGGCGCCAAGCACGAAGGCGATGGCCAGCGAGCCTGCCACGCCGCCAAAGAGCGCGTGCCATATCTGGCTGCGCCGCAGGGGCTGGCTGAGCAGCAGCACCACAAACTCGCGGGCGCCCGACAGATAGACGGTGGTGTAGAGCAGCGACACCAGTGGGACTACGAACAGCAGGAGGTTGAGCATGGTGAGCGTGCCTTTGGCCTGGCTGTCTTCAAGCAGCAGGGTGGTCCACGACAGCAGTGCCAGCATGGCAAAATAGGCAATGACGATTTTGCTCCTGATGTTGTCAGAGAAGATGATCTTCACGATGGGTTTCATGGTTGCTGAGTATTCGGGTGACTGACTTGGTGATGGTGGGCTCGCCGGTGAGCTGCAGCAGCTCCTCTGCCGTGTGGTGGAGCAAGATGCCGCCTTCGTCCATGAAGACGATGTGCGTGGCGAGACCCTCGAGTTCGCTGAGTATGTGGGAGGTGATGAAGATGAGCTTGCCCAGGGCTTTCTCCCGCAGAATCTTTTCCTTCAGCACCTCAGAGGTGAGAGGGTCTAAAGAGGCGGCCGGCTCGTCGAGGATGAGTATGCGGGGGTTGAAAAGGAAGGCTATGGCGGCACTCACCTTCTGGCTGGTGCCGCCCGAGAGGGTGCCGCAGCGCTTGCCGGCTATGTCGGGGATGCCGAAGCTGTGGTAGAGTTCCAAGTCGAGCGCGCCGTGATAGCGCCTCACGCTGAGCAGCGTGCTGATGACTTGGCCTACGGTCATGTTGTCGGGGAAGCTGCTCTTCTGCGGCATGAAACCGATGGCAGCGCGGCACTGTGGCTGAGAGGCAGCGTCAAGCCCGTCGATGAGCACCTGTCCGGCCTGCGGCTTCACCAGCCCCAGGATGCACTTCATGAGGGTGGTCTTGCCGCAGCCGTTAGGGCCGATGACCGCCACGCATTCGCCGTCGTTGAGCTCAAGGTTGATGTTGCGCAGCACGTGGAGCCGGCCGTAGCGCTTATGGAGGTTGTGGATGGATATCATATTTCAAATGGTGTCAGACTGGGGGCATTGTCTACATAGTTGTCGGGTGTGATGGTGGGCAGCAGCCGCTCGCTCTGCTCCATGAGCGTCATGAGGAAGCTGCGGAAAAACAGTAGCACGGCATGGTTTCTCTCGGCCAGCGCCGAGAAGAGGCTCAGCATGTGGTAGGGCACGTCGGCCACACCGTCGTGGTCGAGGTCGTAGGCAGTGTTCTTGTCCCAGTAGTTGCCGTCGAAAACGTTGCTGTTGAACGAGCCGTTGGTGGCCACGTCGAATGTGTTGCCGATGAAGTTGTTGCGGCTGATGGTGTCGTTGGTCGAGCTGGCCACCACGCGCATGCCCCATCCGTTCTGGCGCAGCTCATTGTGGGTGATGCTGAGCTCCACGCCGCCGTCCATCAGGATGCCCACGGTGTTGTGGCGGAAGTGGTTGTGGTGGATGCGGCCGCGCTGTATCTCCTTCAGCAGGAGCCCGTAGGACGACGCGCCCCGGCACTGCTCGAAGATGTTGCCGCGCATCTCCACGTCGTGGGTGTACATCACCGCCACGCCGGCCCTGCTGCCAATGAAGTGGTTGTCGAAGTAGCGGTTGAAGTGGGAGAACATGAAGTGCAGGCCGTAGCGCTCGCAATAGGCCACGCGGTTGTGGTGGATGTCTGACTCGTAGACAAACTCCAGGTAGATGCCGTCGCGGTTGTGGCCCACGGTGTTGTGGTGTATGTGTATGCGCTCGCACTTCCAGCAGTGTATGGCGTTGCCCATCACCTGCATCTCGCTGATGTCGCTCTCCACATCGTTGCCGGCCACCTCGCAGTCGGTGCAGTTCATGAGCTGGATGCTGAACTGGTTGGAGCGCAGTCGGTTGTTGCGTATGGTCACGCGGCGGGCGTCTTCTACCTTGATGCCGCAGTAGTCGCGCAGCGACGAGCGGTCGGAGTTGATGATGTGGAGCCCCTCGATGACCACGTCGTCGCTTCTGACGTCGACGACGGTGCCCTTCATCTGCCCGTCGATAATGGCTGTGCCAAGGCCCCTGAGGGTCAGCGGCTTGCCGATGAAGAGGCGCTCTGTGTAGGTGCCTTCGGTGATGATGATGACATCGCCGGGCGCAGCCGACTTGATGGCTTGGCTGATGGTGGCGAAGGCTTCATTGTCGCCCACCTTGAGCGTGGCGGCCTGGGCGCCGAGGGCTAAGCCCAGAAGGAGGGTCGGCAGGAGGGGGCGCAGTTGTAGGTTGTGCATGGCTGTTGTGTTGGTTTCAAACAGAAGATGGGGCGGCAGCGAAACCACTGTCGCCCCACTTGCAGTCAGATTTTTTTTCTGCAGACCTTGGCGGTCACTCCTCATGTGCGGTGGTTTCTCCGTTCATCTCCACCGGCACCTCGTCTTCCAGCCTCTGGGCTTTCTTCAGTCGTGCCCATGAGTCGAGCACGACAGAGTTGGTCTGCTCGGCAAACTGGAGGGCCGCAGCCTTGTCGGAGAAGGCGGCCACGCCGCCCCCCATGGGGCTGTGGATGTCCATGCCCAGCACGAGTGTGGCGCTCTTCAGGTCGATGAGCTCCTCGGGATGCAGGTAGTCGCCCACATAGATTTTCAGCACGTTCTCGTCGGCGATGTCGTTCATTGCCAGATAGTTGAACAGGCATGAGAGGTCGTCGAACTTGAAGCACTTGCCCTTGTCGGTAATCACTTCGCAGGCAAACTGTCCGTCGGTGAGGGTCATCTGGCAGGCGGCACAGTCTTCCTTGCCCAGCTGCACGGGGCGTGGCTTATCGTCGACGCCGCACGAAGCGAGCGATGCACTGAGAAGCAGCGTCAGCAGGAAGGTAGGCGTCGAGTCGATGGCACGCAGCGGGTCGCCCTTCTTGAAGAGCTTTCTGTAGCAGCCGAAATCCATGAAGATGGTGAGCGCGATGAGGACGCCCGCTACTACCAGCAGCCAGCCACCGATACCCGGCCATGAGAACACCTCGAAGTTGGCAAGCTGCTTGAAGCCGATGAGCGGTGGCTGGAAGTCGCCGCCGGGAATCTTGATGGGCGCATCGGGCGAGAGGTTGTGGCCGTAGTTGTACTCCCAGCGGAAGAAGTCGATGAAGCCCAGCAAGCCGAAGAGGCACAGCAGCACGAACCCCGTGAGGGTCAGCTTCTTACTTCTGAGCAGACCGGCAGTCACGAAGAGAGCGCCCAGCGCAAGCAGAATCCAGGGGAGCACGGCAAACTCCCAGAAGTCGTCGGGGTGCAGCTGGGCCATGCCCACATAGTGGTTCAGGTCGTTCACAGAGTTGAGGTTGCCCGACAGTCCGGCAAAGCTGCCGATGATGAGCTGCAGGCCCTCAGGATACTGCGGGGCATCGAGGTCGATGACCCACAGGGGTACGAATGCCGCGACGGCCGTGAGCACGCCGGCAATAATCATCAGGAAAACTCCTGTCTTCGTCAGTTTATTCATTTTCGTTTCAGCTTTTTCCAGAGGATACATTATTTAAGTTCTTTCACATCTTTGTCGTCGATAGAGAACTTCAGCGGCACCTTGCTGCCGGCCGCCGACACACGGAAGTAGCCCTGCATCTCCTGGTGGAGCGCCGAGCAGAAGTCGGTGCAGTAGAAGGGGATGATGCCCGTGCGGTTGGGTATCCACTTCAGTGTGTTGGTCTCGCCCGGCATGACGAGCACCTCGGCGTTGTTGTTGCCCTTCACGGCAAAGCCATGCGGGATGTCCCACTCCTGCTCGAGGTTGGTGACGTGGATGTATACCTCGTCGCCCAACTTGATGCCCTCGATGTTGTCGGGCACGAGACGCGAGCGGATGGCACCCATGTAGACGTCGACGCGGTTGCCCTTGCGCTCTACGCGAGCCTCCTGCATGCTGCTTATCTTATAGGGGTTGGTGTTGTCGGCCAGCATGGTGAACCTCTCGACGTTTGGCAGCAGCAGCTTCGCCTCGCATGCCACGGCATAGTGAGGCTCGCCGATGGTCGGGAACTCGAGGATGAGCTTCATCTTGTCGCCGCTGATGTCATACAGCTGAGCGGCCTGGCAGAGCTCGGGGCCTGTGGGCAGGAAGCGGTCCTTGGTAATCTTGTTGTAGGCGATGGCATACTTGCCGTAGGGCTTGCGGGTGTCGCCGCCCATCACCGACAGGTGGCCAATGGAGTAGTAGGTGGGCACGCGGTCGAGAATCTCGAGCGTCTTCACGTTCCACTTCACAATTTCAGAACTGACGAAGAAGCTGGTGTAGGCGTTGCCCTTGTCGTCGAACTCGGTGTGCAGTGAGCCGATGCCCGGGGCCTGCACCTCGCCGTGGAGTGCTGCCTCATACTTGATGACGTTGATGCCGTCTACCTGGCCGTCGAAGTCCTTCTCGTCGATGGCTTTCAGCATTTTGGTGAAACTGAACACGGGCACGTTGGTAGACAGCTTGCCGTTGCCCACGATATACTCACCCGTAGGGTCGACGTCGCAGCCGTGAGGCGACTTCGGGCAGGGTATGAAATACAGGAAGTCGTTCACCTCTCTGGTATCGATTACCTTCACCTTGTTGAGAAGCTCGCTCTTGGCAATGCCTGACTTCTTGTCGAGCGTGTTGTGGGCGTAGCTTGAGGCCAGGACTTTGCATTTGCCCTTGGCAGCATGCTCGGCAGCCTTCTTCCAGTTGATGGCAAGGATGTAGTCCTTGTCGTTCTTGGCAGAGTTGATTTCGAGGAGTGTGTGGGCCTTCTCGGAGTTGTAGCAGGTGAAGAAGCTCCAGTCGGCCGAAGCGTTCTTTCCGCTGTGGCTCAGGTCATAGTTGAACGGCGGCAGGGCCAGCTGGAAGTCGAGGCTCATGGCGCCGGTCTCTTTCGCAATCTTCACATAGCTGATGTGGCCGCGGAACTTGTCTGGATACGTGTTGATAGGCTCGTCGCCATCCTCATAGTCGGCAGGGACGCTGAAGCGTGTGCCGGCAACGAGATACTCGGTGTTGCAGGTGATGAACGGCGAGGCGTGGTTGCCGGCCGAGTTGGGCAGTTCGATGATTTCTTCCGTGCGGAACGACTTCAGGTCGATGCGGGCCACGCGGGGCGTGTTGTTGGCATTGATGAAGGCCCAACGGCCGTCGTACATGGCGTCGGTCATCGAGAGTTGCATGTGGTGGGAGTCGTCCCACGGCACAAAGCCGAACGACGTCTCGAGCATGGGCTTGGTGTCTTCGCTGTAGCCATAGCCGTTCTCGCCGTTCTGCGAGAAGACGGGGATAACCTTCAGCAGGCGTCCCGAAGGTATGCCGTAGACGGCCACCTGGCCATTGAATCCACCCGATACGAAGTTGTAGAACTCATCGTACTCGCCCGGCGCGACATAGACTTTCCGGGCAGCGTCTTCGTCGACCGTAGGCCCTTTCTTGGGTGGTCGGCACGACTGCAGCCCGCTGCCAATGAGGATGGCTGTAGCAAAGGTCAGCGTTAAGTATTTTTTCATAATCGTTGATGGTGTTGATAGTTTTGATGTGTTAGCTTTAAAAAAACGCAGGGTAACTGTTCAGTCAGCTAAAAGCACAGTGCCTCCATTCCTTTCCTTGCCATGGCAAGTGAAACGAATGAAGAATTGCATTTCGTCGGATGTTGTGATACGTAGCTTTGATGTCTTTGACTTTTTTGAGGGGTTTAGTTAGTTTGGTTGGTTTGGCGTTTAGTCAGTTTAGTTGGGGTAATCAACTGGTGACGTGAGAAGAGATAGTAATGGAGGGGCATAGCGTGATCGCGTTCAGCATTTATGCTCCTCAGATGATAAGGCAGGTATACTCATTATATACTAAACGGCCGGCGACTGCTTTTATTGTATCATCCCTATATCTAATTTTTGTTAATTGCAGTGGTGCCAAGCGGATGCGCGGTTAACGATTGTTTTTCCATGATATGATTGCTGTGGGCTTCTTAAAAGTGTTGTCACTCTCGATTATACAGGTACACACAAAAAAATCTCCCCTGTTGTTATTTGCAATAGGGGAGATTTTTTTCTGATTCCACGAAAAGGCTCAGCTTAGTCAGTCTCCTCGTCGGCCTCGTAGCCACCCATTTCGCGAATGGCATTCTTCAGCATCGTGTATTGCTGGTAGAGGTTGTTCACGGGTTCCTCACCCACCGTATAGTCGTGCTGTGGCGACTTGAGGAAGAACGACAGGAAACGCTGCGTACCATATCGGCCGGCGCGTGCGGCCAAGTCGCAGAGCAGACAGAGGTCGAGACAGAGCGGAGCAGCGAGGATGGAGTCGCGGCAGAGAAAGTTGATCTTAATTTGCATCGGATAGCCGAGCCATCCGAAGATGTCGATATTGTCCCACCCCTCCTTGTTGTCGTTGCGCGGCGGATAATAATTGATGCGTACCTTGTGGTAATACTGCGCGTCGTCATCGTCCTTGCCGGGCAAGCGGCCAGGGGTTGAGCGGCTGTGGCCATAGAGGTCGGGCTGCCAGTCGGGCTTGAGGATAGTCTCCAGCGTAGAGAGCTTCGACACTTCCTTGGTGTGGAAGTTGGCAGGCTCGTCGAGCACCAGTCCGTCGCGGTTGCCCAGGATATTGGTAGAGAACCAGCCGTTGAGCCCCAGTGAGCGTACACCGATGATAGGAGCAAAGCCGCTCTTCACGAGGGTTTGTCCTGTCTTGAAATCCTTGCCGGCAATAGGCATCTTGGTCTGCTCGGCCAGTTGCCACATGGCAGGGATGTCTACGGTTGTGTTCGGAGCGCCCATGATGAAGGGGGCCCCTTCCTTCAAGGCAGCATAGGCGTAGCACATGGATGGGGCGATATGCTCACAATCGTCGGCCTTCATGGCAGCCTCAAGGTCTTCGAGATGATAGTGAACCCGCTCATTCACTGGAACATATATCTCTGTGGAAGCGGCCCATAAGACAACGATTCGTTCCACCTTCTTTTCTGTTTTGAAGCGGCGGATATCCTCGCGCAGGGACTCCACCATCTGCCAGCGGGTGAGGCCTTTCTTCACGTTGTCACCGTCCAGTCGCTTGGCAAAGTTCTTGTCGAAGGCTGCCTTCATGGGCACAATCTGTTCCAGCTCGTCACGTACTTGGTTGATGTCTTTCTCTTTCAGCACCTCGGCATACATCGCTGCCTGATAGGCGTTCTGGGGATATACGTCCCAACAGCCGAAGACTATGTCATTGAGATTGGCCAGCGGTACGATGTCGCCCACATGCATGTATTGCTTGTCGGCACCTGTGCCTACACGGATTTTATCATACTGAGTGAATGAACCAACGGGCTTTCCAAGTCCTCTGCGGGTCAGGAACACGCCTGTCATAAACGTGGTCGACACTGCACCGCAACCCACTACCAAGATGCCCAGCTTCCCAGAAGAGGGTTTCACATTTGTCTGTTTCATTTTTGTTTGTTATTGTTTTAAGTCTATGTATGTGTTGCAAAAGTACGTTTTATTTAATATAAATGCTCTGTACTTTCGTTATTTTTAGGATAAAAACGACATAAAGGACATTTATAGCGACTAATTGTATATTTTTTGTCTTGCCGATGCCCAGAGGCTGCCGTTAAGTGCCGAGCGGCACTAATCGATGGTTCGGACATCTTCGAGTACGATGTCAGGACGCTCGTCGGGGCGCATCAACTCGAATTCAACGTTATGGAGCCGCAGCCCATCAACGTGGCGGGCAAAGAGTCCGTAAGCCGGTGTGGGGCCAGCCCAACGGGGTTCTGGATAATTGGTGCCTTGTTCGCGATAGGGTGTCGTCACTCTCCGCCCACCACCGCGATATTGGATGCGTATATTGCTTAACGACACGTTGCGAATGGGATACCCCTCCATACCGGTGACAATGATGCCAGCCAGCGAGTCGCAGTCATCGGCAATCACATTATTTATATAGATGTCGCGCGCAGACGATACTTCGGTGCGCTCTTTCGGGCCACGATTGCGACAGCCTGTAGTGATATAAATGGGGTAGTGATGCACATGACTCATGGAGATATTGTCAACCACAATGTTTTCCATGCGCCCTTGGTCGACCACTTCAAAAGCCAGCCCCGAGCTCCACATGCAGGTACAGTTGGAGATGGTAATATTGCGATAGCCCCCATTCGACTCTGTACCCAGCTTGATGCGTCCGCACACCCAGTTTACCTTTTCTGGCACGTAGCTTCCGTCGAGGAAGCTGCCGAGCTTATAGCCCGTAACGATGCAATTGGTGATGAGGATATGTTCGCACAGCACAGGTTTTTTTAAGGCATACGAGCTTTTCAGCACAATAGCATCATCATTGGGAGTGTTCACCTTTGTGTTGCTCACTGTGAAGTATTTACAGCAGTCGATATCGATACCATCGCGATTAGTGTCGATGGTCACATTGTCAATGGTGCCTATCTCGCAGCCAGTGACGATGATGGCAAAGTGGCCGCCACGAAAAATGGTGATGTCGCGGATGGTCACATTGCGACATTGCTTCAAGGCAATGGCCTTATCACCGGTGCCGATAGAGCCTCCCTGCAGGTTGCCAGCCCTCTCCGTATCGTGTTTCGTCAGCCCTTCACCGTCTATCAGTCCTCGGCCCGTTATCGATATGTTGCTCTGTCCCTCAGCCCAAATAAGAGAGTTGTGGAAGTAGGTATGTCCGCCGTCCTGATATTCTGGAGCGCCAAAAACCTCGCTGTCATCGTATGCATTCAGCTTAGCTGGTGCTGCGAGGATGGTGGCACCTGGTGCCAGATGCAAGTCAATATTGCTCTTCAGGCGTATGCTGCCACAGAGGTAGGTTCCAGCGGGTACCACAACCTGTCCACCACCGTCTGCTGTAGCAGCATTGATGGCTTTGTTGATAGCCGTGTGGTCAAGCGCGTTGCCATCGCCCACAGCTCCATAGTCACGCACATTATAAATTCCATTACTTGCCCCTGCCAGTAAAGTTGTCAGGACAAACATCACACAAAAGGCAATTCTTTTCATTTTTACATTTTAAGATATAATTTTTTTCTCTCTGCTTATACCCCCCTTTCTGCCCAGTCGCCACGGTCGAGATTGCGATAGCCGATGGCCTCGGCGATGTGCATGGTTTCTACCTTCTCCGAGCCGGCGAGGTCAGCAATGGTGCGGGCCACCTTCAGAATGCGGCTGTAGGCGCGGGCGGAGAGCTTCAGGCGCTCCATGGCCATGCGGAGCATGTCGAGCGAGGCGGCATCAGGTTCGGCAAACTCGTGGAGCATGCGCTCTGTCATCTGGGCGTTGCAATGAATGCCTTTGTAGGGCTTGAAGCGTTCCTCCTGAATCTTGCGGGCCGCAATGACGCGTTCGCGGATGTTGGCGGAGGGCTCGCCGGGCTGCATCTGTGAGAGCTGGGCGAAGGGCACGGCCTGAATCTCGCAGTGGATGTCGATGCGGTCGAGGAGGGGACCGCTGATTTTGTTCATATAGCGTTGGATTTGGCCGGGGGTGCAGACGCAGCGGTGGGTGGGGTCGCCATAGTAGCCGCAGGGGCAGGGGTTCATGGAGGCGACGAACATAAAGGAGGCTGGATAGTCGACCGAGTACTTGGCGCGGCTGACCGTGATACGGCGGTCTTCGAGAGGCTGACGCATCACCTCGAGCACCTGGCGCTGGAACTCTGGCAGCTCGTCGAGGAAGAGCACACCGTTGTGGGCGAGTGATATCTCACCGGGCTGCGGATTCTGTCCTCCGCCGACGAGGGCAACCTGCGAGATGGTGTGGTGGGGCGCACGGAATGGACGCTGCGAGATAAGACTTGTGTCGCGGCTCAGCTTGCCTGCCACGCTGTGTATCTGGGTGGTCTCGAGGCTTTCGCTGAGCGACAAGGGGGGCAGAATGGTGGGCAGCCGCTTGGCCAGCATCGACTTGCCCGAGCCCGGCGGACCAATCATGATGAGGTTGTGACCGCCGGCGGCAGCCACCTCGAGGGCGCGCTTCACGCTCTCCTGGCCACGCACGTCGGCAAAGTCGAGGTCGAAGTGGCACTGCTGCTCGTAGAACTCACGGCGTGTGTCGACCACGGTGGGGGTGAACTCTTGGGTGCCGTTGAAGAAGTTGATGACGTCGAGCAGCGACTCCATGCCGTAGACGTCGAGGTTGTTGACCACGGCGGCCTCGCGTATGTTCTGTCGGGGCACGATGAGGCCGCGGAACTTCTCGGCGCGGGCGCGGATGGCGATGGGCAAGGCGCCGCGGATGGGCAGCAGCCTGCCGTCGAGGCCCAGCTCGCCCATGAGCATATACTCGTGGAGATGACCGGCCTCCACCTTGCTGTTGGCTGCCAGGATGGCGATGGCCAGCGGCAGGTCGTAGCCGGTGCCCTCCTTGCGTATGTCGGCCGGTGCCATGTTGATAGTGATGTCGGCAGAGGGGAAGCGGTAGCCTGTGTTACTCATGGCGGCGCGGAGGCGGTCGATGCTCTCGCGTACGGCCGTGTCGGCCAGTCCCGACATGCGCAGGTTGACGCCGCGTACGATGTTCACTTCTACTGTTACGGTGGTGGCTTCAAGTCCCATAACAGCAGCACAATGGGTCTTTACCAGCATAAGATAGGATAAATTAAGGTTATTTCAGCAGTGACTCTACTTTTGGTCTGAGCTCTTGGGTCGACAGGTTGCGGGCAAGAATCTTGCCTTTACTGTCGAAGATGATGTTGTCGCCGATGGTGCCCATGCCCAGCTGTCCGACGATGGGCGACTGCCACATCTTGCCGTCGCATACATTGGGCCATCCGATGCTGTCGCGCTCCAGCGTGATGCGTCCCTCGGCGGGTGTGGCATCTACGCTGATGCTCAGCACCGACAGCTGGCCGCGGTGGTCTTTCATCAGTTGGCGCAGCTGCCGCAGGGCCATCTGCGTGTCGTAGCTCCACGAGGCCCACAGGTAGATGACGTTCACCTGCGAGGTGAGCTTTCGGTTGGTGATGGTATCGCCCCGTGTGCTGACGGCCTTGAATTGCGGCACGTTGCCGTCGGCGCGATAGTGACGCATGGCTTTCAGCTGGCGGCCGAGGCGCACCAGCGGTATGTTGGCGGGCTGACTTTTCAGCAGCGTGTCGCACAGCGCAGAAGCCCTCTCGTAGTTGGGCGTGGCAGACAGCAGGATGTAGCGGCGCAGCAGATAGGCGCTCACTGGCGATGCTGTGTGCTCAGCGATGAAACGCTCGGCTTCGGCTGTCACCTCAGGTGGTGTCATGTCGGCGGTCTTGAGGCGGAAGGCCGTCATCAGTTCGTTTTCCTTGGTGCCCTTTATCTCCGTTTCTTTCAAGTGGGAAACGTCGCCGTTGATGCTTATCTTAGCTCCGGGGCGGGCGAAGATGGGTACTTCGGAGAAGTTGGGGAAGAGCAGGGTGTAGGTGACGGTGTCGCGCAGATAGCTCACATAGGCAAACCGTCCGTCTTTCACGCCGATGGTGTCGAGGGTGCCCTGTTCGAAGTTGAAGAGATAGAATTCTCCCTGGTTTAGGTTTTTGAAGCGTCCCTCCAGCCGAAACTGACCGTCGGGTGCGCCGCATGAGAAGAAGATGAAAGAAAAAAATGAAAGAATGAAGAGATGAAACGCGCAGGGTGTGAAGTAAGGATACCGGTGTTTCATATTTTCATTCTTCCATTTTTATCAGTGAATAGCCTGTTTCTTTTTACTTGCTGACGTTCAGCAGCTCAAGGTCCTTGGCAGCATATTCAGCCAGCGAGGGATCCTTGGCCACGGCAGCTCTCAGAGCCTCGGCGGCAGCGCTGTTGTTGCCCTGGCGGGCATTGATGATGGCCATCAGATAGTGGGTCATGCCGTCGGCATTCTTCACGTTCTTCAGCGTCTGGGCAGCAGCCTGATAGTTGTTGTTCAGCAGCTGTGCCAGGGCAGCCGAGTTGGTCTGCAGCTTGCCGAAGTCCTGCTCAGCCTGTGCGAACTTGCCCTGGGCCAGGTGGAGGTTACCCAGCACCTCGGCCAGACCGTTGGCGCCGTTAGCCTTGGCGATGTAGTTCTCAGCCGTCTGTGTGTCGCCCTGGAGCAGTGCGAGCATACCGAGGTTTGCGTTGGTTTCGGGCAGAGTATTCACTCTGGCAGCCTTCTCGAGCCAGTTCTTTGCCTCGTCGTAGTTGCCCTTGGCATACTCTATCATGGCGATGTTGTTGTAGGCGCGTGCATCGTTGGGATAGAGCTCAACGGCCTTCTTGTAGGCGTTCTCGGCGCTGTTGAGGTCGTTCTCGTAGAGGTTGCCGGCATAGAGCAGCTCCTCGACGCTGAGCTGCGAGGCATCGCTGTTGAGCTGATCCTTAATCTGGTTGTCGTCGCGGCCCACAATCTCATAGTTGATGGTCATGCGCGAACGGCGCAGCTGAGGCAGAATGCCGTCGGCCAGCTCGCGGAATGCCGATGAGATGTTGCGAATCTGCGTCTCGCGCTCCTCGGGATCCTGATACATGGAGAGCACGCGCAGGATGACGTCTTTATCCTGAATGTTGCTGGCGGCCACGAGCTCTTGGAAGCCCTCCCAGTCCTCAGCGGTGTACTTGGCGTCGATGTCGGCGCTGACCTTGGCTTTCTTCATCTGCTGCTTCACATAGTCGGCAGCCACGTCCTGGCGCTTGCCGGCCAGACGCTCGTTGATGGCGTAGCCACCATCAGGCGAAGCGTAAGCCGACACCTCGATGTTGTCAAGACGGCGACCTTCCTGGTCGTTGGCAATCTCGCCGAGCAGGCGTACAAACTCTTGCACCGAGTTGTTCTGCAGCTCGCTCTTGCGCAGGTTAGCCTGGCCGATGAGGAACTTCACGTTAGCCTCCTGCTTGTTGCTGATGATACGCTGGAAGGCATCCTGAGCCTGAGCGGCCTGGGCGCTGGTCAGCGTGCGCTTGTAGAGCTCGCTGGTAGCGATGACGCCGGTGGCCACCTTCACGTCGGGTACGCTCACCGTCTTCTTGCCCACCTTGGCGTCGAAGGTCAGGTAGAGGTCGCTCTGCTGCATCTCGGGCACATACTTGAAGTTTGTCTTCATAGCATAGCGTCCGCCCACCTTATAGCTGATGGTCTGGTCGTTGCCCTGCACCTTCTCGCCCTGGAATGTGGCGCTCTGACCCCTCACGGCCTGACCTGCGAAGCGCAGCTCGGGGGTGACGGTCACCACGGCCTTCTTTTTCATGTACTTTTCAGGGAACACGCCGTTGATGGTAGCAGGCACTTCGCCCACCTGTGTCTCCAGCGGATTGGGGTTCACCGTGAAATTGTCTGCCGAGAGAGCACCCAGCTTTCCCGAACATGCTGTCAGCGCCACTGCGGCAACCGACAACAGAAAGATTTGATTTGCTTTCATAACGTTATTGAAAAAATTTAGTTTTGTCTTTTTTCTAAGCTTCTCGCATAGTAAATACCTGAGTGCCTGCTTACTCATCTTCAAATAGTGTGCCGCGAGCGGGACTCGAACCCGCACAACCATTCCTGGTCAAGGGATTTTAAGTCCCTCGTGTCTACCATTCCACCATCGCGGCAACAGCCAATATCGAATGCAAAGGTACGGCTATTTCTCGGAATAGCCAAACCTTTTTGCACTTTTTTGCTTTAATTGTGTACATAGAGGCGTCCTTCGGCCTCATTATAGCTGATGTAACGATACTGAATGAGCATTTCGTCGCCTTTCTGCCCATTGGCCACCACGATGCCCACATCGTTGTCGGGGTCGTATATCCGCTTGCATTGCTTGCACTCCAGGTATCGTCCGTCATCGGTCCACTGCAGCGGGTATCTGGGCACCCCGCTCTCCTTGAGACAGTTGGGGCACTGCAGGTCGTAGGCCTTCAGACCGAAGAAGTTAGAGCGGCCGATGACGAGGCCGCGCCCGGCGCCCATGCTCGCGTAGCTCTGCCGCTCGTTGTCGATGGCGGTGCTCATCGTGAGGTCTACGTCGCTCTCGGCCCATGTGCCGTGGTTGGGCGTCAGCTTCAGGTGTACTACGCCCTGCTGCGTCTCAGGCCTGACGATGACGAATTCGCCGGGGTTGCTTAGGGCCCTTGTCAGTGCGCTGGTGGGATAGAGGCTGGCGTTGAAAACGAAGTTGCAGGGATAATACGTGTTGTACTTGTTGTCGGCTTCGCAGGCAGCCAACAACAAGCACATGACTAATATCTGATAGAGGCGTCTCATCATTTTTATTCGTAGGGTATCTGCGACAGGGCCTCGGCAATCTTCTCCACACCTTCCTGCAGCGGACCGCTCACCATGCCTTTCAGCATGAAAGGAATGTCGGCGTCGATGGTCACCTTCATCTTCGACGTCTGGTCGTCGACGGGCAGCACCTGCACCCACACGTTGAAAGGCATGGGCGACTGCGTGCTGCCGAACTTGACGCACTTCGGCTCTTCGCGGTCTACGATGTTCACTGCTATCTGGCCCACCATGGGGGCGCTGACGGCCACGGAGTCGCGGCTGAACGTGAGATCCTGCACCTTGTCGGCGGGTATGCGATCGCGTATGCGCTCCAGGTTGGTCAGGTCGCTGATGTTGCGGTAGACGGTTTCCTGCGAGTAGGGCACCTGCTTGACGCTGCTTTCAAATTTTGCCATTTCTCTTTTTCCGTTGTTCTTTGTTGTCGATGCTTATTTTGCGGGATGCCACTCGCCCGGAGCCTTGCGCCACTCGGCGAGCACAGCCTTGTCTTCCTCTTTGATGTAACCCGTCTCGGCAGCTTGCTCCACCACGGCCTCATAGTCGGTCAGGGTGATCAGCTTCACGCCGGCCTGGCGGAAGGCCTCCTCGGCTATGGGGAAGCCGTAGGTGTAGCTGGCCACCATGCCCACCACCTCTACGCCGGCTTGGCGCAGGGCCTCGACAGCTTTCAGCGACGAGCCGCCCGTGGAGATGAGGTCTTCCACCACCACCACCTTGGCGCCCTGCTCCACATGTCCCTCAATGAGGTTCTGCATGCCGTGGTCCTTGGCCTTCGAGCGCACGTAGCAGAAGGGCAGGCCCAGCTCGTCGGCCACCAGGGCTCCCTGAGCAATGGCGCCCGTAGCCACGCCGGCCACGGCTTCAGCCTCGGGGAAGTGCTCCTCGATGAGGTGGCAGAGCTCCAGTTTCACAAACGAGCGCAGACGGGGGTAGGAGAGCGTCTTGCGGTTGTCGCAGTAGAAGGGCGACAGCCATCCGCTGGCCCATGTAAACGGTTCGTTGGGTTGCAGCTTGATGGCCTTCACCTCAAGCAGCTTCTCGGCAAATTGTTTCTTGATGCTGTTCATAATAGGTTGTTCTTTTTTGATTTGCAAAGGTAGTGCAAAAAGGGCAAACGGCCAAATTTCGCGGCAGTTTTCTTCTGCTTCGGCATGACATTTTTTATGGGCGTGACATTCAACTGCGCGTAAAGCCCAACGAGAATACGCTCACCCGGACACCCTCGGCCTGGCTCAGTTGCAGTCCGCAGGCTGTGACGGTGGCCCCGGTGGTGATGATGTCGTCGATAATGAGCAGGTGGAGCCCTCTGACGGCGTTGCTGTCAGCCAGGCGGAACACGTCGGCCACGTTGTCGCGCCGCTCTATGGCCGTCTTGGTGGTCTGGCTGTCGTGAAACTTGGTGCGCCTGACGGCCTTGCCGTAGATGGGCAGTGCCGTCACCTCGCTGATGCCGCGTGCTATCTCCATGCTTTGGTTGTAGCCGCGTTGCCATTGCCGTCGGCGCGTCAGCGGCACGGGCACCAGCCCGTCGATGCCGTCGAAGAAATGGTCGGCGGCCATCAGGCGTGCGGCAATGGCCCCCATGCTGCGGGCAATGTCGGGGCGGTCGTGGTACTTCATGTCGTAAATGACTTGACTGCTCTCCGTCCTCGGTGTGAAGTAGAAGAGCGAGGCCGCCTTCTCTATGGGCAGCACGCCCCAGAAGAGGCGTGCCAGAGGGTTGTCGCAGGCATTTTGCCAGAGGTAAGTCAGCTCCAGCCGCCGGTAGCATGCGTGGCAGAGCACCCGCTCGTCGGGCGACAGCCGTCGGCCGCAGTTGGCACATTGGCGCGGGGCCAGCGTGTCGAGCAGCTTAGAGAGAAAACTCGTCTTCATCCTCTACCTCGATGCAACGCTTGATGATGTCCATCGTGAAGCCCCTCGACAGGGCAAACTTGATGAGCTTCATGGTCAGTTCATATTCGCTGGCGGCCCGTGTGGAGCGGCGCTTCTGCTTCAGCAGCGGGGCCAGCGCGGCGATGTATTCTTCATCGTCCACCTCGTCGAGCACCGCCTTTGCCGTGTGCTCGTCGATGTGTTTTGCCCAGAGGGCCTGCTCCACCTTGCGGCGCCCCCAGCGGTTGTAGCGCACCTTGTCGCTGACGAAGGCGCGGGCAAAGCGCTCATCGTCGACGTAGCGCTCGCTCGTCAGTCGCTGCATGACGCGTGCCTGGGTCTCGTCGTCGATACCCCACAGTCGCATCTTCTCGGTCATATCGTGCTGGCAGTGCTCGCCGCGGGCGCAGAGGGCGGCCAGTTGCAGGTAAGCCTGCTGTTCGTTGATTTCCTTCATGGTCTGATAGCTGTTATGAATCGGTCGTTGCCGTAGTCGTCGGTCTTTATCTCCACATGGCTGAAGCCCTGCTGTAGCATCAGCCGTGCCGTGTCGTCGCCGAAGCGGCGGTTGATTTCCAGGAGCAGCTCTCCTCCCGCCTTCAGGGCTTTGACGGCATAGCGGGCGATGCTGCGGTAGAAGCGCAGCGGGTCGTCGTCGGGCACGAAGAGCGCCAGGTGGGGCTCATGGTCGAGCACGTGGCGCTCCATGCCGGCCTGCTCGCTCTGGCAGACATAGGGCGGGTTGCTGACGATGACGTCCCAGCGGTCGTGGTCGTCGGGCGGACAGAGCGCATCCTGCTTCACAAACGTCACCTCCGCCCCCAGCCGCCGGGCGTTGCGTCGGGCCACGGCGAGAGCCGCGTCGGAGACGTCCCATCCGACGACCTCCACCGGTGAGTTCCTGAGACCGAGCGCCACGGTGGCGGCAATGCACCCGCTGCCGGTGCCGATGTCGAGGATGCTGCCTTCGCGCGGCATTATGCCCCATGCATCAGTGATGGCGTGGCACAGCCACTGTGTCTCCGGCCGCGGGATGAGTACGGCGGGCGTCACGTCGAACCAGCGCTCGCAGAACTCGGCACGGCCCATGGCATATTGCACAGGCTGTCCGTCGAGGATTTTTTTTTGAATTTTTCTCAGTTTTGCTTCGTCGTCTGCCGATAATTGTGTAACTTTGTCGCTCAGTATGTCGGCCCACGTGAGCCCGAAGGCGGTTTCGAGCACCAGCCGCGCGATGGCGGTGGCCTCAGCCTGATCGTAGAGCGCCGTGAGGGGCTGGCGGAATTCGCGGTATGTAATCATGTCGGCAAAATTACAAAAAATATGCTAATCGACCAAATAAAAGCAGATGAATTCTATATGCGCCGCTGCCTACAGCTGGCGCGCAACGGACGGCTGAACGCCAAGCCCAATCCAATGGTGGGAGCGGTGATTGGGGTCGCGATGGAGCCTATGCCCTCCGGCCTCCCACAGGCCCCCTCGAGAGTAGGAGGGGAGTTGAGGATTATTGGTGAGGGCTACCATGTGCGCTGTGGTGAGGGTCATGCTGAGGTGAATGCCTTTGCCTCGGTGAAGCCCGAAGACGAGGTGCTGCTCGGCAAATCGACTATGTATGTGTCGCTGGAGCCCTGCTCGCACTATGGCAAGACGCCGCCCTGTGCCGACCTTATTATAAAGAAAGGTGTGAAGCGGGTGGTCGTGGGCTGTCAGGATGACTTTGCCAAGGTGCAGGGGCGCGGCATCAGCAAGCTGCGCGAGGCAGGGCTCGACGTCACCGTCGGCGTGCTCGAGGCTGAGTGTCGTGCGCTGAACCGCCGTTTCTTCACCTACCACCGTCTGCACCGGCCCTACATCATTTTGAAATGGGCGCAGACGGCCAACGGATTCATCGACGACCACGGCCGGGCGCTGCAGATATCGACACCTTTTACGCAGATGCTCTCGCACAAGCTGCGCAGCGAGGAGGATGCCATCCTCGTGGGGCGTGTGACCGATGAGCGCGAGCACCCGCAGCTGACGGTGCGTCACTGGGTTGGCGCCGACCCGAAGCGGCTGGTGGTAGACCGCCGCCATCCGCTCGATATGAAGAGCCTCTGGCACCAGAACGTGCAGTCGCTCATTGTTGAGGGCGGGCGCAAGACGCTGGAGACGTTTCTGCTGCAGGGCTTGTGGGATGAGATACGTGTGGAGACGAACACGCGGCTCTGCGTCGCCGACGGCACGCGTGCGCCGCAGCTGCCCGCCACCGCAAGGCCGGCGGGCACCGCAGTGTACGACGGTAATATCATCTGCTGCTATGAGCCTCAGCCCTCTTGCCCCGCTCCCCAGGAGGAGCTTCCTGCAACAGCGTCGTAGGAATTGATTTGGAGCATAAACAACAAAGACAACTCTGGCTGCATATGCTAATCAGCAGACCAAAGTTGTCTTTGTTTTTGTCAGGAAAAAAATCCCCTGTCCTCACTTCCGGCCGAAGTCAGCCGGCACCTCGCCCCACTTCTGCGTCTCCCATTTGAGGATAGGGTTGTGGTAGTCGTGGGTGCGCAGCCAGAGCTCGGCGCGCTCAATAATCTCATAGAGCGGTTCCGTCTGAGCATTGCGCTCCAGCTTCGTCTTACACTGTCGTTTCTTGACCCAGAGTATGGCGTTGTAAGAATCGCTGTAGATGGTCTTCGTGGTCAGTCCGCGCTGCCAGCAGAGGGCCAGTGCATGGACGATGGCGAGAAACTCACCAATGTTGTTGGTGCCGTGCATGGGGCCGAAGTGAAACACTCGCTGCCCCGTCTGCAGGTCGACGGCCTGATACTCCATCGGCCCCGGGTTGCCCGAGCAGGCCGCATCTACGGCCCAGGCATCGGGGTGCACGCCGGCAGCCAGCAGCCTCCCCCCAACCTCCTCCAAAGGGAGGGGGCTTGCGTATGGAGTTTCCTCACGAGGAGAGGAGCTCTTTTTGGTGGTATTGCTTTTTGGGGGGATAATTTCCATAAGTTGTTTTTTGATTGTGTTTAAAACCTGTGCAGGGTTGGCAATCACCTCTTCGTTAGTGAAGCGGATAATGGTGAACCCTTGTCTTTGCAAATCCTCCGTTCTGCTTTTGTCTTTTACGATTTGCTTGCCTTCCAGATGATATTGGCCGTCAACCTCAACGACCAACTTCCTATGAAGATTCACAAAGTCTGCGATATAGTCGTTGATGATGTGTTGCCTGTGGAACTGATGGCCATAGAGTTGCTTATCCTTAAGAAACTCCCACATGATACTTTCAGCCTCAGTCGGGTGATTCTTATGATAGTCGGCATAAGCCTTCAGCAATTCATAACAGGCCCCATCGGCCGTCTCATGCACATACATAATCTGACTATCTTTTTTTTCTCTTTTTTTTAGCCTCCTCCTTTTGGAGGGGGGGAGGATTCTCCTCCTCTCCCCTACATCCTTTCCGGCACCTCAATGCCAAGCAGGCCCATGCCGTTCTTCAGAATCTTCGCCACGTTGCGAGCCAGGACGAGACGGAAGTCACGCTTGGCGGTGTCGGGCTCGTTGAGAATGCTGTAGTCGTGGTAGAACTGGTTGAACACCTTCGTCAGCTCATAGCAGTAGTTGGCAATGCCCGATGGGCTGTAGTCCTTGCCGGCCTGTTCAACGGCGGCGCCGAACTCGTTCATCTTCTGGATAAGCTCAATCTCCTTGGGCGAAAGCTCAGCCTCAACGCTGTTCCGGCTCTCCTCCCCTTGGGCAGAGCTCTTTCTCAGGATGCTGCGTATGCGGGCATGGGTGTACTGGATGAAAGGTCCGGTGTTGCCGTTGAAGTCGATGCTCTCCTCAGGGTTGAAGAGCATGTTCTTGCGGGCATCGACCTTCAGGATGAAGTATTTCAGCGCGCCGAGACCCACGATGCGCGCAATCTCGCGGCGCTCCTCCTCAGTGATGTCGTCGAACTTGCCCAGCTCCATGCTTGTGCGATAGGCATCGTCTATCATAAGCTGCATCAGGTCGTCGGCATCCACCACGGTGCCCTCTCTCGACTTCATCTTGCCGTTGGGCAGCTCCACCATGCCGTAGCTGAAGTGCGTGAGCTCCTTGCCCCACTTGAAGCCGAGACGGTCGAGCAGGATGGAGAGCACCTGGAAGTGGTAGTTCTGCTCATTGCCCACCACGTAAATCATCTTGTCGATGGGGTAGTCCTGGAAGCGCATCTCGGCCGTGCCGATGTCCTGCGTCATGTAGACGCTGGTGCCGTCGCTGCGCAGCAGCAGCTTCTGGTCGAGCCCCTCGTTGGTGAGGTCGGCCCAGACGGAGCCGTCGTCCTTGCGGAAGAAGAGCCCTTTCTCCAGACCCTCTTCCACCTTAGCCTTACCGCGCAGGTAGGTCTGGCTCTCGTAGTATATCTTATCGAAGCCAACGCCCATCATGCGGTAGGTCTCGTCGAAACCGGCATAGACCCATGCGTTCATCTTCTCCCACAGGGCGCGCACCTCCTTGTCGCCCTGCTCCCACTTGACAAGCATCTCGTGGGCCTCCTTGATGAGTGGTGCCTCCTGCTTAGCTTTCTCTTCGTCCATGCCCTGTGCCACGAGCTGTTTCACCTCCTCGCGGTAGTGCTTGTCGAAGAGCACATAGTAGTCGCCGATGAGGTGGTCGCCCTTCTTGCCGCTCGACTCTGGCGTCTCGCCGTTGCCCCAGCGCAGCCATGCGAGCATCGACTTGCAGATGTGAATGCCGCGGTCGTTGACGATGTTGGTCTTCACCACACGGTTGCCGTTGGCCTCCATAATCTTGGCCAGACTCCAGCCCAGCAGGTTATTGCGCACGTGGCCCAGATGCAGCGGTTTGTTCGTGTTGGGCGACGAGTATTCTATCATCACCAGGGGCGAACTTTCAGTGGCCTGCTTCATGCCGAAGCGGTCGTCCGCATCAATGGCGCGGAGCAGCTGGCGCCAGGCGCCGTCGCCGATGCTGAGGTTAAGGAATCCCTTCACCACGTTAAAGCCGCTGATGGCCTCGCAGTGGTCGGCCATATACTGGCCAATCTCCTGCGCCGTCAGCTCAGGGCTCTTGCGGGCGGCCTTCACAAAGGGGAAGACCACGAGGGTCAGGTTGCCTTCAAACTCGCTGCGCGTCTTCTGCAGCTGCAGCATCTTCTCGGTTGCCTCTATGCCATAGAGGGCTTTCACGGCCTCGCCAGCGGCTTGGCTTATCAGTGTCTCGATGTTCATTGGATTGCCTTTCGTTTTTATTTTGGCTGCAAAGTTACACATTTTTCTCGGAAAACATGGCAGGCCTGCCGCTTTAATTTTATTTGTAGACCGTAATTATTGCCTTGGCATTGCCCTCCGGGTGGCTGTTGCCAGCGGTAAAATGCTACCTGCAGGCAAGGCAATGCGACTTGCTCGGAAGTCGCGAATACGTAGCGCTCAGGCCCTATATGCATGGCGTTTGGGTCCTCGCTGCATGGCGTTTGGGCCCTCGCTGTGGTGCAATAGTGATTCTTGTCTGAGCGTGCATTGAACTTCTGGCTCGTACAACGGTTTCTTTTGGTGCCGAATGTCGTCGACTCGGTCTCTGCATTGTAAAATGAAGGTGGCTTAAGCCTATGTGCATACTAGATGCGCTGTATATATTATTGTTATATAATATTGTGGGCGCGTGCGCAAATTTCGCAGAAAGGAGTATTAAACTCTAAGAATCTTTCAGATTTAAATAAAATTAACTGACGAAATTTCCAAAGGATAAATATTTTGCATATATTTGCGAACGGTTTCTAGATTATTAATCCTTAATTAACAAACAAAAACCTTTAAGCTTATGAAGAAGATTACATTCTTGATCATGGCAGCGTTGATGGGACTTGCTTCCTATGCGCAACAGCCCATGCAGCGTCCGTCGCTGAAGTCGATGATGCAAGCTAATGTAACGTCGCGTAGCATCCCCCTTATGGGCACGCGCAATGGCAGTACACTCGCATCCGACAAGTTCCTTGGCATGAGAAAAGCTGCTGAGGACTATCCTGTAATAATGGATCAGCCCGAGGGCGAATTGAAAATGTACACCCGTGCAGGCGATGACTTCTATGTGAATGGCCAGAATGCCTATGTCGGCACTCAGAGCGGCACAATGAACATTGTGTATGCTGCCAACAATGAGGTGTATCTGCAGAACATCGTCTGTGGTTACAACACGAATGCCTGGGTGAAGGGTTCACTCAGCGAAGATGGTACCACCATCACGGTGCCTCTTTTCCAGAATATCTATTATAGTTCTCAGTATGACGCACCCGTCGTTGTTAGCATGGGTACTGTAGGTGAGTCGGCCATCACTATCAACAGAGAGACGCAGGAGATTACCTACACCATCGCTGGCGAAACTGTCACCTTGAATGGTACTGATGAGACTAACATCCTGACTGCCTTCTGGGGCGACGATGATTCGTGGACAGGCTATGGCGAGTGGAACACCGTGCTCACCGAGTACACCCCCGACCTCACACTCGTTGAACTGCCAGAAGGTCTGGAGGCAGTAGAGATGCCGTTGACCGGTAAGTTCTACGAAAGCGTCACTTATTATAACTATGGTATTGCCACTGACGTTGAGGCTACTGTGAAGGTGGCCAAGGACGGTAACACCGTCTATGTGCAGGGCTTGGTGCAGACTATGCCTGAGGCATGGCTGAAGGGTGAGCTGGCCGATGGTACGGTGACGTTCCCCGTTACTTACATAGGCTCTGACGATAATGGCCTGAACTATATCTCTGGCTACTCGCAGGCTGGCCCTGTCGAGGTGACGATGAATTATGATGCCGAGCTCGACGCTTATGAGCTTGACGGCTATGTGTTTGTGATTCCCTTGGAGACCGAACTGAACCTGAACACCATCAAGGGTATGTATACCGGCCTCTATATCGGCGAGCGTCCCGCACTGGTGGAAGTGCCCGAGGGTCTGGAAACTGTTGAGATGCCTTTCACGGGTAGCATCACCACCGATGGTCGCAATGTGCAGGATCTCAATACTACGGTGCTTGTGGGCATCGACGGCAATGATGTCTATATGCAGGGTCTGAGCAACGTTGTGCCCAATGGTTGGGTGAAGGGTTCGTTCAACGAGGATAAGACGCAGGTCATCTTCCCCTTCGGCCAGTATGTCGGTATCAGCGATGATGGTGGTTCGGTCTATCTGGTTGGCGACAGCGAGGATATGTCGGCCATTGACGACATCAAGATGAGCTATGATGCAGATGCAAACCTCTATACTCTGCAGAACAACCTCTATTCTAACGGTAAGAAGGACGAAATCTACTTCTTCAGCGTAGTGCTGTCTGGCGCTGTTGTCGGTGTGCCTGCCGATGTCTATGTGGCTGCTAACCAGAACTATGAGAATGCCGAGGAAGTGACCGAAATCCAGATTGGTAAGGATGGTAAGGGTGTGCTTGACATGGCTGACGGACAGAATGCTCCTAAGTACTACACTTCTGGTGTCGCTCTGCGCATGTATGCAGGCAACACGCTGACCATTTCGTCTGAGAGAGTCATCGGCAAGATTGAGTTCTTCTTCGACAAGGGCAATAAGCAGCCGCAGCACCAGATGCTGGAGGCCAACGTCGGCACCTATACGCTGGATGATCTTCTTGGCACATGGACTGGCGACGAGAAAGAAATCGTGTTCACCTGTCCTAATGAGTCGGGCAATCAGGCTCGTATCGCCAAGATTAAGATTTACTACATTGACTATGCTTCTGAAGAGGTGACCGTGCCCGCAGACCTGGAGACCGACACCTACAAGCTGGTGTGCCAGTATATGACCACTGAGAATGTACTCGACGAAGAGGGCAACCCCGTGAAGGATGAGAACGGCAACAACGTTACTCAGGAAGTTGCTAAGGATGCTGAGTGGCAGGTCAGTGTGGCTATCGTTGACGGCCGCGAGGTGTATATCAAGGGCCTGAGCTCGGCTGCTCCTGAAGGCTGGGTGAAGGGTAAGATGGATGCCGAGGGCAACGTCACCGTTCCTGGTTGGTATATCGGTCAGTATGTGAGCTTCTTTGGTTCCTATGACCTGAACTATGGCGGCGAGAGCTTCGTCTATAATGAGAAGAAGGAAGAATTCACCACCGACGCTTACACCATCCTTACTTCCGGCAATGTCTTCGAGGAGTATCTGAATGTGGTTATCACCAAGATGGCCGATGTGGCTGCTACGCCTGCTGATCCTGAATTCACCAGCTTCTCGGCTACTTCCAGCTATCCTCGTGTTGACTATACGATTCCTACCGTCGGCACCAACGGCGAAGACCTGCTGGGCGAGAAGCTGAGCTACATCTTCTATGTGGACGACGAGAATACTCCGCTGGTGCTCGAGGCAGGTGTCTACGAGGAACTGACGGAAGACATGACCGAGATTCCTTACACCTTCTCTGACAGATGGGATATTTACAACTATCGTCTCTATCTGAACCAGGATATTGAGGAAATCAAGGGCTGGAAGAAACTGGGTCTGCAGACCATCTACCGCGGTGGCGGCGAGGAGAACAGGTCGAACATCGTATGGTATGACGTGGAAGCTTACTGGCAGACTGTCGGTATCAGCGAGGTGAACACCGTGAAGGCCGATAACAACGTGGTTTACGACCTGCAGGGCCGCCGCGTGGCTCAGCCTGCAAAGGGTCTCTACATCGTGAACGGCAAGAAGGTTGTGCTGAAGTAATCAATCTTTTCTCTCGCTGTCAGACTTCGGCGGAGTCTGAGCTCCGCCAAAGCCTGACGGCCGTGACACACAAAAATAAAGAAGGCCACCGAACCTCATATGCAGGGTTCGGTGGCTTTCTTTTCATATTCTGCCGCGAGGAACCGGCATTGTGGCTCCTACCACGGCAGGAACTCCAGTTCCAGTTCCTTCCATTCATGTGCGAGTGGCATGGGCTTGTCGTCGCCCCCATGCCCCGACACCCCCAACCCCAGCAGGCGGATGGGGTGCTGGACCGAATAACTCACCTGCGCCATCAATTGCTTGGCGATGGGCAGAATGTCGTCTTTCTGCCTCAAGAGACGGTCTTGCGTCAGGCTGCGCGTAATCTGCTGAAAGTCGGCATACTTCACCTTCAGCGTCAGCGTGCGGCCCTCAAAACCGCTTTTCGCTATACGGCGCTCCAGTTCCTCCACGGTGTGATAAAGCTCGATAGTAACTTGTGCATGCGTTGTCAGGTCGCGGGCAAACGTCTGCTCGCAACTCACTGACTTGCGCTCCCACTCCGATACCACGGGGCGCTCGTCGATGCCGCGTGCAAAGTCGTAGAACACGCGTCCCATCTTGCCAAACTCCTCGGCGAGATGATGCAGCGACACACGCCGCAGGTCGGCCCCGGTGAAGATGCCCATGCGGTGCATGTGCTCCATCGTCTTCTGCCCCACGCCCCAGATGCGCTCCACCCTGAGCTGGTCGATGAACTGCTGCGCGCGGTCGGGGTGGATGACGCAGAGACCGTCGGGCTTGCGGTAGTCGCTGGCAATCTTGGCCAGAAACTTGCAGTAGCTGACGCCGGCCGAGGCCGTCAGCTGCGTCTCGGCCTTGATGCGGGTCTTGATCTCGCGGGCGATGTCGACGCCCAGCGTAATGCCGCGCTTGTTTTCCGTCACGTCGAGAAAAGCCTCGTCGAGCGACAGAGGCTCGATGAGGTCGGTGTAGTCATGGAAGATGCGGCGTATCTGCCCCGACACCTCCTTGTAGGCCTGGAAGCGGGGCTCCACGATGATGAGCTCCGGGCAGAGGCGCTTGGCCGTCTGGATGGCTTGCGCCGAGTGTACGCCAAAGCGGCGTGCCTCATAGCTGGCCGTGCTGACCACCCCGCGCGGGGCGTCGTGGCCCACGGCTATAGGCTGTCCCCGCAGCTCGGGCCTGTCGCGCTGCTCCACGGCGGCGAAAAACTGGTCCATGTCAACGTGTATGATGCGTCGTGTCTTGGTCATAATCCGTCGGCAAAGTTACTGATTTTTGGTCTAAGTCGGTAGGTTTTTAGGCGAAAAATTCTTCCGTTGGCCATATTTGTCCCTACAGATGTGATTCAGCGTTGCCCCGTATGTGCTCCGTTTTTAGCTTCGTGCGTGCGTTATTAATATATGGTTGTATTATGGGTAATGGGTGAAAAGAGGAATTGGAGGGTTAAAAAAATATAAAATTTGAAATATAGAGAGCTTCTCATGAGCTCAAAACAAATTAAAAGTAGTACCTTTGCAGTCCGATTATTAGGGGAGAGACTTAGAATCCCCGCGGGCGTCGTGTAAATAGCGACCGTCTTTGGCCGGACGGCGTGGTTTGTGAATCGGCGTTCAAAAACACATATCAAACTTTATAAAGTAAACAAAAAACTGTTTTTTAGTAAAATTATGAACACTTTAAGTTACAAGACCGTCTCGATTAACAAGGAGACAGCCCAAAAGGAGTGGGTGGTCATCGACGCTACCGATCAGGTGGTGGGCCGTCTCGCTTCGAAGGTCGCAAAGCTGATTCGTGGCAAGTACAAGCCCAGCTTTACCCCGCACGTAGATTGCGGCGACAACGTTATCATCATCAATGCTGCCAAGATTCGCTTCACTGGCAAGAAGGAGACCGACAAGGTCTACACCCGCTACACAGGCTATCCCGGTGGCCAGCGCTTCAACACGCCCGCCGAGCTGCGCAAGAAGCCTTTTGGCTGCGAGCGCATCCTGAAGCACGCCGTGAAAGGCATGCTGCCCAAAGGCCCCCTCGGTCGTCATCTGCTGAACAACCTCTATGTCTATGACGGCACCGAGCACAAGCACGAGGCTCAGCAGCCCAAGGCTATCGATATCAACCAGTACAAGTAGGATTAAGCATTAAGGAATTATTAAGATTATGGAAGTAATTAACGCATTAGGTCGTCGCAAGAGCTCTGTCGCTCGCGTCTACATGTCGGAAGGTACCGGCAAGATTACGATCAACAAGAAAGACTTAACCGAATATTTCCCCTCTGCCATCCTGCAGTATGTGGTGAAGCAGCCGCTGAACCTGCTCGAGGTAGCTGAGAAGTATGACATCAAGGCCAACCTCGACGGTGGTGGCTTCACTGGTCAGAGCCAGGCCCTGCGCCTTGCCATTGCCCGTGCACTGGTGAAGGTGAACGCCGAAGACAAGAAGGCCCTGAAGGACCAGGGTTTCCTGACCCGCGACAGCCGCGAGGTGGAGCGCAAGAAGCCCGGACAGCCCAAGGCACGTCGCCGCTTCCAGTTCAGTAAGCGTTAATCCCTGTTATCTGGGGATACTGAACATGTTTAGCATCTAAACTCTGTGGACTCTGAGTTATGGGATGGCGGTGTGTAATCATCATTACTCATTGGCAAAAAGCTCATTACTAATTGATTACCATAGGGCTGATTCTAACAGAAAGAATTAAAAAGAAAGTAAACAATTAAAAACAGCATTCAAGCAAAATGGCAAGAACAAATTTTGATATGCTTCTGCAGGCTGGCTGCCACTTTGGCCACCTGAAGCGTAAGTGGAACCCCGCAATGGCTCCCTACATCTACACTGAGCGCAACGGTATCCACATCATCGACCTTCACAAGACCGTCGTCAAGATTGACGAGGCTGCCGAGGCCCTGAAGAATATTGCCCGCCAGGGTAAGAAAATCCTGTTCGTAGGAACTAAAAAACAGACTAAAGAGCTGATTGCCGAGAAGGCAACCGGCGTCAATATGCCTTACGTCATTGAGCGTTGGCCGGGCGGCATGCTCACCAACTTCCCCACCATCCGCAAGGCAGTGAAGAAAATGGCCAATATCGATAAGCTCATGAGCGACGGAACGTTCGGTAACCTGTCGAAGCGTGAGCTGCTCCAGGTGACGCGCCAGCGTGCCAAGCTCGAGAAGAACCTTGGTTCTATCGCCGACCTGACCCGTCTGCCGAGCGCACTCTTCGTAATCGACGTGCTGAAGGAGAGCATTGCCGTGAAGGAAGCCAACCGCCTGGGTATCCCCGTGTTCGGTATCGTTGATACCAACAGCGACCCCAAGGGCATCGACTTCGTCATTCCTGCCAACGACGACGCCAAAGACAGCGTTGAGGTGATTCTCAATGCCTGCTGCGCCGCTATCGCCGAGGGTCTGGAGGAGCGCAAGGCCGAGAAAGCCGACGAGAAGGCTGCCGAGGCTCAGGCTGAGGCCGAAGAGGGCGAGGAGAAGCCCCGCCGCCAGCGCCGCGCCCGCCGCGACGAGGAGGCTGCCGCTCCCGCTGCTGAGGCTCCCGCCGCTGCAGAAGAGGCTCCCGCTGCTGAGTGATAAATGATGTAACAATGTAATAATCAAAAAAAACAAGGAATTAAGAGCATTATGGATTACAAGCCAAATATGGAAGATATCAAGAAGCTCCGCACCATGACGGGTGCCGGCCTGGCCGATGTGAAGAAAGCATTGACCGAGGCTGAGGGAGACTTCGACCGTGCTAAGGAGCTGCTCCGCGAGCGCGGACTGGCTATTGCCGCCAAGCGTAGCGACCGCGAAACCTCTAACGGTTGCGTGCTCGTGAAGAAGGTGGAGGGCTTCGCTGCCATGATTGCCGTGAAGTGCGAGACCGACTTCGTGGCTAATGGCGCCGACTTCATCGCCATGACTCAGAGCATCCTCGATGCTGCTGTGGCCAACAAGTGCAAGACGCTCGACGAGGTGAAGGAGCTTGAGGTCAATGGCCAGAAGGCTCAGGACGTGGTTACGCATCGCAGCGGTATCACCGGTGAGAAGATGGAGCTCGACGGCTACCTGACTCTCGAGGGTGACAATGTGGAGGTGTACGACCACATGGGCAAGCACATGCTCTGCACCATGGTGCAGCTCAACAAAGAAAATGTTGAGGTGGGCCACAAGCTGGCCATGCAGGTGGCTGCTATGAAGCCCGTGGCTCTCGACGCCCAGAGCGTGGAGCAGAAGATTCTCGACGAGGAGTACAAGACCGCTGTTGAGAAGACCAAGCTCGAGCAGGTAGAGAAGTTCGTCGACATGAAGCTCAAGAAGGCTGGCATCAACCCCAACCTCGTGGACAGCGAAGACCACATCGAGAGCAACATGGCTAAGGGCTGGCTCACGAAGGAGCAGGCCGACGAGGCTCGCAAGATTATCGTCGATGCCAAAGCCGAGGGTGAGGCTCAGCTGAAGCCCGTGATGATTGAGAACATCGCCAAGGGCCGTGTGCAGAAATTCCTGAAGGAGAACTGCCTGGTTGACCAGGAGTTCCAGTTCGGCGACGGCGACAAAGTGACGGTCACCGAGTGGCTGAAGCAGCAGGACAAAGAGCTGAAGATTGTGGCTTTCCGCCGCTTTACGCTTGTGGCTGAGTAAAAAAGTCGTTTCTTCCGACTGCATAACAGGAACCAAAGGAGTTGCAGACAGCTCCTTTGGCTCCTTTTTTTCTTGCATATCTTTTTCTGCGTGGCAGCAGGACGTCGCTCTATGCATTGCCATAGGGTAGAGAGCTGTTGCTGATTTCATGGCTAAATACATTTTTTTTCATTCCTGTGTGTTAACTCAGACCGGAATATGCCATTGTTACAGAAAAAAAATATAACTTTGCAGCTGATAAATAAAGGAATCACCTTCAAGTCTATCTCCTAACAACAGCTAAGACAATGAAAATATTTGCCGTAGGAATGAACTATGCCGAGCACAACATGGAGTTGCACGGCACACGTGAAAGAACCGCAGAGCCCGTCATCTTCACCAAGGCCGACTCGGCGCTGCTGAAGGACAATAAACCCTTCTTCGTGCCCGACTGGTCTGAACGTGTCGACTACGAGACCGAGCTTGTCGTACGCATCTGCCGACTGGGCAAAAGCATCCCAGAGCAATTTGCCCATCGCTACTACGACGCCGTCACCGTGGGTATCGATTTCACGGCCCGCGACATGCAGCAGCGTGCCAAACAGCAGGGCCACCCATGGACCATCTGCAAAGGATTCGACGGCTCGGCCGTCATTGGGAGGTGGGTCATGTTGCACGACCTCACCGATGCCGAGGGGCAGCCGTTGGCCGTAGACAATATCCACTTCCATCTCGACCTCAACGGCCAGACCGTGCAGTGCGGACATACGGCCGACATGTACTACCATGTAGACCAGCTCATCAGCTACATCTCGCGTTTCTTCACCTTGAAGACCGGCGACCTGCTCTACACCGGTACCCCTGTCGGCGTTGGGCCCGTCAAGCCCGATGACCACCTGCAAGCCTGGCTCGAAGACCGCCAGGTGCTCGATTTCTACTGCCGCTGAGCAAGTATTGCCACGGCCAAATAATATGCTGACAATACAATAAAACGGGAAAGGCGACGTTAATAATACAGTATGCGCATAAGACTATTGTTAGCAATGCTCGTGCTGATGCTCCGTGCGTCGGCGCAGGGCTTTTTCAACTTGACGGCCGAGGAGGTGAAGATCGACTCGGTGCTGCCTCGCTTTGGCTATTCGCAGCAGCTGGGGCCCGACTATGCCGACTCTGTCTATACCGTCAGCATTGACTATCCGGAATTTATTGATATGCACCCGGCCGACGTAGACCGCCTGCTGCTTATTACAACCGATTCGCTGCCAGCCATGCCTCATGTCGATGTCGGCATAGGGCGCTCGCGCCGGCAAGCCACACTCTCTGTCAGTTTTGTGCCGCTGGTGTGGCGCGATGGCAGATACCAGAAACTGGTCAGTTTCAAGCTGACGGTGCATGCCGTCCCAGCCTCAAAGTCGCGGCAGGCAAAGGCTCCTGCCGCTGCAGAGCGCTATGCTGCTCATTCGGTGCTGGCCACTGGCCGCTGGGCTAAAATCAGGGTGCGGGAGACGGGCGTTCACCAGCTCACTGATGCCCTGCTGCGGCAGGCAGGCTTCTCTAATCCTGACAAGGTGAAGATATACGGCTATGGTGGCGCACTGCAGCCCGAAGTGCTTACGGGCGACTATCTGACGCTCACCGACGACCTGAAAGAGGTACCCACATGCTTCGTTGGCGGTCGTCGCTTCTTCCATGCCGTCGGCCCTGTGTCGTGGAGCAGCAGCAGCGCCATGGTTCGCACGCGCAATCCTTATTCTGACTATGGCTACTATTTCCTGACCGAGAGCGACGGTGAGCCGCTCACCGTAGACAGCGCGCAGTTTTTGGGCTCCTTCTATCCCTCGGCCGACGACTATCACTCGCTCTACGAGGTCGATGACTTTGCCTGGTATCACAGCGGGCGCAACCTCTATATGAGCACGCTGCTGAGCACGGTTGATAACCTGGTGGTGGAGCTGCCTGCTCACGATGTGTCGGGCACGCTCAACATTGCCGTCAGCTACGATGGCCCGAGCGAGGCTGCCGTGACCCTGAACGACTCGCTGTTGAGCAAAATCACCATGGGCAATCTGGGCAGATATGCGAAGGCAGGCGCCCAGACGGTGAAGCTGCAGCTTAACGACTGCCTGCAGCCGATCAACCGCATAGCCCTTCGCCAGACATCGGGGACAGAGGTGCGCCTTGACTATGTGTCGCTCACCATGTCGGCTCCCGCCCCGGCCCCGAATCTGCTGTCGGGCAGCTTCCCCGTGCCGCAATATGTGTATAACATCACCAATCAGGACCACCATGCCGACTCACCGGTTGATATGGTCATCATCATCCCCACCACTCAGAAGGTGCTGGCTCAGGCTGAGCGGCTGAAACAGCTGCACGAGACCAACGATTCGCTGCGGGTGCGCATCGTGCCGGCCGACGAGCTCTTCAACGAGTTCTCGAGCGGCACGCCCGATGCAAACGCCTACCGCCGCTATCTGAAGATGCTCTACGACCGCGCCGAAACGGAGGCCGACATGCCCCGCTATCTGCTGCTTTTCGGCGACGGAGCTTGGGACAACCGTATGCTCACCACCAACTGGCGCAACTACTCGCCCGACGACTTCCTGCTCTGCTATGAGAGCGAAAATTCGTTCAGCGAAACCGACAGCTACGTCAGCGATGACTACTTTTGTCTGCTCGACGACGGCGAGGGCGGCAGTCTGCAGACCAAAGACCTCACCGATGTGGCCGTGGGACGCCTGCCTGCCAGTACGGCCGAGCAAGCCAAGATTATGGTCGATAAGATTGTGGGATACGCCAACAACGAACATGCGGGCGACTGGCAGAACGTGCTCTGCTTCCTGGCCGACGACCTGAACCGGCACCAGCATATGCAGGATGCCGAGAAAGGCATTGCCACGGTAAATGGCATCAGCAATGCCTTCAACATCAAGAAGATATACTGGGACGTCTATCAGCGCGTCACTACCTCGGCCGGCAACCGCTACCCCGACGCTGCGCTGCTGGCTAAGCAGCAGATGGCTAACGGCGCGCTGATCATCAACTACACAGGCCACGGGTCGGCCTATCAGATATCGCACGAGAAGGTGCTGGAGCGGACCGACTTCGCCACGCCTACATCGTTGCGCCTGCCGCTGTGGATTACGGCTTCGTGTGACATCATGCCGTTTGACTCCCATGAAGAGAATATCGGCGAGACGGCCATGCTCAATCCCAGGGGCGGCTGCGTGGCATTCTTCGGCACCACACGCACGGTGCTGATGAACGACAATACGCTTATGGACTGTGCCTTCTTGAAGCATGTGTTCGGCACGCGCAACGGGCGGCGCAATACGATGGGCGACGCTGCACAGCTTTCGAAAAACGAGCTGCGCACACTGAACAGGGAGAGCTCGCCCATCAACAAGCTGCACTACTCGCTGCTGGGCGACCCGGCCCTGACGCTGGCCATGCCCACCACGCAGATTGTGGTGGACAGCATCAACGGCTGTGATGCCGGCCAGACGGATGCTACGCTGGCAGCTGGCATGCCAGTCGTGGTGAAAGGGCATGTGAACGGCTGTCCGCAGTTCGATGGCATTGTGTCGCTCACGGTGAAAGATGTAGAGGAGAAGGTGGTGTGCAGAATGAATGAGAAAGAAGAGGGTGCCGAGACCCCCTTCGAGTTCTACGACCGTCCCGTCACCATCTACAACGGCAGCGACAGCGTCAGAGGCGGGCAGTTTGAGCTCACTTTTGTCATGCCGCGTGACATCAGCTACAGCGATGCGGCCGGACTGATGACGCTCTATGCCCGCAACAACGATAGAAGCCTGACGGCTCATGGCCGCAGTGAGGCCTTCTCCATGGGAGGCGACGCCGATGTGCCCAACGACGGTATCGGACCGTCAATCTACTGCTATCTGAACAGCAGCGCCTTTGTCAATGGTGGCAAGGTGAACAGCACCCCCTACTTCTATGCCGAGCTGACCGACAAAAACGGCATCAACGTCTCGGGCAGCGGCGTGGGCCATGACCTGGAGCTGATAATCGACGGCAGCATAGACATGACCTATAATCTGAACGATTATTTCCAGTATGACTTCGGCGACTACCGCTCCGGCTCGGTGGGCTTCTCCCTGCCAGAGCTGCCAGAGGGCCACCACTCACTGCTGTTCCGTGCCTGGGATGTGCTGAACAATTCGTCGGTGGCAGAACTGAAGTTCCAGGTGGTCAAGGGTATCGACCCGCAGTATGTCAACGTAGACTGCACCCACAATCCGGCCACCACGCAGACGTCGTTTGTCATCAGCCACGACCGCGCAGGCTGTAATGTCTCGGCTGAGATAGAGCTCTTCGACACCTCGGGGCGCCAGCTTTGGCATCACAGAGAACAGGGCTTGTCGGCCGGCGGCAACTATGTCATCGACTGGGACCTTACCATCGACGGCGGCCGCCGACTATCCACCGGTGTATATCTCTACCGTGCGATAGTGGAGTGTGATGGCAGCAGGAAAGCATCGAAAGCCAAGAAACTCATCATACTTACCAAGAACTAAAAAAACGCAGAAATATAATGAACAGGAGCCGCTATTACCTTCTCTTGCTGTTTGTACTTGCAGCTTTCATTGGTATTCAAGCAGGAAACCCCGTCAGACAAGACGCCCCGCAGCGCATCGCACCGCGGAGCCGCTATGCGAGCCACTCGGCTCTGGCCACCGGCCGCTGGGTGAAGATAAGCGTGAAGCAGACTGGCTTCACGGTCATCACCGACGAGCTGATACGGCAGGCCGGCTTCGACGACCCCGCCAAGGTGAAAGTCTTCGGCTATGGCGGAGCACGGCAGCCCGAGCAACTCACTGGCGGCTACCTGTCGGAGACTGACGACCTGCAGGAGGTGCCCACCTGCATGGCCGGCGGCCGGCGACTGTTCTATGCCTTCGGACCGGTCAACTGGTCCGACCCTATGGCCGACAAGCGCGAGCGCAACAACTATTCTGACCTGGGCTACTACTTCCTGACCGACGACGGCGGCGACGCACCGCTGATGGTAGACTCCGCCCGCTATGTCGATGCGTTCTATCCTGCCCCCGATGATTATCATTCGCTCTACGAGGTCGACAACTTCTCGTGGTTTCACGGCGGCCGCAACCTCTTCCAGCGCGACCCGCTCATCGCCGGACAGGACAGCCACTACCGGCTGACATCGGGCGGCGATACAGGCGTGCTGACCGTCTCTATGTCGTATAACTACTACTGCGATGTGGAAGTACTGGTCAACGGTCAGACGGTGGGCCATGTGCTGGTGGACTCGAAAACCACCAAAGGGCTTGGCAAGAAAGCCTATATCGACGAAAACGGATACAGTAAGGCCGTGGCCGATACATGGACTTTTGGCGTCGACGGCCTCTTCACCGACACAACCACCGTCACGCTGCGCAAACTGAGCGGGCAGGATGTGCGACTCGACTATATCTCGCTGCGCAGTCTGAAGCCCCGGCCGCTGCCCGACCTGGCCACGGCATCGCTGCCAGAGGCTGACTTTGCAGGCGAGGTGGCCAACCAAGACCTTCATGGCAGCGGGCCGCTCGACATGGTCATCATCATACCTGCCAGCCGGAAGCTGCAGGAGGAGGCCGACCGCCTGAAGCAGCTGCACGAAACCTACGATTCGCTTCGGGTGGGCGTCGTGGCAGCCGACGAGCTTTTCAACGAGTTCTCGAGTGGCACTCCCGATGCCAATGCCTACCGGCGCTACCTGAAAATGCTCTACGACCGTGCCGAGACCGTGGCTGACCGCCCACGCTTCCTGCTGCTCTTCGGCGACGGGGCATGGGACAACCGCATGCTTACCACCGACTGGCGCAACTATTCGCCCGACGACTTCCTGCTCTGCTATGAGAGCGAAAACTCGTTCAGCGAGACTGAGTGCTACACCACCGACGATTATTTCTGTATGCTCGACGATGAAGAGGGAGCCAATCTCGTGGTGGGCGACAAGGCCGACGTGGCTGTAGGCCGACTGCCAGCCCGCTCGGCTGACGATGCCAAGGTGCTGGCCGACAAGACTATAGCCTACAGACTCAATGAGAACGCAGGCGACTGGCAGAATATTGTGTGCTTCATGGCCGACGATGGCAACGACAATCTGCATATGAAAAACGTGGAGTATGTGGTCGACTCTATCGGCATCTTCGACTCGCCCTTCCGGCTGAAGAAAATCTACTGGGATGCTTATCCGATGACCACCTCGTCGAAAGGTGATGACTACCCCGACGTGACGAAGATGATACGCCAACAGATGCAGGATGGCGCGCTGGTGATGAACTACACCGGTCATGGCTCTGCGCGCACCATCTCCCACGAGCTGGTGCTCACCTACGACGACTTTGCCACTCCGGCCAAAGGGCGCCTGCCGCTGTGGTTCCTTGCGGCGTGCGACATATCGCCCTTCAATGCGCAGGAACCCAATATCGGCGAGACGGCCCTGCTCAACCCCACGGGCGGCGCCATTGCCGTGTTTACCACCGTCCATACCGTCTATGCTCAGCTGAACTGCATCCTCAATAAGTGCTTCATGCGTCGCCTGCTGGGCAAAGACGCCAAGGGTAGGCCTTACACCATCGGCGAGGCAGTGCGCATCGCCAAGCAGGCCGTGTTCTACGAGGCTGGCAGCAGCAGCCAGTATCCGCGCAACGACCGCCCCAACCATCTGCAGTATGTGTTGCTGGGCGACCCGGCCCTAGCCCTGAACCTTCCTACGGAGCCCATGGTGGTCGACCGCATCAATGGTGAGAACGTGGCCGACGGCCGACGCCACTTGCTGGCCGGCTCTGTGGTCACGGTGGAAGGCCATCTGCCGGGCAATGACGACTTCTGCGGTCTGGCCACTATCACCGTATGCGATGCCGACCAGGTCATCGTAGGGCGTGCCAACAACTCCGACACAAAGGCGCAGTTCGAGTGGAAAGACCGGCCCTATACCCTCTTCCACAGCACCGACAGCGTGCGCAACGGGCGCTTTGCCTTCACCTTTGCCGTGCCGAAAGACATCTCTTTCACTGATCAGCCCGGCACCTTCTTCTTCTATGCCGTCGACGAGTCGAAGACGCTGATGGCGCACGGCGCAGACCATAGCTTCGTGATGGATTTCAACCCTGACATGCCCGATAGCGGCGAGGGGCCTCAGGTTAGTTGCTATCTTGACAATGTCTTGTTTGAGAATGGTGACATGGTGTCAGAGTCGCCTTACTTCCATGCCGATATCTACGATGCCGACGGCATCAACTCGTCGAACTATGGCGTCGGGCACGATCCTGAGCTGATTATCGACGGCAAGCTGCGCACCACTTACAACTTGGCGCATGCCTTTGAGTATGAGTTCGGTGACTACAAACGAGGGCATGTGAGCTATGCCATACCGTCGCTGACGGCAGGCAGCCACGTGTTGTTGTTCCGGGTGTGGGACGTGTTCAACAACTCATCGACGACCAGTCTCAGTTTTGTCGTAGCCGACGGCTCTGGGGCATTACAGGGCGGAGAGGCATCGGGCATCAGCGATACCGGCACGGCGGCTCAGGACGCAGCCGGTGTATATAACCTGAAGGGCCAGAGCATCGACCGGCGTAATTCAAAGGGAGTCTATCTCTATCGCCATCAGAACGGCACCGTAAAGAAATTGATGGTTGGCGGGCAATAAACAGCCCACTGCCAGCGTTAATATAAAACGTATGAAACAGAATCGAAACAGAATCATGTGGGTTATGGCCTTGTGCCTCGTCAGCGCAGGCATGGCCAAGGCCGACGACTACAAGACTACGACGTTTAATCCCGTCGACCATGCCGTCATATCGCAGACCATAGCTCCCGATGCCCGTTCGGCGGGTATGGGCGATGTGGGTGTTGCCACCGACCCCGATGTCAACTCGCAGTACTGGAACCCTGCAAAGTATCCCTTCTGCATCAGCAGGGCAGGTGTGGCGCTGAACTACACGCCATGGCTGCGCCAGTTGGTCAACGATATTGACCTGGCCTACGTGGCAGGCTATTACCGCGTGGGCGAGTATGGCGCTCTGTCGGGCTCGCTGCGCTATTTCTCGCTCGGTGAGGTCTTCACCTCAGAGACCAGCGACATGACGGTGAAGCCCTATGAGATGTCGCTCGACGTGGCCTATTCGCGCATGCTGAGCGAGACGTTCTCCATGGCCGTGGCGCTGCGCTGGCTTTACAGCGACCTGCGCTACGACTACAGCGAAGACTCGAAGCCCGCCTCTGCCTTCGCCGCCGATGTAGCCTTCTATTACAACAACTACCTGATGCTCGGCTCGCGTGAGTGCCAGCTCGGACTGGGTCTGAACCTGAGCAATATGGGTAGCAAGATTTCCTTCTATGGCGACGACGAGAGCCAGTTCATCCCGGCCAACCTGCGTCTGGGAGCTTCACTCATGATTCCTGTCGACGAGTACAACCGCTTCTCCATATCGGCTGATGCCAACAAGCTGCTGGTGCCCACCGTGCCCCGTCAGGGTGTCGATGAGTCGAACTCCGACTATCAGGACCGTGTGCGCCGTGAGTACAGCGATGTGAGTTCCATCAAGGGTATGTTCCAGAGCTTCAGCGATGCCCCTGGCGGTTTTAAGGAAGAGCTGGAGGAGATACAGTGGAGCGTGGGTGCCGAGTACGTCTACCACGACAAGTTCTCGCTGCGTGCCGGTTATCACCACGAGTCGGAGTCGAAGGGCAACCGTAAGTACTTCACCGTGGGTGGCGGTTTCCGCATGAGTGTATTCTCGCTCGATGTGGGCTATGTCATCTCCACGGCTCAGTCGAACCCGCTCGACCAGACGCTGCGCTTCACCCTTGCCTTCGACATGGATGGCATCAAAGACCTTTTCCGTAAGTAAGCCCGGACTCTCTGCCCCTGGCAAAAAACTTTAAAGAAAATGACAATCAGAGTAGGATTCGGATTCGACGTTCACCGCCTCGTAGAGGGGCGGGAGCTATGGATGGGAGGCATACGCATCCCCTATGAGAAAGGCCTGCTGGGCCATAGCGATGCCGACGTGCTGCTGCATGCAGTGTGCGATGCGCTGCTCGGAGCTGCCAACATGCGCGACATAGGCTATCACTTCCCCGACACGTCGGCTGAGACAGAAGGCATGGACAGCAAGATTATTCTGCGTAAAACCATCGAGCTGATAGCCACGAAAGGCTATCGGCTGGGCAATATCGATGCCACCATCTGTGCAGAGAAGCCCAAGATGAACCCTCACATACCTGCCATGCAGCAGACGATGGCCGACGTGATTGGTTGCGATACTGACCAGATATCCATCAAGGCCACCACCACTGAGCGGCTTGGCTTCACCGGCCGGCAAGAGGGCATAGCTGCCTATGCCACCGTGCTCATCGAACGCCTATGAACCATCGCGCATGCAGGTGGTTCCTGCCGCTTATCGCTCAGGAGCGAGGCTGGCTGCCACACGGCTCACTATGGGCTTCGCCACACTGTCGGTGATGCGGATGCGCAGCTTGTCGGTAGTAATGGCAGGGAATTTCAAGATGCGCTTATAACCTATTGTAGTGGTTTCCTCGTCTGCGGGCAGAGGAAGCCACTTTTTTCCTGCCCTATACTCTACGCTGAATGCCTTCACGCGCTGTCCCTGGCGGATATCCTCTTGCAGGATGAGGCGGTTCATGCTGACGCGGCGTCGCAGGCTCACTTCGAGCGAGCCGTCGGCCTGTCGCCTTATCTTAGCCTGGCTGAGCAGGTCGTGGCCCAACTCGCTGTCGATGAGCTGGCGGAAAGCCACGGCGTTGGCCGAGTCGGTGGGATGGACGCGGCCGCGGCGGTCGACGGGGAAGTTGAGCAGCATCAGCGCGTTGCGCCCCACACTCTGATAATAGATGTCGGCCAGCTGGCGGGGCGACTTCACCAGCGTGTCCTCCTCGGTGTGGTAAAACCATCCCGGACGTATCGACACGTCGCACTCGGCTGCTGTCCATTGGTCGCCGTCGATGTGGCCCGAAGGCAGCTCTTCAGGTTTGTTGTAGCCGGGGTAGACCTCTTTGCCACGCAGCAGCGACCAGTTGGTGGTGGCAGCATGCCCTTCCTCATTGCCTACCCATCGGCAGCCCGGGCCACCGTCGGAGAAGATGATGGCCTGCGGCTGCAGGCGGTGAATCAGTTCATAGATGCGGTCAAAGTGGTAGTAGGTGCGGCGGTCAATCTTGCGTTTCTCGTTGGCACCGCCGTAGTAGCCGTCGCCGCCGTTGGCACCGTCGAGCCACACCTCGAATATCTCGCCGTAGCCCGTCAGCAGCTCTTCCAGCTGCTTGTAGTAATAGTCCACATACTCGGCCGTGCCGTAAGAAGCCTGATGGCGGTCCCACGGCGACAGATAGATGCCGAACTTCAGGCCGTGGCGCCGGCAGGCGTCGCTCACCTCACGCACCAGGTCGCCCTCGCCGTTGCGGAAGGCCGACCGCCTGATGCTGTAGTCGGTCTGTCGGGTGGGCCAGAGGCAGAAGCCGTCGTGGTGCTTACAGGTCAGGATGACACCCTTGATGCCTGCCTGCTTGAATGTCTCCATCCACTGGTCTACGTCGAGCTGTGTGGGGTTGAACACCATCGGGTCTACGTCGCCGTAGCCCCACTCGCGGTTGGTAAACGTGTTCGGGCCGAAGTGAACGAAGGCGTTTGTCTCCATGGCCTGCCATCTCACCTGTGCTTCCGAGGGCAGCGGGCCGCTGTAGGCTGTGGTCACGTCTCTCTGCGCCTGCATGCCCATGGCCAGGCTGGCGCCTATGCAAATTGCGAGGATTCTCGTTGTAGTATGTCTGATGGTTTTCATGCTGCAAAATTACTGAAAAGTTCTGACTTGCACAAATGGTAGCTCATGTTTTCACAAAAAAAGAGTGCTTCGACCCTCACGAGCCGCAGCACTACAAGCCTATGTTTAACTAAAAATCCTTTTTCAGAAAAGAAATTTTTAGCCTTGCGGCCAAAAATTTTGAAAGTTTAAAGGGAGCTTCACAGCGACCTCTGTTATCCTACAGTTGAAAACTTTCTTCTTTACCAATAACTAAAAACCTAAAACTATAAATATTACTACTAACCTAAAACAATCTATTAACCTTTTGACGATGCAAAGGTACGCTCTTTTTCGCACTGCACCAAACATTTGATGCTTTTTGTCCTCAAAAAAGCTCTCTTCTTGACGTAAATCAAGTGTTTGTGTGCGCAAACAATGTAATATTTCATAATTCATACTTTGCGTTTCACTTTTTCTTTGTACCTTTGCCTATGCAATGAAAATACTGATAGTAAACACAAGCGAGAAAACCGGCGGAGCGGCTGTTGCAGCCGGCCGCCTGACGGAAGCGCTCAACAACAACGGCGTGAAGGCCAAGATGCTGGTGGGCAGCAAGCAGACCGACGATATCAGTGTGGTGGAGCTGCCCTGCCAGTGGCGCCACAAATGGCATTTCCTGTGGGAGCGGCTGCGCCTCTTCGTCCATCTGCACTTCCGTCGCGACCATCTTTTCGAGATAGACATGGCTTGCAGCGGCACCGACATCACCCGCCTGCGTGAATTCCGCGAGGCTGATGTGATACATCTGCACTGGATCAACCAAGGCATGCTCTCGCTGGCTGGCATACGCAAGATTCTGGCGTCGGGCAAGCCTGTGGTGTGGACCATGCACGACCTCTGGCCTGCCACGGCGCTCTGCCATTATGCGAGGGGGTGCTACCGCTATAAGAGCCACTGTGACCACTGTCCGCTGCTGCCCGGCGGAGGGGCGTCGTCAGACCTCTCTTCCATTGTGTGGGCGCGCAAGACGCGCATGCTGCAGGCCGGCAACGTGTTCTTTGTGGCCTGCAGCCGCTGGCTCGAGGGCGAAGCACGCAAGAGTGCCTTGCTGAAGGGCCATCTCATCGGCAGCGTGCCCAATGCCATCGACACCCGTGTGTTCCGCCCCGCTGACAAGGCTGCAGCCCGCCGGCAGGCGAACCTGCCCGTCGAGGGGCGCATCATTCTCTTTGTGTCGCAGCGCGTCACCGACGAGCGAAAAGGCATTGGCTACCTCATCCAGTCGGTAGAAAGGCTGGTGGAGATGCATCCAGAGCTGAAGGCCGACACGTCGATAGCCATTCTTGGCGGACATGCCGACGAGGTGGCCAGTCGTCTCGCGCTGCCGGTGCATGCCCTGGGCTATGTCAGCGACGAGCAGACCATCGTCAGCGTCTACAACTCGGCCGATGTCTTCGTCACGCCGTCGCTTGAAGACAACCTGCCCAATACCATCATGGAAGCCATGGCCTGCGGCGTGCCCTGCGTGGGCTTCCGTGTGGGCGGCATTCCCGAGATGATTGACCATCAGAAGAACGGCTATGTGGCTGAGCTGCGCAACAGCGACGACCTGGCCCGCGGCATGGGCTGGGTGCTCTGCCAGGCCGACCGCAGCGAGCTCTCGCACTCAGCCCTGCGCAAGGTGGTGCAGAGCTATTCGCAGACCAGCGTTGCCCTGCGCTATAGCGAAATCTACCAGCAGACCATTGCACAGAAGCATTTCAACCTATAAGACTAAACTTACAAGCTGCCATCTGACTATGACGAAATTTACTGTTGTGACCATCACCTACAACGCGGCAGCCCTGGTGGGCCGGACGCTCGACAGCGTGCTGCACCAGACGTATGAGGATGTGGAGCACCTCATTATCGACGGGGCATCAACTGACCAGACGCTGCCGATGGCCGAGGCTTATAAAGAAACGTCTGACGCGTCGGCCTGCGGGCATAAGGTGATTATCCACTCTGAACCCGACAAGGGCATCTATGATGCCATGAACAAAGGGCTGATGCAGGCCTCGGGCGATTATATCGTCTACATGAATGCGGGCGACTTCTTCCCCTCGGCCGACACCCTCGAGCAGATAGCGCGGCGCTGTCATCTCAACGAGCAGCCCACTGCCGAGCTGCCCGCCGTGCTCTATGGGCTGACCAACATCGTCGATGGCGAAGGCCGCTTCCTCCGCCCTCGCCGTCTGGCGCCGCCGCCGCGGCTCACGTGGAGCTCCTTCCGCCATGGCATGCTCGTGTGCCATCAGGCTTTCTATGCCCGCACCGACCTGGCCAAGAATCTGCAATATGACACGCGCTACCGCTATTCGGCCGATGTAGATTGGTGCATCCGCGTCATGCGCGAGGGTGAGCGCATGGGCTTGCGGCTATATAATATTGACATGGTGGTGGCCAACTACACCGAAGAGGGCATGACCACCCTCCATCATCGCGATTCGCTCCGCGAGCGCTTCCATGTGATGCGTCGCCAGTATGGTCTGGCCAGCACCTTGCTGATGCACTGCTGGTTTGTCATCAGAGCTGCTATTTCGCGTTTTACCAAGAATAGATGATACTGAAACACTTTGTCTTTGCAGCTATCGTAGCGGTAGCAATGCCTTTACTATCATGGTCGGCAGAGAGGCCCGCAGCTGACGCCAAGACCTGCCTCGGTAATAAATACTGTCAAACGGATAGCCAGGACGACCACCTCGAAGCTGTTCCTAAGTCACCTGACTATTCCGAACCGTCGCAGTGGTACACCTCTGTGCGCAGCGGCGTGGCCGACGTCTTCTATATCCTCTCTACCGAGACGGGCGACTATCTGCTCGCTGACGGCACCCTGTGTCATTACGCCGATACATATGCCGACAGCCTGCGAGCTTCTTTGACGAGCGAGATGGAGGGCGTAGACAACCTGATAGGCGGTAAGCTGAATTTCTATGCGCCTTACTATCGCCAGTGCTCGATGCAGTCGTTTCTTTCTGACAGTCTGAAGGACGCCCGACTGCCGTTGCCTGTCGGCGATGTGCGACGGGCCTTCGCCTACTATCTGGCTAATGAGAACAACGGCCGTCCGTTCGTCCTTGTGGGCTTCAGCCAGGGGGCAATGATTGCCATGGAGCTGATGCGCGAGATGGACGATGCTACCCGCAGCCGCATGGTGGCTGCCTATGCCATTGGCATCTCAATCTCGCAGCGGCTGCTCGATGAGTGTCCGGCCATCAGGCCTGCCCGGAGGGCTGATGATACGGGTGTCACCGTCTGCTACAACTCTGTGCATGCCGACTCTTGCGCCATCTGGCCCCGCAGTGCCGTCTGCATCAATCCCGTGAATTGGCGCACCGACAGCGAGCTCGCTACACTCGTCACCGAGCCGTCGCCCTTTATCCCTCTTGACCAGCAACAGAAGGACAGCCTCACCGTCACCCTTGACCCCTCGTCGAATCTGCTTCTGGTCGATGGCTACACGGCCACCGACTACATCGTGCCGCTCATAGGGAGGGAAGGCAACTATCATTCGCGTGAAATCTGGCTCTACCGCGACCAGCTGCGCGAAAACATGCAGCGCCGCGTCGACAGCTATCTCTTTTTAAGAGACGTAGAAGAATAAAAAGCCCTTTTATATCACAGTTTCAGGGGCTATTTCTACCTGTTTTTGCTAAACAAAGTAAAAAAGTGGCATGTCTAAAGCCGGTTTTCTTATTTAATTAAGGTGTTTTTTGCTGGGAAAATAGTACCTTTGTACCCCAATATCCGTCTCTTGGAAAGAGACGAATGGATATTTCTCGACAAAGACCCAGAAGCCGATTGGCAAAAACATAATAGAACTCCCTCGTAGTGTAACAAAAGGTTTGGTCGCCTGTCGAGACACTATGACGGGAGTTTTTTTGGTAATAATGGCAAATGCGATCACTCGCTTTCATGCAAAATACTATGCTGCTCTTTTAAACGGACAGTCAGCAAATGGTGACATAGGTTCACTCTCACAATCGCTGCTGAGTAGCACCGTTGACATCAATCCTCACCAGATTGATGCCGCATTATTTGCATTTGCATCACCTTTTTCCAAGGGTGTAGTTCTTGCCGACGAGGTTGGTTTGGGAAAAACCATCGAAGCAGGTCTGGTCATCTGTCAGTATTGGGCCACAGGAAAGAGAAAGATTCTGATTGTTTGCCCAGCCTCTCTGCGCAAACAATGGGAAGCGGAATTGCTCGATAAGTTCGGTATTCCCAGTGAGATTCTTGATACCAAGAACTTCAATGCTTATCGTCGCGATGGGAGGAATCCGCTAAGTCCCAAGCGTGCCATTATATGTAGCTATAACTTCGTGGCAAAACATAAGGAAGACATCTTACTTCACGGTTTCGATTTGGCTGTCATAGACGAAGCTCACAAGATGCGTAATGTTTATCGTTCTTCTGCCAGGACATCAGCCGAAGTACGTGATGCTTTGACAGGCGTAAAGAAACTATTGCTTACCGCCACACCCTTCCAGAATTCTTTGATGGAGCTATATGGTCTTACCAGCATCATTGACGACCGTCTGTTTGGCAGTGAAAAAAGCTTCCGAAGACAATATGGTAAAGGAGAAAACCTGAAAGAACTGCGTCAGCGTATCGAGAAGTTATATACTCGTACTTTGCGACGCGATGTGAAAGAGTATATCAATTATACTCATCGTCTTCCACTTACACAAAAGTTTAATGCTACTGATGAGGAGCAACAACTGTATCAGGCTGTAAGTGATTTCCTGCGTAGAAATGACATATACAGTGTTCCTGCTGCGCAGAAGAAGCTCACGACTATGATTGTGCGTAAGATTCTGGCTTCTTCTACTTACGCACTCATCTATACCCTTACTCATATCAAGGAACGTCTCCAACGGATGCTCGAAAACCAGAAGCAGGAGCATCTTGACATAGAAGACCTTGTTGATGAAGACGAATGGGACTCTTACGAAGACGAGGCCGCTGATACTGAATATGAAGACGAACTGTTTGATAGTGATGAGATAGATGTTCCTCGTTTGAAAGAGGAAATCAAAACCATAGAGGGCTTCATTGAAAAAGCAAAATCTATTAAATCAGAATCGAAATCAAAGGCTTTGCTCGTTGCTCTGGAAGAATCGTTTACTAAACTCCAGGAACAAGGTGCAGAGAGAAAAGCCCTTATTTTCACTGAATCGACAAAGACTCAGGCTTTTCTGCGTGAGTTTCTTGAAGCCAATGGCTATGCCGACCGTATCGTGTTGTTCAATGGTAAGGCAAGTGAACCACAGACCAACGAAATATACAAACGCTGGTGTCTGGAGCATCCTGACAAGGTAAGTGGTATCAAGGCTGCTGACCGAAGAGCTGCTGCTGTGGACTATTTCCAACACAAAGCAGACATCATGATTGCTACGGAAGCTGCTGCAGAAGGATTGAACCTGCAATTTTGCTCATTGGTTATCAACTACGACCTGCCGTGGAACCCGCAACGCATAGAGCAGCGTATTGGTCGTTGCCACCGTTATGGACAGAAATACGATGTCGTGGTGGTCAACTTCCTCAATATGCGCAACTATGCCGATGTGCGTGTGTTCCAACTACTCTCCACCAAGTTTAAGCTCTTCGATGATGTGTTTGGAGCCAGTGATGAAGTACTGGGACAGGCTGACAGCATCGACATAGAGTCTCGCATCTGGGAGATTTATCAACAGTGTCGTAGTGAGGAAGAAATTAACCAGGCTTTCGAGCAACTGCAAAACGAGATGCAGGAACAGATAGATGAACGTATGACGGAAGTGCGTTCACAGGTGCTGGAGAACTTCGACATCAATGTGCAGGAGCATCTTCGCATGACACGCGACAACACCACAGGATTCCTCAATCGTTATGAGCATATCTTCTGGGAATTGACTAAATACATTCTCAGCAAGGAGGCTGTTTTCAATGACGGCAATCACAGTTTTGTCCTTCGCGTCCCTGTTGCTGGTCAACGCCCTGGTAAATATGCGATGCTTCAGCAGACTGATGATGCCACGCCTTACCGTCTGAGTCATCCGTTAGCACAATATGTCATCAATTCCGCACTGTCATTGTCACTTGATGATGCAGAGGTGGAATTTGACCAAAAATCCCTTTCCATGAATGCCGACCTTCCCGACTACCTTCAGGGGCAGAGCGGTGTGCTCATTCTTTCTTCTTTGGCGGTATCTGCCCTGGCAGAAGAACAGTATATGCTCTTTAATGCCATCACTGATGACGGGAGGATTGTTTCTCAGGAAGATTGTGAGAAACTTTTCCTCAACGGTGGAAAGGAAATCCCCTGCGAACAAGTGGAAGAGCAGACACGTCTGCGATTGCAGAAGGATGTGCTCCAGCATAGTGCAGCAAAACTGAAGGAACTGGACAACCGTAACCTGTCTTTCTTCAAGGTTGAAGAAAACCGCATCTATCAGTGGGAACATGACGTGATTGACGGAATAGAGGCTGAGCTATCTACCATCAAGAAGCAGATACTGCAAACAGAAAGAGACGCCCGTAATGCTGAATCGGTGACTGAGAAACTGGCTTTGGAAAAGAAAGTGGACGACCTGAAGCGTAAGAAACGTCGTCTGCGAAATGAACTTGACGACCGAGAGGAAGAAGTAAGCGAACAGCGTAGGGCGATGATTACGGAACTGGAACAACGCATGGTGAAACAAACGGAGCAACAGAATCTGTTCGTTATTCGCTGGAAAGTAAAAGAGAATTAAAAGAACACTTAGATATGGCACAGAATTATTACGAGAGTTTCAAGAAGAAACTGGAAGAAATCTTCATGATGGATCATGCCGAACTGGACTTTGGTATCTACCGCATCATGAACCAGAAGCGTAACGATATTCAGCGTTTCCTTGACTCAGAGTTGCTCCCTCAGGTGAAGCAAGTGCTTGAAGGCAACAATGGAGGAGAAACTGACAAGGCAAAGAAACGTATGGCAGAGATTGCAGCCTCTGTGGGTGGCAATGTCGAGGTATTGCCTAAAGGCACGCCTATGCGCGATGAATATGACAAGTTAGAAGCCCAATTGGCGCAGTCTGCCGATACGGAGTCTATGCAGGCAGATGTGTTCAGTCATCTTGTTACGTTCTTCTCTCGCTATTACGATGGTGGCGATTTCCTGTCCAAACGTCGCTACAAGGATAACACCTACGCCATACCTTATAACGGAGAGGAAGTGAAACTGCATTGGGCTAACAGTGACCAATACTACATCAAAACCTCTGAGTATTTCCGCGATTATACTTTTGTATTGCCTACATCACGCAAGAAAGTTCATTTCGTGTTGAAGGATGCCAGCACAGAACAAAACAACAATCGTGCTGCCAACAACATGGAGCGTCGTTTTGCACTATGGCAACCCACGTCAGAGGACGAGCTATCTACTCCCCTCGCCGTTAGGAGAGGGGTTGGGGGTGAGGTTGAATTAGACATTTACTTCACCTACGAACTGATGCCTAAGGCTACAAAGCAGAAAGACTTGTTAGCAGCAGCTTTAGAAGCTATCAAACCCCTTGTACCTGCGGACTTTCAGGAAGTGCTTACCGCTAAAGTTCCTACAAAGGATAATCCCAACCGCACTTTGTTGGAAAAACATTTGACAGACTACACCGCAAAGAATTCATTCGACTATTTCATCCATAAGGACCTTGGTGGCTTCCTTCGTCGTGAATTGGACTTCTATATCAAGAACGAAGTGCTGCATATTGACGATCTTGACGCACAGTTCATCAACAGCCAACTGACTATTGTTCGTGCCATCAAGCAGGTGGGTGAGAAGATTATCCGTATGTTGGCTCAACTTGAAAATTTCCAAAAGAAGCTGTGGTTGAAGAAGAAATTCGTGGTGCAAAGCGACTATTGCATCACGCTTGACCGTGTACCTGAGAAACTCTACCCAGAGATTATTGCTAATGAAACCCAGCGAAAGGAGTGGGTGCGTCTGTTTGCTATTGATGAGATTAAGGGCGACCTTACTACGGAAGGCTATAGCGAACCTCTCACTATCGAGTTCTTGAAGCAGAATCCCTTCCTTGTTCTTGACACCGCTTTCTTTGATGCTAAGTTTAAGCATCAGTTAGTAAAGAGCATGGAGAATGTAGATGAGCAGACGAATGGCTTGCTGATTAATAGTGAGAATTTTCAAGCATTGGAATTGTTGCAGGAGAAATATAACAATAGGATTAATAGTGTATATATTGATCCGCCATATAATGCAAAATCCAGTGAGATTCTATATAAGAACACATATAAGGATTCAAGCTGGAATTCCTTTATTCACAACCGAGTGTCTTTATCTTATAACTTATTGCAAAATGATGCGATTTTTCAATTTGCCATTGATGACTACGAGGTTCATAATTCCATATTGCTTTTGAATCAGATATTTGGTTCTGTAAACCATCTTGGAAACATTACAGTTATGCATAATCCGAGAGGTCGAAATGATGATAAGTATTATGGAACAGCGCATGAATATATGCTAACCTATGGTAAAAATAGTGATTTGGCAGAAATAGGTTTATTCCCATTAACAGATGAAGACAGAGAACAATATAGGCAATCTGATGGATTATCTAATTTCACAACAGTATCATTCATCCGAACAGGTAATAATTCAAGAAGGTTTGAAAGACCTAATCTTTTTTATCCAATATACGTGAATCCTGAAACTTTAGAATTGTCCTTAAATAAGTCTGAAGGTTGGATAGAAACATTACCAATCGTAGGAGAAGAGGAAAGGACATGGAGGTGGGGTGAGGATACCTTTGAATCGAAAAAAGACACAGAAATAATATGCAAATATGACCCTTCTGGTTATAATGGGTATAAATTGTACAAGAAGCGTCGTGACGAAGGCGTTGGTAAAAAACCAAAAACAGTATGGTTTGACTCAAAATACGATGCTTCAACGCATGGTATTATGTATTTAAGAAAATTATATGGTGAGAAAGATTTATTCAGTTATCCAAAATCCATCAATACAGTATTTGATACATTGACCATTTCTTCCAAGTCTGATAGTATTATTTTGGATTTCTTTGCTGGTTCAGGTACAACGGCAGATGCAATAATCAAATTAAATAAACAGGACGGGGAAGAAGGAGAAAGAAAGTATATTCTTTGCGAAATGGGATATTATTTCGATAATGTTACAAGAACAAGAGTCGAAAAAGTTATACATGCACAAGACTGGCGTGATGGTAAACCAGTTTCTCGCGATGGTATCTCTCAATGCTTCAAATACATCCGTTTGGAGCAGTACGAAGACACACTGAATAATCTTGAAATCAAGAAGCAGCAGACAGACTGGCGCGATGATGAGTTCCATGAGAGTTATATGCTCAGTTATATGCTTGACACTGAGACTCGCGACTCGCTGCTGAACCTGAAGATGTTCGTCAATCCCTTCAACATGTCACTAAAAACTACCAAAGACAATGAGTTGGTGGAGACAAAGGTGGATATGGTAGAAACCTTTAACTACCTGATTGGCTTGAACGTGGAAACTGAAGACTGGTTCGAGAACGACAATATCTGTGTTGTTCAAGGAAAGACACATCGTGGAGGACTGAAGACACTTATCATCTGGCGTAACTGCGAGGAGATAGACAACGAAAAACTTTGTCGTTTCTTTGAACGCATGGATTTCCGCACACGAGATACAGAGTTCGACCTTATCTATGTGAATGGTGACAATACTTTGCCTAACCTGCGCAGAGACGAGGAAAACTGGAAAGTGGTTCTGATTGAAGAAGAATTCCAAAAACGTATGTTTGAAGAAGATTAAGTCATGCCAAGAGGAAGAAGACAAACAACAAGGCCGGCACGCCTACAAGAGGCACTGGTTCTGCATAAATACATACTGCATCTGTTGGATTGCAAGGACTTGGAGGCATTGAGCCAAGACTTGAAGGATCCTGCACTGGAAGGTGTGGATGACGAAGGAACGTCACGCATTTTCTATGCGCTGAAGATGCACATGTATGACTATGAAATCAAGGAAGAAAAACTCTACGAGTATGACCGCAACATAGTGAAGCATACAAAAGAGATAAACGAACGGCGAAAGGAAAAGATAACGTGGAAGTATTACCAATACTTGGCCCTGCTCTTCACAGAAATTTATCTCGACCGCTTTTTCTCAGACAACCAGCGTCTGCTTGATGACATCAATACGTTTCTGGTGCATGACTTCAACCTGCGCACGGAAACATGGCACGACATGCCAATGTTCACTGAGGACGACTTGAACAAAGTGGCATTTTGGGCTGCAACCGGTTCGGGTAAAACGCTGATGATGCATGTAAACATCAAGCAGTATTTGCATTATGCAGAGAAACACAATGCCAAGAAGTTGAATCGCATCATGATTCTGACACCCAACGAAGGTTTGTCAAAACAGCATATTGAAGAACTGCATAAATCAAACTTTGACGCACAACTTTTTACAAAGCAAAGTCGTGGTGGCTTTTTTGAAGGTCAGACTATTGATGTGATAGACATCAACAAACTGGCAGAACAGGATGGTGATAAGACGGTAGCAGTGGACAGCTTCGAAGGTAACAACCTAGTACTTGTTGATGAAGGACATAAAGGTAGCGGCGGCGAAGTATGGAAAGGCTATCGAAATAAACTGACTCAGGAAGGTTTTTCGTTTGAATACTCGGCAACCTTCGGACAGGCTATTGCTGCCCAAACAGGAGCCAATCGCACGGCATTGTTGGAAGAATATGGTAAAGCCACACTCTTTGACTATAGTTACCGATACTTCTACAATGACGGTTATGGCAAAGACTACCGTATCATGAACATGGCTACGGTGGAAAACGAGGAACTGCTGAATATGTATCTGACAGCCTATCTGTTGTGCCTTTATGAGCAGACATTGGCATTTGATGGCGATACGAACATTAAGAACAAGTTCCTCATCGCTCGTCCATTAGGCATCTTTGTGGGTAGTTCTGTAAATGCCGTGCGAACTGAAGGTGGTCGCAAGGTGAGTGACGTGGTGAAAATTCTCCTTTTCCTCCAAGACTTCATCAATAGACCTTCTGAGTTCAGCAGCTACATCAAGCGACTGCTCAATCCTAATGATGGTATCAAGAATCCACGCGGATATTCCTTGTTCGCGAACAATTTCTTATTGACAAAACAAGGCTTGAAACTTGGTGAGGAAGATACTTTCGCTGCCCAGACATATCATAAGATGATAGAAAGACTATTCCATAGCAATGTGCCCAATGCTCATCTGCATATTGATAAGCAGAAAGGTGGTGACGGAGAGATAGGTCTTCGCGTAGGAAATGCTCCTTACTTCGGAGTTATCAATGTAGGCGACAGCGATACGCTTATCAAACTGTGTGAGTCGAACGATCTGGACTGTGAGACACGTGAGTTTGGCAACAATTCCTTGTTTTCTCACATCAACGATGATGATTCCACCATCAATATTCTTATAGGTTCCAAGAAATTCAGTGAAGGATGGAGTAGCTGGCGTGTCAGCGCTATGGGGCTGATGAACGTAGGACGTAGTGAAGGCTCGGAAATCATTCAGCTCTTTGGTCGTGGTGTTCGTTTGAAAGGCTATAAGTATTCTTTGAAACGAAGTATGGCTCTTGATAGCAGCTATAATCCTGGTAATCTGCCAAAAGGATTGCGAGAGATAGAAACGCTGAATATCTTTGGTGTAAGGGCTGACTATATGGACACCTTCCGGAAATATCTGGAAGACGAGGGATTGCCTGCCAATGAAGAAGCATATACTCCTGTTAGTATCCCAACCGTCAACTTGCTTGGTGAGACAAAACTGAAAGTAGTTCGTCTGAAAGAAGGTTACGACTTCAAGAAAACGATAGTGGTGCATCCTGAAGATTGCATCGATAAAGTGCGTGTCAAGGTTGACTGGCTGCCAAAGGTTGATGCTTTGTGGAGTAAAAAAGCTGGGGTAGAGGAAGGTGCTGTAATGCCAAAAGGCAAGTTGCGCCCCAATCATCTTGCGCTAATCAATTGGAACAAGATATTCTTTGCCATTGAGCAGATGAAAAATGAGCGAAGCTGGTGGAACATGGAGCTGAGTACGGAAGTATTGCAACGTTTAATGCAGTCTTCAGACTGGTATGAACTGTTCATTCAAGAAGACGACCTCACCCCAAGAGACTTCGGTAGGGATGTGTCTCGATGGGAGGAGATTACCATCGCATTGCTACGGGCATACATTGACCGTGCATACAAAATGAGCAAAGGCAAGTGGGAATCGAAGTATATGGAGACAGTCTATTTATCGCCAAACGATCCAAACTTCTTCGAGGAATACATTGTTGAAGTCCGCAATGACAAGCAGGAGTGGATAGATAAACTACATGAACTACGAGAGCAGATATTATCAGGCAACTTGGAACGTGACTTCACTATCTATGGCACTTGGATTACATCACTTCGTTTCGACCAACATCTTTTCTATCCGTTGCTTTGCCTACAGGATAGAGACGCTAATGGTAAAAAACAACTGGTGGATAAAGACACCAACGAACCATTGATAAAGATTTCTCCCGTAGCTCTTAACCCGGGCGAAAAGCGATTTGTGTCAGATGTAAGAAAATTCTTTGATGACAACAGGAATGGAATGCTTGCAGGCAAGGAAATATACCTTCTTAGGAACGAGAGTCGCAAAGGTATTGGTTTCTTCGAAGCAAGCGGCTTCTATCCAGATTTCATTCTTTGGGTCAACGATGGGGCGCATCAGCATGTGACATTCATTGATCCCAAAGGTATTCGCAACCTAAAAGGACTGCAAGACCCCAAAATTCAGCTTTACAAAACGCTGAAGGAAGAAGTGGAACCAACGCTTCATGATTCAGACATCACTCTCGATAGTTATATTCTTTCTAACACAGCATATCAAGACGTGAATTTCTGGGGAACGCGCCCTGAATTTGCAGAAAACCACGTGCTGTTTGATGAGGATGATAAATATATCGAAACTCTTTTCAAGAGAATAGTGAATAGCTGAATACAATCCCAGAAATAAACCTTATATCCTCTGTGTTTTCATTTACACAGGGGATATTTATTTGCTCTGATACTCCACTATGATACAAAAATGGAAACTGAAATAGTTTGCTTACATAGAAAAGAATAATGCACTTTCTAGAAGTTAGTAAACGCCTGATTTCGAGCAATTATTAATCAAATAGGCTGACTGTTTTTGTAAATCTACTTGGGCGGGAACGTTTTTTTTGCCAGTTCCCGCCCAAGATAATCTTGTATGGTAATTCTCTAATAGCTTTATATGCAAATTGTCTTGTATTGTATATCACTCAATCATTATTATTTCTCTGTCACCAAAACCCTTATGTGCTAATATATTTTCTATTTTCGATAATTGTTTGGCATCCTTTATATAAACCTTGGTTAGAACTGTACTGGGAAGATACAGTTCCCTGTAATAAACGAATTCACCATCGCGCTTTTCTCGACGCTTCTCGTCTTTAACCATATGCACCATATTCTCTATGTTTATATCCAGTATTTTAGTCTTTTTGAATTGGTCGAGCAAGAACAAGACCTCTGAATTTGGTCGCTGCGAAGGAATAATAATACGAACCTCTTCTTCTCGATAATATTTCTTTTCTTTTATTCTTGGGGCAGCATAGCCAAGCAAGTACATCGCAATAAGTTTCACAAAGACTTGTGGATAATCCTTTAATAGTCCAAATGCAAATTCTTTTTTAGGCCCTGTAAGCATACCGAATGCACCATTAAAATACTCTGTTTCTATCTCCTTAAACAATTCTTTATCTGATACTTTGCCTTTATATATACACGGTTTAAGCATAATCATGTGGGGCATACTCTCAAATGAGACCTCCTTTGTTTCGTCGAGTGCTAAAACCACACCATGTCCATGGTCTGCGTAATTCTCCCACATATGATCATTGTCACATCGCTTTGTTAATGATATGACATAAGGCATGGGCAACATTTTATTCTCTTTTATGCTATCCCAATCAAAGGAAGAAGCGACTCGTCTATCGGATTGCAATTTGTTCTCAACTTTAGGCAAAAGTGCTTTAATGGTTTCAATACCTATTTTATATTCTTCCTTATCTCCAAAACAATCATACCTTGAAGCCCAAAAACATAATCCTTTTTCAGAAGGGCAGCCTCTCAAAATTCCTTCTAAAGCTTGTATTGACGTATAATGATATAGCATGATTGTTAAACCTTATTCATATCAACACTATAACCGGCAGCTTTTAATTCTTTAGCAAGAGCGAATTTCCATCCATCATCATTACTACTAAATGATTTATAAACAACCCCAAGTATATCACTAGGAACCTCCACATTCCCTTTTTTCAAAACGCATACATGATTTTTTCGGCCAAGTCTGCCAATGAAATATCCGAGTTCCAAAATAACATTCTGACGTGCACGTGGTTTATAATCTGATGATCCAACCTCTGCGCCCATGTCGTCTTTATCAGACATTAGAACGACAGCAAAACCCACATTAGATTCTTCTTCAAATTTCTCAATAATTGTTCTTCCCTGATCCGCTTGTTCGCTAAGTATTATTGGTTCAAAGTCTAGATTCTCCAACAATCGAGCCACAGCCAATTTCATTTCGTTGTCGTGACCATGAACAATGAATACTTTTTTTGAGTTTATAGTTGTGGGCTCATGTTTTGTTGTTATAACTTGAGCATTACTGCTAATCTTTTCTGTCTTGTCTAAAAGTAAATGAACCTTAGTTTTTATTTCATTAAAAACAAACTTCAATGTATGCCCATTCCCTCCTGTTTGAATCGTGCTGATTTTCTTGAAAACAGCATTTTTTTCATCAAAAAACTGCCCTAGGTATCTTAACGTAGCATCATACCAGTCATGAAATGCCTTGATCGTCTCTAACTTATTGATGCCATTAATAGAAGATGCTCTTTTCTCATAGTCGGCCTCTAATCTATAGATCTTGTCAATTACGGATTCCTTCTCCTGTTTTTCGTCATCATTAATCTCTTGGCAAGAAATAAGAATTCCATTAACTACATCAAATAGAGAGGGATCACAATGGTGCTTTTCAAATTCTGCAATGGCATTTTCAAAATCGCCAATACAACGATCTCCTGAGAAATTCTTGTCTAGATATCTAATTACCTTACTCTTCCATGTGCCATAAATCTTAGTATCAGGAAGGCTAAAAGCTTTATACATTCTAACCACTCCAGGAACCGTTGGAATGTACTTTATGCCTTCTCGAATATTCGTGCCTTCTTCTATCAGTGATTCTAATGTTACCATAATTTTATCTTCCTTGTTTTTTCAGTTGTTTTTATAGGATCTCTAATTTCTTAATCAACCTTCCCAGCTCCGAGTAGGTATAATCTCTGCCATCCTTCAGCTTCTCATCCATTGAACGATTGGCATTGGTCATAGCATTGTCAAGACTGCCGCCATTGCGCTCGAAGTAACCATGAAGTCCTTTGGTCTTGATGAAGAACTCTATCGTTTTCCGATACTCGATGCATTGGTTCAGGTCTTTGAGCAATGGCTCTTGATCTTTGTATGGACGTGAGGTGTAGCGGAAATAGTAAAGGAAGAACAGTTCTGTGCAGCGGTGAGTTTCAAAGAACTCTACCTCACAGTAGATGCCTTTCTTTGGTTTGTTGATGGGCTTGGCATACTTAGTCTTTAGCTTCTGATATTGTGAACGCTCAGGTTCCTTGTCCTTCGTATCCATGTCGATGATGCAGAAGATGTGGCTGTACCCCATTGCCACACCCTCTGCTATCTTGGCATCCAGTTCCTTGATGTTGGTATGCTTCGGATAGTCTGGTTTAATGGTCAGACGCTTGAACACGTCGCATAAGGACTTGAAGTAGAAGAACTCCGTTGGCCCCTCGCCCAAGATAAGGGCAGTTTGTCGTAGTTTTCCCATATCAGTCCTCCAAATTTATAAAGATACTACCAAGTTCAGGCTTAGCTCCCAATCTGCCAATGCGATATGAATTGTAAAGCGAGAGATTCTTGTGCAAGCCAAAGGAGTCACCACGGGCATATTCGGATGATGCAGTCTCCTTGTTCTTTTCAACAAACCACACCACGCCTCTGTTATCGTTAATCATATCCTGCGAAAGGAGGGTGGTCTCCTGACTCGTAATAATCAGTTGCGACTTATCGGAATTGAAGATGAAGACATTGAGATAGTAGTACAACAGGTCGTTGTGCAGATCCTCGCCCAGTTCATCAAGATAGTACACGTGAGGACTCGTAATCAAGTCGTACAAGGCATCCAATATGCGGATATATTTCAGAGTGCCCTTCGATTGTAATTTAATCGGAATGTCAAAATCACCATTATCAGAATGGTTTAAGAAAATGATAGTATATGTTGTCGGCTTCAACAGAGTTTCTTTTATCTCTTCTGGGATATTCTCCTTCTGGATACGTTCGCGGAATTCAATAGGCACAAATCGATCTTCCACATCAGGACGATATTCCAGGATGTTCAAGTCAGCCTTCTGAAGCATAGTGTTATAGAACTTACGCTTTTTGGGATTGTTGTAGGCATCCTTCAAAATCTCGACAATTCCTTTGTCTCCATCGCCATCAATCTCATGATAGTTATCCATAATCCAAGCGTGAAGCGCATTGAACGGAGCTATGTCTTCTTTCAAGGCGGCCTTTCTGCATACGGACAATACACTGTGGTTGTTCAGTGTATTTTCACGGATGCTATCCTGCGTCTTGACCTGAAGTTTGAGGCTCGCACCGAACTTGATGTCAGCCTGAACATTCTCCCCCACAAAACTACGTTCGTAGAACAGCGATTTTGATTTATTGGGGTAATAATATAAGGCTTCATTCAGAATGTGCTTGCCGTTGAACTTGACATCATAATCATATCGGGTGCCATCGGCATAGAATGACACATGCATTTCTGTTGGCTCATCTTTGGTGAGCACAAAGGGTATGTAACCGCCAATTTCGACTGTCGCATCAGCCTTTGGCATGACTAACAGGCGGAACACCTCGTTCATGGCTATCAGCATATTCGACTTGCCCGAAGCGTTTGAACCATATAGGATGCCTAACTTATACAAGAACACGCCATTGGCAACTTCGGTGACAAGTTCCGAAGATGGTCCCTTGGCCACGAAGCTTAATTCCTGCTTGTCGCGAATGGAAAGATAGTTCTTTACCCAAAAATCTCGTATCATACCGCAATATTTTATCTGTTATTGTAATTTTGCTACAAAAATACAAATAACATCTGAAATTAATAATTTGTTGGTTGTTTATTTTTGTAGTTATCATACGGATTTATACATATTTAACTTTGTGGTAGGTGCGCAGATTGCAGATTTGCGCCATTTTATGGTTCGAAGTTGTTATCCGGTAGTTCATTGTGATATAGTTGCAGATGAAGGTGAAGTAATGAGTGATGCTATCCTCTATGCCCAAAATGAAATAAACTCACGTGAAGAGTTTTAGTGATGACATTTGTGCTTACCAGTGAAGGGCCTGTATGTCAAGACTGGAATGAAATATGTTGCAGCAAATTTTGGCCGAAATTAAAAGAATTCCGGCCAAAATTTAATTAATTCTGGCCGGAATCCTATTCAAGGGAATGGTTTTTGGGGGATTATTGTGGCCCTGCCGCTGCGGAGAACAGGGACGATTGGCTGATGGCAGCCGCAATGTTGGCTGCTGCAACGTCGGGGCGGATGGCCTCAGCAAGCGGCAACTGGGGAGGGTTGATGCAGACGACGTCGGCAAAACCGGCTGCAAGGAGCGCGTCGCGGTCGGTAAGGCGACCGGCCATCAGCAGGGTGGGGATGCCCTGGCGGCGGGCCCGCTGCATCACGCGGTAGGGCAGCTTGCCCATCAGCGTCTGTGCATCAGACGAGCCTTCGCCCGTGACGACGAGGCGGGCGTCCGCTATCTGGCGGTCGAAGTCGGTAAGGTCGAACAGCAGCTCGGCTCCGGGTTGCAGCGTGGCTCCGAGATGCTGCATCAGCGCATAGCCCAGTCCGCCGGCAGCACCAGCCCCGGGCCGTGAGCTGCAGTCGTGCCCCGTAGCGAGCAGATAGTGGCGGGCCGTGGCAGCAGCACGCCGTTCGAGCATTTCCACTTGCGCTGGTGTGGCGCCTTTCTGTGGGGCAAACATGCGTGCGGCGCCTGTGGGGCCCAACAGGGGGCTCTCTACGTCGGTGGCTCCCGTCACGCGGCAGCGGCTCAGCGTCTCGGCCATGCCCGCCTCGCGCAGCGCCGCCATCATGCCTTCACCCAGGTCGGTGGTGGCCGTGCCGCCCAGCCCGATGACGATGTCGGTGCAGCCGCGCCTGGCGGCGTCGGCCAGCAACTCGCCCAGCCCGTAGGTGGTGGCTCGCACGGCGTCGCGCTCAGAGGGGGCAATGAGCGTCAGACCCACAACCTGCGCCACCTCGACGAAAGCCGTCGGACCGCTGACGGCGTAGCTGCAGCGGCGCGGCCGCATCAGCGCGTCGTGGGCGTCGGCGTATTGCCGCTGCGCTCCGGTGGCCCCGGCGACGGCGTCGAGCCAGCCTTCGCCACCGTCGCTCATCGTGGCCTGAACGACAAGGGCTGTCGCATCGAGGCAGATGATGCCCCGTGCGGCAGCCCTGTTGGCTTCAGCCGACGACAGGCAGCCTTTCAGCGTGTCGAAGGCCGCGACGTATTTTGTATTGCTGACCATGATTGTCGTTGCTTGTGGTGGCTGGCGGTCTGCCCCTGTCCTGCCTGTCCCTGATGCCGGGTTCATGCTTCAGGACCGGGGCAAGGCAGCGCTTAGCGGAACAGCACTTTCTTCTGGTTCACGATGTAGAGGCGGCCGTGCTGGGGGTTAGTCACCTTGCGGCCGTCGAGTGTGTAGATGGTGGCGGCGCGGGCATGGTCGGCCGAAGGCTGGCTGATGGCGGCGGTGGCGTTGCCGACGAGGCCGTCCTTGGTGTAGTAGCCACCGTTCTCGAAGCTGAGGTCAGCCGTCTGGGGCGCGCCGTTGTTATTGAAGATGATTTTGGCAGGCTGCGTTGCCGACGTGTTGTTCTGCTTCGTGCCGTCCCACGTCCATTTCCACACATTGTTGCCGTTGTTGGCGGTGCCCAGCAGGGTGCAGGCAACTCCGGGCCAGCCCTTGGTGGCATAGGTGAAGTTGTCGGCAGGCTGGTCAGTCCATGCCCAGCAGTGTATGGTGTTGCCCCACGTGGCGGGTGCTTCGAAGAAGGCGCACACCTCGCCGTCGGCGACTGTGCAGAAGGAAGGAATCTCCACGGGCTTCTCCTCCTCTTGCTCCTTCACGGCCAGCGTGCTGCTGACCACGCCGCTCACCTGCCCTCCGATGAGCAGCCCGGCTTTGAGGATGGTGGTGCCGACGGGGATGTGCAGGCTGTAGCCGCTCTCTACGGCCGTGCTTTGGGCCGTGGGCGTGGAGCCGTCGGTGGTGTAGACCACGCGGGCGCCCTCAGCATTGGTCACGGCTGAGAGTGTGGCGGTCTGCTCACCCACGTAGGTGCCTGACGGCAGACTGATGTAGGCCGTCTGCATTGCGGTGGAGAGATAGTAGGCGTAGTGATAGCCCGAGAGCACTCTTGTCCACTCCTTGGCATCGGGGACGAAGCGATTGGTGCTGCCCACCACCACCTGCAGTTTGTCGTCGACGCTGCAGGCATAGACCCACTGCAGCATGGCCGTTGTCTGGTAGGTGCTCTCATTGTGGATGCCGGCAGCCTTGCGGGCAGCCACCATGGCCTTGATTTCGGCGGGGTATGCCTGCCAGTGCTTCAGGAAGACGCAGGGCGTGCCGGGCATGGCCAGCAGATAGGCGTTGGCGGCCAGCGTGTCCTTCTTCAGCGGGTCCTGCTCGGCGTTCTGGCGTCGCTCGGTGTCGTGGTTCTCAACGAATGTCACGGCATAGCGTCGATACTTGCCGTCGTCCTGGCTGTTGCTCACCAGCGGCCAGTTGCCGTCGTTCTGCTGTGCGAGTCTGTTCCACGAGTTATTGTTCATGGCATTGCGCACGGTGTAGCGGAACTGGAAATCGAAGGCAGCGCTCTGAATTTGGTTGTCTGTCTTCGTGCCTTCAATCCAGTTTTTGATGGTTGTCGTGCCGTCCCAGCACTCGCCGACGCTGAACTCTGGCTGGGCCGACGCGTTGTATAGGCCCGTGAAGCGAGCGGCGTAGCCCTTCACCATGTCATAGCGGAAACCGGCATAGCCCAGGTCGTTCTTCAGGAAGTCGAGATAGGCCATCACCGTCTGCTGCACGTTCTCGCTCGTGTGGTCGAGGTCGCGCATGCCGCCCCATCCCTCGCCGGTGTCGTTGGCACCCAGGGTGACGCCCAGACGGTCGGCTTCGGCCTTCGCTTTGCCGTCGTCGTCGTTGGCGCAGACGTCAGAGGGCCCCATGGTGTAGGTCTGCCCTTTGTAGGTCTCGGTGGGGAATCCGAACCAGCCGTTCAGACTCTTGCGGTGGTTGATCACCACGTCGGCAATGGTCTTGATGTTCTTCTCTTTGAGGGTGCTGATAAGTGTGCGCAGCTGCTGCTCGTTGCCGAAGGAGCTGTTGTAGTCGGAAAACCAGTAGAGGTCGTCGTAGCCCATGGAGGTGCCGCCACAGTTGCCGCTCTGCGGCAGCCAGACGAGGTCGAATGTGCCGCTCAGCTCGTCGGCCTTCGACTGGAGCACGGCCCAGTTAGTGTCGTCGAAGGAGTCCCAATAGAATGCCTGCAGCATGACGCCGCCATAGCGTGAGGGCCAGCCCTGTGCGTGCATGGCCGTGAAGGCGGCAGCGGCTAATAACAGAAAAAACAGTCTTTTCATGAGGATGTCAGTCGTTAGGTTCAAAAATAAGATATTCGTAGGCTGCCAGATTAAGCGTCTGGCCCAGCTTGAGGTTGCGGCCGGTTATTTCGTCTTCCACCTTCATCCCAGCCCATGTGGAGGGGATGTCGGCCACGACGGGCCGGTTGCGCACGTTGACCACCACAAGGAACCGCTCGTCGGCCAGGCGCTTCTCAAACACCAGCGCGTCGGCGGCCGGCCAGGGCGTCAGTTGGCCCTTGCGCAGGGCGGGATGGTCGTTGTAGAGTTTGATGAGCTCTTTGTACTCATTGTAGAGTTGCGGGTTGGCCGTCCAGTCGACGGCGACGTAGTGGAAGAAGTTGATGGGGTCGGGGTAGCCCACCTCCTGCGAACCGTAGATGAGGGCGCCGCCGTGGAGGAAGACCGAGGCTACGTAGGCGGCCATCGAGCCGCGCTCGTTGATGAACTCCTTGACGGGTGTCAGCTCGGTGGAGTGGTCGTGGTTGGTGGTGAAGCGCAGCTTGACCTTGCCGGCGGGCAGCTGGGCATACTCGGCGCTGTCGGCCCGGAGGAGGTCGCTGGCGGGACGACTGTTGCAGAAGACGTGTACGAGCGAGTCCTTGAAGTCCCAGCCGTAGTTCATGTCGAAGCCGCCCACGGTGAAGTTATCCACATTCTTGCCCTCGGCCAGCATGACGATGCGGCGGGGCTGTGCAGCCTGACGCAGCTCTTGGATGGCGTCGCGCCAGAAGTCGGCCGGCACACCGTCGGCCACGTCGCAGCGGAAGCCGTCGATGCCCACCTCTTTCACCCAGAAGAGCATCGCGTCGGTCATGGCGCGGCGCATGTCGCGGTTGTCATAGTTGAGGTCGGCCACGTCGAGCCAGTCCCAGGGGCGTGGGTGGATAATGGTGTCGGCCTCCTCGTCGTGGGTGTACCAGTCGGGATGCTCCTTCACCCAGGGATGGTCCCACGCCGTGTGGTTGGCCACCCAGTCGAGGATGATGCCCATGCCGTGCTCGTGGCACACCTGCACCAGGTGCTTGAAGTCGTCGATGGTGCCGAACTCAGGTGCCACGGCCGTATAGTCGCTGATGCAGTAGGGGGAGTTCTTGCCTTTTTCGAGGCCGATGGGGTAGATGGGCATCACCCACACCACGTTGACGCCCAGCTCCTGGATAGAGTCGATGCGGCCGGCCACGGCGCGCAGCGAGTTCTGAGGCGCAAAGACGCGCGGGTTGACCTGATACATGGCAATGTCGTCGACGGCTGGCAGCAGGAAACCGTCTGTGCCTTTTTGCTGCTTCGGTTCGCAGCCAGTCAGCATCATCATGATGCATCCTGCAAGGGCTAATAATTTCTTCATGCTAATTTTTTGTTATTGGTTTCTGATGGCAAAAATACAATATTATTCTGAGTCTCTCGTTGTTTGGCACTGCATTAACACCTACTTAACGGTGCAATCGGTTGCATAGTGACGAATGCTACAAAAAAACGGGGCGGTTTCCTTCTTGAGGAACCGCCCCGTTTCAGGGTTGTTTTTTCTTATGCCCTACGCGATTATCTTGCTACGATGGTGCAGTAAGAACGCGTGTCGCACATGGGATAGAATTTGATGTGGACGTCGCCGGAGATGTTGACGGGGATGTTGTCGTTGGAGCCGTTGATGATGTTGTCCATCGTACCGCCCCAGTTGCCGTCAAAGGTGTCCCACGTGCCGTTGCCCTTGAACTTGATGACGTCGCCGTTCAGCGTGGCGTCGCATTCCCAGCAGAGCTCGTCAACGTTGTAGGTCATCTCAATGCCTTTGTCCCAATCGTTGTTGATGGCGCTGCCCACGACGAAGACGCTGTTGATGCGTGTCAGCGTGTAGGTCATCGAAGCCAGATCGACATCGGCGCGATAGAAGCCGGGCGTAGCAAAGAGGTTGTCTGCATTCGTATCGGTGAGTGTGCCGCCTTCGTCAGTGTAGGTGCCTGCACCCCAGTTGCCGTTGTCCCAGTTGTCGACAGCACCGCGGAACTTGAAGGCACCCAAACCGCCGGTCCAGCTGTCTTCCTTGGCATAGAAGAAACCTGTGTAGAGACCATTGCCGTCGGCGCAGTAGAGGGGCTGTTGAATGCCACCCCAGCTGTTGTTGACACCAGCCTCGTATATGTACTCGGCAAAGTTGATGGCTTTCACTTCGAAGGTGTAGTCCATCATGTTGATGGTCACGCGAATCTGCTTGGCGCCGGCTGGCACGCAGAATGAGTTTTCGGCTCCCATGTTGTAGCGGAAGTCGAGCTTGCCCTCAGTCGACTGGCTGTTGCCACCCACGATGCCGAGCAGCTTCGACCAGTCGCCGTTGCCGATAGCATCGCAAGCCTCGTCGTCGCCGATGGCAAACCATGTGTCGCCCTCAGCGGCGTCGAAAGTGACGGTGAAGACGGGATCATCGTAGACGTTGACGTCGCTGTGGTTGAATTTGATACTGCGTTCAGCAGCCGAGGTAGCCCAGTCGTTGGGGCCGCCCACGATGTAGTAGTTCGGCGAAATCTGCACCTTGTTCAGCGGGGTCAGATTGACAATGTGCGTGTCGAAATACTTGATGCCATCACTGCCGATGATTGCCACCGATTCGCCGGCCGTCATGGCGTAGAGAATAGTGCGTACATGCATCTGACGAGTGGCCGGATTGTGCGTGATGCTGTTGAAGTAAGCATCCTGCAGGACGCTGGGGGTGACGTTGATGTCGTAGCTCTCATTGAAGTCCTGGGCACGCACGGTGATGACGTTCTCAAAGTTCTCATCGGTAGCAAACTGCACGTCGGCCGTCAGGACGGCGTTGGCGGGCAAATTCTCCTTGTTGAGTATGACGGTTCCAATCTTGATGGGGTCTTCGCCGTTCTCGCCATTGATAAGCTCAGAGATGTTGATGGTTTGCACACCGGTGGTGACAGACACGTCGTTCAGCTGGAGCAAATTCTCCTGAGGGTTAGACTGAGGTCCCACCTCGGTAGCGTAGTCATCGTCGCAGGCGGCGAATGCCAGGCTTAGCAGGGCCATCATAAATAAACTTATTTTTTTCATCGTTGTTGCAAATTTAAATGATAGTTATAAAATTACAAACTTCACAGTGCTGGCATTCATGTCGATGGTGATTTCGAGGTCGCCACCGGGGAAGCCGTTGAACTGCCATGAGCCCTTGCCGCTGACATACTTGTCGGCGAAGCTGCCGTCGGCGCTGAAGGTGCATTCGGTAGCCTCGTCGTTGACTTTGTGGCCAATCGATGCGCCGCCGTCCCAGCCTGTCAGCTTGGTGTAGAAGCGGAAGGTGAGGTCGCCTGCCTCAATCTTGAAGGTGCCTTTGTAGATCTTACTGCCTATTTCGGTCTCGTAGATAATCCAGGGTTCAAGCGCTTCGGCATTGGCTGCACTGGGCTCTTTCCATCCACCGCAGCTGCCGATGAGCCAGATGGTGCCGATGCCTTTCACTGCGTTATAGGCAGCCATGTGCTTGAAGGTGACGTAGTTAGAAACAATCTCAGAGCCAGGCACCACCTCGTTTGAGGCGTTCCTGATGGTCGAACGAACGCGCATGGCAATCTCGCGGACGCCCTTGTCGACGTATTCCTCGGGGGTTCCGAAGCCGTCAATCTTGCAGATAGCCTCGGCAATCTCGTCGCCGCTGATGTTGACGTTGCACTCGTTGAAGTTGGTGTCCAGATAGATGGGCTTGCCGTCCTCGTCGGTGAGCCATTTCACGTTGCCGTTGTCGACCACACCCACCTGAATCTCGTAGGTGGCAATGGCATTGTAGACATAGTTGGGCTGCGACCATGTGAGGTTGACTTTGTTGTCGGCCGACAGCTGGATGAACTGCTCACTCATGGCCGGCGTGTTCAGCACGAACTCCGTGGGAGCATTGTCCGGTCCGATGACGGGGTTGTCGTCGCGGTCGGTGTCGCATGCGTTGAACAGCATGGCAGCCATAGCAAGGAACAATCCGCTTCTCAAATATTTTGTTTTCATAATCAGTATTTTTCTAAATAGTTATTCTACACAATTTCTAAATTGTTATTCTATACAATATTGACTTAATAACCATCGTTCTGCTTGAGGTTCGAGTTGGCCATGATGTCACTTGAAGGAATGGGATAGAGGTTGAACTTGCTGTCTACGGCCTTGGGCGAGCCGTTGTTGCTGTTCATGCCTTTGTAAGCCCAGATGTACTTCTTGGTGGTCAGCATGCCGAAGCGCACCAGGTCGCTGCGGCGGTGGCACTCCCAGGCCAGCTCGCGGCCACGCTCGTCGATGACGTCGTTGCTGCTGGCAGCTACCAGCGCGTCGATGCCGGCACGAGTGCGAATCTGGTTGAGGAACCACAGACCGTCGTGACCGTTCACGTTGACATTGACGCCGCCGACAATCTGGCATTCAGCCAGCATCAGGTAGACGTCGGCCAGACGGAACATGGGGAAGTCTGTGTCGGGGAAGGAGTTGGCGCCGTCAATCATCAGTCCGTTGGCCTTCAGGTTGGTGAACTTCTTGAAGGCGTAGCCGTTCTCGAACGTGCTCAGGTCGGCGATATCCTTGGTCTGTCCGTTGGTGTAGAACTTGGCGCGCTGATCCTTGGCTGCATCAAACTTGTTGACGAATTCAGGAGTCAGGCGAATACCACCCCAGCCATTGCCGCCCAGACCGAAGTCGGCTGCAGGGTCGGCCTTGCCGCCGCAGGCAGCGTTGATGATGTAGGTCGTGCCGCCGTAAGCCTGGGTGTAGATGTGGTCCTGATAAACGCTGAAGATAATCTCGTGGCCCAGGCCCAGCATCTGGTCGTTGTCGGCACAGAACATCTTGTAGTAGTCATCAGCCGACTCAAGCGTGTAGCCCAGGTTGATGATGTCCTGACAGTACTCTGCACACTTGGCGTAGTTGGCCGTGCCGGTGTAAACCTCTGCATTCAGATAGAGTTTGGCCAGCAGCATGTAGGCCAGGCCCTTGCCGGCGCGATACTTCTCGGGGTCGGCAGGAAGAATCTTGGTGATGTCTTCCAGTTCGGTAACCAGCCAGTTGAAGAGGTCGGCGCGCTTTATCTGTTCGGGGTTGGCACCGCCCACCTTCGAGTTTTCGTCGGTGAAGGGCACGTTGCCGAACATGTCGATGGCGTGGTAGTAGCTCAGAGCGCGCAGTGCACGGGCCTCAGCGCGGTACTGCTGCATCTTGGCGTCGTCAGCAAAGCTGCTCTCGTCGATGCGGCGAATCACTTCGTTGCAGATGGAGATTTGGTAGAACAGGCGGGCATAGGCAGCCGTGACGAAAACGTCGTTGGTGCTCCAGCACAGGCCGTGCAGGTCCTTGATGGTCTGGTCGTTCCATCCCATCACCACCTCGTCGGTGGGGAGTTCTTCCAGATTGAACAGTGCGCGAAGGTATTGACCGAATCCGCCGTTGATTGACTTGATGTCAGGATCGCCGCTTTCGCCGTCAGGCGAGCTGACGGACAGAGCAGAGTAGCATTTGGCCAGAAGTTGATTGAAGGCCTCGGGCGACGTCAGCATATTCTCCGGCAGATCAAGATTCGGATCGATGGGCGTGACGTCCAGGTCGCCCGTGCATGCCGTAAACGACAGCGTCGTGGCCAGGGCAACCGTGTAAAAACCGTTTTTCAATATATTCTTTTTCATAATCGTTCTGTTTGCTGTTTTAGAAGTTAAGGCTTACACCGAGCAGGTAAGTGCGCGGCCGGGGATACATGTTATTGTCGATACCGCCGGCAACCTCAGGATCTAGTCCGTCGTAGTCGGTGATGGTCAGCACGTTCTGAGCTGTGAAGTGCACGCGTGCCCAGTCGCAGAGTTCATAGGCCAGAGTGACTTTGTCAAGCTTGAAGAACGAGGCGTTACGCACGTAGTAGTCGCTGATGTAGCGAGCCTGCGAGAAGTTAGAGTAGGGAGCCGATGACACGCGGTTCGAAATGAAGTTGTTGGTCCACATGTCGGCAATCATCTCGCCGTCGGATGCCACGTTGTTGTAGACGTAGTTGTTCAGGTTGGCGCGGGCCGAGGCCGACAGCGTCCAGCGCTTATAGTTCAGCTCGGTGTTCAGACCGAAGGTCACGTCGGGATCGGGTTTGGTGTAGATGTAGCGGTCGTAATCGTCAATTTTGCCATCGGCGTTGCGATCCACGAACTGGTTGTCGATAGGCTTGCCGTTCTGGTCGTACACCTGCTGGTAGACCCAGAACGAGTTGATGGGATGACCGACGCTCTGCAGCTGCACCATGTTGTCCACACCGCCGGAGATGCCGCCGGTGCGCACACCGATGTAGGAAGGATCGTCGATGGCCGTCAGCTTGGTAATCTCATTCTTGTTATAGGCAAAGTTGACGCCCACTTCCCAACGCCAGTCTTTGGTCTGCACGGGCACCACATTCAGTGCCACCTCAATACCTTTGTTCTCCATGTTGCCGACGTTTCTGAGCAGCATGTCGACGAGGTTCGTGCCGTTGACGACGGGGATGGTGTTCAGCAAGTCTTCGGTCTTACGCTTGTAGACGTCGACACTACCGTTGATGCGGTTCTTCAGGAAGCCGAAGTCAAGTCCGATGTTATAGGTTGTGGTCTCCTCCCACTTCAGGTCAGCGTCGTAACCCTTCGGCGAGATAGGGATGATGAGCTTGTCGCCGAACATGTAGTATGAACCGAGCTGGTTGATGTGATAGGTTGCAATCGAAGGATAGTCGCCCTGACCGATGTTCTGCTGACCGGTGATACCCCAGCCCAGACGCAGCTTCAGGTTCGACAGCCAGTCGACGTTCTTCAAGAAGCCTTCCTCATTGATGCGCCATGCCAGAGCCACCGAGGGGAATAGACCCCACTTGTTGTTCTGGAAGCGCGAGGTGCCGTCGCGACGGATGGTGGCGGTCAGCAGGTAGCGGTCCATCAGGGTGTAGTTCAGTCGGCCGAAGAAGGAGACGAGATAGCTCTCGGTCTTGAACAGCGGCGTGGTGGCATACGGCGTGTGGTTGCCGTCGTTCGACTCCTTGTAGTCAGTCGTCTTATTGAAGAAGTGCTGCCATGAGTAGCCAGCCATCAGGTCGAAGCGGCTGGCGATAGCCTCCAGCTCTTTGGCATAGTCGAGATAGAACTCCAGGGTCTGGTCGCGGCGCAGCTGGGTGTACTTCTCCCACAGGCCGGCTCCGTTTTGTGTCTTGTCGTGATAGGAAATCTCGCTCTGGTAGTCAGTCACGTTGTAGCCGTTTGACGTCGAGATGTCGAGACCGAGGTTCAGGTTGGCGCGCAGACCGGGCACATACTTGAACTTATAGTCGAACTGGGCGTTACCCACGAAGCGGCGCACGTAAGCGTTCTTCTGCTGCTGAGCCAGCTGTGCCAGCGGGTTGAGCACCGACATGGTGTTGGGTGCGCCGTTGGTCTCCCAGCGGGTGAAGTCGTTCACGGGGCGAGCTGTGTGGTCGAACACCACGTCGCGGTGCTGATAGGGCGGCAGCATGGGGTTATACTTTACGGCAGCGCCGATGGCGCCGTTGTCAGCAAAGCGGTTGTGAGTGAACACACCCTTGCCATTGAGGCTGATGGTCAGGCGGTCGTCGAGCAGCGTCGGGGTCAGGTTCAGACCGACGGTTCCGCGCTCCATGTCATTGGTGCGCAGTATGCCCTCCTGGTCCAGCCAACCAGCCGACAGGCGGTAAGGCATCTTGAAGGTCTTAGCCTTGTTCTGTATGCCACCAGAGACACTGGCGTTGGTCTCCGACGAGAGGGCTGTGCGATAGATGAGGTCCTGCCAGTCGGTGTTGTAGACGGGGTTGCCGTTGGCATCCACCGGTCCCAGGGCAGCCACGGCGTCGGCCTTGTCGCCATAGTGCTCCATGAAGAATTTCTGCAGGCCGTAGGCGTCGAGCACGTCGACCGTCTCGCGCACCTGCTGCAGCGAGGTGTTCATGTCGAGCGTCACCTTGGGTTTGCCCGTGGCGCCCTTTTTGGTGGTGATGACGATCACACCGTTAGAAGCGCGCGAACCGTAGATGGCCGTAGCCGAGGCATCCTTCAGGATGGAGAACGACTCGATGTCGTTGGGGTTGATGGTCGACAGTACGTCGCTCGAGCCCGAGATGCCGGTTCCGCTGATGGGCAGACCGTCGATGACGATCAGAGGGTCGTTGCTGGCTGACAGCGACGAGCCGCCGCGGATGCGGATGGTAGAACCGGCACCGGGCTGACCGCTGTTGCTGGTGATGGTCACACCGGCCGACTTGCCCTGGAGCAGGTCTGCAGGCGATGTGGCGAAACCCTTGCCCAGCTGGTCGGCTTCAATCGATTGTACCGAACCGGTGGCATCGCTCTTCTTCACTGTACCGTAGCCGATGACCACGATGTCGTTGAGCACCGTCAGGTCGTCCTGCAACGTCACTTCCACCGTGGGGGCGGCCTTCACTGTGGCAGCCTGATAGCCCATGAAGGTGACTTGGAGGTCGGCTCCGCGATTAGCCTGCACGGTGAAGTTACCATTGAAGTCGCTCACCGTGGCCGTCTGGGTGCCCAGCACGCGCACGGTAGCTCCGATGATGTCTTCGCCAGCAGCATCTTTCACATGACCTTTCACAGTAATCTGTGCAAAGGCTCCCGCGCTTAGCATCATGCCCACCATGAGGACGAGCATTCTAAGCGGAAACTTAATGTTTACTTGCTTCATCATTACATTTAATTAGAGTTAATTTATTAGTATAATATTTTCTATATCTCGTCTTTAGCTGATTTGGCAATTTCGGTGCAAAGATATGTTTATTTTAATGATGTTGTACTTTTTTTCGTTTAAATTCGTTATATAGGTAAATGCAAACGTTTGCATCATCGCGCGCGAAGAAATAAAATAATGTGTAGCTCCGCGTTGCGAAGTTTTCCTTATCTTTGCACAGGCAAAAGGAGAGTGAAGAGATGAAAGAGAATGCCGTCATAACAATGAAAGACATCGCCCGCGAGCTCCACGTCTCGGTGGCCACGGTATCGCGTGCGCTGAAAAACTCGCCGCGCATCTCGCAGGAGCAGCGCGAGCGCATTCAGCAGTATGCGCGCCAGCACAACTTCACGCCGAACGTGCTGGCCGAGTCGCTGCGTTTGTCAAGAGTGCAGCCGGTGAAGATTATCGGCGTCATCATGCCCGAGCTGGTTCACTACTATTTCTCCACCATCCTGAAGGGCATTGAGGAAGAGGCCGAGGCCCGCGGCTACCGCATCATGGTGGCCCAGAGCGGCGAGCGGTACGAGCGCGAGGTGCGCCTGTGCCAGTCGTTCTACGAGAACAAGGTGTGCGGCATCATCGTGTCGCAGGCCAAGGACACTCACCGCTACGAGCACTTCCAGCGACTGATGGATGCCGGCGTCCCTCTGGTGTTCTACGACCGCATCTGCACCGGCGTGAATGCCAGTCGTGTGGTGGTCGACGACTACACGGGAGCCTTCAACGCTGTGAGCCACCTCATCGAGACGGGCTGCCGCCACATTGCCTTCTTTGGGTCGCAGATGAACCTGGAGATATCGAAGAACCGTTTCAATGGCTACAAGGATGCACTCCTGAAGCATGGCCTTCGCTTCGACGAGCGTCTGGCGCAGGTGTGCGACAATCGGTCGGATGCCGAGTTGCTCACGCCGTCGCTCTTCGATGAGGAGCCCTATCCCGACGGTTTCTTCGCCGTCAACGACGACACGGCCATAGGCATACTCTACACAGTGAAGCGCATGGGGCTGCGTGTGCCTGAAGACGTGAGCATCTGCGGTTTCACCAACGGCGAGCGCGCCACGGCCTGCGACCCGATGCTCACCACGGTAGAGCAGCGTGGCGTCAGGGTGGGTGAGGAGGCCGCCAACATCCTCATCGGCCACGTAGAGGGCACCATCCCCGAGGGCCACATTGAGCGCCGCATTGTCCGCACGAGGCTCATAGTCCGCGGGACGACGCGGTGAGGTCGGAAAAGGGCGTGGCAACATTATAACGCAGTTACGAAAATAACGAAACACCGAAATAACAAGAGAAAAATGAAACAAAAACCTGACTTGTCGTTTTGGAAGCTCTGGAACCTGAGCTTCGGATTCTTCGGAGTGCAGATAGCTTATGCACTCCAGAGTGGAAACGTGTCGCGCATCTTCCGCACGCTCGGTGCCGACCCGCATAACCTCAGCTATTTCTGGATTCTGCCCCCGCTGATGGGCATGATAGTGCAACCCGTCGTGGGCACCCTCAGCGACCGCACCTGGACCCGCTTCGGCCGCCGCATACCCTATCTCTTCGTCGGCGCCGCCGTGGCCGTAGCAGTGATGTGCCTGCTGCCCAACAGCGGTTCGCTCGGTCTGTCGGTGTCGGCCGTGATGATGTTCGGTCTCGTCATGCTCATGCTCCTCGACACCAGCATCAACATGGCCATGCAGCCCTTCAAGATGCTCGTGGGCGATATGGTCAACGAGCGGCAGAAGGCCAAGGCCTACAGCATCCAGTCGTTCCTGTGCAACGCTGGCTCGGTAGTGGGCTTCCTCTTCCCCTTCATCTTCACCGCCATCGGCCTGAGCAATGTGGCGCCCGAGGGCATCGTGCCCGACTCGGTCATCTGGTCGTTCTACATCGGCGCGCTGATTCTAATCCTTTGCGTCGTCTACACCGTCGTCAAGGTACGTGAGTGGCCCCCGAAGGAGTATGAAGAATATAATGGGAAGACCACCCATTCGTCATCCTCTTCCGCCAGTAAGACTATAGAAGCCCCCTCTGAGGCCGCAGGAGACACCACCTCCAACTGGTTCACCCTCCTTCGCAAGGCCCCTGTCACCTTTTGGAAAGTAGGTCTGGTGCAGTTCTTCTGCTGGGCCGGCATGCTCTACATGTGGACCTATGTCGTCGACGCCGTGTCGCTCACCGTCTGGGGCACAGCCGACGCCGCCACCGAAGACTATCAGGCAGCCGGCAACTGGACGGGCGTGCTCTATGCCATCCAGGCCATGGGCTCCGTGGTGTGGGCCACGCTGCTGCCGCGTTTCAAGAATGTGAAGATGGCCTATAGCGTTAGTTTGGTGCTGGGTGGCCTGGGCTTCCTGCTCATCCCCTTCTGTCCCGACAAGTATCTGCAGATACTGCCCTTCCTGCTCATCGGTTGCGGCTGGGCCGCCATGCTCGCCATGCCCTTCACCATCGTCACCAACGCCCTGCAGGGCTACGGTCACATGGGTACCTATCTGGGACTCTTCAACTGCACCATCTGCCTGCCGCAAATCATCGCCGCCGTGCTGGGCAAGCCCATCATGCACCTCGTCGGCGGTTCGCAGACGTCGATGATGCTCGTTGCCGGCGTGCTCTTCGTCATCGGTTCGCTCTGCGTCTTCACTATCCAGGAGCGACGCAGCACTGCCGCTGCAGCGCAGTAGGAGGCCAAAGGCAGCCCCGACTCCCACTTCTTTGCAACGGATAATGGCCGGAATTCATTAAATTCCGGCCATTATCCGTTAAATTTTGGCCATTATTTTTCGTTGCCGTGTCACATTTGCGGCACAAAATGCCTATAGTGTCAGACAAACTTTATAACTTTGGAAGAAAAAGCAATCTTTTTGATAAATAAAGGCAGTTCGGGGAGATTGGGAAATGTAGCGGTTTACGATTTTGAGAGCGTTCTCTTTACTATTGACACTATATAATTTATTTTAACCACCCCAAAATCAGCTAACACATGCTCGACAATAGCTCAAGCCCCGACTATTCACGAAGCTTTTTCTTTTGCAAAGGTACTACTTTTTCTCGAAATGGAAGCATAAAATCATCGTTTCGCGCGTAATTTAAGCAAATTTTGTCTAAAGTAAGCCCTACTTATAACAAAAAGAAACGATTTCTTGGTAAAATTCATTACCTTTGCCAACAAATTCGACGACAATGGAACAGAAATTCAACAATAATCGCTTGGATTTGCAGATACTTCGGGAGTTCTGCGAGCGGGAGGGTGAGGAAATTGCTTACCGCAAGGGTGACCAACTGGAACGAGAGGGTGATCCGGCACGGTGGTTTGCCTTTGTCACTGAAGGATGTTTCAAATATGTTAAATATGGTATGAGCGATGACAAGGCACATATCACGTGGTTCTCGTTTGAGGGTGAGTTCGTGTGTGACTACCCCACATTTCTCTATGACCGTCCGTCACAGGCCACGATTGAGGCGATGGTGTTCAGCCGCGTATTGAGAGTTACGGGACAGCAACTGGAACTTTTCTTCAATCAAAACATGGAAACGATGAAACTACGAGCCATGATTGGCGAGCACATCCTCAGCCAATTCCGCTCACGCTATCTTGACCTCCATTGTACTACGCCCCGTGAACGCTACGAGATGTTGCTGCAACGCTGTCCTGGTATCATGGAGTTTCTTGACTTACAAGACATCGCCTCGTTCTTGAACGTCCATCCAAATACTGTCAGCAAAATACGGCGTGATATTACATTTGGCGACCCAAATGCCATCATAAAGGATGGAAATGTTTATGACTTGCTCATTTACGGATTGACAAAAGAGACAATAAAACATGTACTATCAGAATAATGAGACATCAAATACACTACAGACGATTCCTGCTCATGCTGGTCATGCTGTCCGCAGCGACATTCGCACTGGCACAAACGGCCAATGATTATTGGTTAGCAGCTGACAAGGCACTGGCGGCTGGTGATACTGACAGTACCTTTTACTATCTCAATCTGTTCAGAGAGAAGTTCGGCAGGCAATATGCATATGCTTACACAACTTTCTTAACAGAAGAAGACTACAGAACATTACACAACGATGCACGATGGACGGCCTTTATGGACTCTATGCGTACTTACAAGCATGAAACTGAGGACAAGAGGAAAATTATTTATCCCAGGAAAGCGGTCGTGGAGGACACCAACGCCCCAATCGTTAAGCGATACGACATTCTACTGGACATTGACGTGGAGAAAAAGACCCTCGCCGTGACTTTAACGGCACAGATTGATTTCAAGGACAGCAAGAGCATTGATTTCACGCTCTGGAATAACTCGACCATCAATCACATCCGCAGCAAGAATAAGGAATTGACATATTCGTTCGACACTAATGCCAAATCATCTAACACCTACATCCGACAAGGAGCACCGCTTCGCCTTACCGTGCCAAAGAAAAAGGGCATTTGCAGCATCACCTTCGACTATACCTGCAACCTCGACAGCCTTGACATTTGGATGAGTTCGATGGAAAAAGACTGGGTGCAACTGGGCTATTACGTAGCATGGTTCCCTGTCAACAGCGATAGCCGCGACTTCACGGCAAACGTCTCTGTTTCCATCAACGAAGGCTACACGGTCAGCGGCTCGGGCATTGTAAAATACAAGGATGACAAGTGGGAAATGTTGCAACCGTGGGGAGGTTTCGACCTTCAGATTGTGGCCTCGCCAACACTCAAATCGAAGAAGATGACCAGTGATGGACGTACATTCGAAGTAGTCTATACCGACTTCGCCGATGCAGATGCCGACTCTGCGTTGGTCGCATGCAGAGAGGCACTGCAATTCTATACCCGCTTGTTCAAAACCAATCCCAGCAACGACTACATGAAATTCCTTGTTGTACCACGTCGTGGTGGTGGTATCAGCCGCAAAAATTTCATTGCCTATGCGACGAAACGCTTCAACGAGCACTTCAAAACCGCCATTGGCCACGAAATGGGTCATTTCTGGTGGAACAAGGCGCCGACATTTAGTTGGGAAGACTGGCTCAACGAAGGCTTTGCTGAGTTCAGCATGCTGTGGTACATCAAGTGCCATTTTGACAAGCACGTTTTCGACTGTTATCTAGAAGCCTGCCGCGAAAATGCCCGCCATGCTTGCCCCATCTACGAGGTTGATCGTGATGCTCCTGAAGCTTACGATGCCCTATATAATAAAGGTGCCTTGCTCCTGTATGACTTGGAACAAAAAGTAGGCGAACAGCGTTTTTTCGAGTTCATGCAGGGAGTGGCTGAACGTGAAATAACCTCTACAACCCTTCTTTTAGATTATGCAGAAGAGGTGTTTGGGAAGGAGATAAGGAAATGGATTGAGAACAGGATTAAATCGTAAGCAAAAACAATGAACAAGAAAACCATCATTATCATTGGAGCAACTTCAGGCATAGGAAGGGCGCTTTTTGAAAAGTACGCTGCTGAGGGCAACTGCATGGGCATCGTTGGCCGACGGACATATCTGCTTGACGAACTGCTCCAAGAGCATCCCGACACGACATTCTCAGCCACGGCGGACATTACCAGGCAAGAAGAAATCGAGCAGGCCATTCACACGCTTTGCGCAAAGTTGGAACACATTGACCTCGCCATCGTTTGCTCTGGTACTGGCGACCTCAATCCCTCACTTGACTATGCTTTGGAATGTCCTGCGATTGATACAAACGTAAGAGGCTGGACATTTGTCATTGATACACTCTACCACATCTTCGAGCAGCAAGGTCATGGTCACCTCGTAGCAGTCACTTCTGTTGGCGGATTACGTGGCGAACCAATGGCACCTGCCTATAGTGCGACTAAAGCCTACCAGATTAACTACATGGAAGCTTTGCGTAAGAAAGCTTATAAGAG